>Ga0114978_10000660_pt1 | contig 29356 bp, 17 predicted proteins | sample S_140212_EF_Meta_FD_87027 | JGI IMG/M metagenome (GOLD analysis project Ga0114978, IMG submission 87027) | Freshwater microbial communities from Lake Simoncouche, Canada to study carbon cycling - S_140212_EF_MetaG | ecosystem: Environmental > Aquatic > Freshwater > Lake | place: Lake...
AATAGCTGATTACGATATCTTAATCAATCACAATAATTTACAAAATACAATCAATAATAACCTATTCAGAAATTAAAGGATCCTTTAAAATGAATCGATATCCCTGCTACCCTCTCAAGCAATTCAAAATATTGATTGTAAATTCAATCGAATATTAAAAATTATACAAGTAAATTTGTTTACAAACATTTTTAATTGAGCAGTATCAAAAAATTAGCGGGACAAACATTGTGGTATGGATTACCCACCATTGGAAGTAGATTTCTCGGCTATATACTTAATTTTTCGCTTAGCTTTATTTATCAGGCTGCTGATACAGCCGATCTTACTCAGATTTATGCCATCGTTCCATTTGTAAACATTCTTTTTACCTATGGAGTAGAAACTAGTTATTTTAGATTTTCACAACAGATGGATAAGGATCGACTTTATAATACACTCAACGTTTCTATACTCATTTCCACCATTTTATTTTCTGCTGTTTTAATATTTTTTAGTCATTCATTGGCAAATGCCACTTTGATGCCTAGCCATCCCGAATATTTTTTATGGCTCACAGGAATTATTTTTTTAGATACCATTGCTACCCTACCCTTTGCAAAACTTAGACAAGAGGGCAGACCTAAAAAATACGCTTTTGTAAGAATTGCGGGCATTGCAGTAAATGTTTTAGTTGTCATTTTTTTTATCTCAGTTTGTCCCTATCTCACCATTAATAAACCCGATAGTCCGCTACTATTTTTCTATGATCCCTCTATTGGAATCGGCTATTACCTAATCGGAAATCTAATTGGCAGTGCTACAACCTTTGTATTATTATGGAAAGAGTGGCGCAGTTTTAAATTTAATTTTGATAGTAAGATTTGGAAAGAGGTAATGAAATATGCCTACCCATTGGTAATAGTAGGGCTAGGTGGAATGGTGAATGAAATGATCAGTCGACTAGTTTATCAGCATGTAGTGAATCTTCCTACCAACGAAGCTAAAAGACAACTAGGAATATTTGCAGCCAATTATAGATTGGCAGTTCTGATTACTATTTTTATACAAATGTTCCGAATGGCAGCAGAACCTTTTTTCTTTAATCAATCTAAAGAAGAAAATGCAACAAAAACATATGCTAGAGTAATGAAATTTTTTATCATCGCTTGCTGTGGTATGTTTTTAGGAATCGGACTTTTTTTAGATGTTTTTGAAAAAATATTAACATTGAAATTCAAAGAGTATGGAGAAGGAATCCATATCGTACCAATATTAGCAATGGGGAGTGTGTTTTTGGGGATTTACTACAACCTTTCTATTTGGTACAAACTCACTAACCGGAATTTATATGGAGCAGGTATCACCATTGCAGGAGCTGTTGTAACGGTACTTTTAAATATCTGGTGGATACCCCATTTCGGATATACTGGAAGCGCCTGGGCTACTTTCTGTTGCTATGCTTTTATGATGGCAACGTCTTATTTTTTTGGACAGAAATTTTATCCTATTCCCTATGCAAAAAAGAAGTTGATTGCCTATCTAGTTCTTACCACTCTAATATTCTTTCTTCACAAAGGATTGGGATTGATAAGTGGAAATATTTATTATTCAATCACTACTGCTTCTATTTTAATGTTTGGATTTATTTATTTCGTCGCTAACATCGAAAGAAAAGAATTTCAACAATTTCCGGTAATAGGAAAATTTTTTTATAGGAAAACCAATTAGGTGATTTTTTTTAGTTCCTTTCCAGGCTTTGCATATTCAAACCTCGCAATTGGATCAGTAGAATAATATCCATCCAAACCCAATGAGGTAATCGATTGAGCTTTATTGGCATCAATAAAACCATCCTGTTGAATCAGTCCTTCCTTTAGTAAAACATGCTTAACGGATCCTATTACTAAAAAAGTATTATTATGGGTGATGGGGACTATTTCTACTAAATCTAATCCATATTTTATTTCACTTTCGAAAACAAAAGGTGCTTTAAAATTTTCTAGGAAAAAAGTTTTTAAACCCGTCTCTAAGAATTCGTTTTGATCTGTTGAATATTTAGCGCTGGTTTGATGAGCTGCTGCTACAAAAGATGGTTGAATATGATTGATAGTAAATTCACCAGAAAGTTTAATGTTTTGAATGGTGTGAGGAGCAGCTTCAATCGGTCGATTAATAAAACCAATCAATGCTGGATCTGCTCCAATATGAACGATATTAGAAAAAATAGCCAAATTAGGAATTCCATTTTCACTTACCGTTCCCAATAAAGAAACAGGTTTAAACCCCTGTAGACTATTGATAAAATTAGCTCGGTAAAAACGCTCCCACCCCTTTATTTCATCGATCGAAAAATATTGCATAACTGCAAAAGCCTTTAAAATAATAATTGATGTCTTCTATTAATCCTTGTCGTCCTCTTTTTCAATTTCTCTAATAAATGCAGCCCTTCTAGGAGCAGGCATTTGAGAATGAAGTCCCTTTACACCCTTCCAAATTACTTCACTAAATTCATTATCAGGTACTCTGTCTTCTTTTGAAAGATCAAATTTTGCAGAACGTTCAGACAATTCATTCCAAACTACATTTTTATCACTCAAATTAATATTAGAAGGGATTGCATTAAACGTTTTAAAATTAGGAGTAGGTGTAAAGCAGCGCCACAAAGGAGTAGCTCCCGCATCAAATTGACTCATCGGCGCAACGCCTAAAATTAATTCCATTGTTCTCAAAATTCCTGAAGTAGTATAAGGTGTGTGATCAACAAAATTTCTTTTTACATATGGTCCTACTACATAGGCAGGACTTCTATGCGCATCCACATGGTCTGGTCCATTTTGTGCATCATCTTCTAAAATAAAAACCACACTTTCTTTCCATACAGGACTTTTACTTAGATAATCAATAAACATTCCTACTGCTAAATCATTGTCAGCCGTATGTGCAAAAGGGGTTGGTCTGCCGATACTCATTCCTTCCGTATGGTCATTGATTATACGAAAAGTATTCAATTGAGGCAAGGCATTGATGGCTACCAATGAATCAAAATCTCTTTTCCATTGATTCACTCTAGTAGTATCTCTTACCTTTTGATCCCAACTGGTGTAATAACTACAAAAATGATTTTCCAACACAGGTATATTTGCTTTGGCGTTATCGGCAAATTCTCCATAAGTTCTATAACTAACTCCTGCTCTTTTACAAGCGCCCCAAATAAAGTCTCCTTTGTTATTTGCAATTTTTCGAGTTCCTTCCGCATCATACTCGCCCCCTCTTCCACCATAACTAGTCACCCAATTTTTTTCTAAATAGTCTGTTGCATAAGCACCAAAACTCCAGTTATGCCCATCCGCACTTACCTCTCCATCTACATAAAAATTATCTAACAATACAAAGTCCTTCACTAGCTGGTGCTGATTGGGAGTAACTTTTTCACCAAATAAAACCAATGAGGTATCGCCATTTCCTTCCTTTACATCTCCTAACACTTGATCATAAGTTCTGTTTTCTTTAATAATATAAAACACATGTTTGATGGGAGATTTGCCATCCAATCTTCTTGGAATTGGGTTTCCTTCTTCACCCTGCGCTTCAATTTCTTTTGCCTTAGAATAAGGAGTATTGGAATATACTTGTTTAGAATATAGAGCCAATTGTTCTTCTGAAGGAAAGTCAATAATACTCATGGTCCCTTTCATTAACCCGCCAATATATTGTCCTCCATCCTCATCATCTTTTTGAAATTTCACTCTTCGTTTAATGGGATTAGGCCCCTTTGGATTTGCGAATGAAGAAAATCCTTTTCCGTTACTTACCCATATTTTTTTCCCAACAACCCTCACACAAGTAGGATACCATCCCACTGGAATGAAGCCTTTGGATTTACTAAAGCCAGGATTGCTTACATCAAAAACTGCCAAGGAATTATTATCAGCATTGGCAATGAACAAAGTTTTTTCATCTGCGCTCAATGCTAACCCATTAGAAGTACTGCCTTGAGGAGCATCTGGATAAAGAGATGAAATGAGCGTTTCAATAACCGTATTTTTCTTTGTATCAATCACTGAAACAGAATTGTCATTCGCATTGGTAACATACAATAGTGATCCAGTTTTATTTAAGCATAGCTCATTCGGATTATCCCCTACTGTTATTTCTGTTTTAATTTTCAACTCCTTTGTGTCAAATAAAACAACCTTATCGCATCCCCAGCAGCTTACATACAAAGTATTTTTATCAGGAGATAACAAACAAGTAAATGCCTCCCCCTTCAAAGGGTAAATGCCTTTTATTTTTTTTGTTATCAGATCAAACAGGTAAATCGAATTATTGTCTTTAGTGACTACATATAATAAATTTCTTGCATCATCAATTTCAATTCCTGCAGGTGAAATTTTATTTGGCCACTTTTCACCTAAGATAAAACTGTCCACTACATTTAGTTTTTTGTTGATGATAGCATACTTCCAAATACGATTATCGTTTCCTCCAGCTGCATATAAATATTTTTCATCCGCACTAAACTTTAATCCTAACCAACTCTTTGCAATCGTAACCTGATCAATCACTTTTTGGGTAGCTACGTCTATCAATTGAAGACTCTGTCTACTTTGTCCATTATTGGTAACTGCCAACATTTTTTTTGAATTACTAACAGCAATATTTAATGGCAAGTCGCCCAATGGCAAACTTTTTCCAGCAGGTGAAAGTTTCCATCCATTCGGGAGAACTACTTGCTTTTGAGAAAAAGCGTTAAATGAAAGATTTAAAATAAAACAAAGGAATAAAAATTGCTTTTGCATGGCAGTATGATTTTTGTTTGAATATACAAATAGCTGAATAAATAATATTAAATAACAGGATTAATTAAATGTTATGAAGTGGTGAAAGGCAATACCAGCTTACAAAATATTTTTATACTCAAAATATTCAAATCGATAATCTTACCTGAGCGTCAATTATTTGTTAGCTGGTTGTGAATACAAAGTACCTATCAAATCTGCAATTAAGGAGGTCCATCCAGTTTGATGACTTGCTCCTAAACCGCTTCCATTGTCACCGTGAAAATATTCAAAGAATAAAACCAACTCTTCATTACCTGGTTTATTATAAAACCAATTGTACTTTCCATTTAATTTCCGATCACCGTTTTCATCCATTGCCAATAGACTAATTACTCTTTCAGTCAAAACTTTTGACACTTCTACTAAATTTAAAAATACCCCAGATCCAATCGGGCATTCTACTGTAAGTCTGTCTCCATAAAATTCTCCATACTTTCTAATAGAACGAATAATTAAATAATTAATAGGTATCCAAACTGGACCTCGCCAGTTGCTGTTACCACCAAAAAGATTACTAGTAGAATCTCCCGGATCATATTGAATTTCATACCTAGTTCCATCAATGGTTACAGAATAGGGATTGGCTTGGTGATATTTTGAAAGTGCCCTAATGCCTCCACCTGATAAGAACTCCTCCTCGCTGAGTAATCGATGTAGCAAATGAATCAATCGGTCTTTTTTTACTAGAGATATCAATATTCCTTCTCCATCACTATGTTCTTCATTAGGCCAGAAGCGATTGTTTTTTGCACGGTAAGTTTCAAACCACTCAATTCTTTTTTTGAAATCTGGAAGACGCTTAAACATTTCCATATCCATTATACTTACTGCGAATAAACTTGTTAATCCTACAATACTTTGTATACGCATAGGGATTGGTTCAGCTCCATCTATTCGAAGAGAGTCATAGAAAAATTTATCTTCTTCATTCCAAAGACTATGGCTATTGAGTGCCTCAGAAATCAATACAAAATGTTCAAAAAATTTAGTCGCGGTATCTTCAAAAGCAATATCATACTGGGCTATTTCAAGCGCCATATCCATCATATTGAGCGCATACATTCCCATCCAACTAGTTCCATCGGCTTGTTCAAGTTGCATTTGAGCTGAAAGATTATGGCTTCTATTAAAAACGCCAATATTATCCAATCCTAAAAATCCACCTTCAAAAATATTATTTCCATTTCTATCTTTTCGATTGATCCACCAAGTGAAATTAATAAGCAGTTTTTGAAAGACTCTTTTCAAAAAAGTAATATCTCCGCTACCAATAGCTTCTTTCTCAATTCGGTAAACTTCTAATGCCGCCCAAGCCTGTACTGGTGGATTTACATCACTAAAATTCCATTCATAGGCAGGCAATTGGCCATCAGGCTTCATATACCATTCGCGCATCATCAGCAGCAACTGATTTTTTGCAAACTCAGGATCCACCATTACCAAAGAGATGCAATGAAAAGCCAAATCCCATGCTGCATACCATGGATATTCCCATTTATCAGGCATCGCAATAACATCTTGATTTTTCAAATGGGTCCAGTCATTATTTCTTCCTTTTAATTTTCCATCATTTACTGGTGTTAACCCATCGCTATTATTTAACCAATGCTCCACATCATAATGATAAAATTGTTTGCTCCATAAAACACCTGCCAAAGCTTTGCGTTGTATATTTTTTAAATCTTCAGAAATATTAGTAGGAAGTATTTTTTGATAAAAATCGTTTGCCTCCTGCTTACGAGTAGTAAAAATATTTTCAAAGCCTAAATCAAATGGTCTTTTCTCGAGTTGATTGGTAATCCTACAATAAATAGTTTTTGTTTCACCACCCTTTATTTTTAATTGATAGACGGGTGAAAACTTAGTGCCGAAATTTCTTTTGTGTAATTTTCTTCGATTCGTTCCATGAATCACGGCATCATGAAAAGCATCTTTTACGAAAGGATTGTCACTTTGAGCCCCAGTTGTCTTATTTAAATTGGTTTCATTGTCTGTAAATAAAGTGTAATCTGGATGTTGAAAATAAAAATAATAATCCCCTAGCCGATGGTGATCCACTTTTACAGATGTCTTATTTAAATAATTGATTGAAGGCTTGGGTTCAATAGGATTGTTTGCCCATCGATTATAAAACCAAAGGGTAGGCAGCACAGTAATAGGGGCTGTCTTTTTATTTCGATTGGTAATATCTATTCTGATATAAATATCCTGAGAATTTTCTTTGGCATAGGTAATATTCACATCAAAATATTCATCCTGATCAAATATACCTGTGTCGAGTATTTCATACTCAGGCTCATGCATGGAGCGATAACGATTGGCATTTTTAAGTTCTTCATAAGGAAATTCCCTTTGAGGATATTTATACAAATACTCCATGTAGTAATGGGTAGGAATATTATCTTGGTAGTAATATAATTCCTTTACGTCTTCGCCATGATTACCCTCGTAATTTCCAAGGCCAAACAAACGTTCTTTAAGAATTCGGTCCTTCTCATTCCAAAAAGAAACTGCAAAACAGAGATTTTGAAAATAATCAGAAATTCCTCCAATCCCATCTTCTCCCCACTGATAAGTTCTGAAATGAGATTGGTCAAAGGGAAGGTAGCCCCATGCATCACCATAATATCCATAATCTTCTCTAACGGTACCCCATTGCCTTTCACTTAGATAAGGACCCCATTGTTCTAAAGGAATTGGCTTTTTAGCATTTGCTGCTAAGCGATGATGTTCTGCAGTCATGATGGTTTTTTATTATAATATTTTTCATATTGAAACTGTTCAATACAGAAAATAACAGATTCATGGCAAGCAAAACGAAAACGATTTTACTAATTGTAAAATTACAGTATTTAAAAGTGAGTACCACCTTGAGAGTAAAAAAAATACATTGGCAGTATACTAGAATCCTTTTTTATTGAAATTTTAGATTTAAAAAACGACTCTAACAAAACAATCGATTCTAGCTTACATAAAAATAACCGAACTTTCCACCATGAAAAAATTCTTACTAATTTCAATCAGCTTGTTTATTGTGTCAATCATTACTGCACAAAATAAACCTGCCTACATTTTATATAATGCAAGCGGGAAAAAAGTTTCTTACAAAAAAATGATTCGTTCCCTTACAAAAAAAGACATTGTACTATTGGGAGAATTTCATAACAATCCCATCAGTCACTGGATGGAATTGGAAATAACCAAAGACTGTAAAAAAGAAAGAAATTTAGTATTAGGTGCAGAAATGTTTGAACAAGACAATCAATCGGCATTGAATCTTTATTTGCAAGGAAAAATTTCTAGCGAGGGATTAGACTCTACGGCAAGACTTTGGAAAAATTATCCCACCGACTATTCACCTTTGGTAGATTTTGCTAAGGAAAATAAAATAGTTTTTGCTGCTACCAATATTCCGAGAAAGTATGCTTCTTTAGTTTCCAAAAGAGGACTAGAAGCGCTGGATTCACTGAGTTCCGACGAAAAAAAATGGATGGCTCCACTTCCTATTAATTATGATCCTGAGCTTCCTGGATATAAAAATATGATGGTTATGATGGCTGGGCATGCTACTGCAAATATGCCCAAAGCGCAGGCTGTAAAAGATGCTACGATGGCTTATTTTATTTTACAAAATTTTGTTTCAGGTAGTTTATTTATTCACTACAATGGAAGTTATCACTCAGAAAATCATGATGGAATTTTTTGGCATCTCCAACAAAAAAGACCTGAACTTTCTATTGCCACCATTACCACAGTTTCACAAGCGGATCTTCATAAACTATTAAAGGAAAATAAAAATAAAGCCGATTTTATTATTTGTGTAGATGAGGACATGACTTCAACTTATTAATTGATTTTATAACTTATTTATAGGTAAAAAAAGATAAATAAGCATGTCTCTAAAATCAAATTGGCTGATGCCAATCTACTGTTCAAATGGGTGGGCTGTGCTGGACTCGAACCAGCGACCCTCACGTTGTCGACGTGATGCTCTAAACCAACTGAGCTAACAACCCTTCATTAGGTAGAGCAAAAATAAACAATGTATCACAAGTAAAACTATATTGATTTTTTTATACTTGAAAAGTACAATTTCACATTTACAAAAAATACTTAGCTATATTCAACGGCCATCGCTTAAAAAAGGTCAGCTCATTCGAATTGCTTGGTAATAAGCCTATCCATGATTACATAAAATAGTATATTAAATAACATTGCCATATCTAAAATCAATAATTCCTAGATGAAAAATAAATAGTAAACAAAAAATAACCTTCGGAGAAGGCAATAAAAGTAAAATAAAAAAAATTTGTACTAATATTGACAGTGTTTAAAAATACTTAAAACTATGAGCCTTAAAAAACCAATCTCTTTGCTTCTTTGCCTTTCATTATATGCTTCAATATTTGGGCAAACCATTGTTTATACTTCTGCCAATGTGCATTCACACAATGATTATGAGCAGCCTACTCCATTTTATCAAGCTTACCATGAAGAGTTTGGTTCAATCGAAGCTGATATTCATTTTACTGAAGGATTATTATTGGTTGGACATGATGCCAAGCATCTTACAAAGGACAGAACACTTGAAACATTGTATCTGATTCCATTAACAAATTTCATCAAGCAAAATGGAGGGTTCCCTTACAAAGACAAAACCAAAAAACTACAACTTCTCATTGACGTAAAATCTGATAGTGTACTAACCCTAAATGCCCTAGTAATTTTACTAAAGAAATTTCCAGCTATTATTCAAAATCCAAATATCCGTATTGTTATTTCAGGCAACCGACCTGAAGAAAGGGCTTATACATCTTATCCATCCTTTATCTGGTTTGATGGCCGACTCAACAAAGAATACAACAAAGCCACTTTATCAAAAATAGGATTGCTAAGCAACGATTTGAAAGATTTCAGCAAATGGAATGGTAAAAGCGAATTACCAGAAAATGATCGGCAAACAATAAAAAATTTAGTAGAAAAAGCGCATGCTCTAAAAAAGCCTATTCGTTTCTGGGCAACTCCTGATTTCCCTTCTGCTTGGAAAGTGATAATGGATTTACAAATCGATTATTTAAATACAGATCATATTGAAGCCATATCAGATTTTTTAAGAAGGCAAAATGATTCACTTCGACTAATGCCTTACAATCGAGTGATTAAATCTGCGGGCACAGTGATTCGTTTTGGCAAACCTGAGGCAGAAAATCATGCACTAGACGCTGCAATTTTAAGCAATGATGGAAAAGTGGTAATTGAAGATCGATATGGTATTGCTGCAGTGGATGTGAATGAAAAAAAAATTATTAGCCGTTGGTCTTTTTCAGATATCAACCGCTATGGGGGCTACATGAGTACCTATTCTGGTATCCAGTCATTTTCTGAAAATGGAAAAACTTTTGTAGTATGGAGTGCTGCTGGTAAAGGCAGTAAATCATCAATAATGGTTGCTGAATGGACTAACAATAGTTTTTCAAATATTTCAGAAATCCCGGTAGATAAATTAAATCCAGCCTTGAATGCATTACCCAATGACATAGAAATTTCAATAGAACAGGGTGCTCTTTTTCTTTATGTAGTATTGAATGGAAATAATGAATTATTGAAAATTCGCTGGAGTGATAAAAACATTGTTTGGCGCGCTGCAACAGGTGTGGCACCTTATGGTGTAGCCATTGCAAACAAAAAAATATATGTAAGCAATTGGGCTGGGGCTACTGCAACAGATACTACAAAAGAAAGAGCAGGAGTACCATGGGGACTAGCCTATACAGATCCTCGCACAGGAGCCACTTCAAATGGAACGGTGACTGTATTGGATCTTACTACTGGAAAAAACATTCAAGAAATTAAAGTAGGACTTCATCCCAATGCAGTTACTGCTTCTGACAACGGAAAATATATTTATATAGCCAATGGGTCGAGTGATGTAATTTCTGTAATCAATACCCATACAGATTTAGTTAGCGAATCGATCAAAGTAGGTTTGCTAAATGAAAAATTGGAATTACAAGGAAGCACTCCCAATGCACTTGAATTGAATGCAGAAAATAATATATTGTATGTTGCTAATGGATTCGACAATGCAATCGCAGTAGTTAGACTCGGAAAGAATGCTTCTGCAAAAGGGATGGGTAATTCTTTGGTAACAGGTTATATTCCAACAGAAGCATACCCTGGTGGAATTAAACTGATTCAAAATAATTTAGTAGTCGCCAATCTAGAATCGGATGGAGCCAATGTAATCGATGAGAAGAAAAATGCAAGATCTATTCACAATCAATTGGCTTCAATAAGTATTATACCAGTGCCTGATAAAATCACCTTGGATAGATATACTCTATCCGTCACTCAGTTAAATCTGCTTAATAGAACTGCATCTCTTAATTTACAACCACGAGTAGGAATATCGCCAGTACCGGTTCCTGAAAGAATTGGAGAACCTTCGGTATTTAAACATGTCGTTTATATTATCAAAGAAAATAAAACCTATGACCAAGTTTTTGGAGATCTAAAATGGGGAAGAGGCGATAGTTCACTTTGCATTTTTGGTGAAAAGGTAACTCCCAATATGCATGCCCTTGCGAAAAAATATGGCTGGATGGATGATTTTAATGCTTCTGGTAAATGCTCTGCTGAAGGACACCAATGGACCGATGCTGGAATGGTAAATGACTATATTGAAAAAAGTGTTCGTGCATGGTTCAGAAGTTATCCTCACCGCCAGGCAGATGCATTGGTGTATAACAAAGCGGGCTTTATATGGAATCAAGCTGCTGATCATGGAAAATCAGTAAGAATTTATGGAGAAGCTTGTGAGACTGAATACGATAAAAAATTAAAATGGATAGACCTTTATAAAAATTACAAAGACGGAAAAAATCCTGATTGGAAAAACAAAACTACCATCGCAAGAATTCGTCCACTTATTTCTCCCACCTTTCCAGACTGCGATAATATTGCTTTCAGCGATCAGCAAAGAGCAGATATATTTATTGAAGAATGGAAGGCATATGAACAAGCAGGAAATTTGCCTAACCTAATGGTCATGTCTCTTCCCAATGACCATAGTGCTGGCACTTCTCCCGGATTTCCCACACCCAATGCAATGGTAGCTGACAATGATCTAGCAGTAGGAAGAATCGTTGAAATGATTAGCAACAGCAAGTACTGGGATTCAACCGTAATATTTATTACCGAAGATGATTCACAGAGTGGATGGGATCATATTTCTGCTTACAGAACCACTGGCTTAGTGATTAGTCCTTACAGCACTGGCAGACTAGTGACCTCGAATTACAATCAGACTTCCATGCTCAGAACGATTGAACAAATATTAGGCTTACCTCCAATGAATATTATGGACGCTACTGCCAGACCAATGACTGATTGTTTTCAAAAAACTAAGAACAGCAAAATCTTTACTGCGTCGCCCAATAACATTCCACTTGACCAAATGAATAAACCACTTTCTGCATTAAAAGGCCAAGCAAAAAAATATGCTCTTCAATCGCAACTAGAAGTATTCAATGAAGTAGATGGAGGTGAAGATGATAAAATGAACCGAATTATCTGGTTTTACGCAAATGGAAATGCTAAATACCCCGGCTCTAAGTAGAAGCTATCTTATAAATAAGCAATTAATAAATATAAAACCGCCGACTATAAACACAAACAGGTCGGCGGTTTTTTATTGGCGACTATTTTAAAATAAAATATCTTTTTTGATCTCCTGTTTTATTTACAAACCATGACCAACGGTCTTTTGCAGCAAAAATTTTTAGGATATACAATTCTTGTCTAGAAATTATTTTTAACAAACGGCCTTATTCTTTCATTAATCAGTTTTCAGTTTAGCTTTCTGAGTTACCTTTGCGCCCATGCATTATGCCTCTATAGAAAATATCAGCAAAACCTTCGGGGTTAGAACACTTTTTAAAAATATCACCTTAAACGTAGAAGAGGGAGATAAAATAGCCTTAGTGGCCCGAAATGGTAGTGGAAAAAGTACGCTACTGAAAATCATTACTGGTCTCGATACCCCAGATCAAGGAACCGTTTGGGTACACAAAGACATCAAAGTGGTAATGCTGCAACAAGACAATGATTTTGATGGCAACAAAAGTATTTGGGACAATGTGTTAAGACTCGACCATCCTGTTGTAAAAGTAGTAAAGGAATATGAATTGTTTTTAGAAGAAGGCTTAGAAGACATTGACAAATTAGGTGAACTAATGGCTAAGTTAGATGATCTGAATGCCTGGAGTTTTGAAAGTGATCTGAAACAAATTTTAGGAAAACTTAATCTGCATCACCTCAACGAACAAGTAAGCAATTTAAGTGGGGGGCAGAAGAAAAGAGTTGCACTAGCACAAGCATTGATAGAAGCCGATCTTCATGCAGGCCGTTGTTTATTAATACTCGACGAACCTACCAACCATCTAGATGTAGAGATGATTGAATGGTTAGAAGAATACCTTTCTGCTGCAAAAGTTACCCTACTATTAGTTACCCATGACCGTTATTTTTTAGATGCAGTTTGCAATGAAATAGTAGAAATTGATGAAGAAAAAGTTTATGTCTACAAGGGAGACTACGATAATTTTTTAGAACAAAAAAGTCTTCGGTTGGAAGTACAGCAAAGTGAATTGCAGAAAGATAAAAATATTTTTCGCAAGGAATTAGAATGGATGCGAAAGCAACCCAAAGCCCGGACTACCAAAAGCAAAAGCCGCCAAGATGCATTTACCGAAGTAGAAGACCGTGTAAAACAAAAGAAGGATGTAGAAGAAGTTAGCTTACAAGTAAAGATGACCCGACTAGGTGGAAAGATTTTAGAGTTGATAAAAGTTCATAAAAGCTATGGCGACCTGACTATTATGAAAGGATTTGATTACACTTTTAAAAGAGGCGAAAGAATTGGCGTAGTAGGAAAAAATGGTGTAGGAAAATCAACTTTTCTAAAAATTGCTTTGCAACTAGAGAACCCTGATAGTGGAAAAATCAATCACGGCGATACAGTGGTTTTCGGAAATTTTAGTCAAGATGGATTGGTATACAAAGAAGATAAAAGAGCCATTGAATATGTAAAAACAATGGCAGAATATTTTCCGTTGAATGATGGTAGTAAAATCAGTGCAAGCCAGTTCATGGAAAAATTTGGTTTTTCAGCAGAGCAACAGTTTACTCCGCTCAGCAAACTAAGTGGTGGTGAAAAACGTAGACTTCATTTAATGAGTGTGCTTTTCTTAAATCCTAATTTCCTAGTACTCGATGAGCCTACCAATGATTTGGATTTACAGACCTTGCGAACATTAGAAGAATTTTTAATGGAATATCCAGGCTGTATCCTTATTGTAAGCCATGACCGATACTTTATGGATCGAATGGTGGATCATCTTTTTGCATTTGAAGGCAATGGAGTCATTAGGGACTATCCGGGTAATTATACTCAATATAGAGAAGCTGTCGCGAATGGAAGCCTAACCGACGACCGACAGATAATGAAACAAGAACCAAAGTTGGCCGAGCCTTTAAAAGAAACTAGCTCAAGTACTACGCCGCAAAAGTTTTCATTCAAAGAAAAAAGAGAGCTAGAATTATTGGACAAAGAAATGCCCGAGTTGCAAAAAGAAAAAGCCGAGCTAGAAATAAAAATGAATGACGGTAATCTTGGATTTGAAGAACTTCAAAAAGCTGCAGAACGCATTGGCATTATCGTACAGCTACTAGATGAAAAAGAAATGCGTTGGCTAGAGCTAAGTGAAAAGGCTTAACAACTTTATATTTGTAATCATCTGGGTTGAATAATAAGAATGAATTGGCTTTCTTTTCAAATAATCATTCACTTGTAATGAATCAACGCTTTTATTCACTTGATGTATTTAGAGGTGCAACGGTAGCACTAATGATATTGGTAAACAATCCAGGTAGCTGGGATTATATCTATGCTCCTTTCAAACATGCCGACTGGCATGGTATTACACCCACCGACTTGGTTTTTCCTTTTTTTTTATTCGCAGTGGGTAATGCGATGGCTTTTGTAATGCCTAAACTAGAAGCTACAGGTGAATCAGTTTTCTGGAGAAAAATTTTAAAAAGAACATTCATTATTTTTTTAATTGGCCTACTATTGAATTGGTTTCCATTTATAAAATGGGACAATGGAGTAATAGTAAGCAAGCCATGGACCTATATTGAAGCGGATGGAAAAACATCAGGAATTAGAATTTTTGGAGTATTACAACGCATTGCGCTTTGCTACTTTTTCGCATCAATCATAGCGCATTATTGCAAACAAAAATTAGCATTTGTATTAAGTGGATTTATTTTATTAGCCTATTGGTTTATAACAGTCGCAGCAAATCCAATTGATCCTTTTAGTCTTCAAGGTTGGTTTGGAACGAAGCTAGATTTAGCATTAATTGGTGAAGCCCATATTTATAAAGGAGAGGGTGAACTTTTTGATCCAGAGGGTTTAATCAGTATTCCTGGAGCAATTGTACAAGTGATTTTTGGATGGCTTGTTGGAAGCTACATAATTGAAAAAGGAAAAACACAGGAAATGATCAACAACCTTTTCGTGGCAGGTGCGGTGCTACTTTTTACTGGATATTGCTGGAACATGGTTTTACCAATCAACAAAAAAATATGGACAAGTAGTTTTACTATTTTCACAACTGGCATGGCTCTCACAATTATTGCAGTCATGATTTATATCATTGAGTTAAAACAATGGAAGGGAAGGTGGAGTAATTTCTTTGATGTTTTTGGTAAAAACCCACTTTTCATTTTTGTATTGAGTGGAGTAATCCCTAGGCTATTGAACCTGATTCAAATTCCATTAAAGCAAGATGGAAATGGGAAACAAATTATTTTAAACCCTTTGAGCTGGTTTTATGAGCAGATTTGTAAACCACTATTTCCCTCAGAACCAAATATAGGCTCATTGATTTATTCATTGTGCTTTATTACAATGATGTGGTTTTTCGCCTGGCTTTTAGACAAAAAGAAGATTTATATTAAAGTGTAATAATCATTTCGCTAGTTCCATCAGAAGTCGCCACAATATAAGCTTCGGACTGAATATTAAATTCTTTTTGATACGCCAAAATAGTTTCCTGAATAAAATTTTCTACTCCAGCTTCTTCCACGATATTAATGGTACAACCTCCAAAACCGCCACCCATCAATCTTGAGCCAATCACTGCAGGAAATAATTTAGCCTGATCTACTAAAAAATCTAATTCACTACAACTTACTTCATATAGTTTACTCAATCCCTCATGAGTTTCAAACATTAATTTTCCAAAACCTTGCATATCGTTTGACTGCAATAATATGGCAGCAGTTTTAGTACGACCAATTTCCTCCACCACATATTTGCAACAATTATATTGCTCTAATGTCATTACATTTTTTCCAATTTCTAATTCATCGGCAGAGGTAATGTCACGAAAGGATTGAATGGAAAGCAATGAAGTTAATATAGCAAGACCTTGTTCACATCTTTGTCTACGAATATTGTATTCACCTGCGGCAAGAGAATGATGTACTTTAGAATTGATTAAAACAATTTTATACCCTTCTTTTACTAAAGGAAAATACGATTGCTCCAAAGTTTTACAATCTAAGAGTATTACCTGATCTTTCTTTCCCATCATATTGGCAAATTGATCCATGATGCCACAGTTTACATTTGGAAAATTATGCTCAGCACGCTGACAAAGCAATGCCAACGCTACTCTATCAAGTCCAACAGCAAACATTTCATTCAATGCAAATGCCAATCCACCTTCCAATGCAGCAGAGGAACTCATGCCAGCTCCTTGTGGAATATCTCCACCAAAAACACAGTTAAATCCTCGCAATGAAATACCTAGTAGATTGAATTCATTTACTACACTTAGCACATAGTTTCGCCAACCACTATTAATTTGAATACCATGAATTGAAATGGAAAAATGCTCATCAAAATCAATTGCGTAAAAATGAATTGTATCAGTTTGATTTTCGGCGATAGAAAAATAAATACCCTTGTCAATAGCTGCTGGCATCACATAACCATCGTTGTAATCAATGTGTTCGCCAATAAGATTGATTCGTCCTGGAGAAAAGTACAATTTAGGTGAACCTGAAAATTTTTCACCAAAATGTTTTAAAACCAATGTAGCAATACTGTTCATCAAGATATTTGGAAATGAAATAATTAAATGCTAGACAAATATAAAATAACAAAACTAATCAAGAACAAATTGAAGGATATATAAAAAATTAAAGAAAGATTAATCTATTTGACTTTTTAATCTCACCGTTTCGCCCTTATACATATTCATTTTTAAAACATTGTCTATTACCTCATACTTTTTTTGAACTCCTATAAATTTAAATTTTTTGAAAGGAAGTTTTAATTGAAGAAGTCCACCTGCTTCAGCGGTAATAATTACTTCCTTGGTGAGTCCATTTTCTAAGGATGCAGAAACTAAAAAAGCTCCCTCTGTTCTCAATGTTTTAAATGATACATTATTCCAACTAGTAGGCAACGCTGGAAAAATTTCAATATAACCGTTGTTACTTTGAATCAACATTTCATGAACTCCTTGAGCGAAGGCAAAATTACCTTCCAAAGTAAAAGGGCGATAGGTAAAGTTGGAGAACTGTCCTCCGCGCTGATCTCCATTCAAATGAAAGCTATTGGTAGACACGAAATTAGTAGCAAATTTTTTCAACATGCTGGCTGCGCTATCTCCCTCTTTGGCCTTTGCATACAAAGAAGCTGCCCAGCTAAAGGAAAATCCTACCCACTCTCTAGTACCCATTTTCTCCATCCACCGAAGGCTTTTATCCATGATTATTTTATCTTCGGCTCTATCAGCATTCAATAAACCCAAAGGATAAATAGCCATCAAATGAGCATGATGACGATGAGATTCTTCCAAATTTTGTTGAGGTGCAATCGTAAAACCCGTTTGATTGATATCAAAGGAAGGGAATCGTTCACTTCCTTTCAAAATAGTAGGCTTAGTTTTTTCGGATGAACTATTCAATAGATCCTTGTACTGACTATATAAACTTTTCACTAACGAAAGGTCATAATTGGTAAACTTCGAAAACCAAGCATGGATGCTATTATTATTATATTCGGGAGAAGAACTAAGAGGCAATTGATATTGATTACTAACGGTATCGAGTACTCGAATATTAGCAATAAACTGAGCTACTTCTTCGAAATAAGGCAGACATTTTTCCTTTAAAAAAGTTTTATTCATCCCGTACTTCCATTGCCAGTAAAAATGCTGTGCCAGCCAGATAGCAGTAGTAGGACTCATAGAATACTGTATCCATCCCCCCATTGGCTTACCGCTGATAGTAGTTACACCTGGTACATTGAGTCCATCGACACCAAAATATTGCTTTGTCCATTTTCTATTTTCAGGTCTTACCTTCCAAATCCAATTGGTATAAGAATCAGTCAGATCTAAATGATTACCGGTATACCCAGGCCAATAACTTAATTCAGTATTTAGATCGTGATGAAAATCTCCTTTCCATGGTGGAAGATTTCCATTGTCTGCCGTCCATATAGCTTGTAAAGAAATAGGGGGCGTATTGCTTCTAGCGACAGAACCAAATTTGTACATTTCCAAATAATATTGCTTTGCAATAATGGTATCAGGGATTGAAATTGAAGAACGACTCCAATAATTTTTCCACCAAGCAATATGAGAAGCCATAGCAACCAATTGATTCGAAATGCTATCAATCAAAGTCAATTTTGCCTTTTTATTTTGTGTAATCGTCCACTGACCAATTATTTTATTTCCAATTTTTTTCCATTGTACCAGTACTTCATAATAATTTCCGTCCCAGGTAGGCTGATGATAATGCAATGAGTTTTTATTAGCTACAACGGAACCAGCCGCATATCCCAATCTTTCTAGTCCTTGCCCCTCCACACTATTATTGATTTTACCCTTTATAGCAGAGCGATAAGGTGGAATGATAATAGATGGAATAATTTCATCATCGCAATTGTCAAAACTAAAATAACCTTCCTGGTTAACTGCATGAACGTAATTGGTAAATACCACTCCATTTTCAAACTTTACTTTGCTGATAGCGGTGGTAATATCTAATTCATTTTTTATTACTTTTCCAAATTTACTTAGGTCAAATTCAATTGCTGCACCGGGTATTTTTGTAGGGGCTGAAAATTTTTCATAAGGCAGGTCACCTATTTTTTGGACTGTGTCGTATACTCCTTTTTCAACCTGCTCTTTAACCCATTTGAAACGAAGTTTTTCTATTTCAGGCATTGGTCGGTCGTCCCAAAGGTCCACCCTATCAATGGATAAACGAACTTTATTGTCTTTTTTCCATATCAAAGCACCTAACCAGCCGTTACCTATGGGAATGGCTTCATCCCATCGAGTAGCAAAGGAATCAAATAAAAGATTGTCCTTAACAGTTGGTTGTGCAATTGCACCCACGCTACAAAAAACAAAGAAAATAATTACGCAACGATATTTCATAGTATTTTTTTATGCTCCATTTAAAGTAAAATTATTTAATTAATTACTGCTGCTGGTCTTACCCCTGATCCTTTTTGATTCGTTAATCCATCGCCAATTTCTTTTCTATATTTATCGGCAATGGTAGATAACTGAGTTATAATTTCTGGATGCTGTTCCTTTACATCCCTTTCTTCTCCAGGATCTGTTCTTAAATTATATAAAGACAATCTTACTGTATCTGATCCGTATTTGCCCGGAAAACCATCGCCACCGATAGCACCAGATTTATTATAGGTTTGAGAGTTGGCTGGGAAAACTAATTTCCAATTTCCTTTTCTGATCGCTTTCAAATTATTATAATCATAATAATAAACAAACTCATCTCTAGGATTTGCATTGGGCTTTCCTTTCAACAAATCGATCATATTGATGCCATCAATTTTTTTAGAAGGAAGCGATGCATTACAAATTCCTGCAAGGGTAGGTAAAATATCCATCGTAGTGGCCAAGTTAGTACAAGTTGATCCTGGAGCAATTTTTCCTGGCCAGCTCATTATGCAAGGAACCTTCAAACCTCCGTCCCAAGCCGTTCCTTTACCTTCTCTAAGACCACCAGCATTGCCTGCATGATTTCCAAATGTTAACCAAGGTCCATTGTCACTTGTAAAAATAACCAAGGTGTTTTCAGAGAGTCCATTTCTCTTAAGTGCTTTTACTACTTCTCCTACCGACCAATCTACCTCTTGCATGACATCACCAAATAAGCCAGCACCACTACTTCCCTTGAATGATGCAGAAGCTGCAATTGGCACATGCACCATCGCATGAGCTAGATAAAGAAAGAAAGGCTGTCGCTTATTTTTTTCAATAAACTGAACTGCTCGCTCAGTATACATTTTAGTAAGTTGAGACTGATCATCCAACGTATTGATTGTCTGAATAATTTTATTATCCTGATACAAAGGCAATGGAGGATAAGTAGATCTAAAATTCGATGTATCTGTCATTGGTTTTCCATCAAAATAAACTGGCCACATATCATTGGAATAAGGCAGTCCTAAATATTCATCAAAACCCTGTTGTAGCGGAAGATAAGGTTGTCTATCGCCAAGATGCCACTTACCCACCATGCCAGTCCGGTATCCTTTTGCTTTTAACAATTCTGCTATCGTTTCTTCAGATGGATTAAGCGCAATTTTACTCCGATGATTGAATGCACCTGAAATTCCAAGTCTGGTGGGATAACAGCCAGTCAACAATGCACTTCTTGATGCGCTACATACTGCTTGTGCAACATAAAAATTAGTGAAACGCATTCCATCAGCAGCCAGTTTATTAATATTGGGCGTATGATAAGGCCCGCCACCATAGCATTCCGGATCACCATAACCCATGTCATCCATAAAAATGATGACTACATTTTGCTGAACAGCGGGTGGGTCATTTTTAAATGTTGGAAGTTTAAAACTGCCCAAAAAAAATAATACAATGAATGGAAATAAAATAGTGGCTAAATAAATAATTATTTTTTTCATATTCACATCTATTTATAAAAAGATTAATTGAATTTAATTTCAGTAATAAAATATTTGAAACGAGATAAAAATAAATATTCAAAAAATGATTTACTAAAACATTTGCCTACTATTTTTTAAAAGGGACTTTGATGATCATCGATTCTGCTTTTCCTTTTTCATTGGCTATACTTTGTATCGTCCAAAGGTCAAGTAAATTATCGCCATCTACCATACTGCCACTATAATCTCCCCATGATTCGCCATTGGTAGCGCCCTTTCCCTCTCCAATAGATACAATAGATCTCAATTTACCCAATGGATCTTCAGACTTCCGAAATGCAAATCTTGGACTAATAAAAGAATGTCCATTCACTTCTTGGAATCCAACCAATACATCATTTTTTTTATTGACTGCAATCGTTGTTTGAATATAGTTAGTCGTATCACTCTTGATTAATCCAGTCTGAATAATTTTACCTGTTTTCGCATTCACTTGATGCCATTGTACTGCAGACCTGCCCTCACAATTTACTGCTTGTGAAAACCAGATACTTCCATTTTGAAAAACTAGATTTTTTGGATTGCGGTCTCCGCTAGAAACCTTTTGCTCAGTGCCACTTTGAGGAGAACTTGGAGGATAATCAATGTATTTTAAATGATGAGGGATAGTGGAAACTTCCTGGCAATAGGGGTTTCCCTTTTCATCGGCTGAAACTTTACGGATAACCATCTTTTCGTCATCTATGTCAAAAAAATACAAATCATCTATAGGATCTTGCATAAAAATAGGATGCCCTAAGCTTCCATTAAAATGATAAATAGTAGCAGGCTTACCAGCTTTTGCCTCTGCCACTCTCAATATAAATGTATTTTCTTTTCCACCTGGATAAGAATAACCAATCCATTTTTTGCTATATCCAATTCCGCCTCCATCTTCTTCTTCTACTCTTGAAATAGGGTAAATATTCCAAGCGCCCCTTGGGTCACTCGTTTCAGATATTGAAATATTGACTGGTTTGGTTTTAGGTTTATCATAATACCACCAGAGGTCAAAGACAAAAACTTTGTTATGAATATCAAAATATAATTTGGGATCAATTCCATTATTAAAACATTTTTGAGAGACGCCCTGTAAAAATTCTCCCTTCTTATTATAAATAATTAGTCCGCTATTGGAACCCTCCATTAAAAAGCCACCACCAACCGCTACTTGAGGGTCTACCTGTCGATTGCCATCCATAGATCCATTAAATACCTGATAACCCTTTACCAACCTAGTATTGCCGCCCTGTCTTCTTTCAGGACAATCATTATTATTATTAAAACTTATTTTATGAATAGGTATTACTACTTCGGTAGTGGAGGGGAGCATTACTTTGTTATTGATCTGGCCATTTACTTGCGTCAGAAAAAAAATAAATAAATAAAAGAAAAGGTGCCTCATTATTATCATTTAAAATTAAAATACTTTTTTATTTTTACTGATTAGATTTTCGATCTTTTATTTTCTTTAATCTCTCAACATAATCAGCTGTCTGCTGTGAATTTTTTTAGCAAGATTATTTTTTTGCTGAAAATTTCGGATTTACAAATTCCCATTCCTTTATATGAGATGTCTGATGTTCCCTTTTCATAATTACTTCCATTTGCTTCACTAGTTCTGGCTGACTTTTAGCAAGATCAATCGTTTCATTAACATCTGAAGCAAGATTATATATTTCCCAGGGAGCATTTTTATCTTTTTTCATATTAGTTTTTACCCCTTTCCAATCTCCTATGCGAATGGCGACCTGGCCTGTTTTTTCAGGAAATTCAAAATAAAGAAAATCGTGTTTCTTTTGTCTTTTTTCATTCCCTAATAGCGTAGGTAAAAAAGAAATGCCATCATTTGGCAAAACTTTTACGCCCGTAATTTCAGATAGAGTAGCCATCAAGTCAAATTGAACAGATACATGATTGGTTATTTTTCCAGCAGGGATTTTTTTGGGCCAACGGGCTATCAGTGGCTCACGGATTCCACCTTCATATAAATCCTGTTTTTTTCCTCTTAAACCTGCTACACTATTAAAAAAATCGGTATCGGCACCACCCACATTAAATGTAGCACCATTGTCGCTCGAAAAAAGAACGATGGTATTAGAATCTAAATCAAGTTCTTTAAGTAATGACATGATTTTCCCGACTTGCTTATCCAAATAAGTAATGATTGCAGCATAGGTAGAAAGGGGATGCAATGTAGAAGCATAGCCATTTTCACCTCGGTAAGGTTTTTCATCAAATTTACCTATGTACTCATTCACTGCTTCATCGGGGGCTTGTAAAGATACATGTGGACCAGTAAAAGGCAGGTACAAAAAGAAAGGCTTATTTTTATTTTTTTTGATAAAGGACAATGTTTTATCCGCCATTTTTGTGAGCGAATAATCCTTTCCTTTATAATAATTAAAAGCAACGTCGGTTGACTCTTTTGAAAGTGGGCGATGCACTTGTATAAAAGTATTATTGAGTGTATCCCATTTCCCGTTTTCCCAGAGATGGGTAGGATAATAATTATGCGCTTGCTTTTGGTCTAAATAACCATAGAAATAATCAAAACCTTGTTTATTGGGATCTCCTGTGCTAGCGGCCATTCCCAATCCCCATTTACCAATTGCACCAGTTATATAACCAGCCTGCTTCATTAATTTGGCAATAGTAAAAGTACCTTCAGGCAAAGGCATCTGTCCACCTTCTTGATCATCACTAAATTCACCTAACTCATAATTTCCGCGAATATAACTATGGCCGCTATGCTTCCCTGTCATGAGCATACAACGAGCAGGAGCACATACAGGTGCACTGGTATAATGTTGGGTAAACCGAATACCCTCTTTTGCTATTTGGTCTAGATTAGGAGTTTTAATTTTTTGCTGACCATAACAACCTAATTCACCATATCCCAAATCATCTGCATAGATATAAATGACATTGGGTTTCTGCTGAGCAAAACCATTTAGAAAAATACAAAAGCTAAAAAAAATTAGGGAGGTTATTTTCATAAAAGTTTGCAATAAGTTATTGTAAAACATACAATATACTATCGCAATGTATGAATTTTTAGGTAGAAGAAATGCCTAGTAAATAATAATATATTGACTTGCAATAATAGTAAATTTAGTCTCCGTGAAAATTTAATTTATATAATCGGCTTAATTCAATCAATTCGGGCAAGTTGGCTACAGCTAGCTTTTCAAAAGAGTTCTACTCCAGTCTAAAATCAAAAGGAGTTGGCTTACTCAATATCAAAGCAAAGGGCAGCTTTGTTTAATGGAGCGATAAAAATAATTTCTTCGCCAGGTAAAGGATGTGAATTGATCATCAACTTTAGTAAGTACTAATATTTATTAGCATCCAAAATGAACTGCTAGTTTTTTATTCAAAAATTTGACTACTTAAATTTTTAAAAGCATCCATACCCCCCATGTACTCACAGGTACGAGCACCTGCTTTATTGCCATTGGCCATTATTTTCTTCCAATCTTCAGCTGACAATGCTTGAATTTGTTGAAGCGTAAGGCAACTAAGTTGGTATAAAACAGCGCCTACAAATGCATCTCCGGCTCCTGTGGTATCGATGGGTGTAACTTTTATACTAGGTACTATTACTGTAGTATTATTAAAGCCCATCATAGTCCCCGCTTCTCCCAATGTAATAGCGAATGTTGCACTCGTATTTTTTAATAAATCACTCGCTGCTTTTTCTACTGTATCGGTTTTAGTAATGATCATTGCCTCTTCGTCACTCAATTTAAAAAACTGACAGGCTTTTAAATACACCCATGATTGCTCTATAAAAGAAGGCAAATCATTTTTAAATAACAATTGACGATAGTTAGGGTCAAAGCTGATAAATATATTTTTCGCCTTAGCCTTCTGTAATAAATGACGGTAGGCTGCCTGTAAAGGTCCTGGCAAAAAAGCAGTAGCCGAACCAAAATGAACAATAGAAATATCATCTAAATGAATACTATCCACTTCCTCCTCCGTTAATTGACCATCTGCTCCTCTATTAAAATAAAAATCTCTTTCGCCCGCATCCATCAGCGACACAAATGCAAAAGTGGTAAAATAGTTACTATCCTGTAGCATGTATTTAGTAGATACACCAAAAAGTTTCATCTCATCTACTAATTGTTGGCCGAAAGGATCGGCGCCAACTTTAGCAGACAATTCAACAGCACCTCCCAAGGCTGAAATAGCTGCTGCCACATTGGTAGGAGCTCCACCCGTTTTTTTCAAAAAATTATTTCCCTCAGAAAGAGTTTTGCCATAATCCGTACAGATCATATCAATCAATGCTTCCCCAATACAAAGGGTTTTACCACTAAATTTGGAGGAGGTATTTGTTAGCATAGCTATATTTTTATAATTGTCTATTTATATATATTTTGGTCGCTCAGTTTTAAAATGACCATGATTCCTATTATTCAAGCAACATAAGGTACAAAGAACAGTAACAACAAACCAAAGCAAGTTACGATAAAACTAAACTAAAAAATCTAATCGGCTGGACTGAAGTAAAAGCCATAGCAATTCTCAATTTTTAAATGTTTAAGGAAAAAATTTCAAAAAGGTAATTATAAAAAACAGGTTAGCCACTCTTAATATGAATAAAATAAAATTATCTTTGAAAATTATCTGCCAATCTTTCACAGAACTAATATGATTCAACATTCAGTAATATTTTCAATGAAAGAAAATATTGATACCCCTAGAATAAAACAATTTTTTAAGGCTGCACAACAACTTACCAATATACCCGGCGTATTCAATTTTAAAAGTTGGAAACAGGTAAGTAAAAAAAATGCATTCCAATACGGATTGTCCATGGAATTTTCTACCCATGAACAATACCAACAATACAACCTTCACCCTGCGCATGTTGCATTCATAAATGAACAATGGATTCCTTGTGTAGCTGATTTTTTGGAAATAGATTATGAGCCATTGGCGGAAGAGTTTTTCTAAGCACCTCCTTCAAAAAAAACGATAATAGTATAAAATAACGGGCTATTTCATCATTCAAGGAAAAAAATTATTTGCTTTTGGTCGAGTAATTTGTTTTGTTTAACTTGAACTACTGAATCTATCTTGCTATATCTAAACAAAAAATTATTTGTATGAAAAAAGAATCAAAAAACAAGACTAAAAATCCAAGGCGCGAATTTATTCGCAACGCAGCTTTGACTTCCGCTGGATTTTATATCGTACCACGCCATGTATTGGGTCGTGGATTTACTGCTCCCAGCGACACCTTGTACATTGCTACCATTGGTGCAGGCGGAAAAGGAACGAGTGACTGTGCTGGCTTTATGAGAAGATGGGATGCGGACAAAAAAGCATTTGTACCACAAGAAAAAGCAAAGATTGCTTTTCTCTGTGATGTAGACCAGTTAAAGGGTGCAGCTACTTTCAAAAGATACCCAGACGCGAAAGTGTATGAAGATTGGAGAATTTTACTAGAAAAAGAAAATAAAAATTTTGATGCGGTTTCAGTTTCTACACCGGATCATACCCATGCTGTAGCTGCCTCTGCAGCAATCACATTGGGTAAACATATCTGGGTTCAAAAACCAATGACACATGATATTTATGAAGCACGTGTGTTAGCAAAACTTGCCCGTGAACATAAAGTTGTGAGCCAAATGGGTAACCAAGGTTCATCAAATGATGGCGTTCGCCAAATGAGAGAATGGTATGAAGCAGGTCTTATCGGAGAAGTAACAGATGTTTATTGCTATACTAACCGTCCAGTTTGGCCACAAGGTGGAATGAAATGGCCTACTAAAACTGGTACAGCTCCAAGCACATTCAACTGGGATCTTTGGCAGAGTTCTGCTAAGGCAAAACCTTACCCTTCTGGCCGTACAGGTCAGCAACGCAATGGCATGACTGCTGGTCTTTCTTATGATGATGCTTTCCATGTTGCTCCATTTGATTGGCGCGGATGGTGGGATTACGGAACCGGTGTAATTGGTGATATGGGTGCTCACATCCTTGAAGCTCCAATGACTGTTCTTAACCTTGGATATGTAAATGCAGTTCAAACAAGTTTAGGTAATCCTAGTATGGGATTAAAGCAAGAAGAATTCCCAGATGCTTGCCCTCCATCAAGTAATACTATTTTAACTTTTGCTAACCCTAAAAAAGGTAAGCATGGTAAAGCACTTCCAAATATTAAGATTCACTGGATGGATGGTGGTTTAACCCCTCCAAGACCAGAAGAAATGGAACCCACCGATACTTTAGCACTTAGCGATGGTAGCGGTATGATCTTTATCGGTACCAAAGGTAAAATGATTGCAGGTTGCTATTCAGCAGGTGCTAGACTTTTACCAGTATCACGTATGGAAGAAGAGTCTATCAAAAAGCTTTCGATTAAATATCCTAGAGTACCAGGTGGTGCTGAAGCTCACTATCAACAATGGGTTGAAGCTTGTTTGAAAGGATACGGAAAAGGTGAAACAAGCTCACCATTTGATAAAGCTGCAATGGTAGTTGAAAATATGCTAGTAGCTAACTTGGCTATCAGAGGCTATAACGTAGAAAGAACTTCTACTCCTGTAGCTGCTGCTCCAGCTGCAACGGCTACTGGTGCTCAACGTGCTATGCCACAAAGAAAAGTATTCCCTGCGCGTAACATTACTTTATTATGGGATCATGATCAAATGAAGATCACCAACTGTGATGAAGTGAACCAATTCGTTAAACGCGAATACAGAGAAGGCTTCGGATTGAGCGGTATTTAATTATTACAATTACATTTTCATAGAGGCAACCCAATTAGGTTGCCTCTTTTTTTGGGATATCATCCATTATATTTTTCTTTTCATTTTTTCAATGAATTTTTTAATTGAATAATAACATGGATTAATTCAAGTTTTACTTTATCAACTAAATTTCTATTAGTTGTTAACTTTAATTTTTATAATTAAATAAATCTAAAATGAAAAATACCAAATTAATTCTATTCTTATTTTTATTGAGTATCAATAAGGATATTTTAGCTCAGCCAGTAGAGCGACTTGTCAAAGTGATTGTTGCTGCAGATCATTCTGATTGGACTTATAAAAAAGGGGAGAAAGTAAAGTTCACTTTATCAGTATTTAAAAATGGCAATTTAGTAAAGGATGCAAAGGTTCGTTATGAAATTGGACCTGAAAAGCAAACTCCCATAAAAAAGGAAACGATTACACTTGCAACAGGTACTCAAACGATTGATGCAGGCACGATGCTAGTGCCAGGTTTTTTAAGATGTGTAGCCATTGCCGAAGTAGATAATAAAGAGTATCGTAATTTGAGTACTGCAGGTTTTGATCCCCTTCAAATTATCCCTAGTATTGAAAATCCAACTGATTTTGATGATTTCTGGAACAATGCATTGGTTGATCTTGCTAAAGTACCAATGGATACAAAAATGACTTTGATTCCAGAGAGGTGCACAGAAAAGGTAAATGTATATCAGGTGAATCTTCAAAATTATAAAGTAGGTACAAGGCTTTATGGAATTTTGTGCGTGCCTAAAAAAGAAGGAAAATATCCTGCCTTATTGCAAGTGCCTGGTGCAGGTGTAAGAGCTTATACAGGTGATATTGCCAATGCTGAAAAGGGGATCATTACCTTTCAAATTGGAATTCATGGAATTCCTGTGACGATGGACCCATCGGTTTATCTAGATTTAGGTAGTGGAATTTTAAATGGCTATTTCAATCATAACCTGGATGATCGCGATCGATTTTTTTATAAACGAGTTTATGTAGGTTGTGTTAGAGCCAATGATTTTTTAACTAGCCTACCGCAGTTTGATGGAGTTAATTTGGCAGTTACTGGTGGAAGTCAAGGTGGTGCTTTGTCTATTGTGACAGCTGCACTTGATAAGAGAGTAAAAAATTTAGGCGCCTTCTATCCTGCTTTATCTGATGTAACAGGTTATTTAATCGGACGTGCAGGTGGATGGCCTCATTACTTTGACAAAGGAAATATGGCTTATAATAATACCAAGGAAAAATTAAAAACATTGGGATATTATGATGTGGTAAATTTTGCTAAAAGAGTTACTGTCCCTGGATTTTATTCATGGGGCTACAATGACGAAACCTGTCCTCCAACCTCTATGTATGCTGCCTATAACTCAATCACCGCAACGAAGGAATTATTCTTAGCACTTGAAACTGGACATTGGACTTATCCAGAGCAGAACGAAAAAATGACCAATTGGTTGTTGGGAAAGTTAAAAAGCAATTAAAAAAGGTATGCTAAAGAAGTGCAGATCTATTTCTTGAAATTGAAGTAATATTATTTTACACTGACGGTGAATTGCCATCTGAATCATCAGATTCTTTTTTGATTTCAGGTGGCAATTTTATATTTTTCTTTGCTTCAATTATTGATTTTTGTATGATCGCTTTCATTTCTGCTAATTCATCCGAAGTTAGAAAATGATCATCTTCTATTTTTTCATTTA
>Ga0114978_10000662_pt1 | contig 29295 bp, 34 predicted proteins | sample S_140212_EF_Meta_FD_87027 | JGI IMG/M metagenome (GOLD analysis project Ga0114978, IMG submission 87027) | Freshwater microbial communities from Lake Simoncouche, Canada to study carbon cycling - S_140212_EF_MetaG | ecosystem: Environmental > Aquatic > Freshwater > Lake | place: Lake...
AGGCTGACCGTGGGAACGTGTATGTATTTCCTGACATGTTATTTTACCTCCAGTTATGCAAGGTTATGTAATCTCCGATAACCCCCGAAGGGCATTACCGGTTGATGGCGTAAGTGCCATCAAGGTTATTTATATCACTTCGTATTACCGATATTGTACTTTGGGAGCAATTCCCAATTAGCTTTATCGCGATACGGAATGATCTTAATCTGTCTGAGTGGAGCCTTATCCTTAGACTGTTCTGCATTTACAATGCTAACTAGACCCCAATCCGAAAGAAGCGTGGCAATAGTATTCCGTCTTTGTAAATCATTTACATTTAGATTGGAAGGCTTACCATCAAGGCAAAACAATTCTTTAAAGTGTACGATAAAATAGCGACCCTGCTTGTGTAGGATATGGCAGGATTGGTATAACTTGTTTGAAGACTTACGAGAGGCAACACCAATACGAGTGAGAGTCTCACGAACTTTTAGGAAATCATCCGGCTCATTCAAGGTAATCTCAAGCATCATTGCAGGAATCCAAGCCACAGGGGTTTCGTCCACGACGGTCCCTTGGATAGGATCAATGCTTTGATTTGGTTGTTGAGCGTCCACCTTTAAATTGTCTTTGTTTAAGTTCGTTTAGTTGTTCGGAACTCAAAATCGTCAAAGCGGATCTAGCCTTTTCATTACTATATCCATAATGTTCTTTAACAATCAAGAGGTCTTCAGATTCGGTTGCTTTGAGCCATTTGCCGAATCGTCTTTTCCTACTGATACTATTTATCAAATAGTCGAACTGGAGCCTCTCGTCCAGATGGTAGTTCTGGTTCATTTCGTTGGCATACATCGCCGTTTCGGGAAAGTATGAAAGACCTCTGTTTACCATATACGGAAGATACTGCTTTTCGGCAATATCATCCACCATGACATTTATCTTGGTGTCATTGATGGCATTTAGGAAGTCGAATGGGCTCATATTACTTCCATTCACAGTTTGCCATAAGCTCGATAAGACAGGCAACTAGATTTAGTTCGTGGTCGGCAACAAAGGCATCCTGGTACTGATATTTGGCAAGAATAACAATGACCTGAGGTATGCTTTCTGGCATGACATATTCTGTTACGCCATCGTAAATCTTACGGAAAACAGCCGCTGGTTCAACATCAATATTATTGGTAACCCATGAACGACCAGCTTTAAAGTCCTTGTTTTTAAGAGCTGTAATAAGAGATTCAAGATTAACATTAGATGAGTTAACAAGAATGCCCGAATCAATCTTACCTGAAACCGAGTAGCGTTGACACTCATTTAGAACTCTGCGCCAGTCCGGAGCAAAGCGGAGAATCAGTTCTGCAACGACCGCTTGTTCATACTGAATACCTTCGGTTTTAAGAATGTATTCAAGACGCTTTAAGAAAGAATTGGCAAGAGATGCCATTTGTTTCTTAGAAGTATTAAATTCAACAACGGCGCAACGAGAATGAAGTGGCTCGATGATTCGGTTCTTAAAATTACAAGTAAAAATAAATCGGCAGTTATTGGAGAATTCTTCGATGAAAGCACGTAATGCTGGCTGAGTTGAATTCTTTTGCAAGTAATCTGCTTCATCCAGAATAATAACCTTGGGACCTTTTGAATGTAAAGATACTGATGATGCAAACTGACGAATTTTAACACGAAGAGTTTCGATACCCGATTCATCGGAACCGTTAATGATGATGTAATCAAGGTCGAGCATGTTACACATTGCGCGTGCAACAGTTGTCTTACCGAGACCTGCAGTACCAGCAAGAATCATGTTCTGCATCTCACCAGACTCAACGATACTCTTAAAAGTCTTTAGAAGACTTTCTGGAAGGATACAGTCGTCAAGTTTTTGTGGGCGGTATTTTTCAACCCACAGGAATTCATTGGAGTTTGACATAGGAGTATATTATACACCAGTGACAATGGTCTTGTAAACCTCTTTTATCTCCGAAGTTTCATTTTCAAACTCAACCACATTCTGTTTGTGGTACATCATTGCGACCTTACGGAACGTCTTGGTCGGAAGTTTGTATTTGTCTTCCAGTGCTTTTAGAATCTCACGAATCTGTTCCTTTTGGGTTTGCACTTCCGACATAGCTTCGGAGATTTCATCGAAGGCTGTAAGGATGGCTTTGCGGTCTTCAGCCGAGGTAGGAATATTGCTCATAATAAAAAGTAGTGGGTTCTTTTATGACTGCCCACTAAAAGTCCGTACGGAGTTAGAACAATTAGGCTTGAGCTTCTGGCTTTGGCTCTTCGGTTGGCTTCGGAGCACTTGCCTTTATAAAGGCTTCAAAGCGACCTCGGAGCGCACCGATTACAGTAAGTTCTGAACCTTCGAAGGCTCCACGGCGGGAGACAACGTCGATCATTTGAACTACTGCAGCAAGATCGTTAAGACTGAGTTGCGGAGTGGCTGCTGGTTGCTGTTCTTGTTCTGGTGTTACTTTAATGTTGTCCATATAGGTTTCCTAGGTTATCGACTTCTTAGGCGAACGTCGAAGTTTTTTCTAGCGCAATCCAATACTCCACCGGGAGTGTGGTATGCTTTAGATGAGAGATTAATTTAGAACTAATCTCTACCGTGTAGTCACCAGAAACCATTTTCAGGTTCGAGATGACCATGATGAATGAGAAAACCTCTTTGCAAGCATTGTTCTCATCAACCACGATGGAGTATTTATTCGCCGAGGCATTCTTTGCATCGGTAAGGTTTACAATAATCTTGCCATTTTCACCCTTAATTTCAATGTTGGCGTGTCCGAGGACTGCTGACGCCTTACGAATCTTGTTAAGGTTGTCCTCGGAAAGGATGAAGGTGACTTCTGGATTCGGCATTGTTACCTGCTTGGACGGAGCCGTAAGAAGGTCCATGGAAGCATAGAAGTATTGAATGGAGGTCTTGCCATCCTTAACGGTAATTGAATCGTCGCTGAACGACAGTTCTGGATTGTCTACAAGAGTGAGAGTGTTTAAGAATTCATTCAAGTCGTAGATACCAAATTCCTGAGGAAAGGTCTCGGTGACGGTAGCGGATGCCATGATGTTCTTGGCTTCGGCGATTGTGGCAATAGAACTGCCAGCCTTGAATACCATATTCGGATTAATTCCGGCAAAGTTCTTGAGGAGGTTGATTGTATTTTCTGATAGTTTCATAAATTAAAAGGTTGTGTCTGCGTGTCCTGTATCATGTTCGTAAAGAAAAAAGAGGCACGCGGCTGCGTGTCCCAGGTGATGTCGGCCCGTTTCAGGATCGAAACGCTCACCACGTTTCCATGCCCAGAGATGGCGTTGGAGTGCATCATAATACCGACGTTCGGCTTCTGGTACATGTCTCCAATTCTCTCGGGCATATTTCTTGGCTCCGATGGTAAGAACATGAGCAAGCTCCTCAAGTGCAAACGGAGGAATCAAACCATATTCTGGCTTGTCCGAATCGTATTTGCGACCTTCAAGGGGAGACTGTTGCTCAATCTGTTGTTGTTCCATGGAAAAGAAAAGGGCTGCAGGGTGTTAAGTCCTGCAGCCGTTGTAGTTCACCTATTAGGCGCTGGCAAGAGCCTTAGTGTCAAGACGGTACTTATAGACCGTTTGACCTTGGGCATTCTTACGGCGGTTCGTGTAGATGGGGAAACCATCTTCACGAAGTTGAGCTACGACCGCAGATGGGTTCGCGATGCTGAGGCGTTGAGCGGCTTCGGCAATGGTAACCTCTGTGCCTTTGGCAAGAAGTTTAAACAGGCGAGCTTTCTGGGTGGATGTATTGCTATTCATATTATCTATCTTTCAGTTTGGTCCTATTGTTTTAGTTGCTTATGATTGAAGGGACCAATTCAACCATAAGAGAATCATATACTGTTGCTTGTGTTTGTAAACAACAAAGTGGATTTATTTTCAGAACGCGGGTTGAGCGGCTTCTGGAGCAGGAGTGGGAGCAGCTGCTGGAGCAGGAGCAACCGAAGCATCGATCTTAGAGTAAAGGTCGGCGAAGGCGAGTTTGGTGTCGTCGTCGAACCGAGAGATACACATATTGATAGACTTGAGCCGGTCGCGGAAGATGGAGAAGGTGTGTGCGATATGGCACAGGCGACGAGTGGAAATGATTTCATCAACGCCGCCATCGGCGAACGTCTTGCGAATGACTTCCGACCAGGTCACGAGTTTATCGGCAAACTCTTCGTCGACGGCATTGAATTTTTCCATGTGCTTCACAACGATTTTGCGTTCGGTAGCCAATGGTGGATACGTTTGCTCGATGGTGCACACAAAGCGTTCGAGGAAGGCTTCGTCAATAACCGTAGCAGCCACAAAACGACCATCCTCGGAACCTTTACCCTTGGTATTGGCAGTGGCAATCACATTGAAGCCGGCAGCAGGACGAATGACCTCGCCAGTCTTTTTAATCATGATTGGCTTACCTTCCAGCACGCCTTGCAGACACATGATTTTGTTAGTGGAACGGTCGATTTCATCCACGAGGAGAATGGCGCCACGTTCCATGGCTTTAACCACGGGACCTTTGGCAAACACGGTCTCGCCGTTGAGGAGACGGAAGCCACCGATCAGATCGTCTTCGTCGGTTTCTGGTGAAATCTGAACGCGAATGTATTCACGGTCGGCAGCCGCGCAGGCTTGTTCGACCATCATAGTTTTACCATTGCCCGACAGACCAGCAATAAAGATGGGATAGAATGACCGCGATTTGATCACGGTGGAAATGTCGGAGAACTCGCCCCAGCGAATGTAGGTAGGATCGCTTTGCGGAATGTAAGCATCGGTGTTGACGATGGAATTCACAGAGGTCGCCAGTTTCATCGTGGCAGGAGCCGGAGTCATAGGAACCGTTTCGGAAACGGTGGCCAACTTGGTAGACCGAAGGAGACTCGTATAGTCATACGTACCCTTGTGGACGCGGTAGGCATCTGCAAATAGATCAATGTATTCCTTTACAACGAAACCATGTTTTGCGGCCAAGGTGTCGATGACCTTACGGCGGAAAACCGTAACGTCGGGATGAAGCTCCTTAAGGGAAGCGAGGATAGTGAGCGATGCTGATTTCATAATATAGAAGGTCAATCAATTGTTATAGTACTATCATACATTAAACTGTATGAAAGTAAATCATAAAGATATGGTGTAAGTTGTTGATAATCAATAACCGTTAGGAAATTGTTTCGGCAAACTTAGAAACAAACACACGGTTTACTTGTTTTGACTTGGAGAATTCGGAAAAAGCCTTGGCCATCTTGGCGCGGGTCATTCCCGTGGTGATGGTGAGGTCTTCGTCTTCGGTATCGAGGTCGGAACCAGAAGCAACCACGAAGTACTGATCATAACCAAAACCATCCTCAACGGCAACAGATTTGTTTTTCTTGTAGTCCTTGGACAGTTTGGTCTGCCAGAGAGTGTAGGCGGTGTTGTAATCGGTCTTTTTTGGACGGCTTTGAAGCGCATTCACCACGTCGCGTTGAGCATTCGAAGTGCTGGAAGGGATGAAGAAACCAATAGCTTTGGTACCAGTGGTAATGCGCAGATTTCTGATGAGTTCGTCGGTAAGATTGCCGCGAGGAGATTTTACACGGCGACCATTGAGGGTGAAGTCAATGTTGGTTTCATATGCAGGAGTCAGACGATTCTCATTGTATGCGGCGGTTGTAAACGTACGGAGGTGTTGACCTTCGCCGTCGGTAAGAAACACCGTGGTCATTTTCTGAACTTTGTGTTTGGCTTTGAATTTATTGACGAGGTCGTGAGCCAAGATGATCGTCTCATTTAAGGGAGTGTTGCCAAGGCGTTCATATTTAGATTGAACGTAACCATTTTGAGTCTGATCAAAAATAGCTTTGAGGGCGGCTTGATATTGACTCTTGGACATTGAAGAGTTAATAAGGTCGAGAATTACAATATTGTCAACAATGATCTGACCGTCTTTGCGACCCAGAGTTTGATCGCCGGGAGAAACATAAGGACGTGAATCATTGTCGCCAGTAAAACCATACACCTGGAAAGGGATACCGGTGGCTTTGCAGAACATGCTGAGATTGATCACGTGTTTAAGAACGTACTTGATTGTCATATTCATTGAATAAGAATAGTCAATGAACATCATCATACCATGGCTTTTTGCATTGGCCAATTGAGTTACACTCAGGAAAATGTCGTCGGTAATTTTGTAACTGTGTAATTTGTTGACATTTAGGATACCAGTTTGAGAGACGGTGGCACGGTTGTATTGATAGGCGGCTTTGCGCATCTCGAATTCCTTACTCAGCACACCCACAAACTTCTTGGTGCTCGCAATGAATTCGGCGTATTCCTTGGAGTAGGTCGGACGGGTACCGCTGTAATTCTCAATGTGTTTTTGCCAAGCGGCGTCACGGTCCTTGGTGATGGTCTCATTCGAGACAATCATTTCAGCTAAATCTTGTTTAGAGGGAATGGTGACATAATTCGTGTTACGAACCTCGTTGCTGTTGTCGACAAGCGTCTTGGCTTGTTTTTCAAAGTGAGAGTTGGTGGTGATTTCCGGCACAACACCCTGATGGTTTGGGTCAAATTCCGACTTGGGAGCAGCATCGGCTTTTTGTTCGTCGCCGTTGGCGTCCTGGGTAGGAGCGGATTGGTCTTTTGAGGGCTTGCTAGGATTGCCCATAGCGTCGTCAAGGGCTTTTTCAATAGCGTCCTTGAGGTCGGCATCGCCGTCCTTGGATTCATCACTGCCACCGTCGGCTTCATTTTCACCAGGTTCACCTTCCATAGGCTCGCCTTGAGCCGTGGGGTCGGCTTCTTGCTGTTGATCGCCGGGCTTGGGTGTTTTATTAGTACGGGCTTCGCCTTCGGTGCTAGGATTTTGCTCGGCTTGAGCCTGAGCCAAATTTTGAAGCGCGATGGCAGCAGCCACAACGTCGTCCCAGGTCTGAACAGCCATCACCTGATTGACCACGGATTGCTCGGTGGAAGAAAAAGTAATGTCGATGGCGGAAGCCAATTTGGCTTTGAGATTGACACGGTCGCCGATGGCAAGAGTCTGGACGTCTTTGCCTTTGATACCGAAGAAATCCTCGGCATTGAGCACGTCATAACCACGACGGAAAGAGCCAACAAGACCGGGGTAGGTCGCACGAATCATTTTCTCGATGCGAACGTCCTCAACGATATTGAGGTAGTCCTTGCGGCAGGGGAGTTTGCCGTCCAAAGCATCGCGGGGAGTGTAGAGGGCGTGACCGACCTCGTGACCGACCAAGAGGTCGTACACGTCCTTGCCTTTGTCTTTCCAGACTGGCAGACCAAGCACTCGGTTTTTCACGTCAAAGAAGGCGGTCTGGAACTTGCCGTGTTGAACAGAAATGTTCTCCTTCGACAGCAGGCGAGCCAGCATTGATTGTTGTTGTGATCCGTTATTCATTATGGTACTACTATATGTTGAAAACACATAGAAGTAAAACAAATAATGACGGAATGGCGTACACTAAAAATAAGTGTAATACCATCAATAACTTATGCTTATTTTACTTACAGTGGCTAAAGTTCTTTTCCTTGTAGAACTCTAGTTTTGCGCTGAATTTACCGTCCAAAGCGTCGGTTTTATGACTGATAATGAAGACATTTGTATTGTCCTCCAGAGTCTTTAGAATCTTGATTAGATTCTCCACACCATCGGAGTCCATACTGGAATCAAAGGTCTCATCCAGAATCAATAGATTTGTGGAAATAGAATTCTTCATACGGGCAATCTGGCGCCACGTGAAGAGAAGGGCAAGGTCGATGCGTTGTTTCTCGCCTTCCGAAAAGGAAGCATAGGAGAAATCATCACGGTGACGTGAACGGATGGTCTCATTAAAGGCTTCATCAAGATTGAATGAGACAAAGAAATCAAGCACCTGAAGGTAACCATTAATGAGTTTATTCATTACCGGTAGATACTGACGAATGACCTTGGTCTTGATGCCAGTGTCCTTCAGCATTTCCGAGATGGCTTGATTGTAGGTACCTTCCTCATAATAACCGGCGCGGCGGTCATTCAGTTCACCCGAATTAGAATTTAAATCGGATAGTGCGGTTTCAGCAGAAGCAATGTCGGTGTTCTTACTCTTGGCAGATTCAGCTTCCAGTAGTTTGATTTGCTTCTGGATTGAAGACACCGTCATATTGTTCGAAAAGATTATGTTATGCAGCTTTGAATAACCATTCAGCTTTTCGGTAACAGCATTAATTTCATCACCAACAGCATTCAGCTCATCAATAAGATCATTTCTTGCTTGAGACAGTTCATCGTTCTTTAGCTTTACCTTACCCAACTTTTCATCCTTAAATGCCGCATCAAGCACCTGTGCGCACGTTGGGCAATTATTGTTCTCCTCATAGAACTTGGCGTCACGGACCAATGCTTTAATCTTGGCTTCGATCTGAGTCTGATACGTTGCCAACTTATTCTTCATGTTTGTGAGCCTCAGTGATTCTTTCTTGACGGTCTCAAGCTCATTACCTATGGTCTTATTGATGCCATCGTTTTCCGATATAAGTTCGTCAATCTCCTTCTGAAGCTCTTGAATCTGTACTACATTCTTTGCAACATTCTCGGCATCTAGGTTCTTAAGGTCACCAATGTACTTCTCCTGCATCTTAATCTTTTCACGAATAAGATCAATCTCATAGTTGGTATTGGTGAGGAGTTCTCTTAGCTTGGCACTACGCTCCTTGAGCACAATGTTCATCTTCGTGAAGATGTTAATGTCCAATAGGTCCTCAATGACCTCTCTGCGCGCATTGTTGGGTAGCTGCATGAAAGGAACAAACGAAGATGAACCAAGTACCACAATCTGGTGGAATGATTTATGGTTCAGCTTGAGTATGTTTTGCTCAAGGATTTTCTGGTAGTCTCGACTATGCGACTCCTGATTAATAAGGACACTGTTCTGGTAGATTTCAAAGATACCAGGCTTGAGACCACGGACAATACGGAAAGCAGCTGGACCCACATTAAACTCAACTTCCACAATACAATCTCTATTGTTAATTGAATTGACTAGTTGTGGCTTATTGATGTCACGGTGAGGCTTACCAAAGAGTGCAAAAGAGAGTGCGTCAAGGATGGTGGACTTACCCGAACCATTATGCCCCACAATAAGTGTGGTGGGGCTTTTCAATAGGTCGATACTGGTAAAGTAATCGCCTGTTGAGAGGAAGTTTTTGTATTTAAGAGACTTGAAAACAATCATACTATTTCTAAATTTTGAGCTTCGGCGTAGAGTTCTCTTAGCTTGGACTTTAGCGCATCCTTATCGAGGGATGTTTCTGCTGCGTCCACATAACTATTTAACAACTCTCCGGTATCCGATATAGATTCTAACGCATCCTGCTCAACATTGGAAGCCAAAAATTCATCAAAGTTCTCTGCAATTTTAATTTCGTGAATCGGACGTTTCTGGAGCCGATCGAGAAATCGGTCGAACTTGAAAAGGTCTTTCTTTGATTTAACCACAATCTTGACGAAGTGATGATCGAAGGTACTCACATCAATACCATCAATATCATATTTCTCATCATAAATAAACTTTGAGAAGATAGTAAGAGGATTTTTTACCGAAGTGATTTCCCGAGTCTCCGTATCGAACACATGAAAATACTTTGGGTCATCTACATCTGCCCAAGTCATTTCAAACTGAGTGCCGAGATAGTGGATATTACCCTTGGTGGATTTAGTATGATAGTGTCCCGACAGTACGGCTTCAAAGCGTTTAAACGCATCTGGAGATTCACCGTGAGTTGCCGCGATACCAGGTTGCATATCAAAGCCTGCAAGTTCCAAGTGTGCCCCCAGGATGGGGGCATCACAGGTTTGGATAAAATTCATTGACTCTACATGGTTCTCTGGATTGATCCATGGAAGCATTGCAATTCTGCAAGAGCCATACTGCATTACCCTTGGAGTCATAATGATATTGATGTTATTCACAAAGTAACCAAGGAGCTCTTTTAGAGAGCAAAGGTCGTTTGTATTCTTGTACACTACATCATGGTTACCAGGAATAATGTCCATCATCATTCCACGTTCGACCATGGGCTCCAGAAAGGTCTTACGGTTGTGGTTTAGCGCAGTAAAGTTAATGTACTTTCGATGATCATAGAAATCACCAAGATGAATAATTTGTTTAATGTCGTTCTTGTCGCAATAAGGAAAGAACACTTCATTGTAGAATTTGGCAAAGTAGTCGAGAAAGATACCGGATGCATTTCTGGCACCGGTATGACTATCATTCAGAATAGCTATTTTCATTATCTATAATGTTCTCCACCAACCCAAAGAACAAAAGACTTTCGAGTACCTTTAGTAACCGGTGTGACTCTGTGCATCATATACGAAGGAAAAATAACTACATTACCTCGACCTCTCGGAGCAACTTTAACGTTTTCTCCTCCACTCCAAATTTCTAAATTTCCTCCTTCGTAATCGTCTGTATCGGAAAGCTGCACGGTAATAGATACTTTTCTTAAGGAACCAATTCCTGGTCCTATATCTTGATGCCAAGTGTAATGACCTCCGGCAACATCGTAGTATTCCGTATATTGAATTAGTTCATTTGCAGATATTAAATCAAAATTCCATACAGCTTTATTTGCTTCCACAACCTGTTCCATAAGTTTATCGTATAGCCACGACCAATTATCATTTTGAGGTATCCATTTAATGCTTGAGCTTCTAATTTTTTTTTCTTGTTCCTTTGAACCAAAAGTAGTTGCTTCCTTAAACGGTAATAATTCTACCTCACGAGATATTTTGTCAAGTTCTTCCGAAGAAAACCCTTTGTTAAACCAATAATAATTTTGAGGATCGACCTCAGATTTTGCGAAAACGTTTTTAAGATTCATATTTTAATGATTGTTTTAATTTTATACCTCTGACATAAAAAATTCAAGTTCTGTTTTTACCTTCTTTTTAAATTCCTTTACCTCTTTATCCAATGTTTTTACCTTCTTTTTAAATTCCTTTACCTCTTTATCCACTGTTTTTACCTTATCAATTCTATTCTTGAGGACATCAATAAAACCGGTCTCCACACCATAAGTGAATTCGGAACTGTCCAAGCTCTCAGACATGAAGTCGGTAATGCCTGCATGCTCGATGTAACGGAACTTAATGTCTTGCTGCTTCTTCTCCTTCATGATTCTACGGATGAAAGCATAGTAATTGATCTGCGTGAAATAGGCAAAGGCATTAGGAGAACCAGTGCGTGTAGCAGCCTCAATATTGTAATTCATGATGGCCTTAATGCAGTTTTCTACTCCGTCCATCACCATCTCCTCGCGGTAGGTGTAGTGAATAAAATTAGGTTTATGAGACAGACCCTCTGCAATGCGAAGAAAGCAACGACCTATGTATTCTGTGATACGTGGTATCTCCGTGCCACTTTCTTTGGCTTTTTTAACCGAGTTGACATAATCAACTACGTTCTGAGAGAACTCACGGTTGTTAACGTAATGCACTCCTTCTCTTTTGGAAGGTTTTAAAGGTTTTTCTATTTCCATAATTTAATAATACTCATAACATTATACCATTAACCATACATTGTAAACAACAAATGATCGAACATTTATAAAAGGTAAATGTAAATTTATTGTTTACATCTCCGAATTCGCTGTTATAATGAATCTCTATTCAACATAAGGAATACTAGTTCTTATGACGGTCTTGATCCGAGTTAAACTTAAAATTCAATTGGTCGAGCCAGGATTCTTCCTTCTTTTTGTTTGTTGGCTCTGGAGCTTCCTCATCATGTCTCTCAGCCACAATTCTTGCGTATTCATCTTTAGTTGTTTCATCTGGAATGGCTGCACTTAGAATGTGCATTTTCCGAATCATGTGGATTCTTGATTTTGTCCCTTGAAACCATGGAGCATAATAAGTTGTGGCTTTGACGCCTTCCGGTGTAGGAAGAGTGATAATGTTAATTTGAAGAGGGTCTCGAATAAGAATGTTTTCATCTTGATCCGAAAGAACCTGGCAAAGAATGGATTCTCCAGAGGTCAGCTTTAGAATCATACAGAGGTCATACATGTTCATAGTGATACCTCATAGATTTTATAATTAAACTTTTCCTTGGAGTATAGTTTAATTCTTTCAGCAGCATGATCCAGTGTGTAGTTACGAGATTTCTTCCAGTGAAGGTCATCGGCAATGTCAAATACCTTTGTGGCAACTCCATTGTCTGACTTGCGTAGTCCACGTCCGATAGACTGAAGCACACGAATCTGAGATTTTGAAGGAGAAGCAAACACGATGTTGTGTAGGTTTCTTATATTTATACCTGTAGAAAATGTACCCATGGAAGCCACAATGATTGCGTCTTTCTCTCCTTCTGTAATCTCACGGATGCGTTCACGTTCGTCGGTATCCACGCTTCCAGAAACAAAGAATAGCTTACGAGTGCGGCGTGGCATCTCATTCAGCCTTTCGTTAATCATCTCATAAAGAGGTTTACCGTGTTTCTCAACATAGTTGTAAAGCACCAGAGTGTTACCTTCCTGAGCAAGAGCTAGATTCCGAATAAATTTATTTCTAGCCTCATTTGCAACAATAAAATCAATCTCTGCTTGGTAATCAAACTGCTTTGCGGCTTGGCATAACTCATCACTGTATTTCAGTAACAGCACGGAAATGTCAAGGTCGGAAAGAGCATTCTGTTCGATAAGTTCCTTCGTGCTAGTAACTTTATAAACAGGACCGAACAGACCTTCAAGAACTAATTTATGTGTCTGCGTTCCGTCCAGTGTGCCCGTAGTACCGATACGGAACTTTGCATCTCGGAGTTTTTCCATGATCGCAGCCAATGATTTGGCTTTAAAATTGTGAGCTTCATCGCCAATGACCATACCATACGGTTCGAACCACGTGGCTTGCATCTTGTAAATGGACTGCCATGTAGTAATAACCACACGCTGCTGAATATTGATTTTCTCTTTGCCAGAATAAATTCTATGGCAGGTGGCTTCAACGTTCCATGATTCTTCCAATGTGGCATAGTCGCCAAAGTCTTTGTACATCTGTTCCACAAGAGAAGTTGTAGGAACAATCAGCAATACTTTCTTATTGTATTTGGAAAGATACCAACGGATCAACACATAGATAATGAGTGACTTACCCGAAGCCGTCGGGCTCAGCAGTAATGTTCTCCAGTGAGCAAGTGCGTGAGCAATGCCTTCGACCTGGTAATCACGAGGCTCAATCGACTTACCGTGAGCATAGAGATTTAGGCTGGCAATAAATTCAGCAAGCTCGTTCGGATCAATAAGTTCTTGCGTATGAGGTAATCCGTAGTAAGGATCATCGACATACTCAATCTCACATTTACGAGTCTCCGCAAACTCCTTGATGTAAGGAAGCAGCCCGCCATAGATGGTCTTTAACCGCGAGTCGAAGAGGCGAATCTTTCCGTCCCAAAACTTGTTTTTGTAGGCTGGCATAAACTTATAGCCAGGAACAAAGAATGTAAAGAATTCGGATAACTCATTTGCAATTGATGGTTCACATTCGATGTGAACGAACACCTCATTCTTCTTGCGGATTTTAAGAATGTCGGACATATTAACCTCCCGATGTGAAGCGCCGCCAATCAATCATATTCTTGATATGCGTATGGCGCCAGCGGAGAGTTCCCATGATTTCTTCAAGGGTTTCTACCAGAGTCTTGAGGTAAATAATTTTTTCTTCCGACTTCTGAAGCTCGGTATCCGCATTAAAGTAATACTCGAGGTCAGACTTCATGATTTTAAGTCCATTGAATGGATCGTATGGCCAATTACGAGCAGTCATTTCTTCCTGGGTCATCTTGCCATTAAAGTAGAGCCATTTGTCCTTTAATAGGATTTTCTGGTCAAGCTCTTTCTTCTTGAGTTGGAGCTTTGTAATGGAGATCAGCTCAAGGTACTTTGCGTGAACCTTAGCGGTCTTCTGCGAAGCCTCATCCAAATTCATCTCATCAATTTCAGCATCTTTTTTCCACATTGCCAATAGGTCATCAAGTGTAATCATAATATAGTATTATTTATCCTATCCTAAATCAGATGAATTCAAATCTCGTATATCTAAAAGTAACATCGGCCGTAGCGTATTCCACATTAGTGTTCTGTGTGATAAATTGGATCGCGCTAACACTTACCGGAAATGCATCGACATATCGAATTTTCTTATTCGATGTATTCGACGAAGTTAAAATATGAAGAATAATATCGCAATACTTGAATTTATTTTCCTGTGTGTTTGCACGAATCCAGTTATAGATTTCAATGTAATTCTCCATGTTTTCGGAGAGGATAAAATTCATTTCAAAGGGAGCATAATCCAAACGATCTCCCGGAACATATGCTTGCTGTGATTGAAACGGTGTGGCGATTTCTCCAATGCTCAGTGCCGGAATTGACGTAGAGGTACAAAAGTATTCCAAATTTGCAAATTCATTCGAAGCAATTGTAACCTTAAACCCGGTTGGTGAAAGGTAGTTTTTGTTCTGGGTAAGGTTATTCATACAAGTATTTATAAACTAAAAAGGGGAGCCTTTTCAGACTCCCCTCTTTAAAAACCGGTATCAATAGAGATACCGAGACTGATTAGCCATTGTCCAAGATACCCTTGACCGCGAAGATGCGGAAGTATCTGTTGGCGCGATTGGTTCCAACGCCGTTCACTGAAGTTGATTCAGCGAATGGGTTAGCGACCATGCCGTAACGGGTTTTGAATCCGATACGTGGTTGGAAATCTCCTGGGTTAACCGCACGTACCATTGTGAGTGGAACGTATGGAGCATAGAAGAGACCTGCATCGTATGGATTTGTTCCACGGTAGCCAGAGGTGACGTAGTCATCGGTAGCATATGGATCAATATAAACCTTGGTACGACCATTGAGAACACCAGCAAAGGTGTTGCCGGTGTCGTCAACTTCGAGGTTTGTGCTGAGGGCTGGAGCGTAATCCAGTACGCCAGCAGCCGCGAGTGCGGTTGCAACGTCTGAAGAGCAGAGGATGAAGTTACCCTTGCCACGACGTGTTTCTTTTGCGATCACATTTGCTTCGCGTTCGATTTGAACAAGAAGACCCTTGAACTTTTCAACGGACCAACGACCATCAGAGTCGGTGAGAAGGTTAAAGGTACCGGTAGCAGCCATATTTGCTTGCTGTGCACCGAGTTTGGCTTTCACATTGATCGTGCGGATAACTTCGCGATTGATTTCAGCGAGAATTTCAGCAGAGAGGATGTTAGCAAGCTCAGATTCTGCATCGAGACCGTGAACGGCCTTGAGGTCTTGAGCAAGTTCCATCGTGTATTCAGCCTTGAGGGCGCGTGTCTTTGCAGTCACGGTTGCTTTCTCGATGCTAAATGCCATTTCGCCGAATTCACCAGCACCGGAAGAACCGGAACCGAGAGCTTCAGCTTCTGCTGTCGTCATACCGGTGCCAACTGCGAAGGAGTTATGAACTCCATCAGCATCAGCGCCGCTTCCGCCTGTAACGGCTGGAAGTGAAGAAGAATTTGAAGCCTGCGAACCACTACCAGCAAATGCTGAATTGGCTTCATTGAAGAGGGCTTCAGTTCCAGCTTGTGTGGAGTATCTGCTCTTCATAGCGAAGATCAGACCGGTTGGGCCAGACATTGGTTGAACGCCAGCGATGTCGTAGGCGATCAGGTTTGGCATTGAACGGCGGACGAGGCTGATCAGGATTGGATCCCAATTTGCGATGCCTGCGCCAGTTGCATTAGTTGCGGTCTCATTAAGACCTTGGAAAGAAGACTGAGCGCGTTCTTCACGGAGTGCTTTTTCTTGATTTTCAAGAATGCACGCTGTGACTGAGCGGCGGTAGTTATCTTTGATTGCTGGGAGATCCTTATGGTTGATGATAGGATTCCACTTTTCTTGGAGTTTTTCTGAGTTGAACATATGAGTTAATTCCTTTAGTTAGGAGTTAAATTGTTTATGACTTGAGTGTGCGGGTAATTGCTGAAGAATATGCTGCCATTACGGGAGTCAGGTCATTTTCGTGATCTGATTCATTAAGTACGGCGGTTTCTACTTCATTTTCTTTGGACTTCTTAACAATCTTGCGGAAGTAAGACTCTTTGACCGACTGAACCTTCTTTGAGAAAGATTCAGCATCTTCAAAGTCGATGCCTTCTGTAAGAGTGGTGAGCTTGACTGCTTCTGTTGAAGCAAGACCTACTGAAGCCTCAGCGATAATCTGATTGCGCTTGAGAGCGTTTACAGACTCATTGAGTTTCATGTTGGATTCGGTTGCCTTCATCAGCTGTTCTTCAAGGGAAGCAACATTCTTATTGAGGGTATCAACAAGATTTTCCTTGCCTTGTGGAACTTCGATGTAGCTTTCAGTGAACACATTCTTTAATGCGTTAATGAAATTTTCAGCGATTTCGGTGCGAAGACCAGATTCGATTGCAACTTTGTTCTCTTCCATCCAGGTACCTACGACATAGCTAAGATAGCTGTCGACCTTTTCTGAGAGAGAAGAAGCAATTTTAGTTGTTTCTTCATCCAGTTGGGTGCGGTAGTTTTCCTCAATGCGGGAGACTTCTTCTGCAAGTTTGGCCTTAACAGTAGATTCGAACAGTTCGGATGCTTTAGAACGGAAGGCTTCTGAAAGAGAGGTTTCAGCCTGTAAGAGGACATCAAGGTTTTCCTTAACGTCATCTTCTTTCTTATCTTCTTGTTCTTTGTCATCTTCAGCTTTGTCAGCAGCAGATTTCTCTGCTTCTGGTTGCTGTTCGTCTTCACCTTTTTCGTCGGCTTTTTCAGCTTCGGAATCGTCTTCGGATCCTGCCTTTGGTTCTTCAGCTTCTGGCATCTCTTTTGGAGATTTTAAAGAGCTGTAAATATTGGCGAGATCCTCAGTCTTCATGGACGACATATGTTGGTACATTGCGTTGATGAGCCCAGCTTTAGTTTGTGGAGCTTCTGCTTCAGGAGCCGCAGCAATTGCTGCGTTTACCGAATCAGCTGCCTTTTGAACCTCTGGTGCAAGTGCTGGAGACTCTGGTTTTCCCAGAGAATGTGGCGCAATCGCCACTGGAGCAGCACTTACTGCGGACGCAACTGCATCGGCGGCTGGTTTTACAGCATCCGCTTCAGGAGCACCCACCGGTACAGCATTTGCTACTGGAGCATCCGCGGTACCTTCTTTGTCATCAAGCTTCTTCTTGCCTTGTTCCTCGCCAGAAACTTCAACATTTTCAACGAGTCCATCAGCAAGTAGTTCCTCAACAGTGATGTCTTCAATGAGATCAATTTGATCTTTTGATGTGTGTGACATATTTGTTTTAGATTTAGCCTACTATAATTGTATAGTGGTTAAAGTTTAGAGAGGATACCAAGCGAGAATTGCTTGTGATCAGTCTCTGTGAATTCACGAATCACCTTAGATGTATTCACGTTGCCATAATTAACATCTTCAGTTTTACCCATAATAGAAAGTCTTGAGCAATTATTTGAGAACAATTGCATCGAGAAAGTTTTTGAACACGCGTACCTGCGCTTCAATAAGCTGCTTGGACGGTGTGCGGTTGATTTCTTTTTGAATCTTCTCGGCAATGATTTCATTACCGCGAACAAAGTATTCAACGCCTTCCATGATACCATTCACGAATGCTTCTGGTGCAGAAGGATCCTGAACAATATCAATGGTAGAAAGTACAAAGTCTGGCTTTACAGCCATAACACTGCCGCTGCGTTCCAGGGAACCCATACCACGGCTTGAAACACCAAGACGAACTCCGCCTTCAACAAGACCCTTTACGATGTTACCCATCGGAGTATTGAGGATGAGTGCCTTACCCATTACATTGTGTCCGTCCCATTTAAGAGAGGTAATGCGATGCGAGACCTTATCAAGGTTTACGGTAGGACCATCTGGGTGATTTAGTTCACCAACTGCACGACCCGTCGCAACTTGCTCGTTTACATACTTTGTTACAGCTGGAGCAAGAACACGGTAATGATAGATGCGACCATTACGGTTGGCTTTTTCGGCTTGCATAAAAACACCTTCAACATAGGTTTTCTTTTCTGCACCGACGCCTTCGGTAATGTAACCGATGTCGCTATCAAGATGTTCTGTGATGAGTTTCATTTAAAATTATTCTGCTTCTGAATTGTGGAATGCAATCATATTCTTATGATGCTGCATAATCAGACCGTGATATTTGTCACCCTGTGTTCGTCTGGCAATATCCTCGTGGCGGTCGTGAGCAAGCTGATGCATCTTGCTGGCTTGTTTATGGTACTCTTTTTTGGTTGCGTGTTGAGAATGTGAGTTCGCAATGTTGGTTGCATCATGCGCATAATCATCGGCATTCGCCTCAGTGATAACCGAACGAACAGAATTAATAAAATCTTGCATATTATTTAACTTCTGAAGTTGTTTTCTTGTTGTAAAGTTCCGAAGCCAAAGATACCTTGCGTTCATCAAGAACGGCATTAATCTTAGATGTCATCACGCGAGTAAAGTTCTCATTGGCTTCCGAGGCTTTTCCGGACGCCAATGCTTTAATCATTGTGGTAATATCGTTATTCATTATGAAGCTATTTATATGTTTTTGTATCTAAACACTACTTACTCGGAGGCATTTCGGGTGCCGGATTTGCCATAGCTTCAATTTCTGCCATTCTTTGTTCTTCAGCTGCCTGAGCCGAACCATCCTCATTCATTTCGGCATCCATCATCTCAATGTCCTCGTCGGTCTGGCGTAGGATATTACGGCGGACCCACGTGTCGGAGAAGTATTTGCCGATAAACGGTTGTGCAGCATTCAGGAGTTCAATACGCCCGGTAAGGACTTCTGCTTCTTTTAGCTCGGTGAAGTAATTGTCCTGACGGAAGTCGACCGTCATGTCCTCACGAATCTGCGGCCAATCTTCTTCGGTAATGATACCCTTGAGCATCAATTGAGTCTGAAGTAAATCAAAGAACATGATCGAGAACTTCTTGCGCAGACGGTCGACAAACTTCTGGAACTTAACCTCATCACGTGAAATTTCTGTGGTTCTACCAAGGCTGAATGGAGTTTCTGGCTCCATACGACTAATTGGTACATTCAAGCAGCGATAAAGTTTCTTTTGGAAGAACAGAATGTCGTCAATCTGACTTAGGTTCTCTCCGCCCGGAAGCGTAGAGATTTCAGTACCGCGACCGCCCTCGCGGCGCGGAAGCCAGAAGTCTTCAAGCATCGACATATGTTTACGGTCGTCGCGAATTTCACCAGTCGATGCATCATATACCAGCTTGTTGCGGTATTGGTTCATGATGGTGCGCATATATTCTTCCGCCTTACCCTTGGGAAGATTGCCCACATCAATGTAGAAAATACGGCGTTCCGGAGCACGTGCAAGACGATAGATGACCAATGAGTCTTCCATCATGCGCAGTTGATTCACGGGCTTAATTGCCTTATGAAGCGGAGATAGAACACGCTTACGGGTTGCATCAAGAATACCGGATGGCACATAACAGATTGCATCCTTATTAATCTTGAGCCCAATGTCCGATTTCTGAAGACCGCCATCTTGATAAAGGTAATACTCATCGAGATTCTTAATAATTTTGGCACCCGTCTTCACGTCGATTTCTTCTTTAATCTCGCGAACCTTACGGATACGGAGCGCATCAACTGCACGCAGTTCTTGAATACCCGCGTCCGGCTGAGTTTCATCAATGATCATATGATAGAACAAACGTCCATCAATGTACCATCTACGGAAGATATCCTGACCGTTATTGCTAAAATTGAGTAATTTGCAGAGGTGATCAAACTCTCCACGAATTAGTTTCTTAATTGATGCTGGTTGTTCCAGACGATCTAAATTAAGGTGAGCCGGAGCATCATCATGGTCTCCGACAATAGCTTCATTGACAATATCGTCGATTGCCTGATCGCACTCAGGCTGTTCAGCTGCAATACGATACTTGCGGATTAGATCAACATCCGTCTTTGCTGAATCTCCATCAAGATCTAGATACTGACCGTAGTAACCTCCTGCGGCAATCGAAGTAGTACCATCCTCTTGATTGTCCGGTACGAAGGAAGCAGGTTGTTCCGCAATCTTTTTGCGTTTTTCAGCATCATTAAGTTTTTCAAATTTCCATCCGAAGAATTCCATATTAAAGAGAGAGTTAAAATAAAAATAGGAGAGGAGTGGTTACCTCTCCTATCTATTTATTCAAAATATCAAACGTTCGACTGAGGTGAATCCCAGTAAAGAACTTGAAGTTCAACTCCGAATTCTTCGATCGTGTTTTCAGAATCGTAGCTCAGATCAATTGCGGATACCACTGTTGGAAATACTCCACGAATGTTGTATTTCTTTGTGGCTGCTCCACCCTTGTTGAGTTGTTCAACTGCCCAATCGGCTGTATAAGAACTTGGATTTGTAAGACCGGTATTTACACGGTTGTTATTAATTCCGTTCATCCAACGTTCGAATGCATTTCTTAGATCCATTTGAACATCGTTAATGACCGTAAAATTCCAAGCCTCAAATACGCGATCGCCTGCAACTTGCATTTGGCGTCCGCGAAATGGGATTGTAATTGCTGGAATAACTGAAGCCGGAAGCTGTGAGGCTTTAATCATAAATGATGCCAGTTCGTTATTTCCGCGAGCGAATGATGGAAAGTTGCAAGTAACCTTGAAAAGGTTATTACGAGCTCCACCACCCACGAGTTTTGACTTAAAGTCTGTAATTGCCATGACTGCCATATTATTAATCTCCTATTTAAATGTTAAAAATTAGTTAGAGCCAGCAAGTTCGGTGAATTCAACACCTGTACGTGTTGCAATGAAATTCAGTGAAATGAAGTTAATTGAACGTGCTGGTTTAATAAAGATTTCAGCACGGAATTCATTTCGGTCGATAACATCGCCGGTGTTGTTTGATTCGTCGCATACGACCTTAAAGTCAGTAATACCACGACGACCTTGAACATCTCTAAGGAATGGTTCGGTCAGGTTCAAGAATGATGCTCTTGTAAATTCATCATTGAGTTCAAACAACTGGAATTTTGCTGCAGTTGCAATTGATTTTTCAAGAATAATGAACAGACGGCGAACATTGATCCGATCGAATGCTGATGGTTTTGCCAAAGCGGTTTTATCACCGAAGAGGACTGTGCCTTGCCCCGGGAACGAAACGATTGGATTCACACGCGCTTTGTAGAGCGTATCGCGATCGGCTTGTTTTGGATTGTAATGCAGTTTCGTGACTCCAAGAAGTTGTCCACGATTCAATCCTGCTGGTGAGAACCATGCATCTGCATTTGCGTCGGTTGCCGCGCAAAGACCTGCAATATGGCCGCATGCTGGAATATTACGATATAAATCGTTGTATTTGTCGTAGACCTTTAATGCTGTTGAATCGATCACTGCGTATGAAGATGAAGTCAGTCCATCAGCAAAGGCTTTAACATCCGTCAACGGAGTTGCATTTGCTACGGTGGCTTCGATCGGAGGTGAAACAAATGCAATGCAATCTTTGCGCGCATTACAAATCGAAATAAGATGTTCTGCAACATCATCCTCGCCATCGGCGTCACCGGCCGAGAAAAGAAGACTCACATCTTCTGTTTCCGAATCGGAGAACAGATCAAGAGCAAGAAGAACATTTGCTTTTGATGGTGTGGCATTAGTTCCGCCTGCAAGTGTCTGAGTAATAGCTGTCGAATTCGAATCGAATGCGCTACCTAGATTTAAACTTGAACCGGCACTAGTTAATAGACTTGAATGATTCAGCCAGTAAACGTATTCTGAACGATCGTTGATGCGATTAACGTAATAATTCGAAGAACCATCTTCTTTTACGGCATTGGCCGCTTGTGAAACAAACTCAAACTTTTCGAGGACTGTACCAACCGTGCCCGACCATTTACCAAGTGTATCAACGATGACAACGTGCATTTCATCTCCGCTTGTACCAAAGCCGGCTGCAGCCGAAGTTCCTGGCGCAGAAGCAAATTGACTTGCGTATGCCCATGTTGCAAATGCTGTACCGGATGGACATACTGAAACTGTAAGAGAGTTACCAAGTACGCCAGGATGTTTTGCAGCCCAATTTCCAAGATCTGGATTGCTGCCTCCCGTGGGTGCGCCATTTGAATAATTCGCATCGTATTGATCGCGATTCTTAATTAAAACGGCTGCTGCGCCTGATGTTGCATTCAGTGCCACTGCTGCGGCTCTGACTACTTTGAGTGCATTACCATACTTCAAAAATGAAGCCGCGGTAAGAAATGATCGTGCGGAGACCGCGTCGGTTGGAGTTCCGAACACTGCTGCAAGTTCTTTTTCGGAACTTACTGTTCGAATTTCCTCGACTGGACCCCAATTAAAAGCACCTGCAAAACCGCCAATTGAAGCGGATACTGCGGGTACGACGTTTGTTAGGTCGATTTCTCTGACCTGAACACCTGGTGATACTAGAAATGCCATTGTTTTTTCCTCGTCAAATTTTGAGTGATATGGTTTGCATAATACGGATATTCATTTATCTATTTATAAATAGCGAGGTTTAGACTCGACCCGTATCAAAGCTCTCGGTCCACATTTCACCGCCTTCAAAGATGTAATTCGGCCGTTTTTCTTCATGCGCGGTAAACACGCCTACCGGAGTCAATTCATCTTCAATATGTTTTAACCGATCCGAATAAAGCATCTGCTTTAGATCAATGTTTGATATTTGTAAAAAAACATCGGTGGAAATAAACCAAGCGAATATCACCAGAGTCATGACCATGTCGTCGTGATTACCATCCGATGCTTCGTAGGAACCGCCTAATTCTTCAAAGGTACTGAGTTCGCTAATCATGTCTGGATCCACGATTTTTATTTTTCTTTGCTCGACGAGATCCTTTAGATTGCTGCATCCAATTCTTTTCGTTTTCTTTGTCGTCGTCACACCAATCGCTCCATGCTTTACTACTGATTCAACGAACATGTTTTCATATTCAAGATCATAGTAAAGTCCGTTGCAAACAACAGAACCTTGGTCGTTCGATTCGATCACGACATATGCTTCATTGTAGCTTTTGGCATACTTGTGAATTAAATCTGGAAATAGAAGAGGCGACAATTTGTTATCTCTGAATGTGCAGACCGTTAAAAACGGTTGAACCGAAATATCAAAAATTGTAAAGGTTGAAAAGTCCTGTCCTCTTCCTTTTGCTACGTCAACGGTCATTACATAACGATGGTCGGAGATAGGTTTCTCGTAAACTCTTACATTGTTTTGAGTGTAAATTGCTGGTTCTGCTTTCAGAGCAAGAAGATTCTCGGCATTAATCAATGTCGAACCGGTTCCATGGAATGAGTTACCATACTCCTGCTCGAATTGTAACGGCGATGTGTTGGCAATTGTCTGATTCTTCCATTTCTCATCTCGCCCAGGAACATCGAACCAGTCCACACGAAACGGTTTGTACTCGCTGACTTCTTGTACAGCGCTTTCCCACAGACGGTGGAATGTATTACCCACACCGTTTGCCGTGGAAGTAATAATGACCTTTGACGTAGTGCCAGACGTAATTACTGGATATGTTGAGGTGTAAAAGGTTGCTGCATTTTCAACAAACGCAAATTCATCCAGGAACAATAAATTAATGGAGAGACCACGGATCGAAGATCCAGAAGTTGCTGCGGCAATGATGCGCGAGTTATTACTAAACTCGATCGAACCCTTATTTAATGCTCGACAGCCTGGTTGCAAAAAGAATGGTAGATTCTCAAGTGCAAGCGTAATACGTGCCAACATTTCACGCGCGGTCGAGCCTTTATTGGCAAGAACGGCGATGGTCTTGTCGGGCTGAAATACTGCGTACCAAAGAATGTAGATGACCGAGCTAATTGACTTTCCCGATTGGCGGCAAGCTAGAACAATAGAGAATCGATTGTCATTAAAATGTTTGAACATTTTTTCCTGATATGAATAAGGTTTAAATGGAACCAAACCTAGATCCAGAGAAATTACTTTGACGTATGTCTTCGCAAAGTAGATTGGATCCTTCATACACTTAGAATACTCATTAATTTCATTCTGAGTAAATTGCTGTTGAACCCCGTCGCGCTTTACTCTCGGATTTCCGAGATATGACATGTCATTTTTATTAATGTGCATCTGTGATATTTTTTTCTTTTGTTTGCGCGATCAGATGCTTTTGCAATTCGGTAACAGAACCCAGAAACAGATTATTATTCGTCACTGTGGCGGAAGGATCTTCATCCTTCTTTTCTTTTCTTTTAATCTCTTTTTTCTGTTTTTGCAGAATCATGAGTTTTTCTGTCATATCGGAAGTGTTCTTTAACATTATGCTCAGAACCTCAAAGGCGCGAGGATGCTCGGATTGTAAGGCAAGTTCCATCATACCATCAATTGCCTTATTCGATTTATCCACGAGGTCCTTATAGGTCTCGCGCGAAAAGTTATAGTCGTCATCAATATCCTTTTCCGTCTTTACCTCACCCGTCGGTTGTGTAACCGCAGGCAGATTTTGCTCCAACTTTTTCAGTATTTCATCGCTTTTACTCATCATAATAAAGAAAGGATTCCTTAGTTATTAAAACCAAAGTCCGTAATTGTTTGAACAACTCTATGGGTTTCTGCAGCAACCGTTGCTGGAGTAGCAGCAGGAGAACTAAGTGCTGTATGAATGTTAACATTCACAAACTGATCGGGATCCGCAAAGTTAGGCGGCACAAGTAAATCAATATCGGAAACACGAATGATTTTCTTTTTGTTTGTTGGCCCATAGAAACGAATACGCGTTTCAAATTCAAGCGTGTAAATGATTGCTCTTCTCTGAGAAAAATCACCTTCGTATGTATCATCGAAATTCACATTCGTTAAAATGAATGGCAGATCCGTTGTTAGATTCACCGAATCCAATTCTTTGATTGTAACGGTATATTCTGGTTGAAAGTATGGAAGAATTTGCTCAACAATCTGAAGAGCATCGTCCTGATTCTTTGCCATAATCGAAAGTTGAAAAACAATTCTGTAAGGAGCAAATGTACGAACAACATTTTTAACCGACGGATCCGCTGCATCAATTGCAGTTACTGTGTTATTTCGATTAATTTTTGTTGTCGAATCGTAAGCAAGCGTTGTAATTTCAAACGACATGCGCGGCAACTTCATTGCAACCTTATTTCCCTCAAGATCCTTTTGTTCGTCGAGTCGCTGAAGAAATTTAGCCTTGGGACCATACGCAAGAGGGACTCGTGCGGAATGTATGACTCTTCCGGTTTGGTCTTTTCGCATAACACTAATATCGTTAAAGATTGTTCCAAAGACTGTCACAACCTTACGAATATGCGAATTGTAAAAATGTTGGCCGTTTACCATATTAACGAATTTCTCCGAATGGATTCTGCTCGGTAAAATCAATAATGTCATTCGCCGTTTGCTCGAATGCATAATTCTGAGCACCCTGAGCATTATTGTCAAACGTTAGATTTTCAGATGCTGTATCAAGGTCAAAAATCTGTGTAATATTTGCTGCAGCAGTTGTGCTCATGCTGAGTAATGGTCCAAGAGCAAATTTACTAAATTCACCGTTGCTTGTTCTTACTTGTCCAAGAGCAATACGAAGATGACTTCCAGGATCCAAAGGTATTTGCTGATCGAATCGAAGTACCTCACCATAGATTTCCACCGCGGGAGTTGTTGCTGTTGCAGGCGATATGACCTGTTTTAAAATCTCGCCAATCTCGAATTTGGTTGTGGTCGAATAAACGATTTTGAAAAAATACTCGGTCGCAAATTCATGCTGAACAGAATCAATTTCTTCGTTACCCGTTGAGAAATCTTCTTCCGAATACTCGAATATTTCACATTGCAATTTGTAAACCGGTACTTTAGCGAGCTGATAGAACGGAGATTTGTGTTCAACAAATTTAATTACAAAGAATGAACGAGTCAGAGGAAAAAACAACAGATCGCCTTCGTTCGGGCGACTTAAAGTAATTTCATTATTGTACGTACCAATCAGTTTTTCCCATTGGCGTTTTGCAACAACGAACGTAGCCTGATCACGAATTTCAAGACCGAATTTTGAAAACAACGTACCATCTCCATCAAAGCCGTCAACATTTTCAAGATACATTTCAATGGAATAGGATTCTTGAAATTTAGATTCAACATCCTCATTCAGAATCAAATCGCGGCTCACCATATTCCGTGGAATATAGTACAATTCATGTCCGTAAATCTTGAGTGCCTCAACAACTAAATCCTCATAAAGATTTTGCTCGGACTTTGCGCCTTCGGAAAAATAAACATTACGCGGCATAGATTAACCTACAAAAAAGTCAACGGGCTTCGCATATCTGAGTTCCATATCAATCTCAAGTTTTTCAATATCTGCACTTGCTTCTTCAAATATCTTTGTTCCGTTCATTGTAACTCCGCCCGGAAGTTGCATACCCTCGAATTTACTTAGATTCTGACCCCATTGACGCTTGATTAATGCCGTTGCGTATTTCTTAAGGAACATGTCGTTATAAACCTTAGTGAACCCACTCGAACCATCTCTCTCAAGAGTTTCATGCGCCTCGATAATGATCCAATCTCCTACGGCAATAGAATACGAAAAGTCGACATCAAGAAACAAACGGTTCATATGACGGTTAAACCTAATCTGAGGAGCACCGTTCAGAAGCATATCTAATGATTCAAGATACTGACGAGTTTCAATGTAATTCACTAAACCTCCAGCATATTGAAGATCGTATATATCATTTAAATGCAACTGGTAACGAGCAGAGAACATTCCGGATGAATTCGACGAGTTGGTCGAGAATGGAAATACCCGAGTCACAAAAATACAGCTATCAGGAAGAGTGATGTACTTGTTATCAATGATCGTCTGAGATACTTGAACCTTACGATACGTTTTGAGCGTAGCATCCATATGATACTCGTTCCAAAACTGAAACGCTTCATCAATACGATCGTTCACCTGATCATCGTCGACATTAATCTCCAGAACAGGAGCACCGAGCGATCGAAGGCAATAATCAATTAATTCTTGTCTGGATGATAATGCAGGCATATCATCTATTTATATGTTTCTACCACTTACCTATTGGACACTCCAGAGACACCAGTTTCACTTTGACTTCCATAAAACAGCCACACTTTGCGCATCTACTATTTTTATAGAATTCGCACGCATTACATATATCCATTCGAGCCTTAATAGTTTCTTCCGATGCCACAATGGGTCCACCGCTTAAAACTATTTTATGCAGATCCTTAGCAAGGTTCGACATCTGACTCACGATGTTCGGATTTTCCATAATTAAACATTCCCTTTCAAGCGGATGCTCCGCTATTAACTTGATTTAAAGAGATTGTCGTTCCGTTGGCTCTGACTTAAATTTAAACGGGACGACCTTGAGTAGGTGCGTCTTCTAGTTTCCAAGATACCGTACTTTCATTCCACCAATAGTACTTACCGGCTGGAGCCAAAGGCTTTGGAGTTGGCGGTAACCACAAACATGTATCTTCATCTAATACACTCCAAGATGGAAAAGGCATCTGCGGAATAAATGCATCACGGGTAGCATCGTAGGTATAACCTATACCGGCGTAATTTTTACGCAAAGGTACACCACCAGTTAAGTGCACTCCTCCCCTAGTGTTATAAGAGGTTTGTATCCAGGTACCGCCTAAGCGGAGCGTATTAGCTAAATAGTTTTGCCCATCTGCAGCTTGCTCGTTAGCTACAACAAGAACCTTTACTACTTTATTGTCTGAGTCGATTTGTGCGAAGTGTGCCATATATTTTATTTAGTTAAATTTCTCCATACTTCAAGGTTGCTATATTGTTTAATTAATTCAGGTGTAAGTATTTCCGCAGCACGATGTGGTACTGGTTCCACCTTACCTCTAATTGTATGTAGACCGGGAATACCGTATACATTTATATCATCCTCTCTGGTAACTTGTTTAACATTTAAGTAATCATGTTTAAACCTTTTTAATTCTAAAAAATCATAAATGCGATTCATTTCATTCTTAGGATCTTTAGCTAAATTATCCATCTCCATAAAATACATTTTATGGGAGTAGTTACGAGCTATAGCATCTTTAAGTCTGCTGTAAGCTAAGCCTAATAGCTGATCGGGCCTAGAATGAATTTCACAACGACCTTCTAAAGTCTGGTGCTTATAATAATCAATAGTTTCAGTAGGCCATTGGATCTTTCCAGCGGTGTTCCGCCATAATGTTTCAAGCGAACAAAGTATTTCTGTGTAATCTCGTACTGGTACTATAACTTTTACCGGGCGGTTAAGAGTGTATTCAAGTAATTCATAAATAGATAACCACCCTCTACTTTTATCAAATATAACATCTTTATCGGTCATATAATAGTTATAAAATGCGCCTTGAAGTACCTTTCTTAACTGCTCATAGTTAACACCCTCTGCTTGATGTTCGATTATTTTACTCCAGCGATTACGTATATCGAATAAAACTTCCGGACAACCACTAGTGGCCTTAGACACAAAAAAACTTGGGTTTTGAGCCAGTATGTTACAGAGCAAAGTGCTCCCAGCTCGTGGTAACCCAGAAATAAAAAAATGTTGTTTCATAGAAACAAAATTATATAATACTATTGTATTAAATCAAATTGTATTATTACCAGGAGATAATTACACAACCACTACCGCCGTTAGCGCCACCGCCTGGCGAGTTAGATACAGCAGCGCCACCACCACCACCACCAGTACCGCCGGTGCCGGTTCCGCCACCTTGAGCTGGATTATATGCAGAGTTGGTCCAGCCACCTTGACCACCACCACCGGAACCACCACTACCGCCAACGGTATAACCACCACCGCCTCCGCCGCCACCGACCGTGTTACCACTTATTGTCGTACCTGGACCGCCTGCATAACCAGCAGACCAGAGAGATTCTTCACCAGGGCCACCTAAACCACCACCACCGCCAGCGCCTCTATCGGCTCCGTATGAGTGGTTGAATCCGGCGCCGCCGTTGTAGCCTTGACTACCGATACCACCTGGGCCTCCCCCAGATTGTTGCCCGCCACCACCACCGCAACCACCATTTAGACCAGCAGCGTCGTTGGTGTTGTATGCACTACCATAACCACCACCACCACCACCGAGTCCGGTTATTTCCCCGCCATTAAACGTCGTATTATCCCCATTGGTACCTTTAAAACCAGTACTGCCAGCGCCACCACCACCAATACCTATATAATACGC
>Ga0114978_10000663_pt1 | contig 29195 bp, 20 predicted proteins | sample S_140212_EF_Meta_FD_87027 | JGI IMG/M metagenome (GOLD analysis project Ga0114978, IMG submission 87027) | Freshwater microbial communities from Lake Simoncouche, Canada to study carbon cycling - S_140212_EF_MetaG | ecosystem: Environmental > Aquatic > Freshwater > Lake | place: Lake...
CCAGGCTTGCACGAAAATGTTTCGTTTCCTCTGCCTAAAGGTTTGTCACGAAAGGTGACTGAGCCAGGTGACAGCCATGTCGTTGAATGAGGCAATTTTTGTTCAAAGGCTTTGACTGTTACCAAACGTTAAACCGCTAAGCGTGTTGGTGACAAGCGACTGGCGATAGTCAGCAAGACAGGAAGGTTAAATGGCACAGTCTTTTGTTTCGTTGACGGCTAAACAAGTGATGCAAGATGCACCGGTGATTCCGGTGATCGTATTGCATGATGTCGCGCATGCCGTGCCACTTGCGCGCGCCTTGATGGCAGGTGGTATCCGGATGCTAGAGATCACCTTGCGCACGTCTGTTGCATTAGAGTGTATGCGCGTCATTCGAGCCGAGGTGCCCGAGGCGATTGTGGGGGCGGGCACGGTATGTCATGCGCGCGACGTTGATGCCTGCCTTGAAGCAGGTGCTCGGTTTGCCGTTAGCCCTGGGTATACGACGCAATTGGGGGCTGCTTGCCGCGACCGTGTGTTGCCGTTGCTGCCGGGCGTCGCCACCGCCAGCGAAATCATGCAGGCTCAACACGATGGTTATACCGAATTGAAGTTTTTTCCGGCAATACAGGCAGGCGGTGTGGCGATGCTCAAAGCGTTGTATGGTCCTTTCTCGCACATTCAATTTTGTCCAACTGGCGGGATCACCGCGCAAAACGCAGGTGAGTTTTTAGCCTTGCCTAATGTGGCCTGTGTGGGCGGGTCTTGGTTAGTGCCGGCAGAGGCTTTGGTTCAGGCTGATTACGCGCGCATCGAAACCTTGGCGCGCCAAACGGCGAAGCTTGGTTCGCAAAACCGTGTGTCTCATCCCAGCTAAGTGCTGATGTTTTTTGAAGTGATGACGCTAGGGTTGTGCTGCGCTTGTGTCTGAGACCGAGAGCTATCACCCGGTCACACGGCGGCTTGTACTTGCTGAGCGGTTGGTAAGCAAGCGACGGCGCCCCAGTTTTGTACCGCTATAGAGGCCGCAGTGTTTGCATAGCGGGCTGCCGTGACTAAGTCATCCCCTAGCGATAGTCTGGCTAGGATGTTGCCGCAAAAACAATCGCCCGCACCAGTGGCATCAACCATACTGACATCACGACCGGGGATGAATACTGAGTCATATTTAGGCCGACCAGTCTTGCTGGCTGGCAGGCGTTGCTCACTGACTAACGCACCTTGTGCGCCAAGTTTAAGCACGACGCGGGATGCCCCTTGATCGTGCGACCAACGCGTGATGGCTTCTGGGTCAGTTAAACCAGTGAGTGTGGTCATGTCCTCGAGGCTGGGCAAAAACAAATCACAGCGACTGACTGTATTCGCGATATGAATACGCGCGCGCTCAATCGACCAAAGCTTAAGCCTGAGATTTGAATCAAAGGACACCAAGGTACGAGACCGTCGCGCAATGTCGAGCGCAGCAAACACGGTATTACAGGCTTGTTCAGAAATCGCCAGCGATATGCCGGATACGTGCAGCCATTTTGCGCGCCCGATGATCGCAGCAGGAGTACCCGAGAGCCAGTTGACGTTCATTTTGCTGGCGGCCGAATCTGCACGCCGGTAGCTAAAGGCGTGGCCTTCTGGGCCATGGGTCACAAAATAAATGCCGGTAGGCGCATGCGTATCTAGTTCGAGACCTTCTGTGTTGACACCTTCTGTTTGCCAAAGTTGACGCAGCTGTTGCGCAAAGAGATCATCACCTAAGCGGGTCAGGTAAGCGGTGCGCACCCCAGCACGCGCGGCTGCAATCACCGCATTACTGGTGTCGCCGCCAAAGCCTTGCAAATATTGAGGTTGGGTAGGTGAGGTTTGGTTGAATTCAACCATGGCCTCGCCTAGCGCAACGACATCAATATTTTTTTCGTGACGTGTTGTACTCAAAGTCATTTAGGCTGCACAAGTAAACCATCCTGATAAAACCGAGCCACCTCATTAAACAGGCTAAACCGCTTGACCTCGTTCATGATGCCGTGTGTGCCTTCGCTTAAGATCACCAATTTTTTGTTGGGCGAGTTAGTGAGCAACGGAAACAACGTTTCTGCCATGTACGGTGGTGTATCCGCATCCCACTCAGCCAAAATCAACAAAGTGGGTACGGTGAGCAATTTAGGATCAAAGGCGGGTTTGCCAGCGCTCCAAAACAGACGACTGTCTTGCACGCTGCCATTGGGTGCGCGAACGTACTTTGGATTAGCCTGCGAACCGACAGGATCTGAGGCAAAGGTGGCTTCGGCCCAAGCGTCAAACCAAGCTTTTGGCTGTGGGTCTCGACCAGGTATCACACCGGTATTCTTGCGTTTGAAGGCGGCTTCAATCGTGACGGTACGATAGGCACCTAAGGCACCGCCCGAGTCGGTCAATGACGCAGTTTTGCGTAACCAAATCGGTGCGAACAGTACCAGACGGTTCACCTTGTCAGCATGGCGTGTCGTGTACAGCGCGGTAATGGCTGTGCCCCAAGAGTGGCCGATTACGTTGATTTTCTCGACCCCGCGGCGCTTGCGTACAAAGTCTGCGGCAGCGGCGTAATCGCGGGCGGCGGTATCCGTATCAGCGATCGGTTTGTTTTGCATGGGCGGTTGATCCATCGCTGCTGGGCGGGTTGATTTGCCGTAGCCGCGTATGTCAACCATATAAACGTCAAAACCTTGTTGAGCTAGCACGTCCATCCACGATAAGCCATCTAGACGCAGATCAAAGCCAGTTTCTGAAGGGTAGGTGGCACCATGCACGAATAAGACAACATTGTCTTTGTTAAAAGAGGTTGTTGTTGCCAGGCGCTTGTTTCGCACATACAGGTTAATCCCCGCGTCGTCGCTAGGGACCATAAAGTCTTCGATGACGAGCCGAGAATTGGCGGCCGTGGTGATGTTAGGTGCGTTGGCCGCCGTCTGCAGTGCACAACCGTTCAGGGATAAGGTGGCGATCCCTAAGGTCGTTAAGGCGACTAGCTGACGAAGTAATCGAAGTGGCGAGAGGGCGTTCATGGGTAGTCTCCGGATTATCTGAGCCAAAAAAAGACAGCTCTATTTTGTTTGTAGGGACAGAGTACAGTTTGTCTAGACAGAGTACTAGAGCGGGCTGCTGCTTGCAAGAAGGACGTCTCCCCCAGTTGCATGCGAAAATCAACTACGAATCAATGAGCCGAATGTTATTTGATGGCTTTTTTTGTATGCTTTTTTGTAGTAGATCAATCATGAACTTTTTTGGTCATGACTTGATCCATTTTCTAGAAATTAAATAATGAAACTTTGGGCCATTTCCGATCTGCATCTGGGTGTTGAATCCAATCGACTGGGTTTGCGTGCCTTGCCTGCCCAACCGACAGACTGGTTGATTTTGGCGGGTGATATTTGTGAAAGCACTGAGCTCCTGATTGAAGCCTTTATGTTGTGCACTCAAAAATTTGCAAAAGTGTTTTGGGTGCCTGGTAACCACGAGCTATGGCTTGTTGATCGACGTCGAGAGGTCATGACGAGCCCAATGAAATATGCTGAACTTGTGCATGCAGCCAGGCGTTTTGGGGTGGTGACGCCTGAGGACCCATGGGTAGTGTTTCCGCCAACAGGTGCAGTGATCGTGCCGTTATTCACGTTGTACGACTATAGTTTTCGGCCTGACCATGTCAGTCGAGAGGATGTGGTCGAGTGGGCTGCTGAAATCGATAATGTGTGCACCGATGAAATCGCGATCAAGCCTGGTGTCATGAAGACAATGGATCAATGGAACGCAACACTTTGTGATGCGGCTGAGGCGCGCTTTGAGCGTGAGCTTGCCCCGCAGGCGCGTACGATTTTGGTGAGCCATTTTCCGCTGCGCGAAGACTTGGTTCGCATCCCACGCGTGCCGCGTTTTACCCCTTGGTGCGGCACGCGGCGTACGCATGATTGGCATGTGCGCTTTCGTGCAGACGTTGCCGTGAGCGGCCATTTGCATGTGCGCCACACCGATTGGCGTGACGGCGTGAGGTTTGAAGAAGTGTCGCTTGGGTATGCGCGCCAGTGGGATCAGGGCAAAGGGTTGCAGCACTATCTAAGGTTAATTTGTGGTGCTGACGATTAACGCGGGTTGATGTGACTTGCGGGGTCTGTGCGACGAGCCCCATGACATAAATCATCACAAATCCTCACATTTATTGCTTATTCTTGGTTTCTGCGCTCCTCGGGGTTGCATTCAGTTCGTCTTGATGGGTAATCTTGCAGGGCACTATGCTCTCTCTGGCCTGATTCCTTTTCCTAGAGGTTTTTTATGTCATCGTCGAACTCATCTTCTTATTCTGGCTTGTCTTGTGCTTGCTGTGCAGACTTGCTGTCGCCCGCGCATAGCCGACGTGATTTTTTACGTGGTGCCGCGGGCGTTGGCTTGGCCGCCTTCCTGGCACCTCAGTTATCGTTTGCCGCTTCCGGTAACTACGAGGCAATGTTGTTGTCCTGTATCGACCCACGTTTTCAAAAGCCTGTGTTTGATCGTCAAGTCAAAGATGGCTTGGCTGACAAGTACAGTGCTTTCACTGTTGCAGGTGCCTCAATTGGCGTCGTTGCACCGGCCTTCAAAGCCTGGCAAGAAACCTTCTGGGAAAATCTCGCGGCTTCGATTCAGTTGCACAATATCAAGCAAGTGATTGTTGTGAATCATCGTGATTGTGGTGCTGCAAAAATTGCTTATGGCGAAGCGTCTGTTGCGACACCCGCCGCAGAGACCGAAACACATAAAAATGCGTTACTGACTTTCAAGGCAGAGTTGGCCAAGCGCCAACCCAAACTAGGAAGCCAATTGGGTTTGATGGCTCTTGATGGCAAAGTTGAACTGTTTAGCTAATTTGCGTCAGTCTCTTGCGAGTGCTTTGTTCACCCAACAAAGCGCTCGTGATTGCCGAGTTACTTCGGCTTAGCGTACTCGCTGTCAATCCACGCGTGGGCGCTGTTTGAGTTGAGTTTGAAATCAGGTTTAACTTTGATTTGCGCCAACTCATTGCCATCAAGATCTGTGGCGCTTAAGAGTGCGTGCGGATCGTCTTCGTCTAAGACGATATCCAAGGCCACAGTGATCTGTTGATTGTTGGCAGTGACTGTCAGTTTTTTGTGAAGTGTGGCTTGCAGGTGTTGTTCGTGACGGCGCACCACCTCAGACGCGGTTTTAACCAGCGTGTTAAAGGCGTTGATATCTAAAGGCTTGGGGTTCTTTTTATCGCGGCCCATGGTCCAAGGACCGGTCAAGGCGGGCTCAGCCTGGCCATCAGGGGTCATCTCAACGGCCCAACCATCGTCGTCTTCATTTTTTATGACCCGCGCTGTCCAGCCCTTTTGTGCCCACAGACGAGCTTCGTGGATGACGTCGGATTCTTGGGTTGGCTCTTCAGATTCAGGGTTTGTCGTGCTGGCGTGTGTGTTCATCTATCTATTTTAGACGCTGCCGACTTAGGGCACCAAGCTTAAAAACAGATAGGCTGCAAAAATGACTAAATGTACGACGCCTTGTAACACCGTGGCGCGCCCAATGGCGATGGTCAGCAGGCTCAGTAGAAAGGTCAGAGCTAAAAACGTCATGCCCAGACTATCAACGCCTAAGCTCAACGGCAAATCAAAAGAGATCGAGATAAAAGCGACTGCCGGGATGGTGAGCCCGATACTGGCAAGCGCCGAACCAAGTGAGAGGTTTAGGCTAGTTTGAAGACGATTTGCCATTGCAGCGCGGGTGGCAGCCACTCCTTCGGGGAGTAGTACCAAAAGTGCGATAGCAATGCCGACGACCGAGCGCGGAGCGCCGACAGTATCGATTGCAGATTCGATTGAGGGGCTGAGTGCCTTAGCCAGTAAGACCACAGCCACTAACGAGATCAGTAGCAAGACCACGCTGAGCAGTGTTTTAGTATTTGACGGTGCAGGCGCATGGCTCTCAGGGTCGACAAGTTCGGTGTCGTGTGTGGGTAAAAAATAGTCGCGATGACGCACCGTTTGAATAAACACAAACGTGCCATAGAGAACTAAAGACAAAACCCCCGCTAGCATCAATTGACTATTTGAAAACGTCGGGCCCGGAGTGGTCGTGGTGAAATTAGGCATGACCAACGTGAGCACTGCCAGCGCAATTAAGACCGCAAGGCTTGAGTTTGTGCCCTCTACTCGAAACGACAGAATGCGGTGCCGCAAACCACCTAGAAAAATCGAAACTCCAATGACGCCATTCATCACGATCATCACTGCAGCAAACACTGAGTCGCGTGCAATCAAAGCGCCATCGGCACCTGCCGACAGCATAATTGAAACAATGAGCGCAACTTCGATAATTGTGACTGAAATCGCTAACACAAGCGTACCTAGAGGTTCGCCAGTTTTGTGCGCAATGACTTCGGCTTGATGTACGGCGTTAAGGACTGCGGCGATCAAGAGCACCGCCATCAAAATGATTTGCCAAAGTGTTTCGGGGTAAGGGATCATTGACGCGCGCTTTTTATCGATTGATTCAAGTGCGTATTGTAACCAAAGCATCCAAGCAAACAGCACCCGTGTGTTGCACTAAAAACGGATTGATGTCGACGCCTTCGAGTTGGTCGCAATAAGTTAGTGCAAAGTTTGATAGTGCGATCAGCGCATCGACTAAGGCCTGCTGGTCATAGGGTGCTTGGCCTCGCCAGCCCGTCAAAAGTTTTGAAGCACGAACCCGTTTGATTAACGCCTGTGCCGAGTCTTGCGAAAGGGGCGCTGAGGCAAAGGCAACATCTTTAAAAAGCTCGACCGAGATGCCGCCTAGGCCAAACATAATCATCGGGCCGAAGACAGGGTCTTGATGCACACCCAAGATGGTTTCAAGCCCAGCGCCTGCCATCTGTGAAACCAACACACCCTCGATGCGTGCCTGAGGCTGGATAGTCTGGGCACGTTGGGTCACCAGGTCAAACGCGTCGGCAACCGCTTGGTCAGAAGTCAGATTTAAAATCACTCCGCCAATCTCAGTTTTATGTTGAATATCGGGCGATAGTATTTTGACAACTACCGGCATCCCAAGTGCTTTTGCCGCCGCAATCGCTTCATGGCGTGTGGAACAAGTGCGCTCTTGCAAGATAGGGAGGCCATGCTGGGCTAACAGTTGTTTGGCTTGGGCCTCAGTTTGGACCTGTTGTAGTTTGTGTGTTGTGGCTAGTCGCGGATGAATCGGGACTAAGTGCTTGCGGCGCTGCGCGATGGTGATGCACGCGTGGGCCGCAACGACTGCTCGGCTCGGATCCGTCATCACAATAAAACCATCGTTTTCAAGAGATAGACGAACTGCATCGTCTGAGGGACCAATCAAGATCAGACAGCGTGCGGGATGCTGTTGTTTAAGCGCGATCAGCGCTCGGCGCATCGATTCAAAGCGCTTGGGTGCACAAGCACTTTGAGCCATGTATAAAAATAGGGTTGACCAATTGGTCTCAGTTAAGATGATCTCCATCGTACGCGTCGTACCATCTTTGACTGCAGTTACCTGCGCGGTGGTGTCCAGCGGATTACCGATCGGTGCAAAGGGTAGTAATTCAACCATTTTTTGTATGGCAACAGGCGGCAGTTCGGGTAGCGTAATTGAATGGGTTTCGGCCGCATCTGCCATTAAAATTCCAATACCGCCCGAGACGGTGACGATACCCGCTTGATCGTTTTGCGGTACTGGCAATTTCGAACAAAAATAGGCGACATCAAGCATCTCTTCGATCGTCTGTGCCCGCCAAGCCCCGCATTCTGCAAAGATCGCGTCGTAGATCGCATCGTTACCCGCTAACGAGCCTGTGTGCGTGGCCGCAGCGGCAATGCCCACCGACGACGTACCGACTTTCATGATGATCACAGGCTTATTGTTTTGCGCTGCTTTCAAAAGTGCGGCGCGCAGGCGATTACCATCTTGGCAGCCCTCAATCGCGGCACAGATCACCTTAGTGCCCGGGTCTTGCGCAAAATAATCGATACACTCAGCCACATCAATATGGGCTTCGTTGCCTGTTGCTACGATACGGCTCAGCCCCATGTTGCGTTGAATCGCAATCGAGTAGGCGCACGAACCAAAGGCACCACTTTGTGTGGCGATTGATATCGTGCCGGGCGAGGGGGTGAGCGCTTCAAGCGCGGTTGAAAAGGTCGCAAAGAAGCGATTAACGACACCAACGACCCCTAAGCAATTTGGGCCTAGCAGCTTCATTCCATAACGCTTGGCGGTGGCAACTAACTGTTTTTGTGCGAGCACGCCCTCAGGCCCGACCTCTGCAAAGCCTGAGCTAAACACCTGAACAACCTTCACACCTTTTTCGCCGCATTCTTCCAGAGCCGCTTGGCAAGCCGCCGCGGGCAAGATGATGATGGCTTGATCGACGGGGCCCGGGATATCCTTAATCGAGGCAAACGCCGGGTAGCCTTGGATCTCGGCATTACGGCTATTGACGGGATACACCTTGCCTTGAAAGCCGCCATCGCGCAAAAAGCGAATGGGCCTGCCGCCTAATTTATTAGGATCAGACGAGGCGCCTAAGATTGCGACCGTTTGAGGCTCAAACAGGCCGTGTAGTGGGTGGTTGTTGGCGGTCGTTGTCATAGGGTGTTGAGATGTATTGGAGTTGGTACGCTATCGTAGCGGGGTATTGCCGCATGCCACGCGATCGTGACGTTTATTGTTTCTAAGGTCATAGTGTGCGCCGGTTCTTGTGATTCGAATGAATCGTAAGGCGAAAAATGGCGTCTATTCAACCGTGATGCTTGCGCCTCCAGATTCGGTCAGTTGTTTTAATCGTTCGCTTTCATTTTTCAAAAATAATTTAAATTGCTCTTGAGTTTTGTTTTCAATGACCAAGCCTGTTTTTGCGATGATGGCGTTCACCTCGGGATCGGCAATCGAAGCCTCTATCTCTTTAAAGATTGTGTCTTGTAGGGGTTGCGACATTGCGCTAGGTACAAAAAAGCCAAACCAACCTCCAAACACCATATCGACGCCAAGCTCTCGAAAGGTCGGTGTATCGGGTGCGCTGGGGTGTCTTTGTGCAGAGGCAATGGCGATCGCACGTAGCTTGCCAGTGCTGACATTGCCAAGGGCAGATGTGCCGTCAAAAATCCCATGTACTTGACCACCCAGCAAATCGTTCATGGCCGGCGAGGTTCCTTTGTAGGGAATATGAGTAATTTGGATGCCACTAGCTTTGGCAAACAGTTCGGCTGCGACATGAGGGCTCGAACCGTTGCCCGACGAGGCTAGTATTAACGCACCAGGTTTCTCACGCGCCATTTTTAAGACATCGGCCAGATCTTTATAGGGCAATTTGGCGTTGATGACCAACATGTTGGTAGAGGTACCAATTAATAAAAGTGGCGTAAGTGAGGCTGGATCGTAGGGCAGACTTTTGCGCAGAATAGGGTTCGAGGTAAAACCATAACTGGTGAGTAAAAGTGTGTAGCCATCAGGCGCTGCACGACTCACGTGTTGAGTACCAATAATGGTGCCACCGCCTGCGCGGTTCTCAATAATGACTGTTTGCTCCCACTTGCGCGAGAGTTTCATGGCAATGGCTCGACCGAACACGTCTGTGACGCCGCCCGCGGTGTAAGGCACGACGATGGTCACTGGTTTGTCAGGGTACGTTGCACCTTGCGCCGAGGCCGAGGCGATGAACCAGCCTAATAGTCCAACGATCAACTTGCGAGTGAGTATGCTCATTGGCTTTGTCAGGTTTTGGTTGTTCTGGGCAGCGTAGTGAGGGAGTTGTTTCAGTTCGCAGTCGCGCGCGACTGATCGATGATTTTTTTCCATTTGGCAGATTCAGACCGAATCAGAGCATCCATCGCCTCAGGGGTGCTGCCTTTTTCGGTTGCGCCATTTTGAGCAAATTGTTCGCGTACCGCTGGCAGCTTTAGAACGATATTGATTTCTCGATTCAGTCGCTCGATGATGGGGCGAGGCGTACCTGCAGGTGCGGTGATGTAGTTGACCGGAGCTGCGGCAAAGCCAGGTAATGTGTCAGCGATGGGAGGCAGCTGTGGCAAGATAGGATTGCGTTCAAGCGTTGAGATTGCCAGTGCCTTGACGTTATTCGCTTTGATTTGCGGCAGATAAACAGACACGGTATCAATGGTCATTTGAATCGATCCGCCTAACACTTCGGTAATTGCAGCCCCCGAACCTTTATATGGCACGTGCACGATATCGATACCCGCCATCGACTTAAACAGTTCACCCGCGAGGTGGCTTGACGAACCAATGCCAGAACTCGCAAAGTTAATCGTGCCGGGTTTAGCCTTGGCCAGTGCGATTAATTCTGCAACCGAATTCACCGGCAAGTTTTTATTCACCACCAAGACGTTGCTGCCCTCAATCACTTGCGAGACTGAAGCAAAACTCTTAAGTGCGTCGTAGGGCATCTTTTCCATCAGGTGGGGGTTAGTCATCTGTTGGCCAGGCGTTGCATACAGCAAGGTGTAGCCATCGGGTGGCGCATTAGCGACGATATTGGCACCGAGAGTGCCGCCTGCACCAGGTTTGTAATCAATGATGATGGGCTGGCCGAGCCGCTGCCCAAGGGGTTCGGCAATGATTCGAGCGTTGTTATCGGCCCCACCACCCGCCGCAAACGGCAAGATTAAACGGATAGGCTTAGTTGGGTAGGGCGGTTGCTGTGCCAGCGCCGCGCTAGAAAAGGCCAGCCATGCAGGCAAGGCCAAGCAAACCGGCAAGGCCAGCAATGCTGCGGCAAGGCGTCGACAAAGCGGCCGCGCAATCGAATAGAAACCGAATGGGCTCATGACGTTTTATCTCCGTTTATATTAAGCGCTGACGTTAGGGTAGGCGCTTAGTTTTTTTGTGTTTGGAGTAATGATAACGTCAAAGTCCGTTCACGCACGCTTAACTTCAGAGGATATTTTTGCAAAAAAAAACCAAAGGTTGGATGGGTGTCCAACTTTTGGGGTGCAGTTCACGATCTGTATAAAAAGTTTTGGTGCCAATGGACGGAATCGAACTGTCGACCTTCTCATTACGAATGAGCTGCTCTACCAACTGAGCTACACCGGCTTGGTCAAAAATTATATCAGAGCTCGCAGAGAGGTCATTTCGGGCTACGTTAGGCGCCTTTTTTTGTGATTGTCGCCGACTTGTGGAACTGCGCTTCGAACGCTTCAAGGGTCAAGGGCTTATAAAACGCATAGCCTTGAAAAGAGCGGCAGCCAGCTTGCACCAGCAGGCTTAGCTGTTCTTTAGTTTCTACTCCCTCAGTGATGACGTCCAGGCCGAGTGCCTGGCCTAAATTGATGGTGGCCTGAACGATGCTCGCGCTCGCGGGGTTGGTCGTGATATCCGCAATAAACGACTGATCAATTTTGAGTTCATCAAAAGGTAGGTTCTTGAGGTAAGACAGTGAAGAAAAACCTGTGCCAAAGTCATCGAGCGAAAATCGTATGCCGGGTTGCTTTAACAGCCGCATTTTTTCAAGAGCATGACTAGATTGTGTGAGCGATAGACTTTCGGTGATCTCAAGCGTTAAAAGCTTTGGATTCGCCCCAGTTTTTTTAAGCACGTTGAGTAGGTTGGATACAAAATCTGCGTGTTGAAGCTGCTGAATACTGATGTTAATTGACAAGCGGCAGGCTAGAAGAGCTGGTTGGGTTGCCCAGCGTGCCAACTGCAAACAGGCTTGAGCGATGACCCACGTGCCAATTGGCTCGATTAAACCGGTCGATTCTGCTAGGGGGATAAACGTGCCCGGAAGTAGTAACCCAAGTGTTGGGTGTTGCAGTCGTATTAACGCTTCCACACCTTCGATAGTGCCATGTTGATCGACTTGCGGCTGAAAATAAAGCACAAACCAGTTATGTTCTAGAGCTTCGTGCAGTATATCGATGCGTGAATTTTTTTCAAGATTTGCGCGCTGCATCTCTTCATCAAAGAATTGCAAACGATTGCGTCCCATCGTCTTGGCTTGGTACATCGCCAGGTCGGCATCTTTGACGATTTCCTCAAGCGTGCGAGACTGGTCGCCTGAAAAAAGAGAAATGCCAATGCTAAAGGTGCCGGTCCAGCCATAATCTAGCTGCTCTTGCGCTGACGAAAATGATGAAAGCATTCGCCTGGCAATCGCCTCGGTGATGAAAGAGGCGGTCGTAAGATCTTTGCCTAAACTGTCTAATAAAATAATGTATTCGTCGCCACCGATCCGTGAAATCGTATCCCCCGCGCGGATGCACAATGAGAGTTGTTTGGCGACGCTTTGCAAGACGAGGTCGCCTGTCGCATGGCCTTGACGATCGTTGACGAGTTTAAAGTGATCCAGATCAATATAAAGAAGTGCGCCATGTTGTTCAGAGCGAATGTTGCCCAGCAAGGTTCGATGTAATCGATCATAAAACAATCTGCGATTAGGCAACCCCGTTAACGGATCAAGAAACGCCAGATCATAAATCTGTTGTTCAGCAATCTTTCTTTCAGTAATGTCGCGCTGTATCGAAACCCAATGCGTAAATTGACCTGCGTCATTTGGCAGTGGAAAGATATTCAACTCTTGCCAGAACGTCTCTCCATTCTTTTTATAGTTCAAGACCTCTTCTCGAACCGGTTGCCAAGCCGTTAGGCCTGTTCGAATGCGTGCTAAGGTCGCCAGATCGGTCTGAGGGCCTTGCAAGATTCTAGGATTTTGACCAATGATTTCTTCTTGGCGATAACCCGTGGCTGTTAAAAACGTTTGGTTCGCATAAATAATGTAGGGTCCAGGCTGATCGATGGGCTCGGCGAGGCTGATTAAAATCGAGTCATTTGAGTGCTCAATGATTCGATTGGCGACATTTTGCGATAGCACCAAATTTTGATCTAACTGATCGTTTGGTGGCAAGTTCGGATCCAATGTGTTCACAAGAGCCTGCCATTTAACTGAAACGGTTATCCCTATAAACACGAGGGCTATTCGATAGTAGGCGAGTTTTTACTTCTTTTTGTTTTTTTGGCTAAAAAGTCTTTCATTTTGTTGCTTCGCGCACTTTACTGAGGTCTCTTGAGGCGATGGCTCCTCTGACTTCGATCTTGATGCGATCCAGAATAATGCCCGCGTCATCACGCAAGGCGATCTCGTGCTGCCCGGGCCAAGGTTGCCAAGTTGTGTGTTCGCCACCCGACAACGCTTTGTCATTGATCGTCCAGTGCAACGAATGTTGAGCACCAAACTGCTCTGCTTTGAGCGCAACGTGTTGGGCAGTGTTGGGGATGTCGGGGTCAAGTGCCAAAATCGTACCCTGAGTCGGCATCACGATTCTTGCGTTGGGTTTGGTGGCAAGAGTTGACTGTCGTGCAGTTGCGCTGCTTGCGATCAAAGTCGGGGCAGAGTGTTTGGCCGAGGGCTCTGCTGCGTGCAATGCAACGGCGGTGCTTGGATTAGGTTGGCCTAGCTGAGCGAACTGAGGATCGGTGCGATTCAGTGTGAAGAGTGCTTGCTCGGTACCTTGGATAAACCACTCTTGATGTGGCGCCTCCAGGTGCTTGCCAGTCTCGTTGGTCAGCTCAACGGTTTGACTGATGACATTGGGCGGTGGTTGCGCAGGCTGACTCGATTTATCGCGGTGCAGGTACGACATGATGTCTGCCCATACCGGCGCAGCGCCGGTGGTACCGCTAACATCCCACATGGGTGCACCGTTGGCATTACCCACCCACACGCCAACGGTGTAATGCTCTGAATAACCTAACGCCCAGTTATCGCGCATGTCTTTGCTGGTGCCGGTTTTCACGGCGCTCCAAAAACGCGTGTTCAAGATGCTGTCTGTGCCAAAGGTGCCGGCCCGCGCGTAGGGATCACTCAACATATCGCTCACAATAAAGGCGGCAGGCGCATCAAGGGCTTGGTGCTCAACGCTGAGCGGTGACGAGCGCTCGAGGCTGAGCTCGCCACGCGCTGGGCCAAGCAGAGCAGTCAGTGGTGTGTAGCGCCCTGCGTTTGCCAGTGTTCGATAGGCATTGCTTAAATTCAGTAGTGAGACCTCTGCGCTGCCGAGTGCGAGGCTGTAGCCGTAATAATCACCCGATTGCTTTAAGGGCAAACCAACACGCTTTAACTGTTGCGCGAAGGCCTCTGGGGTGACCATCATCAATGTGCGTACCGCGGGTAGGTTCAGCGAGGCTGCTAACGCGGTGCGGGTCGAGACCCAGCCTTTGAATGAGTGATCGTAGTTTTGAGGGATATACAGCCCAGCCCCGGTTTGAAGCTGCGCACTCGAATCATCTAGCAAACTCGCAGCCGTGAGGCGTTGCTCAGCAATGGCTTGGGCATAGAGAAAAGGTTTTAAGGTCGAACCGGGTTGTCGTAAGGCGAGCACAGTATCAACGTGTTGGGCCTTGCTTAGCGCGCCAGATGACCCAACCCAGGCCAAGATTTCGCCCGTTTTGTTGTCTAACACGATCACGCCTCCATCCTCGACATGGCGTTTGCGTAGCTCGCGCAACTGGCCTTGTAGCGCTTGAACAGCCACGCGTTGCGTCGAGGCGTCTATGGTTGTTTGGATTGAGGTGCTGAGGGGTATGGCGGGTGAGTTCGAGCGCCGCCCTTCGGCGACACTGTAGCGCGCCACCTGTGGAGCAATCCCGGTGCTTGGTTCAAAGGCCTTGCGTTGCAGCGCTTGGTAAACGATCTGCTCAAGCCCGTCGCACACGGTCGCAGGCGCGTTTGCTTCGATTAAACGCAGCACACCACACGCGCGGCGGGAAACTTCAGAGGGTGCTGCATTTGGGCCACGTACCAACGCAGCGGCGATTGCAGCGTCTTGATTATTTAGACCCTGCGCTGCTTTGCCGAACAAGGTTTGGCTCAAAGCGTCAATCCCAACGGTTTCGCCTCGAAAGGGTACTAAGTTGAGGTACGCCTCAAGAATTTGGTCTTTACGCCATTTCCGTTCAAGCCATTCTGCTGAGATCGACTGCTCAACTTTTTTTGTGAGTGTGCGCCCCGTTTTTTTGCTTTTTAAGTCATCGTCTAGTAAGCCAACCAATTGCATGGTCAACGTCGAAGCCCCACGGGTTTTTTGATTCCAAAGGTTGCCCCAAGCAGCAGAGGACACTGCGCGCCAGTCGATGCCGCTATGCTCGTAAAAGCGCTTATCCTCACTGAGCAAAATTGCCTGACGAAAAGCGGGGGACACTGCCTCAAGTGCAATCCATTGTCCCCGTCGCACGCCCTGATTCGTACGAACTCGATGAATGAGTTCACCGTGTCGATCTAGGATACGCATGTCAGAGGGCTCATGCGAGGCTTTCACCTCAGCAAACGACGGTAACTCTTGGGCGACTGCCTTACCCGTGACCAGGGCAACAGTCAGTACAGAGAGACAAAGCACTCTATTGATCGCGCTCCAAAGGCCATGCGTGGGGCGCGAAGTCATCGTACAACGACCGGCGCGTTTGGCGTTTCACCAAACATTTCAGGGGCGTACATCGCTTCAACTCGTGAGGCGGGTAACGAGAAGGTGCCGGCGTTATTTAAACGAATGGTGTATTGAAGCTTTGAAACACCTTCAGGTACATATTCGTAATACGCTTTGAGCGCTTCGAGACCGCGCTCTTGGTAGGCAAGCCACGCCTTAGCCTGCGCTTGTTCGCCCGTTGTCGCCATTTGCGAGTCACGCCCCAGGCCGCTACCCAGAATCGTTGCACCCGCCGGAATAGCATCCGTTAAGGCGACCCAGGTCATCGCACTTGAAGCGTTGAACTCAAGGGTGACTCGCAAGATGTCGCCACGGCTAAAGGTCCCAGGCGGGAGAGTTTTGTCTGCTTGTTCAATCGGGCTGACCGAGCGTTTGATTTGGAAGCCAGCAAACTGGGGTGCCGTGAGTGGTATCGCCGCTAACGATTGGATGCCGACCCAAGGTCGCCCCGAGCCCTGAGGGGTAATTTTCAGTGTCTCGGTCTTTTCACCGAGTGGCCAGGCGAGCAGTATGTTGCCAGAGCTTTCTTTTGATAAGTCAACCGTACCCTGTGCATTGCCAAGCTTGGCGCTGAATGGGCCTGTGACCGCTGTCGACTCGTAGACTTTGGCAAATTGCTCGAGCGCCAAACTACCCCACAGGTTTGCCGTGGTGGTAGACCAAGCCCCTTTCTGTTGCCGCGCGATGAGTCCTGTGACCAGGCGCCCCGAGTCGGCTTTCCAGGCCGGATCCGTTAAGGTCAATAGCGTTAGACGTGCAGCATTCACGTCTCCATTTTGCATCAGCCACCACCAGGCATCAGCGCGCTCAGTGTTAAAGCCTGCGCGCGAGCCTTGAAATGCCAAGCGACTGCGCAAGACTTGATTGGCTTGGGCGCGGTGCTGTTCACGCCCTTTGAGATTCGGCATGCGATTGAGGATGTTGAGCCAGTCAATCACTGCGTGCGTTGGCCATTTTCCTGGTGAGATCTCGATTGAGTCAAGCATTTGAGGTTGGGCTTGGCCGTAACGCGAAAGTGCCTCAAGCGCGGCAAACTTGCGTACCGTTAGGTCGGCTAGGCTGCTCCACGATTGACGTTCGATTTTGCCTTGAACAAAATCGCTTAGGCCTTCGAGCATGGGGGAAGTCAAGCTCGGTGGAATCGCAAAGTTGGAGTCGAGGGTGCTGGCCTCGTGTGCGGCACTTAATAAATAGGCTGTTAAGGTATCGCTACCGCGGTTGCGGTCGCCGGCTCGAGTTGGAAAGTAAGTCGCTAGGCCATCGCTATCTAGGTAGCCTGGCAATTGCGTCAGCAGATCTGACCATAGAGTGTGGTCGCGCATGCCCAGCGCCTTACTGGCACTCTGTTCAAGACACGAAAACGGGTAGCTCGCCAGCCATGCCTGCACACTGGGCAACCCTTGCGCCAAACTGCGACTGAACGATAGTTTGATGCCGCCACGCTGTGCGAGTGCAGCGCTTGGCGCTTTGATCTCAAGCGAGTGTGGTCCCTCGAGTTGTAGCAGTGTCGCCTGTTGAACGGTCACGGGTACTGCAGCCGTCACGCGCTGCTTCATACTCAAGTTATCTTGTACCTGACTGAGCGAATCTCTCGCGCGAAGCTGCCAAATGAAGGTGTCCAACATTGGTTGCGTGGTTTGCTGATCAACCGCCACTGACCAAGTGACTTGGCCGGCTGCACGTGGCTCAAGCTCTAGCGACTGAGACGGCAAGCTTAACCTTTGATGGCTGGCCTCAACCACTAACTTCATCGGTTTGTCGGTGGTGTTGCGCAAGGTCACTTGGGCTTCATACTGATCGCCTTCTCGAACCAAGGGTGGAAAGCCGCTGATGATTTGTAAATCTTGGGTGCTTTGAATGGTCGTTTTACCAGTGCCAAATAATCCTGTCGAGGCATCAGCGATCGCCACAATCTCAAAGCTTGTAAGCGCATCATTCAAGGGCACGGTTATTTGCGCTTGTCCTTTTTCATCCAGCACAATTTTTGGATTCCATAGCAACAAAGTATCCAAGAGCTCGCGGGTCGGATTGCGCCCACCACCGCCGCCAGCCGGCACCGCTTTGCGTCCATAATGACGGCGTCCAATAATTTCCATTTGCGCCGTTGAGGTGGCAACACCCCAAGCGCGAGGTACAAGCATCCCCTCGAGTAAATTCCAGCTTTTATTGGGCATCAACTCAAGCAAAGCCCGATCGACCGCAGCGAGGGCAATTTCAGCGTGTGCAGCTGGCTGTTGATTGGGTAAAGTCACCGTCACGGTGACTTGAGCTTTGTCGCGCACGGCATAGCTCGTGCGATCAGTTTGCACCTTGACGTTTAAACGATGCGCGGCATCGCCCACCTGAATCGAACCCATGCCAAACCGATACGTGGGCTTGCTGAGATCAACCATCGAGGTCGGCGCAACAAAGTCGTCGTTATCGGGATTTGAGTAGTCTGCCCACCACTTCGTGGGTGTGCGATAGCCCCAGGTGAAAAAGCTATACCAAGGCACGACGCGTAAGCGGCCTCGCAAGGCGAGCACGCTGACGTATACGTTGGGGCTCCAGCCAGCTTTGACTTCGATTGCAATGGTGGGGTCATCGCCCTTGAGTTCGACCACGCGCGTTTCTAAGATGCCTTCTCGTTCAATCGCCACCAAGGCGGTCGCCTGGCGAAAGGGCATCCGCACCTGAAATTTAGCAATCTCGCCTGGTTGATACGTTTTTTTCTCAGGCAGCACATCCATTCTGTCGTGATCGTCAGCGCCAAACCAGATCTCACCTTGACGTGTCACATACACCGAGGTCGCGGCTTGAATTTGATTACCTGCAGCATCTTTTGCTGTCACAATTAATTCGACTTCACCGGGCTGCTCAAGTTTGGCATCGCATGTCAGCAAGCCTCGTGAATCACTTGTGCCACGACATACTGTACCTAGCTCTTTGGTGATTGTTTTGTTGTCATAGCTGTAAAAGCCGCCCACCATGCGCTTGCGCGATGATTCAACTTTACGAGAAATCGCAGTGACTTCAAGCGCAATTTTAGGTTGAGCCTGACCTGCTAAATCTAGCGCTAAGGCCTGAAGCTTGAGCGACTGACCCACCGAGACCCAGTTCTCGGTCTTGATGCCAGCGATAATTTGGGCCGGCCACAGAGTTTGGATATGCTGTAGGGTTTGCACCTCGCCGCTTGGGTCTGCGTAAGTTGCCTCGAGTAGCAGCTCTTTGACCTCTTGGCTGGTCGGGATCGATCCGATTGTCAACTTACCGTTTCCTAGCTGATCAAGTGTGAGTGGCATTTTGTTGGCAATGAGACGCTGGCCTTGTTGTGCCTCTGAGGTCGCTGCGTTTACGCTTGTGCCAGGCTGTAATCCTTTCGGAGCCTTAAAAACAAAATCCTCATAGTTTGAAAAAGCGAGCGTTTTCTCGCGCACGAGCGCAGAGACTTGCACCGGAAGCTTCGAGGCCGCACCACCCGACACATAAGCGACCTTCACATCGATCGGCAATATTTGTGGACGTACGAGTGGTGTGCTAGTGTCAGGTTTGATCTGTCCGCTGAAGATGGGCAATCTAAACTCTTCGACTCTAAACTCACCTGAATCTCGCAGTTCGTTTTTATCGATCATTGCGACCCGATAGAGTCCTAACTTGGCGTTCCGAGGTAATTGAAAGGTGTTTTGCGCAGATTGACCGCCCGTGGCGCTTGTCGACCATATCACCTCGCCTTTGTACTGTTGATTGCTTCCCACATGCGTGATCGAGTAAGACGAGGGCGGGTTCGCAACACGGTCAAAGCCGCGACTGGTTTCGCTGCGTAGGATATGTTTCATCGATACCGTGTCACCGGCGCGTACAAGCGTTCGATCAAAGATGGTGTGGACACGGTGATCTGGTGTTGCGGCTTGACTCGTTGGCGCCTGAAAGCGCCACGGCTCAATACCTTTGTCCCAGTTGGTCCAAGTGAAGGCGATATCTTCGACGACTGGTGCGTTGCGCGTCAAAGACCTAGGCTGTGGTGCGCGAGCGCTGACAAAATACGCTTGCAGGTACTCATGGTCGGTACGGCATAACGGCGCTTGCGGTGAAAGCCCTTTGAAGTTTGCAACGCCTGTTGCGTCGGTGACGGCCTGTGCGAGCGCGCGACCATGGCAATCAGAAATTTGTACGTTTGCCCCTTCGACGGGCTTACCTTGATCTAAGGTCGTAACCCAGGCGACTGAGTTTTCTCGGCCAAGCTTGAAGTGCACGCCCAGATTGGTGACTAACGCTGAAGTTCGCACATACATCGTGCGTCCCTCACCATACTGCTCATCAAGCAAGCGCTGGCCGAGTTGCTGCGACGCGATTTCTACAACATGAAAGCCTGGCGTCAGTGGTACTCCAATCACTTCGAAGGGACGTTTATCGGCCGCGGCCCGAGCGGGTAGCTCTAACTGAGTCGTCGACTCGCTTTGCGCGAGTAAAGAAATACTGCGCGTTTCAACGACACCCGCTGTATCCTTAGAAATGACGGGTGGTAGAGGCGACTTGGCGTCCCGTTGTGCCTGCTTGCGATCGATCCAACCTGAGTTGTACATTAACGTCTTACGATACCAGGCGATGATGTCGGCATCTGAGTTCAGGCGCAGATCGGTGACCTTGCCGCGCTTTTGCGTCACTGGCAGCTCTTTAATATTGAGATTCGCCTCAACGTTACGTACTGTGAGCGGCAAGATACCAACGCCTTGTTGGTCTGCCAAGCGTTCGATCACACCGAATGGCGACGCTGAAAACTTAGCTAATGCTGGCATCGCGCCAGTAGTGACCTTGAACGGAAACGATGTCGCATTGCTCAAGGGGCGATTTGAATCGTCTTTTAGAGCCTGAGGCAGTTCGATCATGAATTCGGTATTTTCGGGTATTGCCCCAGAAAATTGCACAGCCGTGGCGTAATCCGACGATTGCACGTCCTCCATACTTGCGCCTGAGTCATCAGTCAGCATCGCTGGGTAGGTCATCGTGCCAGACGTTAAGCGAATGCTCTTGAGTAACGAGGCTGAAACAGGCGCATTGAAATTGAGTGTCAGTGGCAAAATCGGAATACAGCCGCTGCGTGCGCTTTCGCGCTCACAAGTAAAGTTTGCGCGAAAAGGCTCGCGAACGGTGAAGTCTAAGCGTTGTTCAGTTGTCGTTTTGACCTCTGTCGCCGACGTGATCGCGCTAACAATCCCTCGTCCGTAGACAAGTTGAATTTTTGTCGAGGCCGACAAGCGTCGATTACAGGCCAGTGTGACAACACTTAAGGGGTCTTTTTTGGCTTCATTTTGAAGATAGCTTGCTTCAATGATGGCGTCGCGATCCGCCCCAGAGATTAGGCGAACAGGTACGCGCTCACCTAGACCCTCGACGGCACACCAAACATGTGCGCGAATACTGGCAAGCGTGGCGGGGCCAGAAAGGTGCAGCACAAAGATTTGATCCTCAGCAATCGATCCATAACGCCCAGGCTGTGCACGTTCAATGATCGGCCCGCCCGTATGAAAGCTGTACTGGGCATCACCTTGAATCGAACCGCCCAAAAAACCCGGATCTTGTGCCTTGAGTTCGGCTTGGCATACGACGCCTGCTGGCACCTCGTTCACGAAGTCATAGGCCCAACTGCGCTCGTTAAGCCAACGACCTGAGCCCTCAGTCGCGCTATCTAAAGAACACTTCACTTCAACAGGGGCCGGCAATTTCGCTTCGCCAAAGGCTACGGCCGCACGATCAAAGTCAACGACGATTTGTCGCACAGCAGTGCTCGGGCCTTGCGGCGTGAAACGTGTAATGGTTGCCGCTTGGGATACGCTTGCGCAGCAAAAAAATATAACCAAAGAAAGAAATTTAAACGTGTTCATCGTATGTCGTCTTTTGGTGTGTCGTCTTTTTTACCTGCACAAGGCGCAGTCTCTGTAGCATAAACCTATCTGAGTGCAATAGGAATCTGCATCCAGCTTCTCAGGCTGCTCTAGGCATCCGCGCAGGGCGAGGTGAGCTCGCGCAGGCATTTGAGCAAGGTCAGCAAAAATGGCGCTAAAGTATGATGCTGTCACTGATCTCACCGATCAGCATGCTAAAACAGGGCGCTCAATAGACGCCTCTCGGAGACCGACTATATGACACCTTCAGTTCACTGCTTTAACGCCACAGAGCGGATTAGTTTTGGCGAGCCTGCGACCACCGCCGTGATCAAAGAGCTCGATCGCACAGGTAGCCAACGAGTATTCGTGTTGGGGAGTCGCTCTGTGGCAATGACGCCGTCGTACCAAGCAATTGTTCGAGCCCTCGGCTCGCGCTGCGTAGGACAGTTCACAAGCATCACGGCTCACGTGCCGCAATCCTGCGTACTAGAGGGGGCGCAGGCGGCACGCGCGGCACACGCTGATGTATTGCTTGCGATTGGTGGTGGCTCGGTGATTGATGCGACCAAAGTCATGCTGGTGGCTCTTAAAAAAGGTTTGTCGACACCTGCCCAGTTACATGAGGCGGCAGTCTTTGCTGCAACCGATGGTAGTGTGCGGCCAACTGATGCTGCAGAATGGTTGAGAATGATTGCCGTGCCTACCACGCTGTCGGCGGCCGAATTTACCTGGTTTGCTGGGTGTTCAGACACCACGGCGCGTGTCAAAGAGATTTTCGGTTACCCGATGACCGCGCCAAGAGCCGTCATTGTGGATCCCTTAGTCACGCTGGATACGCCGATGAATTTGTTTCTCTCAAGCGGCATTAAAGCGGTTGACCACGCTGCCGAATTTATGGCGATGTTAAACGTTGACCCAAGTGTGGATGCTTTTGGCAAGGCAGCTTTAGCGCTGTTGTCTCAGGGGTTGCCTCGAGTGTTGGCTAACCCGGCCGATCTGGATGCACGACTTGATTGTCAGCGCGGCATGGCGATGTCGATTCGTATCCTTGAGTTCGGTGCTCGCGTAGGCGCCAGTCACGCGATTGGCCATGTTTTTGGCGCGCACTCTGGGGTAGGGCATGGCTATACCTCTTGCGTCTTGCTTCCCGCTGTGATGCGCTACAACAAAGCCGTGAATGCACCAAAGCAGCAAATGATTGCGCAGGCTATGGGCTGCGAGGGGATGGAGGCGGGTGACGCGATTGAGCAATTGGTACGAAGCTTGAATTTACCGACCCGCATACGCGATGTTGGTGTGAAGCGTGAAGACTTTCCAGTCATCGCCGATAAAGTGATGCACGACTTTGGTATTAAAAATAATCCAAGGCCAGTGACCGAGACTAGCCAACTGCTAGAAATTTTAGAGTCGGCTTGGTGAGCAAGTTCAAATACAGTCTATAGCCTGCTCGCTGAGCGTTCGAAGATATTCTATGGTCTGCTCGATGAGCAGGCTCAAAGATATTTGAAAATCTGCTCAGAGAGCTTTTTCAATGAAATCGTTGAGCAAGCACAGCGTGTTAGAGGGCGAGCTCTGGCAAATCAATCCAGCGGCGTTCGGCGTTGCTGCGATAACAAGCGTCGACTAACTGAATCCCTTTTGCACCCGCTTTTAAAGGCGAGGCGAAAGGGGTGTCGTCAAGCACATGTCGTAAAAACGACTCCCAACCTGCGCGATACGAATTTGTGTAGGGTGCAACATCCGGTACCTCAAGCCATTGTGCATCAAAGTCTTCGCTTGTTGGTACTTCAATGCTCCAGACGGGCTTTGGAGTCGCCGCCATGGGTTGAATAAAACAGCGATATAAACCGCACGAAGCTGAACCCTGCGTACCATCGACCTGCAAGGTCAAAATATCATCACGTTTAATACGTGCAGCCCACGAGGCATTGATTTCAACCAAAGCACCATTGGTGAGTTCAAGGGTGGCTAACACCACATCTTCAACGTCTACGTCATAAGGCTTGCCTTGCTCATCGCGACGCTTGGCAATGGCAGTTTTAGTACGGCAAGACACAGCTTTGACCTCGCCTAGTAGTGTGTCGACGATATAGCGCCAGTGTGGAAACATATCCAGCACTAAACCACCACCATCACGTTTACGGTAGTTCCAGCTTGAACGTTGTGCGGGGTGGATTTCACCATCAAATACCCACCAACCAAAATCGATTTTGGCTTGAATAATCTCACCAAAGAAACCAGCCTCTTTGACTTTGCGAAGCTTGTGCAAGCTCGGCAAAAACAATTTGTCTTGCACGGTGCCGTTCTTAAGTTTCAAGCGCTCAGCCATGCGCGCCAATTCAAGAGCCTCATCTAGCGACTCGGCGATCGGTTTTTCTAGGTAGATATGTTTGCCTGCCTGCATCGCAGTTTGCGCGCGCTCAAAGCGGCCAGCGGTCACGCTCGCATCAAAATAGATTTCATTATTTTTGTCGGCCAAACAAGCGGCCCGATCGGTTGACCAGGCGATGCCGTGGGGCTCAGCCAAGGCCTTTAGCTTGTCGGCATTACGACCGAGCAGCACTGGCTCGGGGATCAGCTTGTCGCCATTTTTAAGCAGCAACCCGCCTTCTTTGCGAATGTTCAGCAACGAGCGTAAGTGTTGCATGTTGCCCAAGCGCCCAGTCGCGCCTTCGATAATGATGTGAATTTTTTTTGTCGACATTTTTTGGCTACTTTAGTTTTTTAAAAATGATTCTTTGTAACTCAAACTAACAGTCATAAAAAAAATGGCTTTTCGTATGAGTTTTTTGCTAGTTTGACTTTCTGTTGTATCTATAGAGGCCTAAAAACCGTTGAAAGAACTCTTGTCTGTTGATGATGCGACGCCTAGCGTTCAGCGACAGAGTAAGCAATGAACGGGAATTCACATGGCGGCCCATCGGCCACATGCATCACGCGGCTTTCAAGGTCAATCAGAACCGCGCCGGTCGTCATTGTTTGTTTGGCTTCAGCTTGGCGTGGATCAGGATGTCGGCAAAGCGAGTGCGGCTCGCTGAAGTGATCACTCATGGCGGCTGTCATCGTGGCCACATCAATTTGTTTACCACCGCGCTCTAGCAAACGACGCATGCGCGAGGCTCTGAATAAGGTGCCGGGGCTAACCTTTTCCATCTGCGACTCGCCGTGTCCAGCACCCATAAAGTGATTAGAGTGCGTGACAATACCGTTGACTGGATTGATATAGGTAATGTGATTGGGGCTCGTTTCAAAATCAATGATCTCGCCTTGCGCGCCGCCGATCACGAAGTTACCTGAACAGGTACGCTTGGTTGACACGATTGGCGTGAGTGCATCGGCATAGCGGTCGGCATCAAGAACCTCACGGCACCGCATATGAAACGGTTTTTGATATGGGTTACAGCCATCTAGATGCGAGGCCAGGCCGTTTTCAACTAAGCCAATGCCGCATTCGTTGACTCCCATTTTGCCACCCACAATGCCGGCCTCGGTCATGCATACCAAGCTTGGCTTATTCGAGCGCTTAATACGTAACACAATCGTGCGTTGATGAACGCCAGCAATCCAATCCCAATTTTGCCCAAGCCAGGTGTGACCATCTGCAGTGACGTCTGATAGCAAGCCAAAGGTTGTGCAGCCATCGGTCTCACCAGTGGCTTGTTGCAAGGCTTGCTCTTGCTTGCGCGCGTCTTTGCCAAAGATCATAAACGCAATCTCGTAGCGGGCATTTAACAGTGCGATCGCTGCTGAGGATTGTTCTGCACCTTTGGCGATGCCTAGCATCTCTTCGGCGTAATCTGTATTTTGACTCTGCATGGCGGTCTGCCAACGCAAGGCTTCTTCTAACGCCTCGGCACGTGCTAAGCCCGAGGCTTCAAAACGGCGTAAATAGGTTTCAAGGTTTGCGGCGACATCAGCAGCGAAGGCCTTGCCATGTGCCACGCCACGTTCAAAGGCGTTGTCACCCACCGTTAGACAGGGCATTTTGTCTCGTTTGCTCACAGCAGCATCACCTTGTAAAGTTCGCGATTAATCTCACCCACTAAGCGAATAAAGTCATCGGATAAACGCGTGTCTTCAGTGCGTGGGCGAGGAAGAGCAATATCATAGATTTTGTGGATACGACCTGGGCGTGCTGACATCAGCACAACTTGATCCGACAAAAATACCGCCTCAGCAAGCGAGTGCGTCACAAAGATGACGGTCTTGCGATACTGCTGCCAGATCCGCATTAGTTCAAACGCCATGCGATCGCGTGTAATTTCATCGAGTGCGGCAAAGGGCTCATCCATCAATAAAATCGACGGATCAAGTGCCAAGGCACGTGCGAGTGCGGCGCGTTGTTGCATACCGCCAGATAGTTGGTGCGGGAGTTTCTTCTCAAAACCATTTAGGCCGACGACCTCAAGCAGTTGCTCAACGCTTTGTACGGTGTTTGAGTTTTGCGCCTTAGGTAAGTCGTCCGCGCGTTTGCCTTTTGCCTGTACCAATTCTTTGAGTAGCTTGACGTTTTTTTCAATTGTCAGCCACGGCATCAAATTCGCTTGTTGAAACACTAAGCCAATACGACCTGCTTGGCGCAAAGCGCTAGGTGGCATCCCGTTGATCAACACCTGTCCTTGGGTAGGCGGCATTAAATCAGCTAATACTTTTAGTAAGGTGCTTTTGCCACAGCCAGAAGGGCCCACTAACGAAACGAAGGCGCCATCGGCGACTTCAAGGTCAACAGGTGCTAGGGCTTGAACGGCCTGTTCAGAGCCAAGCCCATAGGTAACTTCGATCCCGGCGATTGAAATGCCATGACTTGAAGGCATTGTTGTCTGCGGGACGTCGGTGACTGATGCACTCATTTTGCCGGTTGCTTTACAAGCGCGGCTAATGCTTTTGCCTCATCAATACTATTGATGATCGCGTTGGTATACATGCTTTGCGCGGTTGGCTTTTTAGGTAAGTCGCCGCCGCTTGCCAAAATGTCGATTGAAGATTGCCATTTCGCATCGGTCATCAAGCCAAAGCGTTCAGCATAATCAGGCGTGTTGTACAGGTCGTAAATCATGCGTAGCTTGCGCGACTCAAGCTTCAGGTCACGATCAGGTGACACAGCAACAATTTCTTTCATGGCTTGTTCAACGTTGTCGTGGGTCCAGATCAAGCTCTTAATCGTTGCGCGCACAAAACGCTTGACCAAATCAGGGTTGCTTTTAAGCAGAGCTTCATTGGTATAAATCACTGTGCCGTAAAACTGCACACCATAATCACGTACCGGCATTACGTTGACCGGAAACCCTCTGCCTTCAAGCGTCAAGGCTTGCCCAAATGAATAGCCGAACAGACCATCGACTTGCCCAGCGGCCAGCATCTGTACCTCGGCGCCACGTGCGACTGTCACAAAGTCAATATCTTTGCGGGTGAGACCGCCTTTGGCTAACACCGGTTCGATTAAGCCCATCACGTTGGCCTGAAACCAGGCAAGTTTCATGCCTTTCATTTTTTCAGGCGTGGTGATGCCGGCTTTTGCCGGCGTGATGACTGAAAACGGATTGTCAGGTTGATCGGCCATCACAGCCACCACGGGCAGGCCACTGCCTTTTGCTTTGACAAAAGCATCGGCATTGGTCAAGCCAAATTGCTCACGACCTGTGGCAATCATGACTTCGTTTTGTTGCCCGGCGGCTGGCGGACGAATTTCTAGATCAATACCCTCAGCTTTATAAAAACCTTGCGCACGACCGCCAAAATATTGCGCATGCATACCCCAGGGTGTGAAGTTGATGCGCAGTACGACCTTGTCGAGTGCGAGGGCAGGGGCTGAAGAGAAGGCCAAGGAGCAGAGGGCGAGAGCGCCCGTTAAGAATTTGCTCAACATGATTTTTTACCCTCGTGAAGTCGAATCATTCAGACCGGTGCGCCATGACACTCGCGCCTCAATCCATGACATGAAATTAAAAAACACTGTACCGATTAGCGCTAAAGAGATGATGGCAGCAAACGAGCGCGCTGTATTAAAGTTAAAGCTACCCGACAGCACTAAATAACCTAAGCCGTTAGACGCAGCCAGCCATTCGGCCACGATCGCACCAAGCACGGCTAGTGTCGTCGCGATTCGCAAGCCTGCAAAAATGTACGGGATGGCATATGGCAGCCTCAATCTAAAGAGGAGCTGACGTTCGTTGGCGTCGACCGAACGAAACACATCCGCTAAGCCGCGATCCACCTCTTTAAAGCCCGCCATGGTGTTGATCACGATTGGGAAAAAAGCGATCGACATCACCACGGCAATTTTTGAACCCATGCCTGCGCCCACCCATACTAAGATCAAGGGAGCGATCGCAATCTTTGGCACACTTTGTAGACCAACAAAAATGGGCATGATTAAGCGTTCAAGCCAGGTAAAGCGAATCATCAAGGCTGAGATGATTAGGGCAAACAGTACAGCTGTGACATAGCCCGTTAAGATCGCCCAAATCGTAGCCAATGAATGCATTTGAATCAACGACCACTCATCTACAAACAGCTGGGCGATTTCGGTGGGGGCCGGCAGCAAGAAGTTCGGGACTTCAAAATAGCGCACGCCCGTCTGCCACAGCAAGAGCAGTACGACGATTAAAATTCCTGAGCTCCAGCTTTCAAGTAGTCGGCCTAAGCGCGAGGCTTTTGCCGAGTGCTCGAGCGAAGAGTTGTCGGTGCGACCAGACATCTAAGATCCCTTAGTGGTTTAACTTGCTAACATATCTGACAGAGCTTACCGTAGTCAACGTATTCTGATCTTCAAAAGGATTTGCCATGCCGCGTCATATTGTTTGCCTCACCTATGATTTTGATGTGCAGTCAGGCTTTATCTCAAGGGGCATGACCTCGCCCACGCCTCTGTCGCGTGGCGAATTCGGAATCGTCGGGTCAAAACGCATACTCGACTTGGTAAAAGCGCACAGCATCCCCACCACGTGGTTCGTGCCGGGGTTCACCATCGAAACTTACCCAGCCGCTTGCGAAGCTGTGGTGAAAGGCGGGCATGAAATCGGGCATCACAGTTGGGCCCATATTCCACCGGCTAGCCAAACGCTTGAAGAGGAAGAGGCCGACATGTTGCGCGCGACTGCGGCCATTAAGCAGCTCACGGGTGGCAGGGCTGTGGGCTATCGCTCGCCCTCATGGGATCTGAGCGACAACACCTTAAACCTGTTGCTCAAGTACGGGTTTGAGTACGACAGCAGCATGATGGGTGGTGATTACCATCCGTACCCGGTACGGGCCGGCGATCAAGTCAAACTGGGCGACCCTATCCAATTTGGCAAAGAGACCAGCCTGATCGAAATGCCTATTAGCTGGCACCTGGATGATCATCCTCATTTTGAATACTGGCGCATGCCCACCACCGTCAATCCCGGCCTGCAAAGTGCCCGTACCGTGATGGAAAGCTGGCTAGATGAATTCAGGTACTTCAAAAAGAGTACCGATTTCGGGATCCTGACCTACACCATGCACCCCTACGTGTTAGGCCGCGGCAACCGCATGTTGGCCTTTGAAGGCTTTGTTGAAAGCCTGATTAAAGAGGGCGCTGAGTTCATGACGATGCAGAATGCGCTGGCTGCGGGGAGGGGGTTGTTGTACTAGATTGAAGTTAAAGATGTACTATTTTATATATATGTAACTTATTGTTTTTATTTTAAAAAGTTATTGATACGATGACTGAAATGATGTTTGGTGGTTTTAAAGCAATGATTTGTTTTGTACCCGATACGCAGATACTAATAAGCTTTAAGCCGCCAACTCAGAGTGACTGCCCAAACGCAGTCACTCAGCCAGCTTAATATTTCCCTTCTTAATCACCTCGGCCCACTTCAAGGTCTCGGCGCTTACAAACGCTGACCATTCGGGCAGGGGTCTTAAGTCAGGG
>Ga0114978_10000665_pt1 | contig 29152 bp, 25 predicted proteins | sample S_140212_EF_Meta_FD_87027 | JGI IMG/M metagenome (GOLD analysis project Ga0114978, IMG submission 87027) | Freshwater microbial communities from Lake Simoncouche, Canada to study carbon cycling - S_140212_EF_MetaG | ecosystem: Environmental > Aquatic > Freshwater > Lake | place: Lake...
GAAGGTGAATTTGAAAAAGCCATCAAAGATTATAAAAAAGCATTGAGTATGAATCCAATGTTAACAAAAATAACTTTTTCTCTTTCGTCTTTAGGGGTGGGGCCGACGCCCAATGTGATGCCAACTCAACCCCTCATTGAGCTTTTCGATAACTATGCAAATAAATTCGACGATCATCTGATAGGCTTTTTGGGTTATCAAGCGCCTCAAATTTTAATGAATCAACTCAAGAGGCACCAAAATTATAAAATAAACCAAATGTTGGATTTGGGTTGTGGGACTGGCCTATGCGGAGAGTCTTTTGGATCGCATGCTCAAGTGATCACGGGTGTGGATATTTCAAAAAAAATGCTTGAACAAGCAAAAGCCAAAGGCATCTACTCGAAATTAATCTGTGCAGATATTGTGGATTTTTTGAATAATACGACAGACCAATATGACTTGGTTGTCAGTGCAGATGTATTTATTTATATGGGCGAATTAGAACAAATATTCAAAGATATTGCAAGTAAATTAAAGATCAATGGCCTATTTAGTTTCACTATTGAAAACAGCCAGTCACCAACCTTCGAACTCAAGACCACACAGCGCTATGGACACTCCCTTCCTTACATCTTGCAGTTGGCCTCCTTGAATGGCTTCTTCGTTCTTGAAATTAAAGATGTGCAACTGCGAAGAGAAAAGGATGTGTTTATATCTGGGGCTGCAATTTTGATGCAACACGCTGGGATACCTTAAGTGTTGAAGCTAAAAGACTTTAAGAAATGCACTGGCCCATTCAATTGCTGCAATTGAATAAGGCATGTTATGCCTCTTTTGATGCTCAGCGGGCAGTTGAGGAATGTGGCCCAGGTAGGGGGCTTGGATTCTGGTCTGAAGATCGTGAATGTTTTCATTCATCAGCCCCATTTGCGCATCAATCGTGTTTGCGACCCATCCGGCAACTTTTAACCCTCTTTTTTCAATCGATTCAAGAGTGTTTAAAGCGTGATTCAGGCAACCCAAGCGTAGACCAACCACCAAGACCAAAGGCCAGTTCAAATGAACGGCAAAATCTGCCAACGACTCTTTGTCATTCAATGGCACGAGAAACCCACCAGCGCCTTCTGCGATGACCACATCAAATTGAGACCTTGTTTTTTCTAAAGACGCCAGTGTGGTTTGCATGGACAACACGAGCGCCCTTTTTTGTGCAACCAGATGCGGTGCAGCTGCTTCATCCAAGATATAAGGGCAAATATCGGATTGAGTTTGTTCAAGGCCACTTGCTGCAATGAGACTTAGGAGATCTTCATTGCATCTTTGGCCCAATTCATTGGGGTAGGTTCCTGCAACAACAGGTTTGAAACCGCTGACAGTCAAGTGGGGGAACGTTTGTCTCGTTTTCAGTATCAAAGCACACGCCACCAATGTTTTGCCAACTTCGGTATCTGTACCTGTTACAAAATAGCTCGTGGGTTTCATGTTGGGAGGAATTTTGACTCTAAATTCATCAAGACTTGAATCAATGCTTGAATGTCTTGTTGTGCGTGCAAGGCTGAGAAAGTCACTCTCAGCCTTGCAGAATGATTGGGGACCGTTGGAGGTCTGATGGCAGGGATGAAAACTCCAAGCGCTTGAAGTTCTTGATCGATCAACAAGCACAATTGCGTTTGGCCTACGATCAAAGGCTGTATTGGCGTCAGGCTTTGAAGGCTGTGCCACTGTTGAAGGTGAAGATGTGTCTGCCAGTAAAGGATCAGTTGGCGCAGATGCGCTCTTTTATGCTGGCCCTCAGGGCCTTCGATGAGATCTAAACTCTTGAGTGCTGCCATCGCCAAAGCAGGTGGAGAGGCCGTTGTATAAATATACGGCCTGCTTTTTTGAAACACCCAATCAATCAGGGTTTGGTGCGCACAGACAAATGCGCCCATGACACCAGCGGCTTTGCCAAGTGTGCCAATATAGACGAGTCGCTCGGAACACAAATCCATATGTTCAAGGATGCCGTGTCCCTTTTCGCCCAAAACACCAAACCCGTGGGCGTCGTCAATTAGCAGCAAGGTGTCGTAGCGCGCAGCCAAATCCAGTAATTTATGCACAGGACTTAAATTGCCGTCCATGCTAAAGACGCCATCACAGATGATGAGTTTGTGTTTGTTGGCATCTCTTTGCAAAGCATCTTCTAAGGCTTGGAGTTCTTCGACTTCAAAGATCGTTAGTTTGACAGTAGACTCTTTACTGGCCAATCGAATGCCGTCAATAATCGATGCATGATTAAGCCTGGCAGAATAAATCGAAGTCAACTCCTTCGGGGCGAGTTGAGTGGAATTGGACAAATGGCAAAGTGCTGTGATAACACCCACGTTGGCCATATAGCCTGTGGAGAAGGTGAGAGTGTGAACATCGGGAATGTGTGCTCTTTGAAAGTCTGATAATCGATTGGCCAGCCTCTCATGGGACTCTTGGTGACCACTGATGAGATGAGATGCGCCACTGCCAACACCGTATTTCGACAAGGCATCCCGAGAAGCTTGGATCACCTCTGGGTGATTGGCAAGGCCTAAATAGTCATTGGAGCAAAAAGTCTTGTATTGTTGTCCATTGAACATCTGCTTGGTGTCGCAGGCAGATTGAGCCACTTTATGCGTTCGATTCAGGCCAAGTTTCTTTAAGCTCAGCAAACCCCTTTCTGCTTCTTGCATTGCTAAAAAAGGTTGATGGGATGGGGTATTCATGATCAATGGGTCATCAGACTCTAGACATGCAGGTTTTCGTCAAGGGTGGCATACAGTGCTGATTTGATGCGTGCACCCATCCAGTGAATTTGATCCGTGTCCAAAATATAAGGGGGCATGACATAAACGGTTTGTCCAATGGGCCTGAGAAGGAGTTGATGCTTTAGTCCTTGTTTGAACAGTTGACTCGCAAATTGTGGGTTGCTGGCAAACGTACTTGCACTGAGATCGAATGCCAAGATCATGCCTTGTTGGCGAAAATGAATCAAGCGTTCATCGTTTTCAACCCAAGAGAAGGCGGCCTTGAGGTTGATGGACGCTTGTTTATTTTTTTTCAATACATCATCGTCCTTGAAAATACGAAGACTGGCCAGTGCAGCAGCACAAGCCAAAGGGTTCCCAGTATAGGAGTGAGAGTGAAGAAAGCCCTCGACCATGGAGTCCGCGTAAAAGGCTTGATAAATTTTCTCGGTGGTCATGCTCAATGACAAGGGCAAGTAGCCAGCGCTGATGCCTTTGGAGAGTGTTAAAAAGTCTGGCCAGATGTCAGCTGCCTCAGACGCAAAAAAAGTCCCTGTGCGCCCACAGCCCACAGCAATTTCATCGCAAATCAAATGGACTTCAAAGCGATCACAAAGCTTGCGCACGAGTTGCAGGTAAATCGGGTCATACATGCCCATTTGTCCAGCGCATTGAACCAAGGGCTCCAGTATCACCGCAGCGACTTTTGAGTGGTTTTGTTCAAGTAAGCTCTCCAAGTTTTGAGAAGCCATGTGAGCCCATTTTTGCGCGCCAATACCCTCCGGCGCTTTGCGAAAATCTGGCGTGTGGGCGACATGCACACCTTGAATCAGGGGGGCGTAGGCTTGCTTGAACAGGGGAACGTCGGTGACGCTCAGCGCGCCCAGCGTCTCACCATGGTAACCATTGGCCAGGCAAATGAATTCATTTTTTTCAGATCGACCTTGAATCCTCCAGAAATGATGGCTCATTTTGAGTGCAATCTCAACAGCTGAGGCGCCATCGGAGGCGTAAAAGGCGTGTCCTAAATGTCCCTGGGTGAGAAGGGACAATTCTTCTGAGAGTTCCACCACGTTGGGGTGCGTCAGTCCGGCAAGCATCACATGTTCGATTTTGTTCAATTGATCCACGATGGCTTGATTGATTCGCGCATTGGCATGACCAAACAGATTGGTCCACCAAGAACTGATGCAGTCCATGTAGGCCTGATCCTGATCTGAATACAGCCAAGGCCCTTGGCCCCGTGTGATACACACCGGCGGGAACAACTCGTGTTGTTTCATTTGCGTGCAGGGATGCCATACGGCATTGAGCGTCCTGGAGATCCAGTTGTTTGGGGCTACATTCAAATTCATAACGAAGCAAATAGGGAGATCAAATGGGTCTTTTCAAGGTGGAGTCAGCACCGCGCAGCAAAATGAGGTTCATTTAGCAGAACGATCACATTTTTCGTCCAATCGAAATATACTACCGATAACGTCGCTTAATCGATAGACCATCGTTTTTTGCTAAGCCATTGTGGCTTTACAATGTGTTCTTGGCGCAATAGATCTAGCGTTTTTTGAAATTTAAGGTCAAAACCTGAAGACTTAATCTGCAGTTTGTTTTGAAGACTCTTGACGCTTAGTATGCACCCATCCAGCCTCGTACATTGAACTCGATCCTTCATCATACCTCCAATCATGAATACCAAAACGACCGATCGCATTGAACCTGCATTGACTAGTAGCCCAACAGAAGTGCGAATGAGCTTCAGTCCCAAGTCATCGATTGAACCGATTAAAACTTCACGAGAAACAGAGCGTTGGAATTTGCAGCAAATTGAAGTCTTGTTCAGTATGCCCTTTAATGACTTGATGTTTCAAGCTCAAAATGTGCACCGTGAGCATTTTTCAGCCAATCAGGTGCAACTCTCAAGCTTACTCTCGATCAAAACAGGCGGCTGCCCCGAGGATTGTGGGTATTGCCCACAGTCAGCCCACTACGACACCGGGGTTGAAGCCTCTAAGTTGTTGGACGTGGAGGTGGTCAAAGCCGCCGCACTAGAAGCAAAAAAGAATGGAGCGAGCAGGTTTTGCATGGGTGCGGCATGGCGAGAGCTCAATGACCGAGATGTTGAAAAAGTGGCCGCACTGATTTCCGCTGTCAAAGCCATGGAGCTTGAGACGTGTTGCACCCTAGGAATGCTCAGCGCAGATCAGGCCAAAGCCCTTAAGGTGGCTGGCTTGGATTATTACAACCACAATTTGGACACGGCGCCTGAAATTTATGGCGACATCATTTCAACAAGGGTTTATGAAGACCGCCTAAGAACCCTTGACAGTGTGCGTTCGGCGGGTATGAATGTGTGCAGTGGGGGCATTGTTGGCATGGGTGAGACCCGCTCGCAAAGAGCAGGGCTCATTCACCAATTGGCCAATTTGGCGCCCTATCCAGAATCTGTCCCTATCAACCATTTGGTGCATGTTGAGGGCACCCCCCTGGCTGACACCAAGCCACTGGATCCTTTGGAGTTTGTGAGAACCATCGCCGTTGCAAGAATCACCATGCCCAAAGCACATGTCCGCTTGTCCGCTGGTCGCCAAGAAATGGGTGACGTTGTGCAAGCGATGTGCTTTTTAGCGGGAGCCAATTCCATTTTTTATGGCGACAAGCTCTTGACCACCGGCAACCCCGAATGGGCTGGAGATCAGGCGTTGCTTGCCAAATTGGGCATTCAAGCCGTTTAATACAGTGGACTTTGTGCCCAAGCAGACTAAAAATAAGGTTTTGACACGAGTCTTTAGAGAAAAAGCAACCAAATCTGTATAAACTGAAAGCTTAGGCCATTTTGTTTTTATCCTTGGAGAGAACCGATCATGAGAATTTTTCAAAAAACACCTTTGAGTGTGTGTGCGGCAATGGTTGCTGTGGGTTTGAGTTGGGGTGCAGGTACTGCGTTTGCGCAAAGCAATGACACCTTGGCCAAAGTCAAAGCGTCTGGTGAGATCACCATGGGGGTGCGCGACTCCTCTGGCGCCTTGTCATACACCTTGGGGGATGGCAAGTATGTTGGCTTTCACATCGAGGTGTGCCAAAAAATCATCGCCAATGCAGAGAAAGCCGTGGGCAAAAAATTGGAGACCAAGTTCGTCTCTGTGACCTCACAAAATAGAATTCCGCTGGTTCAAAATGGGACCGTTGACATCGAGTGTGGCTCCACCACCAACAATGCGGCCAGACAAAAGGACGTGTCCTTTGCATTGACCACCTATGTCGAAGAGGTGCGTATTGCGGTCAAGGCCAATTCAGGCATCACCAGCATCAATCAATTGAATGGTAAAAATGTGGCGACCACAACGGGGACCACTTCGGTGCAAATTTTGCGTAAACACGAAAGAGCTTCTGGCGTGGACTTCAAGGAAGTGTATGGCAAGGACCATGCGGAGAGCTTTTTATTGCTAGAGTCTGGACGCGCTGACGCGTTTGTGATGGATGGACAAATTTTGGCAGGCAACATCGCTTTGTCCAAGAGCCCCGCTGATTACAAAATTGTGGGCGAGGTGTTGTCGGTCGAGCCCATTGCGATCATGCTCAGAAAAGACGACGCGGGCTTTAAGAAAGTGGCCGATGACACCATCCGCGAGATGGCCAAATCGGGTGACTTGGCCAAGTCATATGACAAGTGGTTTGTTCAACCCATTCCGCCTAAAAATACGCGCGTGGGTTTGCCATCCAGTGAGACCACACGTGCGACGTGGGCCAACCCCAATGACAAGCCGATGGAAGACTATGCCAAGAAATAATCTTGGGGCTGTTGGTTCCACATGATCCCATAAGGGCATGCTAAGGTTTTAGCATGCCCTTTGTTCAATGGGCGTTCAATTTTTTGCAAGGCTTTGATCCATGACACTTGAGTGGCAGGTCTTTTTGACAGATGACGGAGGAGGGCGGACCTATTTGGAGTGGTTGCTCCAAGCTTGGGGGTGGACGCTTGGGGTTGCCTTGGCCGCCTGGTGTGTGGCCATTCCCTGCGGGGCCTTGATTGGCGTCCTGAGAACGCTGGAAGGCTCGAGAGTCTTGCCTCGCATAGGACAAGCTTGGGTGGAATTGTTTCGCAACATTCCCCTCTTGGTGCAAATCTTTTTGTGGTATTTCGTGCTGCCCAAACTGTTTCCAGTGATGCAGCAGTTTTCTTCTTTTTGGTTGGTGGTGATGGCTTTGGGCTTGTTCACGTCTGCCAGAATTGCCGAGCAGTTTCGAGCCGGCATTGAGTCCTTGCCCAAAGGACAGCGTTATGCAGGAAAGGCCCTCGGGTTCAAAACCTGGCAACTGTACTGGTATGTGCTCTTGCCTGCGGCGCTCAGAGTGATTTTGCCGCCCTTGACCAGTGAGTCGATGAATTTATTGAAAAATTCCTCCGTGGCTTTTGCGGTCTCTATCACCGAACTTACCATGTTTGCCATGCAAGCCCAGGAAGAAACATCGCGTGGCATTGAAATTTATTTGGCCGTCACTGTGCTGTATGCGATTTCTGCGCTCAGTGTCAACCGCTTGCTTGCCCAGGTGGAGGTGAGACTGCGCATCCCCGGCCAACAAAGCAGCGTACGCCCCTCCATCACTGCGGGGCATTGAGATGCTGAATTTGGATGTGTCATTTTTAAATTGGGATTTGTTCAATAAATTCATTTTAAAGGGGCTCTTATTCAGCCTTGAGTTGACGGCAGTGGCCGCTTTAGGTGGACTGATCTTTGGGACCGTTTTGGCGCTCATGAGGCTATCGAACTCAAGGCTACTTAAAGCGTTTTCGGCCGCCTACGTCAATGGCATGCGATCCATTCCCTTGGTGATGGTGATTTTGTGGTTTTATTTGTTGATCCCAGTGCTCATCGGCAAGTCCATTGGTGCTGAGTGGTCTGCCTTTATCACCTTCATTGCGTTTGAGGCGGCATTCTTTTGCGAGATCATGCGAGCGGGCATTGAGTCCGTTGGCAAGGGACAAAAAATGGCTGCGCAAGCGCTTGGCATGACCTATGCGCAAAGCATGCAACTCATTGTGTTGCCGCAAGCTTTTCGCAACATGGTGCCAGTGCTCCTCACGCAAACCATTGTGCTTTTTCAAGACACGTCTTTGGTCTATGCAATTGGTGCCTACGATTTGCTCAAAGGCTTTGTGACAGCGGGCAGGATTTATGGCCGACCGGAGGAGGTGTATTTGTTGGCCGCTGTGGTTTACTTCGCTTTGTGCTTTGGTTTGTCTTCCTTTGTCAAGCAGTTACAAAGAAAGATGAGCTTGGTTTGATCAACGCCCCAACCCTTTTCTCAATTTTTGCAAGACAGCCCTCATGATTGAACTCAAAGACGTCTCCAAGTGGTATGGCCCAACCCAAGTGCTCACCCAATGCACCACACACATCGCGCAAGGCGAGGTGGTGGTCGTTTGTGGACCTTCGGGCTCTGGCAAATCAACCTTGATCAAGACCATCAACGCCTTGGAGCCTTTTCAATCGGGGGAAATTTTTGTCGACGGTGTGCCCGTTCATGACGCGTTGACCGATTTGCCCAAATTGAGAAGTCGAGTCGGTATGGTGTTTCAGCATTTTGAGCTCTTTCCACATTTGTCGGTAACGGAAAATCTAACGCTCGCTCAAATCAAGGTGCTGGGCAGAAGCGCAGAAGAAGCCAAGACGCACGGCATGCAGTATTTGGAGCGGGTGGGGTTGATGGCCCACAAAGACAAGTACCCAGGCCAGCTCTCTGGCGGGCAGCAGCAAAGGGTGGCCATTGCCAGAGCTTTGTCAATGGATCCCAAGGTCATGCTCTTTGATGAGCCCACGTCGGCGCTCGACCCTGAAATGGTGGGCGAGGTGTTGGAGGTCATGGTCAATCTCGCGCACGAAGGCATGACCATGATGTGCGTGACGCATGAGATGGGATTTGCCAAAGAGGTGTGTGACCGGGTGATTTTCATGGACATTGGCGGTGTGATTTTGGAGGATTGTTCCAAAGATGAGTTCTTCAATCACCCTGAGCGACGCGCCACACGCACAAAAGAGTTTTTAAGTAAAATTCTCCAACACTGAAGCGTCTTTGATCAACGCATGCAGCATTACCTTTTGCATCAATCGCACCTTGAAGAAACCATGCCATGGAAACCTTAGACATTACCCAGCCCGATGACTGGCATTTGCATGTGCGAGATGGGGATTTTTTAAAGACCGTCGTGCCCCATACCGCTGAGCAGTTTGCCCGTGCGGTGATCATGCCCAATTTAAAAGTGCCGCTGACGCATACCCAGGACGCATTGGCGTACAAAGAGAGAATCTTAAAGAGCGTGCCCAAGCACTTGAGCTTTGAGCCCTTGATGACCCTGTACCTCACAGATCATTTAAAGCCCAGTGAAATAAGGCTTGCCAAAGAGCAGGGAATCGTCGCCTTGAAGTTATACCCTGCGGGTGCAACGACCAACAGCGATTTGGGTGTGACAGACATCAAACACATCTACCCCGTATTGGAGGCCATGCAAAGACACGGTCTTCTCTTGTTGGTTCACGGTGAAGTGACCGACCCAAGCGTCGATGTGTTTGATCGCGAGGCGGTCTTTATTGATCGTCAATTGGAGCCCTTGAGGCGAGACTTTCCGGGGCTTAAAATTGTCTTTGAGCACATCACCACCGAGCAAGCCTGTGAGTACGTCAAAAGCGTGGACACGGGTCTTGGGGCGACGCTCACGGCGCACCATTTGTTGTTGAACCGCAATGCAATTTTCAAAGGAGGATTGAGGCCCCATTACTATTGCCTGCCTGTACTCAAACGAGAAACGCATCGCGTGGCCCTTTTGAATGCTGCAACGAGTGGGGATGCACGTTTTTTTCTGGGCACTGACAGCGCTCCACACTTGGCCACATTGAAGGAGCATGCCAGTGCATGCGCCGGATGCTATACGGCAAGCATCGCCATGTCCTTGTACGCCAGCGCTTTTGAGGCGGCTGGCCGATTGGCGCAATTGGAGCGTTTTGCAAGTTTAAATGGCCCCGCGTTTTATGGGCTAAAGAAAAACACCCAACGGCTGCGCTTGAAAAAAACACCCTTTGAGGTTCAAGCCGAGTACCCCTATGCACAAGGCGCTCTTAAGCCGCTTTTTGCTGGGGAGACGCTTGAGTGGTCCGCGCAATTGGTGACTTAATGCACGCCTTTTGATCAACGGGTATTTGTAAAACAATGTGCCTCAATGGCTCCCCCTTAGAGATTGGCCATGTTTGACATTGATTGGCAACGCCCTTGGCTCAGTGGATTTAAACTGCACGGGCAAGCCATTGCCAAGCTTTGGCAAGACTTGGGCTCCTTGCCCCTGGCGCTGAATCAATATGCCCAAAGCGGCCTGTTCAGTCTGGACGTGGACGTGAGGGCAGATGAGGAGAGGCAAATCTTGTCTGTGGACGGTTTGCAAGGCCTGCCTCGATTCGTGTCCCAAGCACATTTGCCAGCTGAAATGGCGTATGAGAGTTTCATTTGCGACACGCACTGTGTGCCCACGAGAGAAAATTTACACGATTTTTTCAATGCCTTGTGTTGGTTTCGCTATCCATTGACCAAGGCATACTTGAACGCGCAGCAAGCCAGGGCCATTCAGCAACTTGGGTCTGCACCTTCTCGAGGTTCTTTAAGAGATGCATTGACACTTCTTGATGAAAACGCGTGCTTCATTTGGTGTGATGAGCAGATGTGGTGTGCCTTGAGAAGGCACGATTGGCTCAGTGCCTTTTGGGATCAAAGAGCGCAATGGCAAGGGGTCAGGGTGGAGCTCTTTGGGCATGCCTTGCTTGAAAAGTTATGCAATCCTTACAAAGCGATCACGGCACATGCACTTCTTGTCGGAGCTGCACCAATCAATGAGGGTCTAGACGATTTAAAAGGCAACCTAGACGCTTGGAGCGACACCCTCATGCTGCGTACCTTAGGGACGGTGAACTTGAGCGACAAGCCCTTTCAAGCCTTGCCCGTGCTCGGTGTGCCCGGATGGTCGATGCAGAACACGCAGTTAAGTTTTTACGAAGACGAAAAAGTCTTTCGGCCCATGAAGCCAGACGCCTTGAATGAAGGGCGCGAAAAAACAAGAGCGCGCCCTTAAAAAAAGGCGTTGGTGCACGATCACGGGTTTACAAGCACGCAAGTTTGCAGCACATCGCTTGCAAGTGCCTCTGCCACCTTGATGCCATCAATCGCAGCGGTCAAGATGCCGCCTGCAAAGCCGGCCCCTTCTCCAGCGGGATAGAGTCCAAACACACCCGTGCTTTGAAGCGTCTCGTCACGCAACATCCGAAGCGGCGAGGAGGTCCGTGTCTCTACACCGGTCAACAAGGCGCCTGGTAAATCAAAGCCAGAGACCTTTTGACCAAATACGGGCAAGGCTTCACGAATCGCCTGGATGGCATAGCTTGGCAAAGCGACAGATAAATCGGTCAACCGCACACCCGGCTGATAGGAAGGAAGAACCTCAGCAAATGCGCTAGAAGCTTGGTCTTTTAAGAAGTCGCCAACCAATTGAGCGGGTGCGTGGTAACTCTCTCCACCCAAGACGTAAGCCTCTGACTCCAGTCGCCGCTGCAGTACGACACCGCTTAAAGGGTGGACCCAAGATGGATCAAGGGGGGCGCCATGCCCCTTAGAGGGTGAGTTGAGGTTCAAAGTGCGTGTGCCTGGTATTTGTCTTTGAAGTTCGTCTTGGAAGGCCTCTTCGATTTGAGTTTGCTGCGCTTGAAAATCCTCTGGCTCAATGCCCACCACAATCGCTGCGTTTGCGTTTCTCTCGTTTCTGGAGTACTGGCTCATGCCGTTGGTCACCACGCGGGCAGTTTCTGAGGTGGCTGCCACCACGGTGCCGCCAGGACACATGCAAAAGCTGTAGACCGAGCGTTGATTTTTGGCGTGATGAACAAGCTTATAGTCTGCAGCGCCAAGCAAGGGGTGTCTCGCATGCTTGCCCCACCTTGCTTGGTCGATCAGACTTTGTGGGTGCTCAATGCGAAAGCCAACAGAGAAGGGCTTGGCTTTCATGGGCACGTCAAGTTCAAAGAGTTTTGCAAAGGTCTCGCGTGCACTGTGGCCCAAAGCCAAGACCAGGTGATGGCATTGAAGTGTGTAACTGCTTTGCGTCGCCTGGTCAAAGATGAGCGCGCTTTTGAGGCGACGTGTTTGGCTTGAAGTACGGGTCTTAGAGGGTTTGCTCTGGGTGGTTTCAAAATCCATGTCCATCAGTTGCTGCTCAAAGCGGATGTCGCCTCCTAAAGAGATGATTTGTTCGCGCAAATGCTCCACCACCTTGACGAGTTTGAAGGTGCCAATGTGCGGGTGAGCGGCAAATAAAATTTCCTCAGGTGCGCCTGCCTTGACAAACTCATGCATGACTTTGCGACCCAAGAATCTGGGGTCTTTGATTTGAGAGTAAAGTTTTCCGTCGGAAAATGTACCCGCACCTCCTTCGCCAAACTGCACGTTGCTGTTGGTTTGTAGGACCCCCTTTCGCCACAGGCCCCAGGTGTCCTTGGTGCGCTCGCGCACCTTTCTTCCTCTTTCAATGACAATGGGTTTGAGCCCAAGTTGCGCCAAGATGAGGGCCGCAAACATGCCGCAAGGTCCAAAGCCCACGACAACCGGTCGATGGGCCTGTAACTCATGGGTTGAGCGCGAGGAGATTGAAAATAGGGGATCAAAAAAGCTTGCTTTCAGATGACCTATCTTATTTGCGTCATCAAAGGCGCTAGGGGACCAAACCGCAAAGGCGTGTTCAGCTGCCTTGGGCGAAGAAGGCGTCGTAGAGGGATTAGAGAAACTAGAGAAACTAGAGGGCAAGGCTTTCAATGCGCTGCGCTGCAATGGGTTCAGGTGTACCTCAGGCGACCAAGTCATGTCGGGCGAGAGGAGCAGTTGAACAACCGGGAACTTTTGGCCGAGCAAGAGATGCTCAAGCGCTGCGTCATGAAGGCGCATGTCAACAATGTAGACCACTTGCAGGGGGGTTTTTCTGGCGTCAAAACTTCTCTTAAAAACCTTCAATTGAGCCACATCGTCTTTTGCAATTCCGAGCGTTTGAAAGAGCAGTTGCTGCAGTGCTTGCGGGGCATTGGGGTCGATGAAGCTTGACGCGTGTTGGGGGCTCGTTTCTGTGCCCGTTTGTGCCGTGAGCCACTGCGAAGTATTTAAATTCTGAGCATCGCGAGTCCAAGTGCTTTCTAGCGAAGGGTTGGCATACAGGCGCTCAAGGGGCAGTTTGAGCTCTGAGATTCGTATCATGTGCGAGTGACCAAAGGGGATCTGGCAAAACAAGAAAGGACAGAGGGTGAGAATAGCACGAAAGCGTTTGCACAGGCTTGTGCGCGCTGGTCAAACCACCATGAAAGCGTACTCACCCGTCACAGCTTGGGTGCCAAGGGAGGTGTTGTTTTTAAAGAGGCATCTTGAAAAAAACAATCCATCCACGGCGCAAAGCGGACCTTGGGTTTTAAAAGTCTTCGCAACGCGAGATAATGGGTGTGTGAAGTTTGCTAGGCCGTCGCTGGCGCGAGAGTGGAAACACTGCGCTGGAGGAACGTCCGGACTGCATAGGACGGCGAAGGAGGTAACACCTCTCCACCGTGAGGTGAGGATCAGAGCAACAGAGACGAGTCGCAGGGGGTTTACTTCTTGCGGGTGAAACGGGCAATCTCTTCGCGCAGCAATACCAAGTAGGCCTACAAAAGAGTTTAACGACTCTTTGCTTGTGGTTCCGCAAGTCTTGTAGGCGGGTAGGTAGCACCGAGCCAAGTGGGTGACCCTTGGCCCAGATTAATGACGGTCACGCAAAGCGTAGGCTTTGTGCACAGAATCCGGCGTATCGGCAAACTTCACACCATTGCCTACGCTTGGGCTCACAACTGAAGTATTTTGCCAGGAGAGCTGAGTTGCTCTTGTGCACGCATGGACAACTCAAACTCCAGGCCCTGCTCAACGAGCCTTTCCACATGTGCGCATAAAGAGCGCAGCGCTGCTGGCCAGACCCGTTCCGGTACATCGTCATAAGCCTTTTTGACCCAAGTCGACAAGTCGCCCTTCGGATCTTGGCGCATCACGTCTTTGATTTTGGCTTCACGCTTTAAGCGGTGATTCTTCAAGTTGTCAATGAGGTGAACCGGGTCATAGGGGGCCCCCAATGCGTTGCCTAAGACATAGCCGTGCGCTGGCAAGATGAATTCAATTTTTTCACTCAGACAAAGAAGTCGCAATGTATCCAATGAGTCTAAATACGCATTCATATTGCCATCAGGTGGGTCCACCACGGTGGTGCTGCCGTTCAAGATGTGGTCCCCGCTGAACAACAGGCCTTCCTCTAAAAGGACCAAGCAGATGTGGTTGGCCGCATGTCCTGGGGTATAGACCGCGCGCAGGGTGTGCTCAATTTGTGTGGCTTCGTTGCGCAAGGTCCACGTTTGGCCATTGGTGCAAGAGCGGTCAGGCACGAACTCACTGTTGATGCGAGCAGTCGGTGCAGAGGGCAGTCCCCAAATAAGGGGTTTACTTTTGCCGCACATCGCTTGCAGGGGCTTGGCGCCGGGTGAATGGTCCGCGTGCGAGTGGGTGCAAACGATGTGCCTGATATCACCGTGCGTGGCATGGCGAATGCGCTCAAGGTGTTCAGGCAAAGCAGGTCCGGGATCGATCACGATAAAGCCACTCTCCAAGGTGCCGAGGATGTAGGTGTTGGTGCCCGGTCCAGTCATCAAGCCTGGATTGGGCGCAGTCAAGCGAGAGACATTTTTCAGAAGTGGCGTTGCACGCTCACTTTGCCAATCCAAGTGATGCTTCAATTGTCCTTCTGGGCAAACCAGGGCCAGTTCTCCAAAGGGCCCTTCGTGTTCCATGTAACGGGATTCTTTGCCGCCCAAAAAACCAGCTCTTGCGCAGCTTGAAAACCAAGGCTCGTTGCGGCGTGTGGCATGCATGAGGTCGTGAGCACTTTGAATGGATAAAAGCCGCTCAAGGGTTTTGATGGTGGGGTAGACCAGGTGCAGTTGCCCATCTTGGTGCTTCTTTAAAGCCTCTTGTGGTCTGATCCACAGGGGGTCGAATTGTTCATGCCCGTCGGCTTGGGGTTGCAGGCCCTCTGGGCATTCGGCCACGAGAAAGGGCACATCAAATCGGATGGGCAAATCTCGGTCAGTGATCCAGTGGCACAGCACATGAGTATCTTCTAAACACAGCGTCCATTTCAAGTTGGAGAGTTGAGCAAAGAGGTCTTTTGATCGGTTGAGTTTGACCAACTCTGAGGGTTGAACGCGCGCTCCAGGTTCGGTTTTCAGTAAGACAAGCCCCAATTCTTCAAAGCTTTCACGAAGCGCGGTACAAGCATCGGTGGCTTGTTCAAGAGACAGACTGCTTGTGGGATGCAAATTTAAATAGCGCTTGGCATAGGCTCGGTCTTTGGAGTCAATTTTGCCGCCCGCGAACACATAGGCGCCCGGGGCGAAACTCGCCTTTAGAGAGCGTTTGGTGAGCAAGACCTCAAGATGGGTCTTGGACTTGGAGACGTCTTGCGTGCGAGTCCAAACGAGTGTCGCGGCTTTGATCGCTTGTGCGCTCAGGTGAGGCGCGTAGAGGTGGTGTATGGATCTGCTCATGTCCTAGGGTGCTGAAAATGAAAGGTTGGGGTGAGCTTGAAAACGGTGCAATTTAAAAAAATCGATAGAAAAGCATCATAATACCCTTGAGGTGAGATGAGCGCTTTGTTTTTTTAAGCGTTTATTGTCCGTTTAAACACAGTTCTTGAGGGTGCCCAAAGATGATGAACAAAAAAGAAACCGCGTCTGGTGCAAAAGCCTTAGAGGCTTTTAAGCACCATCGCGGCTTGAACGCGGTGTGGATGTGCTTGGGGCTAGCGATGATTTTTGCAGCCCTTCAACCCCTTGCCTTTGCACAGACTTGGCCCAGCAAACAAGCCATCAAACTTGTGGCGGTGTTCCCGCCTGGCGGATCGGTGGACCAAGTGGCAAGAATTTTGGCGCAACCCTTAAGTCAGCAATTGGGCCAATCGGTCATTGTGGAAAACAAGGGCGGTGCATCGGGCACCGTGGGGACGGCGCAAGTGATCAACGCCCCAGGAGATGGCTATACGTTTGCTGTGGTCTTTGACACCCATGGCGTCAATCCCAGTTTGATGCCTACCTTGCCCTATGACACCAAAAAAGATTTAATTCCCTTGGTGTTGGTTGGCACGTCTCCCATGGTGATCGCAAGCCATGTGGGCTCTGAGTTTAAAACCTTTGCGGATGTGATGAATACTGCAAAAGCCAAGAAAAATGTCAGCTACGGCTCCATTGGCAACGGCAGCTTGGGCCATTTGGCCATGTCGCTCTTGGGCAAGAACGCTCAAGTCGAATTCATCCACATTCCTTACAAAGGGGGCGGGCCCTTGATGAACGACGCCATCGCTGGACATGTGCCCTTGTCCATTGGATCGGTTTTTGTGACCAAACCCCATATCGACAGCAAGAGAATGCGACCTTTGGCGGTCACAAGCTCCAAGCGAGCTGCCGATTTGCCCGATGTTCCGACCATCGCTGAAAACGGGTTTCCTGGATTTGAAGCGCCCGCGTGGTGGGCGGTGTTGGCCTCTTCAAAGACGCCTCCAGACATTGTTCGAAAGATGAACGAAGAGCTCAATAAAGCGCTTAAAAATCCTGAGATTGCAGCCAAACTTGATCAGCAAGGCATTGATATTGTGGGCGGCAGCGTCGAGCGTGCCAAGGTCTTTATAGACAATCAGATGGACATTTGGTCCAAGGTCGTCAAAGACAACAACATCAAAGCAGATTGACAATGGGCTGCCTTGGGCCTAGAAGTTTTAAAACCTTATGAAGACTTCTAAGTTCTTCTCAAGTTTCCGGGTTGATCTCTAAAGCCATCAAAATTCGAGCCACCATGTTGTAGGTGGCGATGGCCGTTGTGAGCTCAAGGATTTCTGTGGTGTCGAAGGCTTTTTTCATGTCTTCAAACAAGGCGTCTTCCACTCTCACGTCTTGGGTCAATTGGGCCGCGTATTGAATCACCAAGCGCATGGTGTGGTCCAAAGCGGGGTCGTCTGCGCTTCGTCGGGCGTCCTTGGCCACGACACGGTCCAGCGCATCGAGCTCGGCCTGTGTGCCACCTGCGGCCAAGAAGTCTGGTGCGTGGTGCTTGTATTCATATTGAGCACCCGTGAGCAGCGCCACCGTGCAAATGCCAATTTCTCTAAGCTTTCGACTCGTTCCCAGTCCTGTGCGAACTTCCTTTAAGAAAACATTCCACCCCCTTGCTATGGGCTCACTCCAAAGAAGCGCCAAGTCCAAGTTGATGAAGTCCCCGCCTCTTCTGGCCTTGATGGCCTCAACGAGTTCTTGAGGTTGGGCTTTGAGTTCTGCTGTCCAAGCTGGAATGCGCATGGCGAGTGCCTTTGAAAAAAAGTAAATGGGGGTGCTGCTCGGTGGCTTAGGGTTTGCTTCATCAAAAAAGACCTCTAGGCCAAGGGCCCCAAGTCACTGAGCAGGCGTTTGGGAGGGATTGTATCGTGACATAAGCGGGGCTTGAATTTGGCAAGACCCTTAGCTCCACGGGGTTGCGGGCCGTTTGAGGCCTGTAAAGACGCCCATGTTGGGACAAAAGAGGGGCGCTGCTTTGCCCAAAGCCTCGGGTGCATTTTTAGGAGAAGTGTCGGTTTGGGCATAATTTTGAGGTAAAAAAACCGATAATGGCGCCCATGCGGATTCCTTTTACAAAAATGCACGGCACGGGCAATGATTTTGTGGTGATCAACGAAACACAAAAACGCTACGACCTTCAGGCCAAGGAGTATCAATTTTTGGCCGACCGACATTTTGGTGTGGGTGCAGATCAAATTTTAAGTGTCCGCGCCTGTGATGAGCCCGGCATCGATTTTGAGTATGTCATTCACAATGCGGATGGCTCCGAGGTCGAGCACTGTGGCAACGGCGCGAGATGCTTTTTGCGGTTTGTGCGCGAGGAGGGTTTGAGTCAAAAGAGCCCTTTGGTGGTCAAAGTTAAAAAGGGCGTCATTGAGCTCACCGACACCCAAGATGGGTGGGTCCGTGTGCAGATGGGCGCACCCGTTTTTCAAGCGTCTCGCATTCCATTTTGTCCGCAATTTTCAAAACCATTGGCCTCTTTGGAGGGGTTTGAAATTCGTCGAATTGAATTGGACCCGGCGCGAGTGGGCACACATGCCCTTGAGTACTTTGACTTTGCTGTGCTGTCGATGGGAAACCCACATGCGGTCTGCGTGGTGCAAGATGTAGAGAGTTTGGTGCTCGAGACTGTAGGCCCATTCATCGAGCACCACCCGTCGTTTCCTCAAAGGGTGAATGTGGGCTTTATGCAAATTGTGTCTCGTCAAGAAGTCAAACTCAGGGTGTTTGAGCGCGGTTCTGGTGAAACCTTGGCGTGTGGCAGCGGGGCGTGTGCGGCTGTGGTCACTGGCATTGTGAGAGGACTACTGGATCCCCAGGTCTTGGTTCATGCGCGCGGTGGGCGTTTGGAAATTGAATGGCGTGGCACCTTTGAGGGTTCACTCAAGGGCGTGCAAAGCGATGTTGTTTTGACGGGGCCAGCGGTGACCGTCTTTAAAGGTGAATTGGATATTCCATGACTCAGATCAATTCCATGACTCCCATCACGGAGGACGATATTGCCAACTTCTTGGTCAACACGCCAGATTTCTTTCTGCGTCACGCAGAGGTGCTCGCACAGGTGAGAATTGTGAGCCCGCATGGCCAAAGGGCAGTCAGTTTGCAAGAAAGACAAGCGGACATGCTCAGGGAGAAGATCCGTGCTCTTGAGACCCGGCTCATGGAGATGATCAGAAATGGCAATGAAAATTTGATCTTGACCGATCGATTGCATCGATGGGCTAAGAATTTGTTGATGGTCACAGACCCCAACGCCTTGCCTAAAACCATTTTGCTGGAAATTCAACATCAGTTCATGGTGCCTCAAGTCGCCATGAAGTTGTGGCATGTCAAAGAGGCGTTTTTGGACGCTTCCTGCGCACAAGGCGTCACGTCAAGCGTGCAAGAGTTTGCCGCCAGTTTGAAGCAACCTTATTGCGGCCCCAATTCTGGCTTTGAAGCCATCTCATGGCTAGAGGATGCAAAGGCGGTGCAATCGATTGCCATGGTCAATCTAAAGCCATTGAAAGTCTCTGGTCAACCAAGCAGTTTTGTAAACCAAGTGCTGCAAGACGGGAGTGAGGTGCAGTCCTCCTACGCTTTTTCGTCTCCCAATGTGTCCAAAGAGTTTCAACCCGAGTCCTTTGGCTTGTTGGTCTTGGCCTCTCCAGACCCTCAGCGTTATCATGCAGCAATGGGCACCGACTTTTTAGAGCGAATTGGAGAGTTGGCCAGTGCGGCATTGATTCAACTGTGGCTCAATCAAGCCTGATGCCCAAGCTCGTTTTCAAGCCGCGCGCGCGTCTTGACAAAGCTTTGAGTGTCCTTTTAAAAGCTTGGGTGAACTTCGCGCCGCTTAAAGGGTCTGTTGGAGGCTTGTGCACATTAAAAAGCAGTTGAACTTATTTTGAAACCACACCCCCATTTTGAGGATCTCAAGCAAAGGACACCTTTGATGTCCCATCCTTGGGTCAAGGCTTATTTAGAGCACGTGCGTTTTGAGAAACGTTTGGCCGCTCGGACCTGTGTGTTGTATGAGTTGGATTTGATCAAGTTGGCTGATTTTGCCTGTGCCTTGGCGCTTGAGTGGCGTGGCATCGAATCGCATCACATTCGCATGTGGGTCGCCTCGATGCATCAAGCGCATCGAAGTGGTCGCGGCATTGCATTGATCTTGTCAGGATGGAGGGGGTTTTTTGCCTGGTGCTGTCGAGAGGGACATTTGAAGGCCAATCCGGTGCTTGGCTTAAGGGCCCCCAAAGCGGCCAAGCCTTTGCCCAAGGCCTTGAATGTCGATCAGGCCGTTCAGTTGGCCGATTTTGTAAGCACCCAAAGTGGCGACTTGAGCGAAGTTGCCAAAGAGGAGTTGGCCTGGTTGGAGGCGAGAGACGCATTGATGGTGGAGCTTTTGTACGGCAGTGGTCTGCGGGTGGGTGAGATGGTGGGCTTGGATGAACGTGCATCGCAGAAGTCTTTGGGTTGGATCGATGCGGCGCAACGCATGGCATTTGTCTTGGGCAAAGGCAACAAATGGCGAAGTGCGCCGGTTGGACAAAGTGCCCTGAAGGCCTTGAGTGCATGGATGAATGTGCGGGATCGGTATTTGAAGGCAGATGCGAGAGCGCCTGAGGCCTTGTTGCTTGGTCGAGGAGGGACGCGTTTAACTGCGCAAGCCATTTGGCAGCGTTTGCGATCTCGTGCCAAGCTTGCAGGTGTTCAAACGCCAGTGCATCCGCACATGCTTAGGCATTCCTTTGCCAGTCACTTGCTCCAGTCCAGTGGGGACTTAAGGGGTGTGCAAGAGTTGCTGGGGCATGCCAACATCAGCACTACGCAGGTATATACTCGTTTGGATTACCAGCACTTGTCAAAAATTTACGACCAAGCGCATCCCCGCGCCAAAAGAAAAGAGATCAAATAATGGTCTTCGTGAGCCAAGCAATGGAGTTCCATTTGATCCATCCTCTGCTTGGGTCTGCAACATGAAAACACTTCGACTCAGAGAGGGCAAAGAGAGGTCCTTGCTCAGAGGGCATCCTTGGATTTTTGACACGGCCATTGCCAAAGGCAGTGCAGATGCGGGTGAAACGGTCAAGGTGGAGTCGTTTGAGGGCGCTTTTTTGGCCTGGGCCGCTTACAGTCCGCAATCTAAAATCAAAGCACGTGTTTGGAGTTTTGATGATGAGCAAAGGATTGATGAAGAGTTCTTGGACGGCTTGGTTCAAAAAGCGGTGCAAAGCCGGCAGTTGTTTGATATTCAATCCAATGGCGTGCGGCTGGTGCACGCTGAGTCGGACGGTCTGCCTGGGCTGATTGTGGACCAATATGCGGACACCTTGGTGCTTCAGGTGCTCGGTTGTGGGGTGGAGCGCTTTAAGTCCATCTTGGTCAAGTCTTTGATGAAACACACGGGTTTAGATCGGGTCTACGAGCGATCCGATACCCAGGCCAGGACGTTGGAGGGGCTGGCGCCGAGTGCGGGGTGGCTTTCACATCCGCAGACGCAAAAAAACCTCTTGCTCCAAATTACCGAGCACGATTGCAAGCTCAATTTGGACATCGAGCACGGGCACAAGACGGGATTTTATTTGGATCAAAGGGAGTCGAGAAGGCGCTTTGCCGACTATGCACAACGCATGTCGTTTGAGCGTGTGCTCAATTGCTTTTGTTACACGGGGGGCTTTAGTGTGGCGGCCTTGATGGGCATGCGCCGTGCAGGTGTGCTTCAAAAGGGCGGGCATGTGATCAGCATTGACTCCTCAGCGAGTGCGCTGAACATGGCGGCACAGAACATGCGGCTCAATGGATTTTCAAGCGAGCACTTCACCCTGATGGATGCAGATGTGAATGCATCGTTGCGCTTGTTTTTGCAAGAATCTAGGCAGTTTGATGCCATTGTGTTGGACCCACCGAAATTTGCGCCCTCACATGCGCACGTTGAGCGGGCAGCGCGCGCATACAAAGACATCAACCGTTTGGCGCTTCAGCTTCTGAGGCCAGGGGGGGTGTTGTTCACCTTCAGTTGTTCTGGGGGTGTTTCGGCAGATTTGTTCCATAAAATAGTGGCCTCTGCGGGTGCGGATGCCCATGTGGATGGTTTCATTGCTGAGCGCCTTCAAGGGGCGATGGATCATCCGATGACCTTGAATTTCCCGGAAGGGGATTATTTGAAGGGTTTGGTCGTCATTCGAAAGTGATATGCTCGGTTTTTAGCTTCTTTGAAGCTTGGGCATTGAATTGAGGGGTCGTCGGCCCCATTTGTTTTTTTGTTCTTTTGTAGAAAGTATGTCCTCCATGTTAATTCCAGCAACCATTCTGACCGGCTTTTTAGGCGCTGGCAAAACGACTTTATTGAAACGCGTCCTGTCTGAGGCCCATGGGCAAAAGATTGCGGTGATAGAAAATGAGTTTGGTGAAGAAAACATTGACAACGATATTTTGGTCCTTGAAAGCGAGGAGCAAATCATTCAAATGAGCAACGGGTGTGTGTGCTGCACCATTCGAGAGGATTTGAGAACGACATTGACCGATTTGGCCGAGAAAAAGAGAAAGGGGGAACTCCATTTTGACCGCGTGGTGATTGAGACCACGGGGCTTGCAGACCCGGGGCCCGTTGCGCAAACCTTTTTCATGGACGACCAGATTGCCGAGAGCTACTTGCTTGACTCCATTTTGACCTTGGTCGATGCCAAACACGCGGCGCAACAATTGAACGAACGCCAAGAGGCCAGGCGACAAGTGGGCTTTGCCGATCAGATTTTTATCAGCAAAACCGATCTGGTGAGCCCCGAGTCCTTGGACGCTTTGCAGCACAGGTTAAAGCACATGAACCCCAGGGCTCCTCAAAAAGCGGTTCACTTTGGAGATGTCTCGATTGACGAGGTCTTTGATTTAAAGGGCTTTAACTTGAATGCGAAATTGGACATCGATCCAGATTTTTTAAAGGACGAGGAGCATGCGCACCATGAGCATGGGGAGCATTGTGATCACCCCTCACACCAACACGCCCACACAGAGCACGCTGAGCACGCGGATCATGAGCATTCCGAGCACTGCGATCACCCCTCGCATCAGCACGCTCACCACCATCACCATGATGACGATGTCAAGAGTTTTGTCTTCAAGTCCAATCGCGCTTTTGATCCAGCCAAGTTGGAGGACTTTTTAGGCGCCATTGTCAACATCTACGGCCCCAAAATGTTGCGCTACAAAGGGGTGTTGAACATGAAGGGAACCGATCGAAAAGTGATTTTCCAAGGCGTTCATCAGTTGATGGGCAGCGATTTAGGCCCTCAATGGGGCAAGGACGAGGTTAAAAACAACAAAATGGTCTTTATTGGCATCGATTTGCCCAGAGATATTTTCTTGCAAGGCTTAGAACAGTGCCTAGTATGAGTACAATCCGCGCGCTAGCGAAACTTTCCTGAGCGCGTGCCGTTGGGCATGGGTGAGGTGTTTTGCTCGGATATTAAGGTCGGATGACAAGAATAGGTGCGCCCTTGGGCTTGGCCCAGAGCGCATTTCTTTGAGGAGACAATATGAATAAATCTAGTGCAAAAGCCAAGGCTCGTCCATCGCCTGTGAAGGCTGCAGTTGCCAAAAAAGCGGCAAAGCCCGTCAAAGCGGCCGCTAAAAAAGCAGTCAAAGTGGCCCCTAAAGCAGCGGTGAAAGCAGCGGTGAAAACTGCTGCGAAAGTCGCCTTGAAAAAGCCCGCCCAGTCCTTAGTCAAAGCCAATCCTGCAGTTAAAAAAGCACAGGCCAAACCCCTTGCAAAAGCACCCGCCAAGAAGGCGCTCAAAACGCCGGTGAAACTCCCACCCAAGGTGCAGGGCAAAGCGGCGGTCAAGCCTGTTGCTAAACCTGTTGTCAAGACGACCCCAGTCAAAGCGCCTTCCAAGGCGCCTGTAAAAACACCTAACAAGGCCGCTGCTGCTGCGTCTGTAAAGGCCCCATCCCTTGCCCCTATCAAGGCCCCCGCAAATGCGCCCACGGCGCACAAGGCTCAGGTGACTCCGACACCTAAACCCGTCTTGCAAAAATCGCACGAGAACCATCTCCCCGTCGTGGCTGGTCAGTCCATTGCCCAGCCGCAATCTAAAAAATCCTCCAGAGGCGCCAAAGCCGCCTCCATGGTTCCTCCTCCACCGGTGGCGGTTGTGTCTAGCAATGCTGCAAAATCCAGCTACGGACCCTCAACCACCCCCTCCTTACCTTCGGTGATACCCGTGACCCCTAAAAAAGACAGTAAATTGGCCAACAATTGGAAAAAAAAGCCGGTCGGCGAACTAAGCGACGCGGAGATTTTGTCGATGCCAGACACCGAGTACATGAACGACACGCAGATGGCGTTTTTCAGGCTCAAATTGGTCGTATTGAAGGGGGATATTTTGGCCAATGCGGGTCAAACGACTGAAAATTTGCGCGAAGAGACCGTTGTGGTGCCAGACCCAGCCGATCGCGCCACCATCGAAGAAGAGCATGCGCTTGAATTGAGAACGCGAGACCGGGAGAGAAAGTTGCTGAAAAAGATTGAGCAATCGATTCATCGCATTGATGGGGGCGACTACGGCTACTGCGATGAAACGGGGGAAGCCATTGGCGTGGGACGCTTGTTGGCACGACCTACGGCCACGCTTTCCCTTGAGGCTCAACAAAGACGCGAGCTCAAACAAAAGATGTTTGGCGACTGAGCTCGCTGGCAAGGGGGTGCTTTGGCCTTTGAAGCCCTTGGACATGAAAAGCCTTGCGACGCTTTGCAGCAAGGCTTTTTTGTTGCCTTTTTCATACGTGCCAAGGGCTGTGCTTAAAAGCCAAAGGAGGCTCAAAAAGGCGGGCCCGAACACGCTCAAAGATGCCGAAAAAGGGTCAAAATACCGGATGTTGTCTCAAAAGGCCTTCTTTTTAAAAGCGCACTGACGAGACCATTATTTTTCCAAATACCAAATGGATCTTAAAAAGCTTAAAAAAAAAGTTAAGTTAACGCTTCACATTCAGTTATTTCTCTAAGTCTTTGATTTTTTACAATAATTACCTTCAAAATAATCTTCAAACACCTCCTAAGTCTTTGATTTCATTGGATAAACTCAAATAAAGAGGTTGCGCAAAGACAAAATCCTGATACAGTGCAATAAAGTGCAAAATAGTGGGGAAAAGTGTGATCTTTTCTCCACTGTTTTTTGCATGCCAAAGCTTGCTCGTCATCAAGGATGTTTTTTGTGTTTCAAGGCGCCTCTTCATTAACGCTAGACGGCAAAGGTCGTTTGTCCATACCGACAAGGCACCGTGACGTTTTGCTTGCCAATGCGTTGGGTCAATTGACCATCACACGCCACCCGCATGGTTGTTTGATGATGTTTGAGCGACCTGAGTGGGAATTGTTTCGCCAACGCATTGCGCAGTTGCCCATGAGTGCGCAGTGGTGGAAGAGAATTTTGCTGGGCAACGCCATGGATGTAGAGATGGACGGCACGGCCAGAATTTTATTGTCCCCTGAGTTGCGCGCGGCAGCCAATTTGCAAAAGGACATCATGCTGCTTGGAATGGGCAACCATTTTGAAATTTGGGACAAAGCAGCTTACGAGACGCAAGAGGCCTTGGAGATGCAAAAAGAGATGCCTGATGTGTTCAAGGCATTTTCCTTTTAAAGCAAATGACAGACTCAGAATGGACGCACACCACGGTTTTATTGCAAGAGGCCGTCACGGCACTGCTTCAAGGCGAAACAGGTTGCTATGTGGACGCGACTTTCGGTCGCGGGGGTCATTCAAATTTGATCTTGAGTCATCTGCACGCCAAAGGGCAATTGATTGCATTCGACAAAGACCCGGAGGCTGTTCGGGTGGCGCAGGCCATCAAGGACCCGCGTTTCAGCATCCGTCACCAAGGATTTACGCACATCAGCGACTTGCCCAGGCAAAGTGTGGTTGGCGTACTCATGGATTTGGGCATCAGTTCGCCTCAAATCGACAACCCAGTGCGTGGATTTTCATTTCGATCGAGCGGCCCCTTGGACATGCGCATGGACCCAAGCCAAGGGGAATCGGTGAAAGACTGGCTGCACAGGGCGGATGAATTAGAAATCAAAGAGGTCATTAAAGAGTATGGAGAAGAGCGGTTTGCTGCATCGATTGCAAAGGCGATTGTTACTCGCCGACAAGAGCGTGGTGTTCCTCAAACCACCACAGAGTTGGCACAGCTCGTGGCTGGTGCGGTCAAAACCCGCGAGTCGGGCCAAGATCCTGCAACGCGGACATTTCAAGCTTTTCGGATTTTCATCAATCGTGAGCTTGAAGAGTTGCATCAAGCGCTAGAGGCAAGTTTGGAAGTTCTTCAGCCCGGAGGGCGTTTAGTGGTCATTAGTTTTCATTCTTTGGAGGACAGGATCGTGAAGCAATTCATTGCCAAGCACTCTAAGGAGCAGTTTGATCGACGTGCGCCCTTTGCTCGCCCTCAAGAAATGGCCTTTAAGCGTCTGGAGCGAATCAAACCCTCCATGGATGAAGTGCAAAGAAACCCTAGAAGCAGGAGTGCAATCATGAGAGTTGCGCAACGATTAGGCTCAATGAGTGAGGTGCATGCATGACACGTTTGAATGTGCTGATTTTGGCAATGGTCATGTTCACAGCCTTTTATTTGGTAAGGACGCAGTATGAGTCAAGGCGTTTGTATACCGAGTTTGACCATGCCAGGTCTGAGGGGAGAAAAATCGAACTCGAAAAAGAACGTCTTGAAGTGGAGAGACGCTCCCAGGGCACTTCACTTCGCGTGGAAAAAGTGGCCAAAGAGCAGTTGCACATGAAGAGCGTGACGCCTGCGATTACACAATATGTTTTGAACCCCGTTGAGTTGCAAGAGGCCCAAGTGCGAGAGGCCAAGTTGGATGTCAATGCGCATGCAAATGGGAAAATTCAAATCAAGGTGACGCCTCAACTCTCAACGCCCGTGCTGGCCAACGCAGGGGTCCTCTCCCCATGAGTCGAAAAAGCGTTCAATACACCTCAAGTCCTTTGCTTGCAAGCAAGACTCCGATTTGGCGCAGCCAATTCATCGTGGCTGCAATCGCTTTGGGTTTTTTGGGCTTGGTGGTTCGAGCGGCCTATGTACAAGTCATCGACAACGCCTTCTTTAAACGCCAAGGCACTGTTCGCTTCGTGCGCTCAGTAGATATTCCAGCAGACAGAGGAAAAATATTGGACCGAAACGGTGCGATTTTGGCGTCAAGCGTTTCCATGCCCAGCATTTTTGCAAGCCCAGAGGAAATTGAGCGCGAACCGTCCAAGTTAAAAGCGCTGGCCAAAGCCATCGACATGCCTTTGGCTGAGTTGCAAACGAAGATCAAAAATGAGGAAAAGGGTTTTGTGTGGCTCAAGCGCATGGTGGACGAGTCCGTTGAGCAACACGTGCGGGATTTAAAGATCAAAGGCGTGGGTGTGCGCAAAGAGTACAAGCGCATCTACCCAGAAGGCGAAGCGGTTGCGCACGTTGTGGGATTCACCAACATCGAAAACGAGGGGCAAGAGGGCGTGGAGCTCACCTTTGAGAAAGAGTTGACCGGGCGAAACGGATCTCGGCGTGTGATCAATAACCGTCTAGGTCAAGCTGTAGAGGACATGGGTGAGATCCGAGCGCCCATCGATGGCCAAGATCTGCAGTTGAGCATCGACAGCAAAATTCAATACTTCGCCTATCAAAAATTAAAAGAAGCAGTGATCGACAACAAAGCCAGCGCTGGCAGTGTCGTGGTCTTGGACGTGAACACCGGAGAGGTCTTGGCACTGGGCAACTATCCCAGTTTTGTGCCTAATAATCGCGTGAATTTGAATGGCGGGCAGCTGAGAAACAGGGCGCTCACAGATACCTTTGAGCCTGGCTCCACGATGAAGCCTTTCGTCGTGGGCTTGGCTTTGGAGCGTGGACTTGTCCATCCAGAGACCATCATCCAAACGGGTGCAGGCAAGTACAACTTGTTCGGCCACACCATCAGCGACTCCTCAGCCCACGGCGCAATGAGTGTCAACGAGGTGATACAAAAATCAAGCAACATAGGCACTGTGAAGATTTCCCTTCAAATGCAGCCCAAGGACTTGTGGGAAATCTTTACGCAAGTGGGTTTTGGTCAAAAGCCGCAAGTACCCTTTCCTGGCGCTGTGAGTGGAAAACTCAGAGCCTACAAAACTTGGAGGCCCATCGAGCAAGCCACCATGTCGTATGGTTATGGCTTATCGGTGAGTCTTTTTCAGTTGGCGCATGCCTACACCATCTTTGCCAGAGACGGCGAACTCATTCCAGTGTCATTGCAGAAACAAGTCGAGCGTGTGGCGGGTGTCAAAGTCATTGGTGCGAAGCACTCCAATGAAATCCGCAGCATGTTGCACATGGTGGCGGGCCCTGGAGGCACGGCACCTAAAGCGCAGACCATGGGTTATTCGGTGGGGGGTAAAACCGGAACGGCCCACAAGGTAGAAGGTGCCGGGTACGCGGGGCACAAATACAGGGGCTTTTTTGTAGGCATTGCACCGATCGAAAAGCCCAGGATCGTGGTGGCCGTCATGATAGATGAGCCAACCAATGGGCGTTATTTCGGGGGCGATGTCGCAGCTCCCGTGTTTAGCCAAACGGTGCAACAAACCTTAAGGGTGATGGGCATTCAACCGGACATGTCTGTCAAGCCGCAAGTGGTGGCCAAAGCAGAGGTGGAGTCCTTTTGATGCTTAGACTGCACACCCCTTTGCAAGCCGCTCAATGGTTAAGAGAGAAGTCTGTGACTGTTGCCAATGAGAGCTCACAAGCGCCAACGGTTGGTGCATTGCAAACGGACAGCCGATGTGTGAAAAAGGGCGATGTGTTCATGGCGTGGCCAGGGCAACACCACGATGCCAGGCAGTACATTGAGCGCGTGTTGAAACAAGGCGCGCAAGGGTGTTTGGTTCATGAGGACCCTTCATCACAAGTGGCAAACCCTGAGACGGACGCGCCATGGTTAAGGGATCCCAAAGTGGCCTTGTATCCAAATTTAAAGGCCGAGCGGGGACCGATCGCTAGTGCCTACTATGAGCAACCCAGTTCTCAGTTGAAGGTGACGGCCATCACGGGCACGAATGGAAAGACCACCTGTGCATGGTGGCTCAGCCAAGCTTTGAATCGATTGGGGTCTACAAGTGCCATTGCGGGAACCTTGGGACAAGGTCAATTCAAATTGGGCGATGAGCACACGGCAAGTTTTGACGCCCACACGTCAACCTTGACGACCATGGAAGCGGTGGAGCTCCAAGCGTGGATGCGAAAATGGGTGAATGCGGGAGTGACACACTTGTGCATGGAGGCCTCCTCCATTGGACTGAAGGAGGCGCGCATGGACGGCACTTGTATAGAGGTGGGCGTGTTTACCAACTTTACGCAAGACCATCTGGACTATCACAATACCATGGATGAGTATTGGGCAGCAAAAGAAAAGCTGTTCTTTCATCTCTTGCCCAAAGCAAGCGTCATCAACTTGGATGACAACAAGGGCGCGTCGTTGTACAAAAAATTAAAAGCGCAAGGCCATGCGGTCTTGGGCTACACCACAAAGCAGGCATCGCATCCAAACGCTGAGCTTTGTGCGAAAAACCTGAGAGTGCTTAGCCAAACGCTTGCAAGTGACGCGTTCGCTCGAGGGCCATCGGCCTTGTACTTTGATGTGGTGTATCAAGGAATTAGCCATCCTTTTGAATTGGCCGTGTTGGGCGAATTCAATGTGAGCAA
>Ga0114978_10000666_pt1 | contig 29151 bp, 18 predicted proteins | sample S_140212_EF_Meta_FD_87027 | JGI IMG/M metagenome (GOLD analysis project Ga0114978, IMG submission 87027) | Freshwater microbial communities from Lake Simoncouche, Canada to study carbon cycling - S_140212_EF_MetaG | ecosystem: Environmental > Aquatic > Freshwater > Lake | place: Lake...
AATTACTAAATTCGTAAGAGATTATCCTGACCAAATGTTTTTTTATTATCGTGGGTTAGATAATCTATTCGGTCACCAAAGAGAACGTCTTTTGAAAATCGGACACTTTCCAGATAACTGGGTGTATAGTTATAACTATGGATATGTTTGGCCGATTGATGTAAGAGAACATGTTCTCAGACCTGAACCGCTCGTTTGTTTATACGATTCAATGGAAAGACCACAAGATGTTAAATTATAATTACTTGAACAACTATCGCTATTGGGGCGAGGGACTTGATAAGATTGCCAACGAGATGCCATGGAAACACGAGGACTTCCGCAAGTCCATGAATCCGAATACTATGGATGCTGCCATTTGGTTAGTCGAAAAACTATTGGAGATGAAAGATGTTCCAGAAGAATTAGACATTACAATTCTAAATTCTTGGTTAGGATTTCCACTTGTTCCATTACTGTGTGAAAATTTAAATGTCAAGAAAATTAACTTGATCGATATTGATAAAGACGCATTGGAATTATCAATGGTGTTCAATCGGTATTATTCTGAGAAGGGTATTGAATTAAATCATATCAACTGGGATGTTCCATTCGCATATCATGACATCAATGCACTAGAAACTGATGTGGTAGTTTCTATTGGTTGCGAGGCAATGTATCCGCTAAATAAAATGACGACCGCAAACAAGGATTGTATCTTTGCCTGTCAGTCGTCAAATGTTTTTAGAGAGATGTGGGGTATTAATTGTGTTCCATCGATCGAAGAGCATGTTGAGAATGTTGGAGTTACTGATGTTTTCTACGAGGGACAGATCGAACAGTCTTACTGGTCTTGGGATGGCAAAGTAAACTTTGATCGCTTCATGGTAATTGGAAAAAAGTAAATGATGCTTGGGACAAACACGGATATTAAAAAAATAACTGAGAATTGGATTCCAGAAAATTCTGTAGGTGCAGAAATTGGTATCTGGAGAGGTGATGCGTCAAAACAACTTTTGACAAAATGTAGTTATCTACATATGATAGATCCATATAATATCAGCGTATATGAAAATACTACTGATTGGTTGAATATGGGGTACGAAAAAATATTAGAGAGATATTCTTCATTAGTAGGTTCGACAGACCCAGCAGATTTTCAAAAATTTTATGACGATCTCTATCTTGACGTTTGTGAACAATTTAAAGATTTACCTGCAACTATCCATCGAATGACTTCTCGGGATTGGTTTTCTTCGTATACTGGAGAAAAATTGGACTGGATTTATATCGATGGTGATCATAGTTATGAGGGTGTGATGGAAGATTTGGTATCTAGTCTTGATGTGGTAAAACAAAATGGATTAATTTTTGTTGATGATTATTCAATACATAATAGTTTACATCCTGGAGTTAGAGCAGCAGTCAGAGATTTCTGCTATGAGAGAAAATTAAAATTCTCCAGATTATATCTCAATACGTGCATGATAGAATTGGGGACATAATATGGCAAGAGCAAGAGTCGTCGCACCACCACCGCAAGATTATATTCCGGAACCTTTAGTATCAGCACCACCTCCACCCGAGGAAGTGGTCGTGGAAGAGTGGGTCGATGGAAACTTTCAAGAAGAAATTATCGAAGTTGAGATTAATGAACCTTCTCAAGAAGAACTTGATAGAGAAAGAATCGCACAAGAAAAACATGAAGAATTGCAGAGACAAAAACTTGCAATAGAAGAAGAATCGAAAGTAGCAGCAGAAACAATTGCTAAAGCAAAAGAGATTTTAGAAAATCCGCCTGTTGTAATAGAGAAGGTAATCGAAACAGTTATAGAAACTGTTCATGTTACAGATCCGAAACTAGTTGAAGAATTACAAATCCTCAAAGAGGAAAATGAAAAACTTGCTAGAGAAAATGCTGCAGCGGCAAAAATAAAAGAAGAACAAATTTTAAAAGCACGACAACAGGCAACTGAACAGCGCAGTAATCAACAAATGGTTCAACTAAACATGACACCAAAACAACCATCGTTGATTAGTAAAATTAAAACATTATTTCGAAACCGTCGAATTAAGTCTGCTACTAATGTTGGAATTAAAAACTATGAAACTGCAATCCTCGAGCGAGCAAGAATTGCAGTTCCTAAGTTACTAGATGATATTGAAAAAATGCATGAGCAGTTGACTATTCTAGAAGATCTGCTCACAAAATATAGTGAGGTTAAGAGCACTCAGGAAAAGTGAGAAGCGTCTTCACCTGAGATATCTTCAATCATTGACCGCCAGATTTCTAGATGCGGTACAACATATCCTAGTGTCAATCTCTTCGCAGTATTACCACAGCAATGATAGACAATTTTATTCGGATCGCTACGATCGCCGAAATGACCAACCTTGCATGACCAACCAATAGGATCAACCATAGTTACGATTTCCTTCGTAACTGGATCCAGGTAGCGGAAGTATCCACCATTTTCTTCTGTATTGTAAGTAATCAGAATATTATATCCTGATGCATTCCAATTGGTATGCCAACCCATGAAACCATTTTCGGGATAATATGTAAACACCGCATTGTTTCTTGCACCAAGATAACTCATTATCTCAGAATTCGTTGCTTGCTGTCTTCTACCATATTCGGTTGGAAACCATGTTTGTCCATGTGCCTGAGACATATCGGTACACCATGCAACATCAGGAAATCCAACATGCTTATCACCCTTACCGACAATATGATTTAAATATTGTTCGTCGGTGGCAGTGTCCACATTCAATCCACCTTTACGCTTTTCTTGGTGCTCTTGTGGACCCAGCACGAGATGTTGATCATTTTGAGCAAAGAACCATTCTGTGAATGGATCTAGAATGTCACTTAGTTCTTTAGAAACTGAATTTGTAAATTGTAGCATGTTTGTCCTGTTAAGTTAATAAAGAATGTGGAATTGTGTAATGATAAATCACTACTGGTTGCCCCTGTAATTCTTCTTTTTTATATCCGGAAACAAAGTTCCACCTAGCATCTGGATCAGGGAATCTGGCAGTCTTAACACCAAAATCGAAATGATTCAGAAGTCTCCACATTGTGAATGTGTCCCACTGCAGCGCAGATTCGGGATAATGTTTACGATTCCATCCTGGTTTATTCTGCTCCCAATACTCATCATACCAAGCACGCATGAGTTTTAATGTTTGTTCATTGTTTCGATAGACGAACAACCCACAGTGTTCAGTCATTTCTTCTGTATCAGACAACTTAGTCAGTGCTGCGTTATATGGACGATTAGCAGTAAAGATGACATCGATATCATCCGGAATCTGATCGAAAATCTTTTGGATATCTTCATGCTCGACTTCAGTGTCGCAATCCATGTATACTGTCAGATCGTATGGAGTTTGATCAAGCGCCCACAGTTTTGCTCGCTTGTCGCGTGGGACATTCTCAGTAATAACTGTGTCGAAGATTTCATAATCATCTGGTTGCACCCATTCCTCGTGTGTAAAGAATGTGATATGTGCATCAGGATAGAAGTCACGTAGAGATATAGCAGAATTTCTCGCCGCTCTATAATAACCTTTTCTTACTGTTGCAACGTAGAGAAAACCATTATTCTGCATCAACTGCTTCTCTTGCGATTGCAGTATTTGCTTCTTCCTGCTGAAGAAGAATTACCGTGTACGCAGTAACTTCCATGATGTTTTTTGCTTTACGAATTTTCGACTTCAATTCACGATTCTTCGAGGTCTTAATTAGATCGATCTCAAATGCATCCAATTTAGCAGAGAACAACTGCTCTTGCTGCATACGAGTCTTGTCAACCTTCTGGCGTTCAATGTTATGCTTGATATGTTGATTGCGATCATCAAACCGTTTCTTGGTATTCGCATCAATCTGCTCGACGCTATACTTCTTCATCAATTCATCATAATCTCGATTAGTACCATCGTTCATAATTGATGCAGTTGCTCGTTTACCCGTATCGGAATAAACGAACTCCGCAATCACATGTTGTTTTTCTTTGTTCGCCCAGTAAGGATTTTCAATTGTGCGGGTACTAGTCATTCAAATCTCCATTAAAAAATAATTTCTCAATATTATATATACGCTATTTTACCCGAAAAGTCAAGGGTTTTATACGGTGCGAACCCAAAGTTTTATCGTCGATACAGTTTCTTTGGTCGCAATTACTGTTGCGCCAGAGAAGTTGCTTGAATACGTTCCACTAAAGTTGCTGGCATAATTACCTGTATAGTTTCTAGAACCTGAATAGAATCCAGTGTAGTTTCCTGTGAAGTTTCCAGTGTATGTGCCCGTATAGGTAGCAGTTCCTGCATAGAATCCAGTATAAAACCCTGTGAAGGAACCAGTATAATTGCCAGTATATGTTGCAGTTCCTAGATAGTTACCCGAGAAGAATCCAGTATAATTACCCGAATATGTTCCAGTATATGTTGAAGTTCCGAGATAGTTTCCTGTGAAGAATCCTGTGTATGTTCCGAGATATGTTCCCGCATAATTTCCTGCATAGTTTCTAGAACCAGCATAGGTGCCGAGATAGTTGCCGGAGAAGTTACCTAGATAGTTACCCGAGAAGTTGCCCGTATAAGTTCCAAGATAGTTACCCTGGAAATTTCCATTAAGGAATCCGCCAAAGAATCGTGCATATGTTCCGAGATAGTTACCAGAGAAACCTTGCGAGTAAGTTCCTGTGAAGTTTCGCGAATATGTTCCGAGATAGTTTCCAGCATAGTTACCTGCATAGTTTCTAGAACCAGCATAGTTACCGACATAGTTTCCACTGAACCCCTGTGAGTAAGATCCAGTATAGTTTTTTGGTCCTACATAGTTACCGACATAGTTTCCACTGAACCCCTGTGAGTAAGATCCAGTATAGTTTTTTGGTCCAACATAACCGCCACTAAAGTTGTTTGCGAATGCTCCAGAATATGCTGCGGAATAGTTTGCTGGACCAACATAACCGCCACTAAAGTTGTTTGCGAATGCTCCAGTATATGTACCAGCATATGCTGCAGAATAATTTCTTGAACCTGAGAAGGTGCCGAGATAGTTGCCGACGAAGTTACCTTGATAGTTCTGTGGTGTTACTTGCTCTCTGGTGTCAGCAAACTCATCACCGAGTTGAACCCATGTTCCACCAGAAACTGGAGCAGTTGATTGGACCTTATATGTGCCGATTCCTGTCTCAATAATTCTGTTTCTAAAATTCGGAAGCATCTGTAGGATTTCCGAAGACGACATTTCTTTGACATCTTTGGTATCAATAAGTTTTAATGGTTTAAGATTGGAGTCTGAAAGAGTAGTTGCAGCAGTTTTCTGCCACAGATATGTAGTAGTATTACCGCCATTAGCAACATCTGTTAGAGTATAACGTGAAACCCAAGTACCACCCGACGGAGCAGTTGGTTGTAATTTATATTGCCCAGCAGTATAAGTTGTTTCAGAGACCATCGCATTAATAGCATAATCTAGGATTTCACTATCAATTTGAGCATCTGTCAGTTCTTTAATACCAGCATCATATTTCAAAGGACGATTGGTAATACTTTCCGCCGCAGCAGCAGTAACCTGTTTTGCAGTGTATGTGACAGTGTCAACCGCACCAGTTGCTGGGTGAGTTCCTGTTGCTTCTTGGCGATCTGTGTCAGCAAATGTTCCGATTGAAGTACCAGAACCACTGTTGTTTGTTGTGATGTTGATTTCAGCAGTGCCAGTACCATCTGAGTTTGCGCCGAAAGAAACTGTCAGAGTTTGTGCAATGTAATTCTTTACTTCATCAACTGACATCTGTTGTAGACCCTGCCAGTTTACAGCAGAAACAGGGGTCGCCGAAGATTTATTTCTTAAAACCATGTTTTATGCTGTCCTTATCCATAACTTAACAGATGACACTGTTTCTTTAGTTGCTTGTATTGTTGCCCCAGAAAATGATCCAGTAAAATTATTTATATAACTTCCTGAGTAATTTCCAGTGTAATTTGTTGTTCCAGTGTAAAAACCAGTATATGCTATTCCTACGCCAGTGAAATACCCTGTATAGGTTCCAGTGTACGCTGTTCCAGTATAGAATCCAGTATATGGAGTTCCGCTGAAAAACCCTGAGTATGCTGGTCCTGGACCAGTATAGAATCCAGTATATGAAGTTCCTGGACCGCTGAAAAACCCTGAGTACGCTGGTCCTGGACCAGTATAGAATCCAGTATATGAAGTTCCTGGACCTGTAGGTCCAGTATAAGTTCCTGCATACGGCTGACCATATGATGGACCTGCTGGATTCGAGTATGATGGACCTGCTGGATTCGAATATGATGGACCTGCTGGGTTTGATCCTGCAGGTGTAGAATATGATGGTGGTCCCGCATAGAATCCAGTATAATATTGTTTGTCATAACCAGTAACAAAATACAGGGAAGGGCCTTGGAAATTTCCTGCATAACCTAAATTTGATGCATAGAATCCAGCATAATTTTGTGGTGCCGAAAACTCTCCTATGTAAACTTCTCCAGGTTCATTTGGATAGATAGGTATCTCAAAGTATCCAGTATAGTTGAGACCTGGACCTGTATAAAACCCAGTATAGTTTGCACTAAAGGTACCACCAGTATAGTATACTGCCTCTTGTCTTTGGGGCCGAGGACCATCGAAATTCCCTCCATAACTGCCAGTATATGGTGTTGAATATGATGGACCTCCTGGATTATTACCTGCTGGATTCGAGTATGATGGACCTGCTGGATTCGAATATGATGGACCAGCAGGTGTAGAATAAAATGGACCACCTATGTAATTACCAGTATAATTTGCTCCTGGATTTGCTGGACCTGTATAAGTTAATCCAGTATATGCTAAAGGGGAGGAAAAGGATCTAGTATAATTGCTGGACCCTGTATAGGTTGTTCCAGTATATGCTAAAGGGGAGGAAAAGGATCCAGTATAATTGCCAGTATAATTACCAGTATATGGCGAACTATAAGCAGGTCCAGTAAAATTACTGCTATAATTTCCCGATGCGGAATAGGGTGCAGAATATGGAAAAGGACCAGTATAATTGCCAGTATAATTACCAGTATAATTACTACTGTAATTACCAGCGTAGTTCTGTGGTGTTACTTCTTCGCGAGTATCCGTGAATGTGTTACCTGTTTGAACCCAAGTGCCTCCACTAGGCGCATCTGATTGTATTTTATATGTCCCGATACCTGTTTCAATAATTCTATTTCTAAAGACTGGAAGCATCTGTTCGATTTCTGCTTCAGTCATCTGCTTGCAGTTACTACCAGCAAACAATTTTAGTGGTGTGAGATCCACTGTTGGCGCCGAAGATGAAACTGTTTTCTGCCACAGATATGTTACAGTGTTTCCACCTTGCGCTGTATCTGTTAATGTATACCGCGAAACCCAAGTTCCGCCTGATGGCGCAGTTGCTTGGAGTTTATATTGTCCAGCAGTATATGTTGATTCTGCGACCATCGCCGCAACACAGAGATCCATTGTGCTATCAATGTCACCATCTACCATTTCTTCTAAGCGAGAATCCCATGCTAATGGTCTGTTGGTGATACTTTCCACTGCAGCAGCAGTAACCTGTTTAGCAGTGTATGTTGTTGTAGAGACTGCACCAGTAGCAGGATGCGTTCCGATAGATTCGGTTCTTGTTGTATCGACGAACGTGCCGATCGAAGTTCCTGCACCTGAGTTATTTGTAGTAATGTTAATTTCAGCAGTACCAGTACCATCTGTTACTGAAGCAAACTTTTCTGTGATAACATTGGCAATATAATTTTTTACCTCTGCGTCGGTCATGGTCTGCAAACCGCTGATGTTTGCAGAAGTGATTGGGGAACCTGTTGCCTTGACCTTTAGAGGGTTCATTTTAGTTTAACCTGTTACCACTCGAGTCATATACAATTAAATTAGTTACACGATACCAATCTACAGCATCTTGTGCAACCAATTCAACAGATGAATATGGTGACAAATTGACACCAACATTGACAGTTCCACCGTCAATAACATCTGAGGTATTTGGATACACAACAATAGTAACTGCTGTGGTGTTGATAACCTTTATTGTCAAACCAGCGGCAGCAGATGGGAGTTTTACGCCCTGACTTGCTGTTGCTGTTGTGATCATGTTAATGGTTTTTGTTAGCGCAGTTGCAGTACCTTGGGTAGTACCCGCTGCTGTAACTGTGCCTGAAACCGATTTGGTTAGGGTTCCTGTAAGTGTTAAATCTGCAAAAGAAGGACTAGCGCCAGATTCATACTTATCTGTATTCAAATTGCTGAAGTTATTATCAACTTCAGTATTCGTCAGCGGAGTCCCCTTTACAGATCTAAGGGTAATAGTGCTCATGCGTTTTTATCCTTGTTTCTGTAGTATTTTTGATAGTAAGTTTTTAATCTCAATCATTTCATTTCTAAGATTATTTATATCGTCTCCATATGATTCGATTTGCTTCATGTGTTGTTTGCGAGACTTATATGCCTGAAGAGCAGGCAGGTCATTCGAAAGTATTGCCTTCGAATGACCATCACGTTCATACTTAGTTGTATCAGTTAGTTTAATTCTTGTCATATTATACCTGTAATGCAATCGCTCTTAGTTCTCTCACGCGAGGGATGACAGAACTATTTGTTGATAGAGGAATGACCTTTACTGCGAAACTTTTATATCCGCTGTAAGTAACACTTCCTACTGTATACTCAAGAACTCCAGCATTTTTATTTGCTGTCGGTATGGTATACTGATATTCAACATAACCAGATTTTGCCGTGGTGTTAAGAGGTAGATTTACTGCCTCCAATTCAATCCACGCAAGATCATCAAAGTTTGAGGGATCTGTTGCTTCTTGGAATTTACCATATACTTTAACATCACAACCAACAGGAATCTGATTGCTCAAATATACCTTTAGATCTTCTGCATCTTGTCCGTCATCAAGAACAACCCGACGAGAGATATACTTAGAAGCAGCGGAACCGTTGTTTCCAGTTTCAGTAGTAGTAAGATTATTTACATCATTGGCAATTGCGATTATAGAACATTTTCTAGTATCGATTACAGGCGAAACAGTTGATGTTTGTGTCAGCATACCTGCTCTAACTGTCAGAGATTTATCCCCGTCCAAATCTGCCTGTTCATTTGAGTAAGAATAGATTTGTGCTTCATATGATAACTCATACTCCTGCCCGAAATTGATTCCCTCAAACGTAGTTCCGCCTGCACCTGCACCAGTCGCAGTTGGTGCGACTGACCAAGCAATAGTTGCAGGAGTATGATCAATAGCACCAATATTAGTTTCGAGGACATTAAGTTGCTTGTTCTCAATTTCAGTAATTTCAGCATAAGATGTACCGTTACCAATAATATCAGCAGCAGTGAACGAACCTGAATTTACTAAAATCTTACCTACATTGTATAGAGAATCATATTGTTTAACAAATCCTCTATTCAACGTTACTGCTACTGCTGCAGCAGAACCACTACCGCTCGAGATAGTTAGTGTTGGATTAGTTGCAGTCGTATATGTCAGACCTGTCAACGTACCAGCAGTAGTTACAATTGCTGCATTCCCAGAAGTTCGAAGAGTGAATCCAGTAACATTTGGTGATGTACCAGTTACCGCAGAAACTTTGTAGACAGTTCCTGTTGTGTATCCAGTAATAGTGCCTGTGCCTGCACGAGTACCAGTAATTGTTACAGTATCACCAACAGATAGTGAAGATGCACCACAAGTAAACTGACCAGCAGTACCAGAAGTAGCAACAGTCGCTGCTAGAGTTCCAGGTGTTGTATTATATCCCGCTCCTGGATTTGTAACTACAACATTTGTTACTGCTCCACCTGCGATTGTTACAGCAACAGTTGCATTCGTAGTAGCACCGCCACCTGAAAGAGTATGCGTAATAGTTCCGTTCGTATAACCAGAACCCGCATTCGTAATATTAAAGGAGAATCCGTGAATTATATCACCTGCTTCAAAGTTTCCGTTCGTAAACGAATCGAATTTCAGGAAGTCGACATCCATGTTTTTCATCACAAGCGAACCAACTGTATTGATCGCAAAGTTTGCACGACGCAAAGTAAACTTAATATCTTCTGCTTGGTGTGCTGTCCATGATCTATCATTTGCAGAAGTGAATAGTACACCAACATGAGGTTGCTCAGAAATTCTATTCTCTGTGCCGAGTTCGTTCTCACCCAATTCAGAAACCCAAATATTATACTCTGGATTATTACCTGCAGGAAGAAGAACAAAACAGTATTCTGTGTTGTTTTGCAAATATACTGGCGATGGGAATGTGAAGGTTGTTGCAGTTGCGGCGGTTGCGCTCACAGAAACGTCACCAGGATTTAGTGTTACTTCACCAAACGGAATAACTCTATTACCAGGATATCCATTTACCACTTCTCTTAGTTGGAGAGTAATTGGTGCGCTAGATGACTTGGTTTTGAAATATACATCAAGATTGGTAACATAACAACCGAATGGCATTCCTTCGACGTAGAAGGTCTGTGCAATAGGATCTCGTCCGCGAAAAGCTGGTGCGCAAGGACTTACTGTATTACAAATTTCAGGAAGTGTTATTGTTTCGAAACTTCCAAAAACGAGACCACCGAAACCACCGAAACCGCCAATTTGAATTTCTTGTGCAGGTGTGCAAGTTGTTACTGGTTCGCAAGGATTTGGAGTTGGAGTCTCTGGAATTACTACAACTTCCGGAATCGGTGTTACTGGTGGAGTAGTTACAATAGCAGGCGGATTTTGAATAATATTTGTTATGGTAGTATTATTAATTACTGTATTATCAACCACAGTATTATCAATATTTGTTATATTGTTAACTGACGTAAATGTATTATTTACTGTTGTTTGGACAACACCTACATTTCTATCTGCTAATCTATTTTCAGTAGTAGATGTTTCAAATACTGATCTTGAATCAGAAATGGTATTGACAGTTACATTAGCAACTCGAGTTGATACAACTGTATCTTGGACAGATTGTGACAATCCATTTGCTGACCATGTTTGCATTGACGCAGTTGTTATAAAAGCATCACGATTAAATTCATCATCACAGAGACGGAAGTTCTTATCACCAGTGCGGAATGTCGCTGCTGGAATTCTAAATTGACCTACGCAAATACCTTGAGCATTTGTAATTAATGGATCACCATAAGCACCATCGATATACGATGAATATGCTGCAGGATCTGTAGGTGTTATATCCGTATTCGGATCAAAACTCAGCGGTCTACAATGTGTCGCGACACCAATACCATCAAAGAATGGGAATACTCGTGTATTTGGTTTCATTCTTTTCGCGATAAACGTTACGACAACTGAACGCATGAACGGGATGATAGAAGTGTCCGTTACGCGAGCACCAATTCTCTGACTTTGTGTTTCAGGAGTTACTGAAAGAGAAACACCTTGACGAGTTTGACGCTGTTCGGTGGTAGTAGTTATAACTTGTGTTTGTTCTTGGAATAGTGTATCACCACGTATTTGTGTATTACCAGCGACAGTTTGTGAGGTTTGTCCTGTGGCGGTTCTACCAGTTACTACATCTTGCCAATCACCATACTGAGTTCCCCATGCATCTGCCATGTTTTCCCAAGCATCATAATTTCCATCGAAGTTTACGCTTACATCTGGTTGCAGCGAGGTATCCGTCCAGTTATCAACTGGTGGATCTAGTTCCATATTTCCGATGTAGTTAAAGAGTAACTCCCCGACGCAATTTCTTGGTTTAGAGGCCGATGTATTTTCCGTCATCATGACATTGGCATACGGAAGAGTGATTAAATCGCCTGTCTTATATACGTTTGTTGAGTTGGTATAATCAAAGGCGAGATCGATATTTTCTAGATAGAAGAAAGGACGCAGTTCTTTCTTTACTGGATCAATTGAGATATGATATGCACTATCAAAAACATTACCGATGTTATGCCCAGTAAACGCATCAACTAGGATACCATTTTTAAATCGATCAAGACCAGAGCCATCTGGTATAGATAAATCGCTTGCCGCTTTTTCTAGTAGCGATAGAGATGTATAATACTCAAGACGATTTATGCGCTGTTCCAGGACACCGATATCACGCATTGTGTAACGACGATTATCAATGCTTCGGAATGTTACACCATAATCTGGTCTGTTTACACTCTTCGCAACATTAGGAGCGAGTGATGGATATGGTGGAATTGTTATGATTGCCAGTGACATGCAATTGTCAGGTTCAGCAGGAATTCCAGGAGTCAACGATGGTGTACCATATATCGTACTGAACACACCTTCAGAGTCAATGATCAGTCGATCTGTTCTTCCGAGATAATACTCTAAATCAGTAATAAACTGTTCAGTTGGAACTGGATTTGTGATACCAACAGAAGGAGCAGTTAAGGTTGTGCTCTCAGTAGGATTAGTTGTTGCAGATCCCACAGTGGTAGAATTTGCTGCAGAATCTGTATACCGAACACGGAAATCTAAAGTATCGCGCAAGTCATATGTTTCACCTGTTAGTGGCGATTTATAAATTGGAATATCCTGCGTCTTAATTGTTCCTGCGGTCGCACCAGTATCATCAATCGGATACGAATCAACAACAAAGAAAGTACCATCTGCAGAAGCACCATCATGGGTGAAGAAATCTAATTTGACAACCAATTTCTTATTTACAAGTGACGGTGCGCTGGGTTTCTTGATGATTCTGGCATTGCGATATTCATTATCACGTTGACCATTATCGAGAGTAAACGAAGAAGCAATATCTACACCAGCAGCAACTACTGCAGAATCAGAATCAGTGTTGGCGCCAATAAAGATATTTTTAATTCGATAAACATCCGACAGACCAAGCGAATACGTACCACCACTAGTTGATGGGTGAGTATTCGTATTGATAATTGCGTAACGATCTTCACGAAGAACCTTCAGAACAGGATTTGCATTTGCTGTTTGAACATTAACATACAATTTTACGGTTTTCGGTGCAGAAGTAACTGCTCCTACAAGATCGATCGTAATGGATTGTGCAGAGTTTCTTGTAAAGGTAGCAGCCGTAAGAGCAATATTAGAACCAATTGGTCTTGAAACCGAGTTTATTGTTGCTGCTTCTTTCATGATCATGGTGAAGTTGTTATTGATGATCGTAGAAGTAAATCCACCAGCTGCATATGGGAAGGTCTCATCACCAGTCAGAGTGATGGTTACTTGCCCAGAAGCATTAAGTTCTCCGTCGAACTCTTTGGTATAGATAAATGAGTTATCGTAAACTGCACTAGGAGCAATCGTTTTCGTTGCTCGAGCAGGAATTCTATAAAGAGATTTGTTGAAACTTGTTTCTTGTAGAACAGCATTGCCACCCACGAGAACAATGTCAGCATGCCCATCAGCAGTATCATTGTAGAAGATACCGCGAACATCTTTAAAATCACCACTTGACATTGCAATGTCATAGAGATATAAACGATATTCTGCCGCAGCAGTTCCAACTGTACCCGATTCATATACAATCTGTTTTACACGAGCAGTACCAACCTGAGATCCTGCTGCAGCAGTAGCAGAAAATGTTGTTGCAGTAATTGCTCCTGCTGCTGCGCTGCGAAGACTGACCTTATCGCCAGTGTTTAAATCCCACATCCCGCAGAATTCATCTACGAGAATATAGTTACCATACGCAGTGCTAATCGGAATTTCTTGTTGATTTACTGTTGTAAGTCCCTTTGGAACAACAACGTATTCTGTTTGGAATGTTTCATGCTCGTACCCACGAACATATGCTTTACCTGCTTCAAGACCGATAGCAAGAAGATCTTTACTGCCACCACGTTCTGGATCGACAGTGTTTAGTGCTCGTAAACCATTGTTACTGTCAACATTAAGATGCTCTTTAATAAGAACAGGAAATTGTCTTACTGCATAGTTACCCGACTCATCATATGTGCGTCTCGCCATGTTCTTGCCGAGTTCGCCATAAATATTTGCAGTATAAATTCTTTGGACTTCTCCACTTATGATTTCAACCAATTGGTTAAACGTGGGAGGAATTGTGTCAGTTGATTCATATGCAACAAGTGTGGTTGTAACTCGGTATCTATCTGCGCCTGGAGCAGCATAGTTGAAAGATCCTTGCGCAGGATCCTGTAAAAATGGATCATCTTCAGAAGAAACTGTATCTTCTACGATCTGGAATCCAACCTTTACAGATGGTAGGTTGGAATACTTAGAAAGTATGATTGTTTGTGTTTCATGATTGACGAATTTACCATCAATATACACAATACCATTATCAACAGTCAAAGCGGAAGCAAGACCCCAATAACTGTTAGTTGGTTCTGCTGAATCATATGTGGTATCAACAACAAATGTATCACCGTTTCTGCCTGCAGTTGTGGAAGTTACAGTAAGAGTTTCGCCTCCTGTGAAGTGAACCGCAGTTGTAGATCCATCACCACTTGTATAGCGAAGATATAGTGTTTTCAAGTCGGGAGATTCTGCTTGAGTGCCAGTTGCTGTATCTAAAATTACTGCAGTAATTCCTGATGTTGCACCAGTTACAGTATCGCCAACATAATCTGCTAATTCATCATTGACCACTCCAGCATCGAGGATCTTAACGAATGCTCTCTGAGAATCTAGTTTGAATTCACAACCTTGGACGACTGAACCATTCTTAAAAATGTGGTCACCGAATTTACCGACCTGATCTTGCAGAATAGATTGTAGTGCAGTCAGTTCTCTTGCTTGGACTGCATATCCAGGTCTAAATAGAATTCTATTATAATTGTTTACAATCGCACCAATCAATGGTTCATTAGAATCATCATAATACGGTGAGACGTTTAAATTCAGTGCCATGTTTTATTTCTCTCTAAAACTTTAGAATTGCTCTAATTTTCTCTACCTGATCTTCTTGACGAACAATGAATTCTCTGTTATCCAGATATATAATTTCGCCTGTTTTGTTGTCAATTTCAGGTTCTACCACACTATTTATAGTCAATCCACTCAAGGATTGGTCAACATTAGCGAGTATACTAGAAGATGTTATTAATGGAATTATAGGAAGAAGGTATATACTTTCTAAGGATCCATTGTTATTAGCATCAACTTTTTGGACAACAATAAATTTACCACCGCTGTCAGTTGTAATCACGTCATCCAAGGCATAACTAGCGGGAGATGAAGTGTTAATAATGTAACAGCAGGTTCCCGTAGAATCTTGAAAATTATTATTAGTATCAAAAATTAATGGATTTTTCACCAATCCGATTTGTCGGAAATCATTATTTAGAAACAAATCAGCAGTGTCATTTGTTAAATTGACAGAGAATCCAACATTAGTTGCAAACAGTTCTTTTTGCGCATTCGCACCATGACCTGCTCTTGGTGAAATAACTGCAATTAAACTGGCGCCAGTACCTTCTGCACCCGCGATGGTAATGTCAGCAAAGGTATACCCAGTACCACGATTTGTTATGGTAATTGAAAGAATTGCTCCATCATCTGGATCAATTTCTAGTGTTGCTTCTGCACCAGAACCATCACCAATGATTGAAAGGGTGGCGTCGCCTTCTACGTAATCGATACCGCCAGAAAGAATTTCTATGCGATCAATTGTTCCTGGAATAGCAGCATTCTCAACGTTTTGTTGTGCTGTACCAGACTCAGTAGCGCCCAATGTAACGGAAGCCGCAGCGCCAGATCCACCACCACCTGAAAATGTGATATACGCAAAACTATAACCTTCGCCTGAATTTGATATAGTTATAGCAGTAACCAGACCAGCACTAACAGTAGCAGTTGCAACTGCACCAGTACCATCACCATTTATGATAACGGTTGGTGCAGTTTCATATGAAGAACCAGCATTAGTAATAGTAATAGTATCAATTTGTCCATTAACATCAAATGCAGGATCACCAGAACCTGCAATCTTTCTCACAGGGATATATTCTGGCGTAAGAAACTTTGTCTTATCTGATGCTTCAACCTTAAACATAAACTTCCAAATATATCCATCTGCTGTTTCAATTGCAGAAGTGGAAGTTCCTGTGGGTTTGGTGGTGCTTTGTGCATTACTATTATTGAAGATACATTTATAGACGTGATCATCATCAGTCAGTACATAAAATTCTGCATCTTTGAGCGATGCAGCACCACTGTTTGCAGTATATACTTCATCATCAGGATCTAGTTCGCCGTACTTATCATCATACTGATCATATACAGTTCCAGATGCCCAATTAATTCTAGGAATCATAAGAACTGTGTCGCTTGATTGGATACGTTTAACGAACAGCATGTTTCTACTTGACGTGCTCGCATAACGCACAGAATCCACTGGATCTTCAGGTGATTCTTCATCACCCCACTCAGTTGTTCTGCCTACAAAGAAATAGAAGAAGTCGTTCTCGTTGTAAATATCACGATAAAGACTTCTTGCTATTTCTGTGCGACCTGCTGATCGTAGAAGAAGTGTCATGTTATATTACGAGATCGTAACCGTCCAAGTGATTGTCATGCTGTCCGACGCACCCTTGTTAATGACAGCAAATTCAGTACGGCAAAGCATTGTTCCGCTGGTCAGAGCATTGAAAATACCCGCTTCAGTAACAGCACCAGTACCTGAACCTGCACCAAAAGTTGCAACATAGGCAATAGCATTTGCTGTTACGGTTGTTGAAGTCAGAGCAACACGTGCACCAAGTGGAGTTTCTAGAGCAGTATCACCTGCTGCTGGGTTGGTAGTTCCTGATCCAACACCCATGTGCGTCATAGCAGCAAGAGTGGTGTCTTTCATGCGCGAAGCAATATAAGCAAGACCAGTATTAACAACAAGGTTAGGAACAGTCACTTCTTGCTTGACATTCCCTGCTTCGTCGCGAAGAACGATGTTTAGTTCGCCCTTAGTACCTTTTACGTTTTCGATTAGTTTCATTTGATTTACCTTCTTCTTAGTTAAAGTATGTTACTTGACCCACATAGTCCGAACCGAAGTCACCATTGACGTAATCTTGTGTATTCACTATACCATCTTCGGTGACTGATACTGTTTCGAATAGTCCTTTGAGTATATTTATAAGCGATTGTTCAGTAGCAGCAATGGAATCTATCGTTGCAGTATCATTTGCGACGATTAATAATTCAGTAGCACCTGCATCATCGGTTTTAACCAGATATGGAATTATGCCAATGGTATCAGTTGATGTAACGGAATCAGTCAAATATTTATACAGATGATTGGTTGAAGTTTCCGCTGCTGTCGCTACATCTGTTTCAGGTTTTTCGATACCAGCATTGGCATACTCATTAGATATTACGGATTCTGCAAACGTTCTATAATACTCTACAGTTCTGGTGAATGTATCTGAATTGATTACTGTATCCGTCAGAGATTTATCTATACCAATCGCTTGCGAGTCTGCAGAGTTTACAGTATCAGCAAGAACCTTCGCGAAATCAAATTCAGTAGTATCTGCTGAAACATAATTTTCATCAAAGAAATCTTCGGCGTATGGATCTTGCAGGAAAATTGTTTCTTGTAGAACCTTATCAAAATCAGTAATTGCATTTTCAGCAGTAATTGTTGTTTCGTTTACTTCTCTGACATATTGGACAACACGATCGAACACATCCAGTGTTTCTGTAGTATCATCTTCGGTTCCATAGATACCAACAGTAAAATCAAGAGATGCTATATCTGTTGCTGTAGCAACATCAGACAATACCTTAAAGACATGACTACTATTTGCCTCTGCTACTGTTGCAGAGTCAGTAAGAACTTTGATGAAGTTCACTGCGAAGTAGAATTCGTTATTACGAGTAATGCCACCCGACGCAGAAAGTTCTTCAAGCACGAACTCATAGATATGTAGCGGTTGTATTGGTGTTGTAATGAATTGATTAAAGTCAACCGTCTGCTCAATGGTAAGTTCACCGAAGATTGCAGTACCTGCTGGGTGAGTAGTATTCTTGACAATATCCAACCATTTATTGGATGGAACATTTGAGCGTATTACATATGAGTAGTTCTGGTAATAGAAGTTATCCTGTAGTCTGTTGACGTTCGACAACATACCACGCGAGTCTCTAAATCTACCTGTCTTGACATTCACAGCGCCTGTGGTAAACGACAGAGTAGCAGTACACCCAAGTGCTGATTCTATATCTACTGTAAACGTTCCACGCTCGAAATCAAACCCTGTATCGAAAATACTAACTGCAGTAGGACAACCATCAACATCAATCGCATCTATACGAATTGATGCCTTGTTATCTCTACCAACAAGAGTATATGGGTTCAGCGTAGTGTCAGTTTCGTTATATTTGTTTAAAAAGTATCCCGAACTACTAGGCGTTGACGTCGTATATGTTAGACCTGTTAACGTACCAGCAGTAGTTACGATTGCGACGTTAGCTTCAGTTGTTAGCGTAAATCCAGTAACATTCGGTGAGGTACCAGTTACAGCAGAAACTCTATAAACAGTTCCTGTCGTGTACCCTGTAATGGTACCAGAACCTGCACGAGTCCCAGTAATTGTTATACGATCATTAACTGCAAGTGTTGATGCGCCACAAGTAAACTGACCAGCGGTACCAGAAGTAGCAACAGTCGCTGCTAGAGTTCCAGTTGTTCCTGAATTAAATTCTACGGTATATGAACCTACTGATCCAGATTCATCGATTGAGTAAATATCACCAACTGAGAATCCGCATGGTGGTGTTCCACTACAATCAATAACATCAACAGTCGAAAGTTGACGAACAATATATCCATATAGAGTTGTCGTAGTTCCAGAAACTATCTCAACTTTAGTTCTTATCGCTTCCGTGGAAAATGTGACAGCAGGTGCTGTTGAATACCCAGATCCACCGTTTACGACTATTACGTGTGATATTTCATTAGTATCTGTAAGGATTGCTCTAGCAGTTGCAGATGTTCCCGTTGCTGAGGTAAATTGTACTGCAGGTGCTGCAAAATATCCATTACCACTATCAGTAACAGAGGCATACAATAGTTGACTTCCTGAACCAACAATGGTAAGATCGACGGCTGTGCCAAGTGTAGCATTTCCTGCGCTCGTAGCAAGTTTGATGGTATTAACATCAACTACTATGACGAAGTATACAGCGTAATTGGTAAGACCAGTTACAATTGTCCCACCATTTTTATCATAGATAACCACATCACCTGTAGAATACCCATGAGAAGGAACAGTAATAGTATTACTCGTTAAGTTAATACCTGTTGCAGTCGCATATGTTAACCCTGTTAACTTACCAGCAGTAGTTACGAGTGGAACACCAGATTGAGTGGTTAGTGTAAATCCAGAAACATTCGGTGAGGTGCCAGTTACAGCAGAAACTCTATATGTGGTTCCTGTGGTATATCCAGTAATAGTGCCTGTGGTTGTATATGTTAGACCTGTTAATGTACCAGCAGTAGTTACGAGTGCGGTATTAGATTGAGTAGTTAGCGTAAATCCAGTAACGTTCGGCGATGTCCCAGTTACAGCAGAAACCTTATATGTTGTTCCTGTTGTATAACCAGTGATTGTAGCAGTACCGCCTTTAGTACCAGTGATCGTTACGAGATCATTGACTGCAAGTGTTGATGCACCACAAGTAAATTGCCCAGCAGTTCCGGAGACAGCAACAGTTGCTGCCAGAGTTGCAACTCCAGGTGTCCCAGTAATTGTAAGACGATCACCAACAGCTAGAGTTGATGCGCCGCAAGTAAACTGACCAGCAGTACCAGAAGTAGCAACAGTCGCTGCTAGAGTTCCTGCTGTTGTAATACTACTAAATGTCTTGCTAGTTTCTCCGACTATCGCCTTGACTTGACCGCCAGAAACTAAAGCATTCGCAGAAGCACCAGCACCTGGAACTCGAATTGTTGCAGTTTTAGGTAAACTTGTTACCAACTCGTAAACTGCGGGAGATACATATGCGAATTTAGTTACATTACTTATGTTAGTTTCAACAGTTCGCTCATATGTTACTGATGAGACATTCTCATAGTATGTAATTCTAGCCGTTTTACCATTTAAGTCAAATGGATTTGCTGTGATATCTGAATCGATTGCAAGTTTTAATGTTATGTCTTCAATCCAGATACCATCAGATGCACGAAGCACCTGTTCAGATGGATAAAAGATTTCTGTACGTTCATTGTATAAGATTCTAAAGAGAAGTTCTATTGCCTTCTCAGAACCTTTTGCTTCATAGAACTGCTTAATGAATTTGATTAATCTTCTGTCATCAATCTGAGCAGTAAGCGGAAAGTTCTGCGCATACTGGTCCTTAAACTTGGGGATGAACGTATCAAGTGTTCTGTTAATATCAAAATTCTTCTCGTAGTTGAGAAGGAAATTGTTTACCTGATTTTCTTCATCCAGAAATTCATAATACTTTTCTAGGAACGTGATGAATACAGGATACTCGGTGCGAACAAAATCTGGAAGTTGATTTGCAATCAGATGACTTAGTGATTGTTTGAACCCATTGTATTCATCATCAATGTAAACCATGCTCGCAGTTGCTGCAGCACCAGATCCACTACCGCCCGAAAATGTTATGGATGGTGGAGAAAGATAATCATTACCAGCAAATGTTACTGTTATCGCAGATACTTTACCGTCAGAAACAGTAGCAGTCGCAGTTGCATTACCACCAACTGTTACGGTTGGTGCAGATGTATATCCCGATCCACCATCAGTGACTGTTATACTGGCAACTTTTTTATAGTATGATGTGGTTTCAGTCATCTATTATTCTTGTGAATTAGCAATTGCAGTAACAGTAAGTCCTGCTAGAGTATTTGCTGTAGCATTTGCGGAACTGGTATCTAGAGTCAACACGGTATTTCTAGAAGCATAAGGAAATACTGCAGACGTAGAAGATTCTGTAGTAGAAGTTAAATTTGTTGTTAAGACATTCGCAGCGTCGCCGAATGGTTCGACATAGATTCGTAGTTCTGTTTCTTCGCCCGATAAAGAATCAACAGTAATATTATTAATCTTAACAACTCCTGTCGTATAATCAACAGTTCCTATGTTAGATCCAATAATTACATCATCAGAAACTCTCTTCAAAACAAGAGTTCCTATATCACCAACTGTCATGTTATGTTGATCAGTAATATAAACTTCATATTGGCGACCAGTAATAGTGGTGTTAAAGTTTGTTGAAACTAATGTTTCTGTTTCCAAATTACCATTGAATCTAATTTCATAATCGTCAAAGATTCCAAAAATAATAGGAATTCTTTTGTGCATTTTAACTTGGATACTAGCTGAAAAAATAGACTCAGTTGTCCCAATTACTAAACCAAGTAATTTCGAATAGTAAAAGTTTTTCTGTAGTTTATTAACATTATTCGTAAAATAGTTTTGCACAACAGTTCTAACTTCAGACTCAATTCTCGAAGAAGTAAGAGAAGTTAATGTCTTGTTGTAATTGACAGAAACATCAAGACCAATATACGTTTGAATTGGATCAACGAATTCAGGTTGTATTGAAACTACGCTTCTAGGGCGAATAATGTCTCTCGCAATAATATCTCTATCTGCTTGTGTGATAATAGATCCAGGAAGAGGTTGAATTGAAATGAACACCTTGCCATAAATAGGGGGATTGTTATCTTCTCCGCCCCAGACTGCGATAGAATTGATGTTACTAAATCTTGATCGAATTAACGTTTCGTAGTCTTGCGAGGTAACAACTCGATTTTTAGTTGCATTAAATTTTGGAGCATTATAACGGATGCTATCAATGCTTTCTTTTTCTTGACCGCCTGTCGCAACAGATTCCAAATATACAACCTTTGTTTCACCAGACCCAGTGAATGTCTGAGTTGCCGAAAAATTCGGTATAGAATTTGGTGCTGCTCCGCTACTGACAATATAATCCACAAGAACAATATTACCAACTGATAATTGTTTTCCTATAATATTATCGCCAAATCTAATCTCATAAAGACCCGCTGGACCTTCTTCGATAAAGAATGCTCTGGTTGTTTCATCTACTAATGTAATATCATCATAATAACTCCACGCTGTTATGGTAGCATTACCAGATGATTCTTGTATGCGAACTCGTATAGTTGTAGTATCAACATTTATATTAGGAATAACAAATGGACCAGATTTATTCGATTGATCAACAACAAAATTATTAGAAACTCTCTTACCTTCGATCAGTTCCATAGGGAAACTAAATCCAGTTTGACCTGTTTCCAAAGTTACCAATCCAGAAACGTGATCTTCTTTAGGATAAAACGTATAAGTTTTATTGGTTGTTTTTGCTGTAAATTGTGTACTTCTAGGAATGGTTAAGCTTGTTCCGGAATATGTAGTAGGCGGATCGACTTGAAATATAATATTTGCTCTTGCCGATTTCCTTGATGTTGGTGTGTATCCCAACGTTTTAGCAATGGATGCAACTGAATTTCTTTTTACAGCACTATCGATAAACATTTCATTAGATTGTAGATGCGCAAGAGTTGCATTATAATGTGTATTATACGCAAGAATGTCTAGAAGGATAGAAAGACCAGCACCATCAAAGTTGTAGTCTTGAAATTCTTCTTGAGACTGCATGAAGATTTTTAGATTTTGTTTAATTGCTGCAAAATCTAATTCTGTTACATTTAATTGCGCCATCTTATCTACTTCTTTTTAGAATGGTTGAAAATGTTACGGGATCTGGAACACCAATAACGTAAAAATACATGGTAATTTCAAATGCATTTTCATCATATAATGGAACTACATCTACTTGTTGAGATCTAACTCTCGGTTCAAATTTGTTAATCAGTAGTTCTATTCGCAATTTCAAAGAATTCGCAGTGATTGTGTCGACCTGATCAAACAGCATACCATATACGGGAGATCCCAATTTTGGTTGAAAAGGTCTCTCATAATATTGTGTCAAGATCAAAACCTTGAGTGCTTGTTTGACTGAATTGACATCATACTTCTTTACAACGTCACCCGTGATTGGATGCGCACCAAAGGATAAATCCAGATCAGAGTATATTCTGTTTGTTTCTTTTACTGCCATATACTTATTTATATCAATTCTAGGCGACTTGTTTAAATCCTGCTGTGTATTTCATACCTTTACCAGAAGGAGTGGCTGTCAGACATTGTCCTCTCGATTTTCCGTTTCTACCTACATAACCTATGTGAATCCAAACTGAACCGCTGCTATTCTTTTCAAGAATAATTTGATCATATGCTGATAGATTAGAAGCAGCCCAGCGACAAACATCAATATATTGTTTTTTGCTCAATTTAGGGAATGACAAGTCAACTGCTGATCCCCAACCATGCGCATTAGGATCCAGTTTATTTTTCTTCCCATTCGGATAGTATTTTCTAAATCCACAGGACCAAGTCACAGATCCATACTTGTCGAACAATGGTTCTATGACGTTAACAGCAAGACAACGAAGATTATTCAATATTTCATACTCGTTCTGTTTGCTTCCTGGCGATTTATGTCCACGAAGATCGGCAGCGCCACTAGGGCAACCATCTCTACCATTACATAATTGTGCCAGTGTTATTCTTGGAGAAATTTTTAAAGTGCCATCATATTTTTGTCCCTGTTGAGGAAGAGGTGGAAGTTTTACTCCCTTCAATGTATTACAATCTTTTGGTGGTATTCCACTTTTCCCTGCTGGTGCTGGATAAGTAGTACCATCACCCGATGTTCCATCGCCCGATTCAGGCGAATTGCCCGATGAAGGATCTCCTCCATTATCAACACAGTCATCTCCAGTTTCAGATCCAGAAAGTTGTCCTGAAACGTTACCGTTTTCATCAGGTTCTCCACCATCAGTGTTCATACTACTGTTTTCGCCACCATACCCAGTTTTAATGTCGTCATTAGTTCTTTCAACTGGTTGTGGAGCAGATAGAGAAACAGGTTGTTCTAACTCATATGTTACTGGGAGTTTCGCAGATACTGCACAGACTGCATCTTCAGCAGAACCAGCAGATGCAGGAACTGTGATAGTAGCAGTAGTGTTCCCCTTAATATTTGTAGTATCATCTGGACTATTATGTGTTCCCTTGAGGTTTGTAGTTCCTGCATTCAATGTAGTAATATTTGCTGTTGTTACATCAAGAGTTGCGGTATCAATTGGCGAAGATGTAACCAATGGTGCCTTCAAACTGATATTTCCTGTGCTTTCTGCATTAATAGTTCCAGCAGATTTAATATTGACATTACCCGTCGATTCTTGATTTATCATCGCAGCAGATTTTAAGTTAATGTCGCCAGTAGATTTAGCAAGAATTTCTGCATCAGTGCACAGGTTCATGTTACCAGTTGAATGATTAAAGAATGAACCACCAGATTTGATATGTGTATTAACCTTCGATGTCAGATTCAATCCTGCATCTGTTGTTAGATTGTATTTACCAGTAGTTTTGGTAGTTACTGCTCCTGTTATATCAGCATCAACCTTACCTTCATTTTTGACAGAAATATCGCCTTCGTTTCTAAGATAGATACCATCTTGCACCGAAAGACCAAGCGATCCGCCAATGTTGACATTAACATCATTATGGATATCAAGACTGACTTTACCATGCATTGTTAATGCAGTGTCATTCATAATAAACACATTACATTGTCCTGCAATGTGAACGTTGGCATTACCTTCAATTAAAACAAAACCATCTTTTTCAATGATGGAATACCCATTACCAATAATTTTATTTACTTGAGTTCCATCAGGTCCAGTCTCTGTAAAGGTTCCTGACTTGTGAGCAATATTCAAACGCTCGAATCCAGGAGTATCATCGATTTCTAATGCGTGTCCAGATTCGCCAGCAAATACTTTATTGTATGGATATTTTGCAGCGTATGGAGTTGCTGGTTGTTCCCATGTAGATCCCGAACGACCTGCCATTTTAACAGCACGTTTTCTCGATGCGTTTCTTGCGGCGGGAGAAGAACCGAGAGATTGTGATGATTTATCACCAGCAGATGTTCTCGGATCTGGATTAATTCCAGGGGAATTGACGCCAAGCGCAAGACTATTAGTATCTGGTTTATTTACATAGTCGGGTTTCGGATAGGTTTTCTTCGGATCAGCAAATCCTTTACCATCCGCTTTAGCGATGTTGGTGTTTTCATTTGTGGGGAGATTTTCTGCATCTGGTGCATTGACCGCAGTATTTACTGCGTCAGCTGCCTGTGCGGGATGAGAAATACCATTATCAATAGTTGATTTTGGTTGTTCCTTTAATGGTGCTTGTACTTTCTCTACGCTCTTTGCTTGCGTAACAGTTCCATCTGTTTCTGTAGTTGTTGTGACTGTAGTAACAGCACCAGATGCTTGTAGTGTTGATACGGAAGAAGTGGAACTACCATCCACTGCAGTTATCGGTGTTTGTGACCCCGATGTGGTGATGCTTTGAATATCTTCTGCAAAATTAGCAAGGATTTCGTTTTTCGCAGTATTACTTGCTTGAAATGTAAAATCATTCCCCATTCTTTGCGCATAGGTCGCCACTGAATCTAGTTGTTTGACTAGAGTTTCTACATCAGCTGGATCATCAAACGCAATAACCTTATTAGATTCTGCTCGATCAATACTACCACTGCGCTCAAATTCTTTTTGTGCTTGTAGTTGCGTTACAATAGATGTTATATTATTAGTTATGAAACTTATTGTTTGTTGGATAGCAGCAGACCATTCTCCAACTCCCCTATCATGGCGCTGAGAACCTTCTGAATCTAGTAATTTCCGTAACGCAATAACTGCATCTGTTCCAGGTAGTTGATCATCCCCCTGAAAAAGAAAGCGACCACCTTTTTCTATCTTATCAATTATTTTAATCTCAAATGCGGTAGGATCAAATCCACCAATAAAATATATCGAAAGCGTAATACCATTAGCAGGAGATGTAGTATATGGATTTGAGAGAGCACTGGCAGAAGAAAATGGTGGTGTATCTTTTAATCCTGTTGTAACTCTTACGGAAATTGTTCCCGCTTCAGTCAATTCATATAAAATAGTTGAGAATTTATTTGCTTTAGATATTCTTCTAACGATTTGTTGGGTGGAATCTGCTGATGTTTTAGCAGTACCAACAACTGTTGAATCTGTAGGAACTGAAGCAATCTCTTCTGCTGTAGGTGGAGGTGTTACTTCCGCATCGAGAACTACGCTTGTTGTACCTTCAGTTGGTCCTGGAGTTGCAACTTTTTCTGATGGTAGCGCGACAGCATTATAACCAACATCAAACCAATACTTGGCAGATATACCATTTGCATCTGTCTTAACATTTCCTCGCAAATAGTTTTGCGTTGCGTCGATGTCCCAACAAATTGATAGACCCAAAGCGCCAGCAAGAGTTTTCTTATCTACATTGACATTAATTGCCCTTGAAGTCAGTAACAATTGATATGTGAATTTAAGTAAATTTAATGCAGCAAGATCTTGCAAAAATGGATTTTCTATGAATCCTCCATGCATATCACCATGCTCTGTCAAAGCACCATCTGCATTCTTCAATGCTAATTGTGGGTGAACAGAAACATTAAATCTGGGATCACCACCATTAATTGGATAAATTAGCATGTAGTATAATGCATTATTTCTGGCACTGACAGGCGCTTCAAGTATTCGTGTTTGCTTACCAGAATTATATTTTAAAAACCGACTATACCAACTTTCATATTCTTCATTGCCTCTTGATGGTACAGGAATATTTGGTAGATTATTACTAACCCATGTATTCAACTCACTTCCGAATATTCCTGCATCAATTAACTGCGCGACACCAAGTTTATACACACCATATTCACCGTCTGCGTGCACGACAGTAAATTTCCACTGATCGCCAGTTGGTGTTAATTTACCTCCAGGGGAAGCAAGCAAACTAAAACCTTGCCTCGGTGGTTCGCCGAAATTATATACTCGATTATAATACTGCATGGTCATGGCATTCTGAATTTGTTTCAGAAGCGCAACAACATCATCGCGAGTCAGAGAACCAATGGTGTCATCTTCTGCCATGTTGATATTATCAGCAGAAGTGAAGTATGGAGTAAATGCATCGTACTTGTTCATTATCAAACCTTTATGCTAATGCTTGGTTGGTGACAAAAGATGGAACTTGCGCAACACCCTTTTCGCCATTATATGTGCTCTTTTTATTAAAACCAAAAGCATTTGTTCTGTTGCTACCAGGAATTCTATCGACCGCCTTATTTACAGCACCTTTATATGGATTTCCTCTGAAGTCCGTTCTTGGCCCAACAAATTTTCTAGACTTATCTTGTAGTTCTTTGTTCTTTAAATTGTTTGCAACAGTTAACAATTGTTTTGCGTTTCCTTTTTTACCCAATGCCTTCACAGCGCTGTTTATATCTTTTATGTTTTTCCATTCAGCATTTGGTTTGCTTGTCGTACCTTGTTGTGGATAACTCCAAGTAGGTTCATATTGCCATGTGGCGCAAACGCATTGAGTTACTGATTTGCCACCATAAACTCCTGCGAGCATTCTGTTGTAGATAGATTGTGCAACATCACATTGATCTTGTGCTTTATCTGCACCCATTCCTGCTTCCGCTGCACAAACTGCAACCAATGTCCAAAACTCTTGATTTGGCGGACCAGCAGAAATGGGTTGACCGCCATCTTCTTCGGATGGTGCGCCTGTTGCGTCGTCGCCAGAAGAACCTGACCCTTCTGATGGAGCGCAATCTGCTGATCTCAATCCTCCAGGAATTGCTCCGACTGTACCCCAGAACATAGGATGTTGCCCGTTCTCACCGTCAGCAAAAAATCCAACGACCCAAGTACCCTCGACAGCACCAGTCGGCGACCAACCAACACCAGAAGTTCCTGCTGAATTTGCGGGCATGACTGGCATCGCCCATGGAAGATCGTCGGATGGTAGAACTTCACTATCTTCTGTATGATAACCGATAATTCTCACGCGACATCTACCCAGTCGAAGTGGGTCTTCTCTGTCTTCCACGACACCAAACCACCAATAAAAATTTGGGTTATTGTTAGATGTAATATTATCCATTATTATTCTCTCACGTTGTTGGTTTTGCCGCTGGGATTGCGGTTGGAGTTGTTGCTGGTGCTGGAGTTGCTGCTGGAGCAGTCGGAGCAGTTTCTGGTGTCTCAGGTTCTCCATCGTCAACATCATATAGAGGTTGAGCATAGGAGTCTTTAGCAATTTCAATAAACATTGTATGACGAAATGGAGTTATTTGATGGTGAATCGCAGTTACCATGTAGATACCAGAAATTAAAATATCCCATATACCTGCTTCTGAATCATCTGTTACATTTTTCTCACCAACAGAAGGATAGTAAAACCGTATCAATCTTCCGACTTCAATGTCTGTTCTTCCAGGAACAGTTAATTGTAAACGCATAGTAGTTATATCCATCAAAGAACTATTGCGTTGCGCGACAAACTGTTCTGGGTGGAGATCAATCGAATCTTCCGTTGAGTCTAATACTCCTGGATTTACTGTAGAAACAAATGGTCTATTGTCACCAGAACGTAAAACATTTATTGGAAATATCATGTTATATTTTCTAGTTTCATCATATTGAAAAGAACCAGCACCCTTCGAGTCTGCCACGAACTTATAAGATTCCATGTGCTTTATCGGGGTTTCTGGTTTTCCATTAAAATTGAAACCATGATCATAAGTATAAGGAGTATAATCTTTCTTCACAAGATCAAATGAGTGAACCGTGCTTGCAAAATGTCCCAGATCTTGACTTTGTATAATATCCAAATTAGTCAAGAAATTCATTGCTTCTACTGTAGCGAATCCTTTAGATAAAGAAGAAGTTGTGTCAAGACTATCAATATTTGGATGATAAACATAATCTGAGTAGATTTGATTGTTTTCTAATTGATATGCCACCAATTCTTCAATAGAAGACAAATAAAATGCTTTCGTCGTTTCAAAGAAAAGAAACGTCGGGGTTTTATACTCAGAACCAATGCATCTTTTTGCCAACCAATTAATAGTTTGAATTGGTGACCACATCGGAGGAACAAATGTTATTACAGAACTATGTGGAGTATCTGCAATGAACAGTTGTGTTTTGTCATCTGTATCGTCTACTGCTTGTTTGTTTGT
>Ga0114978_10000668_pt1 | contig 29127 bp, 32 predicted proteins | sample S_140212_EF_Meta_FD_87027 | JGI IMG/M metagenome (GOLD analysis project Ga0114978, IMG submission 87027) | Freshwater microbial communities from Lake Simoncouche, Canada to study carbon cycling - S_140212_EF_MetaG | ecosystem: Environmental > Aquatic > Freshwater > Lake | place: Lake...
ACGCGGCGCACGATCGTCATACGTGCGAGCCGGACGATCATCACGACGAGGCGCACGATCATCAAAACTACGAGGCGCACTCGAACGCGGCGCACGATCGTCATACGTGCGAGCCGGACGATCATCACGACGAGGCGCACGATCATCAAAACTACGAGGCGCACTCGAACGCTGAGGACGATCGTCATACGTGCGAGCCGGACGATCATCACGACGAGGCGCACGATCGTCATAACTACGAGCCGGACGATCATCACGACGAGGACTACTTGAGCGACCACCGGAACGGCCACGATCTCCGCCTCCACCGCCACCGAAGCGTGAATTTCCACGGCCACGTGCTGGTGCTTCGCGAGGTGGGAACCAAGGCTCACCTGATGGCTGACGCGCTCCGGTTACCTGAACGAGGTGAGCGTCCAACGGGCGAACACGCATCACTGTTGGGTCTACACCCGCGCGGGTGGTGAGTGCAGAAACTGCGCGCTGCTGCTTTGGTGCAGCAAGAGTGACAACCGTGCCGGACTCGCCAGCGCGAGCTGTGCGCCCTGCGCGGTGCAAGTAATCCTTTGGATCGCGTGGTGCGTCAATGTGAACAACGAGTGAGATGCCATCGACGTGAATACCGCGAGCCGCAACGTCAGTTGCTACTAAAACTGGAGTGGTGCCATTACGGAACGCATCAAGGGTACGAGTACGCACTGCCTGAGTCTTGCCACCGTGAAGCGCACCGGCTGCAATGCCTTGTGAATGCAAGTGGTCGGTTAAACGATCAACACCCATTTGAGTCTTGGCGAACAAGATCGTGAGCCCTTCACGCGCAGCAATCTGAGTGGTGATTTCTTCTTTGTCCATCGGGTGAACCAGAAGCACGTGGTGTGCCATCGTTTCTACCGAAGCAGATGCGGGAGCAAGTGAGTGAGTAACCGGATTCTTCATGTAGGCCTTGCGCAATGTATCGACGTCGCCGTCCAAGGTTGCGCTGAACAAAAGTCGCTGGCTGCCAGGCTTAGTCAGGTCAAGAATCTCGCGAACGATGGGCATGAAGCCCATGTCTGCCATCTGGTCGGCTTCATCGAGCACGGTGATTTCAACACTGCTCAAGTCAACGGAACCGCGGTCAGCAAGGTCCATCAAACGACCAGGGGTTGCAACGAGCATGTGTACGCCACGATCAAGCGCATCAATTTGCTTTGCGTACGGCATGCCACCGGCGATCAGGCGAAGACGAAGTTCTGCAGCGTCAGCGATAGGGCGCAGGGTGTCATTGACCTGCATAGCAAGTTCACGAGTTGGCACCAAGATCAAACTCAGTGGCTGACGGCGGTGGGCCGTTCTGCCAAGCAGGTTCGTCAGGGCTGCAAGACCGAAAGCCAAAGTCTTGCCGGAGCCAGTTTGGGCACGAGCAAGCACATCGCGGCCAGCGATGGCGTCAGGCAAGGTTGCGACCTGAATGGCGAATGGCTCCATGATTCCCTGACGCGCAAGGGCGGCGGCGAACTCAGGGGCCACGCCAAGATCAGTGAAAGACAGGTTCTGCGCAGGGGCAGACGAAGGTAAGGCAGGGGAAGTAGGCATAACAACACAACTCTCATTCGAGACCAAGGTGCGTGTCTCGAATGTGGCGGCAATGGCCGCGAATGATCAAGACTCGCTAGTGAGCAAAAGCTCCCAGTCGTCGGTGACGACATGATCACGGTACGCGAGATTGCTCTATAAGCGAAATCCCCTCACAAAAACGACAATCCCCCTGCCAGCCCGAAGGCCAACAGGGGGATTTCAGCGTCGGATTTACTCAGCTGCTGCGAGTTCAATCTTCACGAAGTTCTTGTTCTTCGTGATGCCTGCTGCGGTCACTGCAACTGGCTTGTTCTTGCCAACAGTCACGCTTGTTGCCATTGCTGTGTCTACTGCAACCACACCTGAAACGGTGCAGGTGAAGAAGCCAGCGAAGTCGCCGCCTGCGTAAGCAAGGCTGACCTTAGTGATCTTGCCAGCGCCAACGACCTTGCCGGACTTGTCCTTGAAGACGATTGGGGTCTTCAAAGTTGCACCAGCTGCAACGCCGTCTTCGGTGACACAAGCAGTCTTCGCTGCTGGAATGCCGTCTGAAGCCAAGATTGCTGAGTCAACGAGCTTGATCTGAACGTTTACCATTGTTGCTGCCTGAGCTGGAGCTGCGACGAGGGCTGCTGCTGCAACCATGCCGACTGCAACTGCGCTGAGAACTGTCTTCTTCATAATTCCTCCATTGTTGGCATCGACGAGGTCAATGCCGTATGTAATGCGCCTGTGGCGTGAATATATACACCAAATGAACCAAATGGGAAGGCTTCCTAAATCTTTTCCAAAATTCCTCACGTCTTCTTGGCCACCCTGTTACTCAATTGTGACCAAACCGACTTCAGAACCAGCCTTGTTGGGACCCACTTTTCTTCCCGTTCATGGCCACGAGCGCTCGAAGAATGCCCGCGGAGAGCGCGTGCCCTCCTGCTGGCTAGAATTTTGCACGGCCTACGGGTTAAGGCCCCTGTAGCTCAGTGGTAGAGCAACCGCCTTGTAAGCGGTAGGTCGTCAGTTCAATCCTGACCGGGGGCTCCACACAAAAGTGCAGAACACCAAAGATCTTTATCTGCAAGGATTAGCCGGCCAAACAGCCTTCGGTGAAGAGTGCCTCGGGAATCAGCGCATCTACTGGGTAAGCGGGCGGGTTCGTGGAGTTATCCACCGTGCCACACACATCTTGCTGCTGCTTTGGAATCCAGAACTGGCCTTCAGCCTGAAAAATAAATGAAGATGGCGCACCGTGTTCACCATCGCCAATTGTTGCCCCAACCACAGCCCAGCCATCAGCACATGAAAGCCCATCCCATGACATCACCTTCACGTCTTTGGCAAGGCCCGCTTCAAGGGTTGGCAAGATTGCCGCCTTGGTGCACTCGGTCATGCCGCCAACCTTGGACGCAGTTGGGGTTGCGCTACTGGCGGATGACGCATCACTGCTGCTTGAACAACCGCTCAGCGCTGCCCCTGCAACAACTGCCGTAACGAGAAGCAAAGTTCCACGTGTGCGAATCATGTTTCCTCCATCGGATCTTCGACGTTTGATACTTCGAGGCTAGCGATATTTCAGTCACCCTCTGGGACGAACTCACTGACTTGAGAACCTAACGAGAACTGCTCACTGCATGGAGAGCAATACCTGCAGCCACCGAGGCATTGAGCGATTCATTGCCCACGGCCATATCAATACGAACCTGCCAATCGCATGTTTCTGCAACTAGGCGCGATAAGCCTTTACCTTCAGAGCCGATCACAATGACGATTGGTTCGGCAAGTACCCGCTTGGGTAGATCAGCCATGGTGTGCTCGGCTTCAGCGGCTAACCCAACCACGGTGTAGCCCTTGCTCTGCAACGAGATAAGCGCTCTAGTCAGGTTTGTTACCTGAGCAACTGGCACTCTTGCAAGCGCGCCAGCAGAGGTCTTCCAGGCTCCTGCAGTGACACCGGCAGAACGTCGAGCTGGCACCACGATTCCACCTGACCCAAAGGCCGCGGCAGATCGAGCAATCGCACCAAGGTTGCGTGAGTCGGTGACTCCATCGAGTGCAACAAGAAGTGAACTACCTGCGACATCACCAAGTTCTGCATATTCATAAGGCGGAACAGCAAGCACCATGCCTTGGTGCACTCCACCATCGGTCATGCGATCAAGTTCGATTTTGGTGACTTCTAGTACTGGGATGTTTGTGCTGATCGCCCGGCGAAGTGACTCACGCCAGCGATCATCGGCCTCAACCTTGGTCTGCAAGTACAAGCACTTGCCCGGAACCCCTGCACGCAAACCTTCAACGACCGCGTTACGGCCCATCAACATGCTTGAATCTTCACGTTTCGCGGGGCGACGACCTCCTGACGAGGATGAGGACGAGCGTGACGGATTCTCAGCCGCACGATCTTTGGCACCCTTGCGCTTTGCGGCTTGGTGATACGGACGCTCGGTGGCCTTGGGGGTTGGGCCTTTACCTGCCAACTGCTTACGACGTTGCGCGCCAGAACCAACCACCGCGCCCTTCTTGGAACCAGGGTTACGCATCGCGCCGCGACGCTGTGAATTGCCTGCCATGATTTGTTACCCCTTGCTAGAAGATCGTGCGTGATGAGTTAGTGCTCGAGAGTCCAACGAGCCCCTTGCGGGGTGTCTTCGATGCGAATTCCCATGGCGTCCAAGCCCTGGCGAATTGCGTCCGCTGCTTCAAAGTCCTTGCGCGCGCGAGCATCTTGGCGTTGCTGAAGTAATGCCTGAACCAATCCGTCGATCACTGTGGTGGTCTGCCCATCAGCACCGGAAGCCTCTGGCCAATCTCGGGGATGCAATCCAAGAACATCAAGCATGCCCAGCACCGATGAATACGCTTTAGTTACTGCATCGCGATCTTGATCAGTGAGTGCCGCGTTTCCGGCCCGCACAGTGTCATGAATGACTGCGCACGCCTGCGCCACCGAAAGGTCGTCATCCATCGCGACATCAAATTGTGCAGGCCGACTTGTCGCAACAGTTTGCGCAGCAACATCGAGAAATTCTGCTGCCCGCGTCAAGAACCCTTCAATTCGCCGGAATGCTTGACCTGCTTCTTGCACAGAGGCGTCTGAATATTCCAGCATCGATCGGTAGTGAACCGAAACCAAGTAGTAACGCAAATCAATCGGGCGAATTCGTTTGACAACCTCAGACACCAAGAGCGAATTACCCAATGACTTGCTCATCTTTTCGCCCGCTGTGGTGACCCACGCGTTATGCATCCAATAGTTTGCAAACCCACCACCTGCAGCTTGAGATTGCGCGATCTCATTTTCGTGGTGTGGGAAAATTAGATCCAGCCCGCCACCATGAATATAAAAGTTCGCACCTAAGTACTTCTCTGCCATTGCAGAACATTCGATATGCCACCCTGGGCGACCGTCACCAAACGGTGCTGGCCACGATGGCTCTCCCGGCTTTACCGACTTCCACATTGCAAAGTCGCGTGCATCACGCTTTCCCAGCGCTTCTGAGTCTGCAGATGACACCATTTCATCGGGTCGCTGCCCACTGAGGCTGCCGTAGGCCGTAAAAGATTTCACATCGAAATACACATCGCCATTGAGCTCATAAGCATGACCACCTGCGATGAGCCGCTGCATAAGCGTCACCATTTCAGTGATGTGACCGGTTGCTCGAGGCTCATAGGTGGGTGCCAAGCAGCCAAGTACTTCGTAGGCATCCGCGAAGGCGCGTTCATTGCGCATCGCCAGGAGCCAGTACGGCACTCCTTCATCCTTGGCTTTATTGATGATTTTGTCGTCGATGTCGGTGACATTTCGGATGAAGGTGACGTCATACCCGCGGGCTATCAGCCAGCGCCGCAACACGTCAAATGCGACGCCGCTGCGGATGTGACCAACATGCGGAGGTGCCTGCACTGTTGCGCCACACAGGTAGATCCCAGCCTTACCCGACTCAATGGGAACAAACTCGCGCAGCGAACGCGAGGAAGTGTCATACAAAGCGATGGTCACGAGGCAAGGCTACCGATCTGTCGAGAGTGGTGGCGCCAGCACAAGTGCGACTGCAATCGCGGCAACGCCTTCACCTCTGCCAGTAAGACCCAATCCGTCAGTGGTTGTGCCTGACACGCGAATCGGGGCTCCAACGGCTTCTGAAAGCACCGTCTGTGCTTCTTCTCGCCGAGTTCCAATGCGCGGACTATTGCCGACGACCTGGACTGAGCCGTTTGCGATGACAAATCCAGCAGCGCGCACTAACGCCGCCACATGGTTGACCATCGTGATGCCAGATGCGCCGCTCCATTGCGGGTCATCAGTGCCAAAAATTGAGCCGAGATCACCAAGTCCTGCAGCTGAGAGCAAGGCATCACAGAGTGCATGGCATGCCACGTCCGCATCTGAATGTCCGGCTAGCCCAGTGACATCGGGCCAATGCAGTCCTGCCATCCACATCTGGCGGCCAGCCTCGAATGCATGGACATCCACACCCATGCCCACATTTGGCATTGGGAACTCCTGATTAACCATTGGTTCGCGCTGCCCTTCTTTTTGCTAGCAGGGCTTCGGCAAGTAACAAATCAATGGGACGGGTAACTTTGAAAGCTTCTTCGTGGCCAGGAATGACCCGCACCGCGACTCCATGAAGCTCCACCAACCCCGCATCGTCGGTGGTCACGTCATCGTCGAAAGCGGCGTGGGCGGCTTGCAGCACCCGACGCGAGAATCCCTGCGGAGTTTGCACTGCACGCAATGTGTTGCGATCTGGTGTTCCGGTAACGAACCCAGAGTCATCAATGACCTTGATGGTGTCTGTGACAGCAAGAGCTGGAATAACAGCGTCATGACCGCTGCGAACCTCGTGAACTACTGCGCTGACAAGTTCACTTGGCACAAAAGGCCGAGCAGCATCGTGCACCAACACCACGTCCACATCATCAGGCAATACGAGCAAGGCTCGGGCAACGGAGGCTTGGCGAGTTTCACCGCCAGAGACGACCATGATTTCTGCTCCGCTTACTTTTTCTACGAAGAGCGCTCGAACGGCATCGACCTCAGCTTCAGGGGCTGCGATCACCACAAGATCAACAACTCTGGACGAGGCCAAGCAGTGAACAGCATGAACGAGCATCGGGATTCCACCAATAACGCGCAAGGCCTTGGGCACCCCAGCACCGAGACGCTCACCGCGCCCGGCGGCTGGTACCAGGGCCGCAGTGCGCCCTAGGACAGTCACGACTAAGAGGCGAGGACCTCATCGAGGATGGCCTCAGCCTTAACCTCGTTGGTCTTCTCAGCTAGAGCCAGCTCGCTTACTAAAATTTGACGCGCTTTGGCGAGCATGCGCTTTTCGCCAGCCGACAAACCACGTTCTTTCTCGCGGCGCCAAAGATCGCGAACGACTTCAGCAACCTTGATGACGTCACCGGAAGCAAGCTTTTCCAAGTTTGCCTTGTAACGACGTGACCAGTTGGTTGGTTCTTCGGTGTAAGGCTGACGCAACACATTGAAGACTTTGTCGAGTCCTTCAGCGTTGACGACGTCGCGAACACCTACGAGGTCGACGTTGTCCGATGGGACGCGAACGGTCAGATCACCTTGAGCGATTCGCAGCACTAAGTACTCGCGATCCTCGCCCTTCACCGTGCGAATCTCCATGGCTTCGATAACTGCAGCCCCATGGTGTGGGTAGACGACCGTGTCGCCAACGTTGAAAGCCATTGAGTAAAACCCCTTTCGAGACCACTCAGACTACCACGAGAAGACACCAAAAAAACTGGTCGCTACCCTTTCCTTGTGACGAACACACAGTTGACCCGACGCCCACTTGCCCGCCGCAGCTCAATTGCCCTCGCAGCGATGGCTCTAGCCGCAGTTCCAGCCCTCTCAGGCTGCTTCAGCGGTCAAGGAGCGACCACGACGGTGCAATCAGGCATGAATTCAGGCAACGGCACCATGGCCCAAGTCGGCACCATGAAGGTCGTAAACATCACGATCGTGGTCGGCGAAGGAGTTGGCCCTGATCAACTCATCGGAAACATCGTCAACCTGGGAACTGGTCCGGACACCCTGGATAGCATCGAAGTTGCAGGCAAGCCGGTTATTTCCCGGCCGCCAATCAGTGAAATCCTGCCAGCGCAAAGCATTGCTTTCGGTTACCAAGATTCCACGATTAGAGTGCCCATTCGCGGCCTGGCAGCAGCGATTAGCACTTATGTTCCGGTCACGTTTAATTTCCAAAATGCTGGCACGTTAAAGATCAGTGTTTTGACTGTTCCTGCCACTGGCTTCTACGCCGGAATCACGAACACGGTGCAGGTAGCAACTCCGTTCGCAGATTCCCAGACTGCGACTCCCACTGCTAGCGCAACGTCAGTTACAACTCAGTAACGCGGTTGAATACCAGCAGTGGATTAAGCCTGGTAGCGGTAGCCCAGACCACGCACGGTCAAAAGGTGCACAGGGTTAGCGGGATCACTTTCAACCTTTGACCGAAGACGCTTGACGTGGACGTCAAGAGTTTTAGTGTCGCCTACATAATCGGCGCCCCAAATGCGATCAATGAGTTGAGTACGTGTCATTACCCGACCGGCATTACGAACAAGAAATTCAAGTAAATCGAACTCTTTGAGCGGCATTGCGGTTTGTTCGCCACGAATGGTTACAACGTGCCGATCCAAGTCGATGCGAACCGGGCCTTCTTCAACCACAGTGGGCAACAAATCTTCAACATCACCGTGGCGGCGCATTACTGCTTTGATTCGAGCAAGTAACTCGCGCGAAGAAAATGGCTTCGTTACATAGTCGTCTGCACCAAGCTCAAGGCCAACAACTTTGTCGACTTCACCATCTTTAGCCGACAGCATGATGATGGGTACCGATGATTTTGTGCGAATGTGCTTGCACACTTCAGTGCCTGACAAACCCGGCAGCATCAAATCTAGCAACAGCAAATCAGCGCCATTGCGATCAAAGAGTTCAATGGCTTTATTGCCATCAGCCGCTACTTCAACTTCGTAACCTTCGCGCTTCAACATAAAGGCAAGAGCCTCAGAAAACGACTCCTCGTCTTCCACGATCAATACCTTGGTCATGAGCGAGAATCTCCGTTCATTGTTGGTATCTCTACGATAATGGCATCCGCGGTCGGATTCTCGTCAAGCGCTTCAGCGAAGTTTGGAAGCCGCAAGGTAAATGAAGAACCCACTCCAACTTCAGACCACACGGCACACTCGCCGCCATGGTTTTGGCACACATGCTTCACGATCGCTAGGCCCAGACCAGTGCCTCCGGTCACCCGTGAGCGAGCTGGATCAACACGGTAAAAACGTTCGAAAACTCGATCAAGATCGTTTGCTGCAATTCCGATGCCCTGATCCTTGACCATGATCTCGACGATGGAATTCACTTCACGCGTATGAATCGCAACACTGGTGCCGTCTGACGAATAGGCAATTGCGTTAACCAATAAGTTGCGCACCGCGGTTTGCAGTTGGTCGGCATCAGCGAACACGAAAGTTGGCGCATCGGATGCGACAACGAGCGATATCCCTTTGTCTTCGGCAATCATCCGAACGTCTTCGAGTGCGTGTCGCACAACATCATCGATATCAACAACGCTCGAATGCGCCAATGGATCATCGCCCTGCAGTCGCGAAAGGTCGATGATGTCTTGAACGAGGTGCCCTAACCGAGTTGCTTCCATTTGCATACGCGATGCGAAGTGGCGTACCTGCTCGGGATCCTCACTGGCCGATTGAATTGCTTCGGCAAGCACCGACAGTGCGCCAACTGGAGTTTTCAACTCGTGACTGATGTTTGCAACAAAATCTCGACGAACTGCATCGACTCGACGTTCTTCAGCCAAGTCATCGATAAGCACCAAGATTGCACCTGTGCCCAGGTCTGCAACCCGCACGCGTAGTTCCAACATTTCGCGACCAAGGGGTGGTCGGCGGACTCGCATCTCTTCTTCGCGAGATTCGCCATCGCCTGCAACTGCATGAACTAGCTTGGCGATATCTCGCACCGTCATGACATTGCGGCTCACTAGGCCAAGGGCCGAAGCCTTTTGGCTCGCGCGAAGAACATTTCCATCTTGATCTGCCACGATCGAGCACGAAGGTAGGACCGCCAGAATTCGCTCCACCTCATCCGGGATCTCCTGTATTTCAGAGTGCGGACCTTCGCTGTGCTCCATGCGAAGCAATTTACTTGTCACATTGGCAGGATATGGAGGTCAGGGGCGTCTGAGCAATCAACGGGCACCAATGCTTCGACCTTTCGCTCAGGGTTCACCTGACCCACTGGCCATTCACTTCACCGTTATGTGTCGTTCAACCTCTAGCCATGTTGTTACCCAAGAATGACTCTATGGGGACATATGCTCCACGCCAAAGAGAGTTTCGCTTACCTATGGCATATGCAGATGATTTAGAAGCCGTGAACGCGCGGTTGGTGGAAGTTGCCGACCTCGTGGGCTCTGCCATGTTCATGGCCACCCAATCCCTGCTCAACGCCGATAATGACGTGGCTCAAGGTGTTATCGCCCAAGACGAGCGCATTGACATCCTCACTTCAGAAATCGAAGAACGCTGCGTGGATCTGATCTCCATGCATCACCCCACCGACCGTGATCTGCGCATTCTCATCGGATCCCTTCGGATAGCTGCATCCCTTGAGCGCATGGGTGACCTTGCTTCTCATGTGGCCAAACAAGCCCGCATGCGTTTTCCTAGTCCGGTGGTCCCCGAAGAACTTCGTTGTACATTCGAGGAAATGGGAGCGCTGGCCCAGGCAATTGTCACCAAGACCGCTCAAGTTATTGCCACGAAAGACCTTTCTCTGGCCACCGATATCGCTGGTCACGATGAAGACGTCGATCGCCTCCACCTAGAACTCTTTCGAGCAGTACTTTCTCCCTCTTGGGAAAATGGGGTGGAAACAGCGATCGACATCACCCTGCTTTCGCGTTACTACGAGCGATATGCCGACCATGCCGTTTCTGTTACTCGGCGCCTGATCACCATCGTGACCGGGGATCCGTACGTCGGGGTCACCCTGATTTAGCCCCGGCCGTTTGTCAGGTTCGAGGCTTTGTGTAAGGCTGCCCTCACGAGGAATCGTTGAGGGAGGTGAAAATGAGCGTCAGCGCGATACGACCACATCGGAAAGTGCCCAAGCGGGTGGCATTGCTGTCGATTCATACTTCGCCCCTTGACCAGCCTGGCACCGGCGATGCCGGCGGAATGAACGTCTATGTGCTTGAGACGGCGAAACAACTCGCACATGCTGGCGTTGAAGTCGAGGTCTTCACCCGAGCCACTCGTTCAAATCATGAGTCCGTGGTTGAAATTGCTCCCGGAATTTTGGTGCGCAATGTGACAGCCGGTCCATTTGAGGGACTGCGCAAAGAAGACCTACCCGGACAACTCTGTGCCGTGACATCTGGGGTTTTGCGTGCCGAAGCATCGCGCCCTGAAGGTTGGTTCGACTTAATTCATTCACATTATTGGCTCTCGGGCCAGGTCGGCTGGTTGGCCTCTGAACGCTGGGGTGTGCCGTTGGTTCACACGATGCACACGATGGCGAAGGTCAAAAATGCAGATTTGGCTTTTGGCGATAAACCAGAGCCTCATGGTCGCGTCATTGGTGAAGAACAGGTTGTGGAAGCCGCAACGCGGCTCATTGCAAACACAAGTGACGAGGCACGGCAACTCATTGATTTGTATGGTGCGAACCCAAGCCACGTCGATGTGGTGCATCCCGGCGTAGACCTTTCGTTGTTCTCACCTGGTAATCAAATCAATTCCCGAGCGCGATTAGGTGTCGCAGCCGATGCACTTTTGTTGCTCTTTGTCGGACGCATCCAACCGCTCAAGGCTCCTGACGTGCTGTTACGCGCCGCGGCAGAAATGGTGCTGGCCAATCCTGAGCTGCGCTCGCGCTTGCTTGTCGTGATTGCTGGCGGACCTTCTGGTTCTGGCCTTGACCACCCAACTTCACTGGTCGATCTGGCCGACGAACTTGGTATCACTGATCTTGTGCGCTTTGAACCACCAACTGACCGAGCAACGCTTGTCGATTGGTTTCGCGCTGCTGACCTCACCGTTGTGCCTTCGTATTCAGAATCTTTTGGACTCGTTGCGATTGAGTCTCAAGCATGTGGAACGCCAGTTGTCGCTGCGGCTGTTGGAGGGTTACGCACTGCCATCGAGAACAACTCAAGCGGCGTGTTGATAGATGGTCACAATCCTGCTGACTACGCAGCGGTCATGTATTCGCTGTTGCAAGACCGACAGCAGTTAGAAATGCTGCAACTCGGCGCACGTCGACATGCTGAAAATTTTGGATGGCAGGCCACTGCCCGTGGACTCCTTGATTCGTATTCACTTGCGATTGCAGACTATGCGATACGCACAACAAGCGTTGCACTGTAAAGGTAATGCTTTCGTGACTGACAAAGTATCAGTGAGTGCTGACATTCGAAACTACCTTCAGCTCAATGAAATCGAATATGAAGAAATTGCTGGGCCAACTTTCGTAGTCACGCTTCCAGGCGTCAAGAAACTTAAAACAAATGTCGCGCTGCGAGTCGGAACACATGCGGTGTCAATCAGCGGATTCGTGGCTCGTTGCCCGGAAGAGAATGCCGACAAAGTTCACGCCTGGTTGCTTGAAAAGAATCGTCGGATGTATGGCGTCGCATTTTCCATTGATCAGTACGGTGACATTTATCTGACGGGCCGAGTTGCCCTCCGCGCCATCGACGATCACGAGCTTGATCGCCTACTCGGATCGGTTCTCGAATATGCAGACGAGTCTTTCAACCCAATCCTTGAGCTCGGCTTTCTGAGCGCAATGCAACGCGAGTGGGACTGGCGCATTTCTCGCGGCGAGCCAACGTTCAACCTAGAAGCATGGCGGCACCTGCTGGAACATCCCAGTGAGCAATAACCCAGCCGTTACCGGCAAAATGAACTTATGACAACCAGCCAGGCGCCTTACACCTTGATTCTGCTTCGGCACGGAGAAAGTGAATGGAACGCCAAGAACCTGTTCACCGGCTGGGTCGATGTCGATCTGAACGAGAAGGGGCTGGCTGAGGCGAAACGAGGCGGCGAGCTACTCAAAGCTGCCGGAATTTTCCCCGACGTTGTGCACACTTCACTTCTCAAGCGTGCTATCAAGACAAGTCAGATCGCACTTGAAGCAGCGGACCGCCATTGGATTCCCGTGGTTCGTAACTGGCGACTGAACGAACGTCACTACGGGGCTCTGCAGGGTAAAGACAAAGCACAGACTCTTGCCGAATATGGAGAAGAACAATTCATGCTCTGGCGGCGTTCATATGACATTCCACCGCCGCCCATTGATCCAAATGACGAGTGGGCCCAAACCCACGAAGTTCGCTATGCGAGTCTGCCTCCTGAAGCCGTGCCTGCAACCGAATGCCTTAAGGATGTTGTTGATCGTTTAATTCCTTACTGGGAAGACGTGATCGTTGCCGAAGATTTGCGTGCCGGTAAAACAGTGTTAATCGCTGCACACGGCAATTCACTTCGCGCGCTCGTGAAGCACCTCGACGGTGTGTCCGATACCGACATTGCCTCGCTCAACATTCCAACGGGCATCCCGCTGATCTATCAGCTTGACGAAAATCTCAAACCAATTACACCGGGTGGGCGATATTTGGATCCAGAGGCAGCGGCAACTGCGGCCGCAGCCGTCGCCGCCCAAGGAAAAAAGAAGTAGCTACCAGCGATTGTTCAAAATCTCTTGGATGCGCGGACGCACATCGAAAAGATAGACCAGCGACGCTACAAGCCCAGCAATCCCAAAGAGTCCTAACGGATCTTGGAAGATCAGCCCAGCAAGAGCAGAAATCCCCGTCAGGATCAGCCACAAGGACTTGGATTGGCGTCCTACCGCAGCGAATGCTTGCGCTGGCCTACGAACGCAATCAATAAAAGCGTAGACCTTCAACACCAAGAAGAGCAGCCAAAGAACCAAGATCACAATATTTTGCACCTGAAAGAACACCACCTCAAGGTAACTGATGGGCAGGACCATTCGTGACAGGGTGGGTACATGAGAGCACTAGTGCAACGAGCCCTCGAGGCGAGTGTCACTGTTGATGGCGAAGTCCTTGGAAGTTTCTTCGGGTCCGGCCTAGTGGTACTTATTGGGGTAACCCACACAGATGACGAAGCGACAGCGCACAAACTGGCAGAAAAAATCTACAACTTGCGCATCTTTGCTGGATCTACCGGCGAGGTTTCAGCCAGTGATCTGGATGCACCTTTACTCGTCATTAGCCAATTTACGTTGTACGCGGATACTAAAAAAGGTCGGCGGCCCAGCTGGGATGCCGCGGCGCCTGCACCCATTGCCGAACCCCTCGTTCAAGAATGCATTGATGCACTGCGCCTTCTTGGCGCAAAAGTTGAAACAGGGAAATTCGGCGCAGATATGAAAGTGAACTTCACCAACGACGGCCCCATCACCATCTTGTTGGAGCTGGATCCTCAACTGCCGTGATCACAATCGAGTCATGTTCTACAAGGAGTTCTTCGCCCACGCCAACATTGCGTTTCAACATTGCCAAGGCAATCATTCCGTCTTCGTAATGACGAACTGCTGTGCCAATCCAACCAACGGTCTTGCCATTGAGTGAGATCACATCACCATGCACGGGTAGTTCTTCAGTTGAACCATCAAGGTGCACCAGCGCTAGTCGACGCGGTGGCTGACCAAGATTGTTCACCTTGGCAACCGTCTCTTGACCTCGATAGCAACCCTTTTGCAAATGAACTGCGGAGTTCAGCCAATTAACTTCATTGGGAATCGTGCGGTGATCTGTCTCGCAATTCATTCTCGGCATGCCAGCCGCAACACGCATCGCTTCTAGCGCCCAAGAGCCCGCCTGCGGTGCGGACTCGAGACGATCCTCGAGTTCAGCGCGAGGAACAACAACCTCTCGGCCAGTAAATCCTCGAGCTGCGAAAGGTTGCGGTACTAACCAACTTGGCAACTCAGGATCAACAACGCCTATTGGCTCCCACACCACCGCGAAGTCACTACTGACGTCTGCAACTTCAACCCGCAACATGAAGCGCATGCGGTCTAGGTATCCCAAGAGTGTTTCGGCTTGACCGGGTTGGGCCACTATCCAAGCGGTGTCACCGTCGTCAACAATGTGGAGTTCGTACTCAACGTGCCCGTTGGGACTCAGGATCAGCGCCAACGCGCTCTCCCCCGGCTTCAGTGCATTCACGAGTTGTGTCGTGAGGTCATTAAGCCAACTCAACCGATCTGGCCCAGTAACCGTCACAACACTTCTATTGCTCAAGTCGACAATGCCAATGCCTTGGGCAAGTGAGCGCTGCTCACTAAGCGGATCACCACAATGCCAAGGCATACCTTGGTCAAAAATTATTTCCGACGGTTCAACGCGCATTAATTGTTCCTTAATAGGTCTTCGCCGAGTACACCAAAGCAAGATTCGCACTCGCCATGCATTGCCATATGCGAAATATCGGTCACGAACTTATGTTCTGACCGCAACTCAGCAATAAAGGCATCTGCGATAGCACTTGGAGCGCTTGAGACTGCTCCGCATGTGTCACACACTAAATGGATATGAATATCTTCATCGACAGCATGATAGGTCGGGGCACCATGGCCGATGTGTGCGTGCGTAACAAGATCAACGTCTTCAAGCACTTCTAGGGTTCTATACACGGTTGAAAGATTGACTCCCGATGCAGTGCGCTGCACTTCAATCAAGATTTCTTCGGGTGTTCCGTGTCGTAAATGTTCAACAGCCTCGAGAACAAGTTGTCGTTGCGGAGTTATACGGAAACCATGAGTGCGAAGTCGCTGCTCCCAGTCTTTGTTCACGAAGTTTCCTCTGAGCGATGTAACGTGGCAGCAAGATGATTACTGATGGGCTGACCCATAGCGCCCATATCGAACGTCCACAGTAATTTGCCTTCTACTAACCCATAAAGCCGATGGCCTTCTGTGTATTCCTTCGCGCTTTGGGTTCGAGCCACCAGATCCGTACGCATTTCAGCACGCGCACCAGTAATCTGTGCTTGCTCAATTCCGGTGATCTCAACTTTCCCGTACCAAATCTCGGAATAGCCAGTTGGATGGGCAAGCTCCATTTCCAGATGGTTCTCTGGGCGCGGACGCACAAAGCCAGATTCAGATGCGAGCGGGCGCACTCGATTGCCTTCGTCATCTAGCAGCCAGCTTCGCGACCAGTAGGTCAAAAATGGGCGTCCATCAGTGCTGAAACTTATCTCCTGACCAAAGCGGAAATCCTCGATCGTGGGGTACTGACCGGTTCCAACACCGACCCAATGGCCAATCAGCCAAGAAATGGGGGCAAGCTCTGCGGCTGTGGTGGTTGCGTCCATGGATTTCTAGCCTTGATTCTTCATTATTCGAAAAACAATGACAAAACAGACCCAGGTGGCCAATGCCAGCGCTCCAATAAGGAGGCTCGTGTAGACGGTTTCAAGCATGTACGGCACCCTACCTCTCATGAGCGCGAATAGCCTGAAGCAATTAGTCCTGAAGATCACCGCAGGGCAAGACGATCCAGAGCGCTGCGCCCAAGGCTTCACCGTGGCAGCAACAGCAGCCGCATCTGGAGCGCAGGTTTCCCTATGGCTTACCGGAGAAGCCGCTTGGTTTGCGCTACCTGGTCGAGCTAGTGCATTCGACCTGCCGCATGCTGCGCCACTTCAGGATTTATTGGATGCTGTGCTCGCTACTGGAATGGTGACCTTGTGCTCTCAATGCGCACAACGCCGAGAAATCACTCCGGAACAACTCATCCCTGGGGTACGCATTGCCGGAGCCGCAACTTTTGTTGAAGAGATTCTGGCGCCCGATGTGCAGGCACTCGTCTACTAACGCAGGCTGGTTGGAATTGTCGTACTAAAAATTAGACGCTTACTGAACGTGAAAAAGCGCGCTTGCCCAACAAGAACATCTCGCAACCAAGACAGAACCCGAAAGCTGAATTAAGAAATGCTGCAGCCAGTGCAAATGCCACCGCAATATATGCAATTGCAGTAACTCCAGTGGCCAAACCAATAAGCGCTACCGCAGTGAAGATGAAACCAACCAGCGCAGCAAAGCGCGGAGGTGCAATCGCTTCAAATTCTGACGCCGGTGCGATTCGAGGTTGAACAACTTTGCGAAAGATAATTCCGTACGGCTGAGCCTTAAGCCCGACAAAGGCACCCAGCCCAAACACGATGGTCTGGATGGTGAGGAGAACCGCTGCAACCGCGGTTCCGATCGTCAGCAATGAAACAGCAAGCACAACAACCGTGATGCCTGCCGCAAAGCGAGGGCCACGAACATCAACTTCTACTTGCGGGTCACATATCACTGAGGAAGACATGTCAATAAGGAGAACACAGGCCTAGCCCTGCAACAAGGTTAAAAACAGTTGGTGCAAAGCCTTTGCAGTAGGGCCTCACACCACCTCACCCAGAGCAGCGATGACATCAGCTTTTCGAGGCAAGCCGACTGCTTTTTTCGTGATCATTCCTCGTGAATCCAGTACGAGAACTGTCGGGGTGCGCCGGATGTCGAGTTGTCTCACAAGGTCTAGGTGGGCCTCGGCATCAATTTCAACGTGGTTCGTGCCTTCGATCATGGTCGCAACTTCGTCAAGAATGCGACGGGTCGCCCGACAGGGCTGGCAAAAAGCAGTGGAGAACTGCACGATGGTCGCCCGCTCACCAAGGGCGCTTCCAAGCATTTGCGCGGTCAATCTTTCTCCGCCGTGGTCACCTGCTGAGGCAGTCACCACATCAACCTCTGGATCATCGTCGGCTACCGGGATCGGGGCATATTTCGCGATTGACTTCATTTGCCCATCAGTTTTTTTGCGCCACAACCCAAACGCGGTGGCAACCATAAGAACACTCACGACAAGCACTAATCCGAGCATCGTGACAATCCCCATTTCGCTATCTCGTCAATCGTGGCTACTTCTATTGCCGCTTCAGCATGCCCGATGCCGTCCAAGAGCCAAAGGTCGGCATCTACATTTCCACTTGCCAAAGCTGCCTGGTGAATGGCCTTGGGATGCTCGATAGGGAAATAACGATCCGCTGTTCCATGCACCACAAGTAGAGGAGTTTTTCGCAGCAAACTCGCAGCCACGACAGGCTCAATAGGCCAAGGTCTAGGCCATGGCTCTGGATGAATCTTGGTGTTGCGAGCACGCAGAAGCGCCCGGCCAGTGCGAGTTTCCACGAACCAATGCAAGCCACGCATAACTGGAGTTCCCCGGTAATACCAAAATGCCGGTCCACTCACCGCGATGACGGCGTCTACGGGTGAATGCAGGATCGGGTCCGTCTCTGAGCCGTGCGCACTATCAATGGCCAAGGCTGCCTGACGAAGGCACACGGCGGCACCCATCGAGAAGCCAATCGTCACCACTTTGGTGAAACCCAAGTCACGAGCCCAAGCAACCGCGGCATCAAGATCGAGCACTTCCAGCATGCCTACCGTTGATGCTCCTCCGGAACGACCGTGGCCTCGAAGATCCAAGGTCACAACAGACCCATACCCAATCAGTCGCTCCTGGATAGCCCGAACGTGGTCGTGCTGGCCATGCCCCGTGAATCCGTGAACAACCACGAAAGCCACGGATCCGACTCCCGGGGTCAAACTGATGGCCAGTTGCACTCCATCGGCAGCCACCAGCGTGGCTGACGTGGGAAGGTTCATGGGAGCATTGTCCCGTAAACGTGTTGAGGGAGGTGGCCAGATGCGCATCGTTTTATTAACTCGCGCCATGGAGTCTTCTGCTGAGGTGCTCCCAGCACTCATGCTCCTCACCCACCAGGTGCGCACGTTGCCTGCGGAACCCACTGCTCTCTTAAATGCTCCCGCGTGTGATGTTCTCCTCGTTGACGGTCGTCGTGATTTGCCTGCGGTTCGCGGATTAACCCGGCTCCTTCAGCAAACTGGCATTAGCGCACCACTTGTTTTGGTCACCACTGAAGGTGGCTTATCTGCCGTCCAATGGGACTGGGGCATCGACGAAGTACTTCTCGACACTGCTTCGCCCGCAGAAGTTGAAGCCCGTTTGCGTCTTGCTGCATCCCGATCAACTCCTGAAGTTGATGCCAGCGCCGGCGAAAGCGAAGAGATTCGTAGCGGACAATTGACCATCGACGAAGGCACCTATACGGCGAAATTGCGCGGCCGAGCGCTTGACTTAACTTTCAAAGAGTTCGAACTACTGAAATTTCTAGCTCAACATCCTGGCCGCGTTTTCACCCGAGCATTGCTGTTGCAGGAAGTCTGGGGCTACGACTACTTCGGTGGAACTCGCACCGTTGATGTGCACGTTCGCCGGTTGCGCGCAAAACTTGGTGCTGAATACGAAGCTCTCATCGGCACGGTACGCAATGTTGGATACAGATTTGTTCCGCAACACATGGATGAAGCCACTATGGCTGTGTTGGAAGAAGACCGAGAAATTGAAGTTGGGTCGGAATAATCGTGCACGGTTTGCAAATTGTCTCAAGGCTCAATGCTGACCAGATAGCAAAAGCCGTTGGCCTCATTGAGACAATTGCACTTCATGATGGACTTTCTCCCGTTTCTGAACATGTATTTTTGCACCTGCGCCACGGTGGCGATGATCAGAGTCTGCACTTTTTGCTTTCTCAAGGTAACGAACTCATCGGTTACGCACATCTTGACATCACAGACAAAGTTGAAGGTCCAATCACTGAAATAGCTCTCGCACCGCAACACCGCCAACAGGACATTGGTACTGAACTGATCAAAGAAATAATTGGTGCCACTCCATCAGGCGACTTACGCATGTGGGCACATGGCGATCAGTCTGTGGCTGGCGCATGGGCGCAAGCAATGGGTTTTCGTCACATCCGCACACTCTGGCAAATGCGTCGATCTTTGCTGGCTCCGCTACCGCCAGCAGTCTTCACCGACGATGTTGAACTTCGCACATTTCGTCCCGGTCAAGATGACAAAGAATGGGTTGCAATAAATGCTCTCGCTTTTGCTCATCATGGCGAGCAAGGTGACTGGACCATCGAAGACCTTCACCAGCGCATAGAAGAACCCTGGTTTTCAATCCCAGGTTTCTTCGTTGCCGAAGACCGAGCAACGAAGAAAATGCTCGGTTTTCACTGGACAAAAGTTCATGGCCTCATTGATGAACTTGGCAGCGAAAATCACGTGCATGATGCCATCGGCGAGGTCTACGTCGTAGGGATCGATCCCAATGTGCAAGGCAAAGGTCTGGGCAAAGCACTTACCCTTACTGGGCTCCACCATTTGCGATCACGCGGCTTGTCGCAATGCATGCTTTACGTGGATGCCACCAATACCTCAGCCATCAAGCTCTACGAAGCCCTTGGATTTGCCCGCTGGGACGCCGATGTTATGTATCGCCATGAGGTGGCCACCTAACGGACGAGAACTGTTCACCTTTATGTGAAAGCATGTGCTAGTGAGTACAGACCTACCCTCCCTTCCCAAGGATAGATTTCTTGATCGCGAACTGTCTTGGCTTGCCTTCAACCAGCGGGTCCTAGAACTCGCCGAAGACGAGAATCTGCCAATTCTGGAACGCACGAAGTTCTTGGCGATTTTCGCTAGCAACCTCGATGAGTTCTTCATGGTGCGCGTCGCAGGGCTTAAACGACGCATCGCAACGGGGATGGCTGTGCGTTCAGCTAGCGGGTTCAACCCGAACGAAGTTCTTGAGTCAATCTGGAACCGTGCACACGCCCTCCAGCGTGAGCATGCGCAAGTTTTTCAAGGCGAAATTCTTCCTGGACTGCTTGCAAGCGGGATTGAACTTCTGCGTTATGAGCAACTTACTCACGAAGAGCGCACTTCGCTTGACACATTTTTTCATGCGCAGGTTTTCCCAGTACTCACCCCGCTTGCTGTTGATCCTTCGCATCCTTTCCCTTACATCAGCGGACTCTCACTGAATCTGGCTGTAGTAGTACGCAATCCAATTTCAGGAAATGAACTCTTTGCTCGCGTGAAAGTTCCGCCGTCACTGCCGCGATTCGTCCCCCTCGGTGCACAGCGATTTGTGCCACTTGAAGACCTCATTGCAGAGCATCTCAACGAACTCTTCCCCGGCATGCAGATCTTGCAACATCACAGTTTTCGTGTGACCCGAAACGAAGATGTCGAAGTTGAAGAAGATGATGCAGAGAATTTGTTACTCGCTCTTGAGCGCGAACTTATGCGTCGTCGTTTTGGTCCGCCTGTGCGCCTTGAAGTTGAAGCCTCCATCGACCCATATGTTCTCGAGCTCTTAATCAGTGAGCTCGATGTCACTGCGAATGAAGTTTTTAGTTTGCCTGGTCCTCTTGATCTCACCGGGTTATGGGCATTTGTTGATCTCGATCGCCAAGACTTGAAACAGCCACGCTTTGTTGGCCGCACTTCCCGCCAACTTTCAGAATTTGAATCATCAACCCCACCCGATATTTTCGCGGTAGTGCGAGAACGCGACGTACTGTTGCATCATCCTTATGACTCGTTTAGTACCAGCGTCCAACTCTTCTTAGAGCAAGCCGCGAATGACCCACATGTCTTGGCTATTAAGCAGACCCTGTATCGAACGTCGGGCGATTCACCCATCGTGGATTCACTCATCACAGCGGCGCAAAATGGTAAACAAGTTCTGGCAATTGTTGAGATTAAGGCCCGCTTCGATGAACAAAACAACATCGACTGGAGTCGCAAACTCGAACAAGCAGGCGTGCATGTTGTCTATGGGCTTGTTGGCCTAAAAACGCACGTCAAAGCATCGATGGTTGTGCGCAATGACGGCGATCAACTTCGGCGGTACTGCCATCTTGGCACGGGTAACTACCATCCAAAAACCGCTCGGCTATATGAAGATATGGGCCTCTTAACTTGCTCTCCAGCTGTTGGTGAAGATATTTCGAATCTCTTCAATGTTTTGTCTGGTTATTCGATGAACACCACGTACTCACGTTTGTTGGTTGCCCCACACTCCGTGCGCACCGGCCTGATTGAGCGTATCGATCGCGAAATAAGTAACCATCTCGCTGGGTTGCCATCAGGTATTCGCATTAAGTGCAATGCTCTTGTTGATGAACCTGTGATTGATGCGCTTTATCGGGCTGCCGCCGTTGGTGTGCAAATTCAAGTCTTTGTCCGTGGAATCTGTGCCCTTCGACCTGGGGTTCCAGGGTTGAGTGAAACTGTTCGGGTTATTAGCATTTTGGGTCGATTCCTTGAGCATTCTCGGGCCTTTTGCTTCGAAAACGGGGGCGAACCCGAGGTCTGGATTGGTTCGGCAGACATGATGCACCGCAACCTAGATCGGCGAGTCGAAACCTTGATTCGACTTGTTGAACCGTCGCAAATAGCGTGGCTGAATGATCTCTTCGATATGGCAATGAGCCCGAGCTTCTCTTCCTGGGAATTGGACTCCAAGGGTGATTGGACTCGGCACCTCAAAGCCGAGGACGGATCTTTACTTCTTGATTATCAGGAGACTCTGATTGCTCGCACGCGATCTGCAGGAACTCCATGACGGCACCAACTACTCACCGTGAAGTAGAACTAAAGTTCAGAGTCCACCCACTTTTTACCCTGCCTGACTTATCTGGCTTGTCTTCTCGTGTAGAAAAGCAGCCCCCGATTAATCTGGTGGCTGTCTATCACGACACTGAGGCACTCTCTCTATTTCGTTGGCAAGTCACTATGCGCCGTCGAGAAGGTGGCCTAGATGCCGGTTGGCATCTCAAGCTTCCGGTGCCAGACACACATGAAGGCGTGCGCGATGAACTTCATGCTCCACTGAGTGCTGGTCTCGTTGGCCAGGTACCAGCTGAACTTGTCGACATCATCGCGCCGCTGATCCAAGATCAAGCCTTGGCTCCTGTAGTTGAGCTTCGCACCCAGCGCACCCCACATATTTTTTATTCTGCTGAAGGTCTCGCACTGATTGAACTTGTCGATGACACCGTGCAGGTTCTTGATGACGCAGGTGCCATCGTCTCGATATTTCGAGAAATAGAAGTCGAGCTACAAGCTCACGACTCGCAGTCTGCTCGAAACACGATGACTGCGGCTTGCGACGCACTTCTCGCAGCGGGTGCTCTCCCCGGTTCGGTAAGTAAGGCAGCCTCCGCGCTCGGCCCCCGAGCTTCTGCCCCTGCAGATGTTCCCGATCTTCCAATGCCCAGCCCTAGCGGAATGGCTGCAGATGCGATTCGGGCAACGATTGCTAGCCACGTTCGTGACTTGATTTTCGCTGACGTAGCAGTCAGAAGGAATCTGCCTGACGCGGTGCATCAAGTTCGCGTCAGTGCACGTCGACTACGTAGTGTGTTGCGAACTTTCGAGCCACTTCTCGATCGCGAATGGTCTGTACAGCTAAGCGAGGAACTCGCGTGGCTTGCTGATGAGATGGGCCTTATCCGTGACAGCGAAGTTTTGGAAAAACGACTTCTTTCCCACATCACGCTCATTCCCATTGAGGATGGCTACGTTTCAGGCATAGCCATCAAGCAAGCACTTGATCGGCGCATCGAAGTCGCTCGTCAAGGCGCTTTGGCTGCCATTCGTAGTGATCGCCACACCTACCTTGTTCAAGATCTCATCGAAGCTTCACGTGCACCTAAGCTCCTTGATGGCGCTTATCAAGCCTGTGAGGACGTTCTACCCGATCTTGTGGCAAAAACTTGGCGAGTGCTTCGTAAGTCATGCGGTGCTCTTGAACTTGGTGGGCCGGCTCATGAATGGCATGCGGCTCGGATCAAGGCCAAGCGCGCTCGTTACGCCGTGGATTGCATTGCCCCCATCTTTGGTGGAAAGGTTGCAAAGTTTGGTAAAGCCCTCGCTGCAGTAACTGAAGTTCTTGGTGATCACCAGGACGCATTTGTGGCTCAAGAGTTTCTGCGAGAACTTGCCCAACAAGATTCAACAGATGGGCGCACCGGGTACGCGCTAGGTCTGTTGCATGGAGTTGAACTGGAGGCTGAAATGGATTCACGTTTCGAGTTCGTGGAGTTTTGGGAAAAAGCACGTCATGCTGCGCAGAACTCTGGGCTGATTTCAACGTGAGTCAGCCAACTTCCCCAGACGTCATCCGTGCCGCGGGAGTCGTGCTGCTGCGCGGAGCGCAAGGTCGTTATGAAACGCTGGCTGTGCATCGTCCCCATCGCAGCGACTGGTCACTTCCCAAAGGCAAGATCGACCCGGGAGAACATGTCATTTCCGCTGCCATTCGCGAATGCGACGAGGAAACCGGAATTCAAGCAGTCCTCGGGGCACGTCTGCCTACGCAGGAATACATGGCGCTAGGCCAACCCAAGACCGTTGACTATTGGGTCGCGCATATGAATGCCGAAGAAGAATTTCAACCCAACGACGAAATCGATGAGATGCGATGGGTGAATGTTCAAAGCGCTCGTCATTTGCTCACCTATGCGCACGATGTCACTCTTGTAGAACAGGCTGCAACTCTTCCTCCCACACAGCCGCTTATTATTTTGCGACACACACAAGCCGTGAAACGTTCCGACTTTGACGGTAAAGATGATCGCGATCGACCAATCAGTGGCAGAGGTCGCAGTCAAGCCAAAAGCTTGATCCCCTTACTCGATGCCTACGGAATCACGGCCGTCTACTCATCAGATGCCCAGCGCTGCACCCAGAGTGTGAAACGGTTTGCGAAAGCCATTCAAGTTCCCGTGATACCTGAGGCTTGCTTAAGCGAAGAACGCTTCCTAGAAAACCCAAAACGTGTAGCGAGTCGAATTCGTGATCTTGCGGGGCAACAACAATCTCTGGTGATCTGTTCACATCGTCCCGTGATGGCAACAATTTTAGAATCTCTCGCGAAAACTTTAGGTGACGACCCGTCACGTCCGTATTGGGATCCAAAACTTCAACCGGGATCCTTCATTGTGGTGCACCGAGCCTTCGCACCCGATGGAACTCCACGAGTAGTGAGCGTCGAACGCCACCAAATCGAACACTGACGCATTAAACGACCGCAATTGTCACGCTCTGAAATGGCTTGCCCTTGGTGAATGTCACTATGCACGAACCACGACTCTTCATCACTACGAGGCTGGCTTTTACTACACACACACTTGGCGTCGATGACGTGATCTTCACTCTCGGTTGCAGACTGACTTCAGCCCATAAAGCGATTCTTTTCACCGTGACTTGGCTGCCCAGCTTTCGTGTTCTTGCCACCGCAGCAAACGGTGCCGCCAAGGTTGTGAGTGGGCCAGCGCCAAGAGCATTTGTGCCGATTACGCTAAAACTCAGTGCCTGCCCACTTGGCAACTGATCAAACTCACATAAAGTCGATGTGGTGGTGCACGTTTGACCACTCGGAGCAGCAGTTACTTTCCAGATTGTTGACGTTGATCCGGTTGTCATCGGAGCCTTCCAAGTGACGTCAACTCGACTGCCCAAATTATTGGCAACAAGATCGATTGGAGCGGGTGGTATCGCTGTTGCGATATTGCCTTGCTGCTGCAACCAAGGGAGAAACGAAGTAACTCTCGTGTACAAACCTGGATAGCCCGCCTTTGCGCACTCGTTTCCGCTGCTTACTAAGCCAGCGAGTACGGGCACTGATTCGCGGATAACCAGCGGGCCACCGCTATCGCCTTGGCAGGCATCAACCGCACCAATAGGCGATCCTGCACATACATGCTGAGTTGGATCAAGATCTGGGCCATATTGCCCGCATGGATCATTCGGACCTGCAAGCACTGTCACGTCGGCACGGATCAATTGATCTGATGTTGTCGCATTTGTTGCCGCTGTGACTCCCCATCCAGTGACGGTTCCGGCCGTGCCATTTGCAGGCCAAGTATTCGGTGTGAAACCAAATGGCAACGCGATCGGGTAGACCTTGCCCGTGATATCGACCGGCTTGGCAAGAGTAATGACGCCAATGTCATTGGAAAACGTTCGCACATCAAAACTTGGGTGCGCAATAGTCGCTGCGACAGGTAGCTCCTGGGCGTTTGAACGCTCACTAGTTTTACTGATCCCAGCCCACACTCGCACATCACTTGGCGCGTAACCCGCCAAGCAGTGCGCCGCTGTGACCACCATCGTTGGTGAAACTAACGCGCCCGAACATTGCGAAGTGCCGCGCAGCACGATGAATACTTGCCAAGGTGAAGTGTCGATGGAAACCGCACTTCCGCCAATAACTGTTGGTGCGTGCGTGGGAACTGCATTCGCACTTGCAGGGTTGAAGAACATCACACATGCTGCAAGACATATTGACAGGCGGCCAAGAATTCTCACCTTGTAACCATAGTGCCTAGACGTGACTCGCGATGGATTTGTAGCGCCTCACATCGCACAGAACACTATTGAAAGACAGCACTATTTAAAGACGACCGTCTTACGTCCAGCAAGCAAGATCCGATCCTCTGCGAAAAGGCGCACAGCGCGAGCGAGCACTAGGCGTTCAACATCTCGGCCGATTTCAGCAAGGTCATTAGCTGACTGTGCGTGAGTTACGCGCTCAACTTCTTGTTCAATGATCGGGCCCTCATCGAGCTGGGCCGTAACAAAGTGTGCCGTGGCACCGATCAGCTTGACTCCTCGATCATGTGCTTGGTGATATGGCCGCGCACCTTTGAAGCCAGGAAGAAATGAATGGTGAATGTTAATGATTCGTCCTGAGAGTTGCGAACATAAGTCATCAGATAACACCTGCATGTAACGCGCAAGGATGACAACATCGATGTTGTTCTCTTTAGTCAACCGAAGCAACTCAGCTTCCTGATCAGCTTTCGTCTCAGAAGTCACTGGCAAATAAACGTAAGGAATTCCGTGTCGCTTCGCGATGTGTTCGCAGTCAGGGTGATTGGAAACAATCAACGGAATTTCAATTGGCAATTCGCCGATCTCATGACGGTAAAGCAAATCAATCAAGCAATGGTCATGCTTGGACACCATAATCAAGGCTCGGCGGCGATCACTTTCCCGACGCAGGGTCATCTCTGGATTGAATTGGATTACTTGAGCGGTGATCGCAGTTCGCACCTCTTCAAGTTTCAGCGGGGATTCAAATTTGGTACGCAAACTAAACACACCGGAGTCTTCATCGGTGAACTGGGCTTGCTCCAAAATATTGCCTTGCACGCCTAGAAGGGACCCTGTGATGGCATGCACGATGCCCGGGCCGTCGGCGCAGCGCAGGGTCAAGATGTAGTGCTCAATGACGCTCATCTGATGCAATCTACGAGATCCCCCACCCCTGCCGGTAGCGTGCCCCAAATGAATGGCGTGGTGGTCGTGGGAACTGGCATCGCTGGGGTCCGGGCTGCGGAGGCTTTGCGTGCGTCGGGGTATCAGGAAGAAATTGCCTTAATCTCGCCTGAGACACCGATTTATCGCCCTTCCGTCTCTAAAGAAGCCCTTCAGGCTCCGGTGGTCGGCCAGGCAGCAATGCCTCTCAAACGCAGCGCAGATGAGTTCACCTGGCTCCTTGGACATCGAGTTGAGTCGTTAGACCTCGTTGCCAATTCACTGGTCGTGACCACACCAGAAGCCGAAATCGTCACTCGCGCTTTTGATGGCTTGGTAATCGCTTCAGGGCTTCGCTCTCGCCAGTTGCCGATTCCCGGCCCCGCTCAGGGCCGCTTCACCTTGCGAACATTGACTGACGCACAAGAGCTCGAACCGCATTTAAAACCTGGCGCGAAAATTGTGATCATTGGTTCGGGATTTATCGGTTGTGAAGTGGCGGCTTCCGCCGTTGCTCGTGGCGCGGATGTCACAGTGATCTCCCCCGAAGTCACCCCGCTTGCCAGCTCGATTGGTGTTGAGCTTGGTGAACGGATCGCGGCGAAGCATCGCAATGAAGGTGTGACATTCATTCTTGACGCGTCTGTCATTGAATTTCTTGGGATCACATCCATCACTGGGTTACGTTTGAGTGATCAAACCCAAATCACTGCAGATATTGTCGTGGAGGCTGTCGGCTCTCTTCCCAACACAGAGTGGCTTATTGGCAACAGCCTAGATCTCACAAACGGCGTACTTACTGATCAGTATCTACGAGCTGTGGGCACAACTGCTTGCGTTGTCGCCTGTGGCGACATTGCTCGGCATCCAAACGCTTTGTTTGGTCCTTTGGCGCGAAGAATTGAGCACTGGACTGTGGCAGGAGACATGGGCACTCACGCAGGCAAGACATTGGCGCGACTTCTCAATGGAAGCGACAATGAGTGCCAAGCCTTCGTCCACGTGCCAAGTTTTTGGTCAGATCAGTACGACATGCAAATTCAGTCCTTTGGCATTCCAAGTTTGGGAACCGAAATATCAATCATTGAAAGTGATACTGCGGGTAACTGCATCGCTGAGTATCGCGATGCGACCGGACTCGTTGGTGTAGTGGGAATCAACAGAACCAGTGAAATTGCGCACTACCGAAAATTGCTCAACTCGCGTATCTAGGGAATCAGACTTACGCATTGGCCAAACACATCCAAGGATGGCGGATGGCTTACGCACCGAGGTCTGTGCTTACTTTCGCAGCGATGCTGGGTCTATTCGAGTCTCGTCCCTAGCCCCGGACATGCAAAGACCCGCACGGCTGGGGGGCAATCGCACGGGTCTTGCCGCGATATTGTGCTTGGAAAGTGGTGATTTGTCACGTCTTCGTGAGACCTTCCCTAGAATTCATATATGACGGATCCAGCCAGTGGGAATTCAGTCGGTCTCAAGCGTGGAAGCATCCTGCTTCATATAGGTGTTCACAAGACCGGAACTACCGCAATCCAAGATGCACTGGCGCACGCGCGACCTGAACTGTCTCAGTGGAATGTTCAATATCCGGGAAATGCCCAAGCCCACCGGCGGGTGGCTTCCAGCGCCATGAACAGGCGACTTGGCTGGCAAGTTGGCGGCGCTCCCGCCCCGGAGCCAGCAGTGTGGGAAAACTTCGTGAAGAACGCTCACGCATTCCAGGGAATCACCGTGTGTTCAAGTGAATTCTTCGCCGAATCTGACGATGCGACAGCCGGTGAGATTGTTGAACGAATAGGCAAAGGCAATGTTCACGTCATCATCACTCTGAGAAACCTTGGAAAAATCCTTCCGTCTGCTTGGCAGCAAATTCTGAAATCTGGCTACGAGAATGGGTACGTTCATTGGCTCAAGAACGCACTGACAGAGGTGGAAAATGAGCCAAAGACTGAGGTTTTCTGGGCTCGTCATCGGCACGACATCGTTGTTGAACGATGGGCCAAGCTTGTCGGTAGTGACCGCGTGACCGTGGTTGTTGTTGACGATTCAAATCGTGACGGTATTTACCACGACTTCGAAAATTTGCTTGGTCTACCTAAAGATGCACTGCTAAAACAAAGAAAACACACCATGAACCGTTCGATGACAACAGCAGAAAGTGAATTACTTCGCCGCCTGAATGAAGTTGTCGGTGGAAGCAAGGGCTGGAAAACATATGGCAACGCGGTGCACGATGGCCTGATCAAAGGCATGGTTGAGGGCCGCACCCCCGATGC
>Ga0114978_10000670_pt1 | contig 28973 bp, 21 predicted proteins | sample S_140212_EF_Meta_FD_87027 | JGI IMG/M metagenome (GOLD analysis project Ga0114978, IMG submission 87027) | Freshwater microbial communities from Lake Simoncouche, Canada to study carbon cycling - S_140212_EF_MetaG | ecosystem: Environmental > Aquatic > Freshwater > Lake | place: Lake...
AGTATATTTGTGTAACGGTATTTTTATAAACACAGACTATGGTTATGAATCTTATGTTCAAGTTGATGGATTTTCTGCGTGGACATGGAATAGTGTAACATCCACAGGTACTTGGACTGATTTAACTTCTGATTATCTTTCGGGATTATTGAGTTAATATGTGTTCAACAGATTGTATTTATTTTATAATAACCAACAACAACCTCAACAAATACGGAAACTTCAACTAATACACCGACTAATACTCAAACCACTACAACAACATAAATCTTAATTAAGAAATAAAATAAGATTACTTTATAAAATTAGAGAAAATCGTAGTATTTATTAGATAAATAACATTTAAAATGGCATGTAGCAAATATACCTTAACAAATACAGGTTCCACAATTGTGAACTTTAATTATAGAAGATGTGATGATACAATGTGGGAATACCAAGTTCAGTTGGGCCCAAATCAAACAAAAAATATTTGGGCAATTGATGGAACATATACAATTGCAGATTATTTTAAACCTGAAATAGGACAAATAGTTGAAAGCGTATTCCCTCCTAATGCGCCAAATCCAACTCCAACACCGACTGCGTCTGTAACTACAACGCCAACAAACACACCAACTAATACACCAACAAATACGCAAACACCTACTAATACTCAAACACAAACTCCAACAGACACACCAAATATTACCACAACTCCAACTAATACCGCAAGCGTAACTCCTACTAATACGGGGACTCCAACTAATACTACAAGTGTAACACCTACTAATACGGAGACTCCAACAAACACACCAACTCCGACTAATACAGGAACTCCAACTAATACTGCAAGCGTAACTCCAACTAATACCTCAACAATAACTACAACACCTACTGAAACTTCTACTCCAACAAACACTCCAACTAATACCTCAACAATAACTACAACACCTACTGAAACTCCTACTAATACTCCTACACATTCATAAAAAATATATTTAAATAAAAATAACAGAAATAACGAGTATTTATAATAAAATTGAAATAAAATGTCATGTAGCAAATATACTTTAACAAACACAGGTTCAACGTCTGTGAACTTTACTTACAGAAGATGTGACGACTCAATGTGGGAATATCAAGTGGACTTAACACCCACTCAAACAAAAAACATTTGGTTAATTGATGGAACTTATACAGTCGCCGAATTATTCAAATCAGAAATTTTATTAGTTAATGACGGAGCATTCCCTCCTACCACATAAAAGTTTTCAAATAAAAATAACAACTAACCCTCCACTTTTACGGAGGGTTTTTTATTTTTGTAGTAAAATATATTTAAATGAAAATTTTTATTCAAATCGCGTCTTACAGAGACCCACAATTAGTTCCAACACTTAAAGATTTAATTGCAAACGCAAAACGACCAAAGAATTTAGTATTCTCAATTGCAAGACAATTTGCAGAAGAAGATGGATTCGACAACTTAGACGAATACAGAAAAGATAAAAGATTTAAAATTTTAGATATTCCATATCAAGAAGCCAAAGGTGTTTGTTGGGCAAGAAACCTAACACAACAACTTTATGATGGTGAAACTTACACCCTGCAAATTGACTCACACATGAGATTTGTTAAAGATTGGGATGATATCCTAATCAAGATGATAAAGGGGTTACAGAAGGATGGATATGCAAAGCCTCTACTTACGGGTTATGTTTCATCCTTTGACCCCGAAAATGACCCAGCAGGTAGAGCTCCCGATGCTTGGAGAATGGCGTTTGATAGATTTATTCCAGAAGGTGCGGTATTCTTCTTACCTGAAACTATTCCAGGTTGGAGAGAAATGAAGAAACCTGTAACAGCAAGATTCTATTCGGCTCACTTCTGTTTCACATTAGGAGAATTCTCAACTGAAGTTCAACATAATCCTGAATACTATTTCCACGGAGAAGAAATCTCTATTGCCGCAAGAGCTTACACATGGGGTTATGATTTATTTCACCCACACATTCCTGTAGTTTACCATGAGTATACTCGTAAAGGTAGAACAAAACAATGGGATGACGACAAGACTTGGGGGGAAAAGAATAAACACTCTCACCTTACTAATAGAAAATTATTTGGTATGGATGGAGAAACTCAAGAAGGTCATGATGGCCCTTATGGATTCGGTACTGTTAGAACTCTTAAAGATTATGAAAAATATTCAGGTTTATTATTTAAAAAACGTGCAATTGACAAGTATACGTTAGATAAAAACTATCCACCAAACCCATATAATTTTGAAACAGAAAAAGAATGGGAAGATAGTTTCTGTATGATATTCAAACACTGTATTGACGTAGGTTACTCAAGTGTTCCTGAAACTGATTATGAATTTTGGGTTGTTGCATTCCACGGTCCAAACGATGAAACTCTATTTAGAAAAGATGCAGACAAAAATGAAATTGCAGGATTCATGAGAGACCCTGACGGATACTGTAAGATTTGGAGAGACTTCCAAACTGACATATTACCAACTTATTGGGTTGTGTGGCCATATAGTACATCTAAGGGATGGTGTGATAGAATCACAGGACAACTAAATCATAACACACAGAGTTAATGAAATTTAATGATATTCCCAAATTTGTTGTGAATTTGGAAAGGAGACCCGATAGGTTAGAAAAAGTTAAAAAAGAATTGGAGTATATTGGTTGGGATTATGAAATCTTTAAAGCAATAGACACAAATTCTTATATGGGCATCACTCGTTCAATTTTGGAAATAATTAAAATTGCTAAGGAAAGAAATTATCCTCGTGTAATGATTATTGAAGATGATATTGGTTTTATGCCGTATTCAAAAGATTTTTTAAACAAATTAGAAGAGGTTTGTGATGGTTTGGAGTTCGGAGTATTTAATTTATCTCCAACTTTAAACCGATTTATTAATAGAAGTGAAACAAACGAGTTACTTCTTGATATGACTAATTTACCTATAAGACCTGAACATCTTAGAGACATTTATGCTTGTAATACTTTGATTATTGATTCATCGATTTATGATGAGATGTTTAAAATATCTGAAACAGCATTTCCAAGTGGAGATTTTTTTTACGCAATTGATGATTACATTTTTCAATTTATAATTCAAAAATATCAAAGTTACTGTCCTATTTTACCGATTGCACCTCAAGGAAAAGATATTTCAAATATTTCAGATGGAGAGTACAATAACTTTTATTTACAAACATATAATTGGAATTTGTATAGCCCTACAAAAATTCCTAGTGAATTTTTAGACCAATACAAAAACCAAGAAACAAAAAATAATAACGAACACAAAAATTTTTACTATGTCAGTTAAATTTATAACATCTATCTATAGTGATTTATTCGGAACGGAATTCGGAGGAAGGCCAGGAAGAGGTGGTCATTACAGATTTAGTCTATTGTCTATTTTAAAGATAACAGATGCGGATTTTTTATGCTATACATCAGATAGAGAAATAGAATCATTAAAACAATTTTTCTATAATGAAAATAATATTTCACCCGATAAATTAAAGTTTAAAGTTTTTGATATTGCAAATACAAAATTCAAAGACTTAATCAATCAATATAAAGATATTGAGGGAACTAAAAAATCTGATAGATGTGTTGAAGTACAATATTCTAAATTTCATTGGTGGTGGGATGAGGATAAGTCTTATGACTATTATTATTGGATTGATGCTGGTCTATCTCACTGTGGATTAATACCTTTAAAGTATCTAACAAGTGAACATCCACAAGGAAGATATTATGAAAGTTCATTATTTAACAATGATTTTTTAAAGAATCTTATTGAAGACACTAAAGATAAATTTGTCATTCTTGGAAAAGAAAATGATAGAAACTATTGGTCAGGAACTGTGGATAGAAAATGGTATACTGACTTTGATAGAGGTTTACACATTATTGGTGGGTTATTTGGTGGACATAAAGATAAGTGGGATGAGGTTGTTAATCTTTTTGAAAATTATGTCGAACGGATTATTACTGAAGACCAAGGAATTCCTCATGAAGAAAATGTCATGACTCTTATGTATTACAATCACAAAGAGTTATTTGAAAGAAAACATTTTGATATTTGGTGGTGTAGAGACAACGCACCTCAAGGAGTAACTGATGAGTTGTTTGAACAAAATAAAAGTTTTTATAGAATCTTAGAAGAATTTAATAGAATATATGAGTAATATAACTTTAGTAACAGGTATTTGGGATATCGGTCGTGGAGAATTAACAGAAGGTTGGTCGAGGTCATACCAACATTATTTAGATAAATTTGAACAACTATTAAAAGTTGAAGAAAATTTAATCATTTTTGGTGATGATGAGTTAAAAGATTTTGTTTTCAAAAGAAGAGAACAATCAAACACTCAATTTATTACAAGACCACTATCTTGGTTTAGAAACTCTGATTATTTTGATAAGATTCAACAAATTAGAAACGATGAAAGTTGGAAGAGTAGAGCGGGATGGTTATCCGAATCAACTCAGGCTAAATTAGAAAACTATAATCCATTAGTCATGTCAAAGGTGTTTTTATTACACGACGCCAAAATTATGGACCAATTCAATTCTGAATATATGTTTTGGATTGATGGTGGTTTAACCAATACCGTACACCCTGGATATTTTACTCACGATAAAGTTTTAGACAAGTTATCAAAATACATTTCTAAATTCTCATTTATTTGTTTCCCTTACGATGCTGAAAATGAAATACACGGATTTGAATATAACAAATTAAATTCAATTGCGAGTAATAAAGTTAATAAAGTCGCTCGTGGTGGTTTCTTTGGAGGTCCTAAACATACTATTAGTGATATTAACGGAATTTATTATAATTTATTAATATCAACATTAAATGAAGGTTATATGGGTACTGAAGAGTCAATATTCAGTATTATGTGTTATAAACACGCCGACCTTATTAACTATTTTGAAATCGAAGGTAATGGTTTAATTGGTAAGTTTTTTGAAGATTTAAAAAATGATGAACTTAAACCTAAGTCAGAACATGTTGGTAGAGAGACAAGTAAATTAGATACTAACAAAGTCGGTTTATATGTTATTACATTTAATAGCCCTAAACAATTTAGAACCTTAATCGATTCTATGTTGGCCTACGACAAAGATTATATTTTAAAAACTCAAAAATATTTGTTAGACAATTCAAGTGATTTATCAACAACCGAAGAATACTCGGTAATTTGTGAAGAATTTGGTTTTCAACATATTAAGAAAGATAACTTAGGTATTTGTGGTGGTAGACAATGGATTGCAGAACATTTTAATGAAACTGATTTAGATTTTTATTTATTCTTTGAAGATGATATGTTCTTTTTTCCGAATGAAGGAACTGTATGTAGGAACGGATTTAATAGATATGTTCCAAACTTATATTCAAAAACTTTACAAATTGTTAAGAATGAAAACTTTGATTTCTTAAAACTTAATTTTACAGAGTTTTATGGTGATAACGGTACACAATGGTCTTGGTATAACGTACCTCAAAGTGTTAGAGAAATTCATTGGCCAAACAAACAAAGATTACCTGAACAAGGTATTGACCCGAATGCCCCAAGAGCGGCATATAATGCAATCAAAACACATCAAGGAGTACCATATGTGACTGGTGAAGTTTATTATTGTAACTGGCCTCAAATTGTATCAAGAACAGGAAATAAAAAAATGTTTTTGGAAACAACATGGGCACATCCATTTGAACAAACGTGGATGAGTCATATGTATCAGTTAGTCAAAAAAGAAGAATTATATCCAGGATTGTTATTAATGACACCAACTGAACACGATAGATTTGAACATTATAACAGAGATTTAAGAAAAGAGTCATAACAATATATTTATTGTTATGGAATTTTTTATCAAACAGAATGCGACACTACCTGTATTAAAAATGCAAGTGGTAAAGGACGGTAGAGCAGGGTACTTACAACTAATGGAAGATTTAGAGGTTTCCACAATATTTTTCACAATGATTGATGTGGAAACAGGAATTCCTAAAATTGTTTCAGCTCCATGTGAAATTGTTAATTTAATTTTACCTGAAGGTGCAACACCCGAATATTACATTTATTTTAAATTTACTGCAAGAGATACAAATACTCCTGGTAGATACTCAGGTCAGTTCTTAATTAAAAATGATGAAGGAAATCTAATACTTCCAATCAGAGAAGAATTGTATATTAATATCCAACCAAGTTTCATTTCGGAAACTGCTTGTTGCTAAGTTGACAATCTTATCAACCTCAATTATATTTATAGGTAAGGAAAACTTCACCGTGTGTGAAAGCTAATAACCCAACTATAATATGATATCCACAGAAGAAATTGAATCGTTCCTACACGGAAACGACCCCGAAGAATTTATTGTCGCTATTGAATACGACTATCGCGAAAACTGCATCTACAAAATCAAAGAAATTCCTGGCAAAGGTAAAGAAATCCGAAAGGATACTTTTACACCATTCGCATGGGTTGGTGATTTACGTAATCTAAAATTTTATAATGATTCCAAATCTGCTCAGAAAGAAGCAATGACCAAATATGGTATTGTGATTGAAAAGTTGGATACACATAAAGATGAACGTCTCGAAAAAGGTTTGATGTTTATGGTAAAATCCCTTAAAGGATACCGTGAACTTATTCAGTTTTTTAGAGATGGTGGATGTGACCCATGGGGCGATAAGACAAAAGAAAAGATTATGATTCTACCTCCTGTAGAACAATATCTTATTTCAAGAGAAAAAAGATTATTCAAAGGATTTGAAAATTATGACCAAGTAACCCGACTTGTATTTGACTTAGAGACGACCTCTTTAGAACCAAAAGACGGTCGTATATTCATGATTGGAATTAAGACAAATACAGGATACCATAAAGTTATTGAATGTATTGATGAATCTCAAGAGAGAGGTGCCATCATTGAATTCTTTAAAATTATTAATGAATTAAAGCCAAGTATTATTGGTGGGTATAACTCAGCAAACTTTGACTGGCATTGGATATTTGAAAGATGTAGTATCTTAGGAATTGACCCAAAGAAAATCTGTAAGTCATTACACCCACAACATTCATTTACAAGAAAAGATAGTATGTTAAAACTTGCCAATGAGGTTGAGACATTTACTCAGACTTCTATTTGGGGTTATAATGTTATTGATATTATTCACTCAGTTCGTAGAGCTCAAGCAATTAACTCAAACATTAAAGCGGCTGGTTTGAAATACATTACTCAGTTTATTGACGCTGAATCGCCTGACCGTGTATACATTGACCATTTGGATATTGGTCCTTTCTACTCAAAGAAAGATGATTTTTGGTTAAATACTCAAAATGGTAAGTACAAGAAGGTTGGTGTCGATTCAAAGATTGATGATGCTTGTATGAAGCGTAGTGATGTGTATATTAAAATTACGGGTGATAAGTTAGTTGAAATGTATCTTGATGATGACTTAGATGAAACTTTACTGGTTGATAAAGAATTTAATCAAGGTTCTTTTTTACTTGCGGCAATGATTCCAACAACATATGAAAGGGTTTCAACTATGGGTACTGCAACTTTATGGAAGATGTTAATGTTAGCATGGTCTTATAAACATAACTTAGCAATCCCTGCTAAACAATCAAAGACTGACTTTGTTGGTGGATTGTCTCGTTTATTAAAAGTAGGTTATTCTAAGAATGTATTGAAACTTGACTTTAGTTCTTTGTATCCATCCATTCAGTTAGTACACGATGTATTCCCTAAATGTGATGTGACAGGTGCAATGAAAGGTATGTTGAAATATTTCCGTGATACTCGTATTAAGTACAAACAATTGGCTGAGCAGTTTTATGAATCAGACCGTAAGAAGTCTGAATCATATGGTAATAAACAATTACCTATTAAAATCTTTATTAACTCCATGTTTGGCGCATTGTCAGCTCCACAAGTATTTGCTTGGGGCGACATGTATATGGGAGAACAAATTACTTGCACAGGACGACAATATTTACGTCAGATGATTAAGTTCTTTATGTCCCGTGGTTACACTCCTCTGGTGATGGATACGGACGGTGTAAACTTCTCCTTACCCGATGATGTGGAGGAAAGAAAGTATATTGGCCGTGGATTAAATTGGAAAGTAAAAGAAGGTAAAGAATTTACAGGACCTGAAGCAGATGTTGCAGAATATAACGACACATTCATGAGAGGTGAAATGGCTTTAGATTGCGACGGTACTTGGCCATCATGTATTAATCTTGCTCGTAAGAATTATGCAACTATGGATTATAAAGGTAAAATCAAACTTACTGGTAACTCAATTAAATCAAAGAAACTTCCGTTATACATTGAGGAGTTTTTGGATAAAGGTGTTAAGTTATTATTACAAGGTAATGGAAAAGAGTTTGTCGAGTACTACTATGAATATCTTCAAAAGATATATGATAAAAAAATTCCTTTAAGTAAAATTGCTCAAAGAGCTAAGGTTAAGTTAACTATTGAGGACTACAAAAAACGATTAACTCAAAAGACAACTGCTGGTAATAGTATGTCTCGTATGGCTCATATGGAATTAGCAATACAACAAAATCTTGGTGTTAACCTTGGTGATGTAATTATGTATGTTAATAATGGAACTAAAGCTTCACAAGGAGATGTTCAAAAAATGACTGTTAAACAAATCAAGGATGCTAATACTTTAAACACATTTAATGACTCTAAGGCAAAACTTATTACTGACGGTGTTATGATTAATTGTTATATGTTAGATAAAGATATATTAGATAACGACCCAACTTTAACTGGCGACTATAATGTTCCAAGAGCAATTTCTACATTCAATAAAAGAATTGAACCTTTAATGGTAGTATTCAAAGATGAAGTTAGAAACGGATTAATTGTAGACAAACCTGAAGATAGGGGTATTTTTACAACATCACAGTGTGAATTAATTAATGGTAATCCGTTAGGTGATGGTGACCAAGATAGTTTGGAAGAAGTAATGTCATTATCAGAAGGAGAACTCAAATATTGGGATAAGAGAGGACTCCACTCTGATTATATGTATAACTTAGCTGAAGATGGTTGGGAGGACAAATTAAGAGCCTTTGAGACCATCGGAAGATAATATATACCAATTACCTGAGCAGAATCTAAATTCAACACAAGCGAATCGGTCCATTACGATTTCATCGTAATCTTCGTCTATCTTACCCACATCGGGTTTGATAGTTAAGTTTGTCATTGTTTTTACCACTACGTGGTCAGTTGTTTTAGAATCTAAAATGACTGTAGATTCTGCAACATTTCTAATAATAATACATTCTTCACCATTGGTTCTATATTCTCTTTCAGAAACAATTGAAATTTCAGATGTCTGAAGAACTTCGCCATTAATCAATCTGGTTGACGGTATTGTTTTAAGTATTGCCATAATTTTAAATTACATATATTTGACGAGGCATTGCTCTAAACTTCATTTGTTTGTTTAAGTTTTCGGCAATTAATGCTTCTCTTTCCATTACCTTATCAGGTCTCATTTTTGTTAACCATCCTTCAGCACCAATAAGTTCTTCTGTTAATTTAGATTTTTCATCTTTAGCTTCAGTAAGTAAACTCTGATAGTCCATTACGATTTCAGAATCAGGTGTTTTTAAATTACCACTATACTTACCTCTAACTCTCGCTAAAGTTTCTTTACAATAGGCGGTAAACCATCTTCTTACCCATTGTTGACCTGGTACATTTAAATCAATCCAAGTCAATTCCTCAATAGGAACATCTGTAGGTAATTTAATAATGTCAGGGTTATTTTTAAGACAGTCAGCTCTACTATCAGGCTCAACATCATAATACCAATACCATACGGCTTTACCTACGTATGCATTATAATTAGACCAATTAAATTTACCGCCTGGTGTATTGTACAAATGAATTGCTTTTTTACCGTCAGGTAAACCTGTTATTCTATATGTTAATGAACCACCTAAGATTCTATTAAGGATATTAGCTTCTTGCATTCTAATCAAGTAATCAAAACCTGACATCATAAAATAAGACCCTTGGTAACCCATTTGTGCAAAACCCGCTTCGTTTGCTCCAAGTCCAACACCACCAAAACCACCAGCCATACCACCTAATCCAAATGCACTCCATGCTTGGTCACTGAACCATAATAATTCATTAACCTCACGTCCTGCAGGAATTTCATAAGTTTGTTGGTTTTTCTCAAGTATAAAGTAATCTTTCTTTAAAACCCAAGGACCTTCAGTTTGAAGACCTACAATTTTAGAATATGAATAACTAAATTGTTGTTCAAAATCCATAGTTCTAGTAACAAGAGCTCTTGCTACAGACCTTTCGTTCATATTTAAATTAACAAGATTAACCCATTGAGAATCAATTAACCATTGAAGGATATATTCTTCATAATCCCCAATTGCTAACTCCATTAATGAGTCCATCATTTCATCCTCAAGTTCAACACTTCTAAGCGGTGCGCCGAGTTGATGTTTGATTCTCGTATAAATTTTACTTCTTTCTGGTTCTGGTATTGCTGACATATCAAATAAATATCAATTAGTTTATTATATATCGTATAGTAACGAGTCAATTGGAAACACAAAGTTTCCGTTAACAATTTTTGGTTTTTTATCAAATACCAAAATATTTTTCCCTTTTTGAAAAATCATTAGGTCGGTATTATAAAGTTTAACACTTGCAGTTCCTTCTAAAGTTATTCCATCTTCTGAAACAATTTTATTTCTAAATGGTTTAACTTGAGCGGTATATGTTTTTCCGTCTTTAGTTATTTCCAAATCAACACCTTTAAGAGCATCTTTCTTACTTCCTAATTCACCAACTAATTCTACTTTAGCTTCTTTACCAAAATGTCTTTTTAATATTGCCGCCGTGATTTCTTCTCTCTTTGAACCTGCTTTATCTTTCTCAGTTAATACTCTTAAAAGATTAATTAATGTCGCACTTTGTTTATCAAAAATTCTAAACTTAAAGTGATTCAACGCAGCCACAAATCTTTCAACTTCTTTCTTTTGCTCAGCAGGAGTCTTACCCATAAACTCTATAGGTTGTTTTCCTGTGGTTGCAACAATCACTCTGTTTAAGTCTTTCAATAAGATACAGAATGAAGTGTAATTAGTGTTCAATTTGTTTAATACTGACCTCCCTGGTCCCTCAATATCGTATACTCCAGGTAGTTGGTCATTTTGTGGTTTTTCAATGTAATTCTCGTGAAATACCTCTTTCATAATTTTGTTGACTCCATTCATATAAGTCCACTTAACATCAGGATTTACGTTGAATAACATTCTGTAAAATTCGTTTTCTGAAGAACTACACATCTCTGACTTACCTTCAGTTAACACTTGTTTCATCTCACGAGATTCTGTTAATTTTGTTTCAATTTTCATTTCATATAATTTTGTAACAAAATCCCAGTTAACTACTGTCCAAAAGTTTGAAATGTATTCATCTCTTTTGTTTTTGTATTTCAGATAGTAAGCGTGTTCCCACACATCTAAACCTAATAAAGGAAACCCACCACCCTCAATCACATTCATTAATGGATTGTCTTGATTAGATGTGGACATAATTTTTAGAGTGTTTCTTGGTGTAAGAACCAACCAAGCCCATCCTGAACCAAAACGGTCCTTAGCAATTTTTTCAAATTCTTTTTTAAAATTTGTAAACGTCCCCCACTGTTTCGTGATTTTCTTATAAAGTTCCCCCTTTAATGGTTTTGAGTTAGGGGTCAACATATTCCAAAACAATGCGTGGTTAAAAGCTCCACCTGCATTATTTCTTATGTCTTTATCAAAACGACTGATTGTCTTGATTATTTTTTCCAAATCTAAATCACCATATTTCTTTTTTGATAAAGCGTCATTTAGTTTGTCTACATAACCTTTGTAGTGTTTGTTGTAATGAAAGTTCATTGTCTCTGAGTCAATAAACTGTTTCAGTGCTGAATAAGAGTAGGGTAATTTTTCAATCCCAATCTTTTTCATTTCGGCTATCAACAACTTTGTTTCTTTGTTAACGTGGTTTTCGTGTATTTGTTTTTCAAGTTGTTGGATTTGTTCTTCTATTTTTTTCATAATTTTGGATTATCCATTACATATAAATAATCCGTTTTTCATTAATGTCGCAGCTTATTGATTCTTTGTAAAATTTCTTCAGCAGCATCTGCGGGATTTTGATTGTCTCCCATGACAGTTGATATTACTAATTTCTTGTTATTTAATATATCATAGATGATTCCCTCAATTGTATTTTCAAAAATAGGGTAATAAACTAATACATTATTTTTTTGTCCGTAACGGTAAGCTCGGTCTTCAGATTGTGCATGGTCTGATGGCAGGAATGATAAGTCATTCATAATAACAGCTTCGGCCGCGGTTAAAGTTATACCAACACCAGCCGCTTTAATGTTTCCTACAAAAACTTTAACTTTGGGATTTTCTTGGAATTGGTCAACACTAAATTGTCTACTTGTCTTTGACATTGAACCATCTAACTTAACTGCCGTTTTTCCAAAGTGTTCAGTAATTTTATTTAATGAGTCTGTAAAGTTACAAAATATGATAACTTTTTTATCTTGTTCAATAATGTTTTCGGCAATTTCAATTGTTTGTGTAATTTTTTCATCCGCAATAATTTGCCTTACCTTTGTCAATTTAGAAAATTGAACTGTTAATGATTTTGATTCGTCAGGGTTCTTATCGTACCAGTCATAATAGTCTCCCATTACCTCCTCATATTGTTTTGATTTTAGTTTAAGATATACAGGTGTAATAATCTTATCGGGTAAATCTAAAACATTTTCTTTTAATCTTCTTAATATTGTCCCTGATGTTCTATCTCTTAATTCTTCAAGGTTACTTGCGCCCATAACATTCCAAACTTTTCTTGGTCCTGCTTTGAATTGGTATCCTTCACAATATCTGATAACATAGGCCATCCAATTTTTGCTCACAGGTGAATCAACCAAACTTAATAAGTTGAAATAATCAATTGGTCTTGAAGTCATTGGAGTACCAGTCAATAACCAAAGTCTATCAACATTCTTAACAATGTCGTTAATTAATTTGGTTCGTTGGGCTTGAGCATTTTTGATGTAGTGAGCCTCATCAATAATTACCAAATCAAAGTTTGCTAAAAGAACTTGTGAGTCATCTTTTTTCTTTGGGTCATGAAAATTTTTAATGATATCGTAGTTAATAATAACAAAATCAGAATCGGTACTAAAATTCTTTCCTTCCGCAATATAAACTAATTTGTTTGAATAATTTTCAATCTCTCTTTTCCAATTAATTTTTAAAGTTGCTGGACAAATAATTAAAACTTTCTTTGACCCTGCTTCTAAGGCGGCAATAATTGTTGAAGTTGTTTTACCTAAACCCATATCATCGGCCAAGATAAACTTCTTATTCTCAACTAATTTTTGAATTGCCTCTTTTTGGTGATTCAATGGAGGTCTGTGGGAATATTTCTCGTAATCAATAACTACATTCTTAACTGTGTTATCTTTGATGACTGCAGCCTTAGGTAACCAAAAATCGTGAAGTTCTTCATTATCAAACACTTTACCCCAAATGTGAAACGCTTTTTCTTTTTCTGCTAATAACTTTTCTACCCAAACTTTTTCAGGAATTTGAGTGTATAATTTATCGTCAGCCAATTTCTGAGCGAAGTAAGCATCAAGTACCACCCACTTCTTTGCAACCTTTGGTTGTTTATCGTGGTTATTAATAATGTATTCGGACTGACTTCTTGTTGGGTAGAATTTTTTGTTAAGTTGTGACTTTCTTTTCAATTCTAACAAGTAGTTATTTCCACCTTCATAGGTTTCAAGTAACGTCATTGCCTTAGACTCTAAACTTATTTCTATCATTTAAAATAAATGTTTGGGATAAATATAGTTGAAGTTTAAGTATTTATCAATAAATGGATTATTAATATGCAGAAATTAGTACCAATAACAAGATTAGGTAAATTCTTTGGTGCGGAAGATTATTCCCTTGACATCGGTATGGGTGAAGAGTGGTTGATTGGTGATATGAATTTCACTGTGGTATTGTATCGAATAGACAGACAAAGAACAAAAACTGACGATGTTTATGGTGAAGTATTAGAAGATGGTATCCAATTTATGTCTCCTATTCAATTGAATGGTTATGTTCAAATTTTGGCACCAACTAATAAGTTGTTAGGTTCGTCATTAGTTAAACAAGATGAGCCAGGTAATATGAAATTTTCAATTTACCAAAAAACTTTAGATGATATGCAAGTTAACATCTTAATGGGTGATTACTTTGGATATTATGAAACAGAGGACAGAGTAAGATACTATACAGTAATAGATGACGGATTAGTTAAGTCAGATAACAAACACAGTTACGGAGGCTACAAGCCTTTTTATAGGACTATCATGGCAACATATGTAAGTGAAAATGAATTCAGAGGATTATAGTATGAAAAAGTGTAGTAAATGTCATATTGAACAAGATATTTGTTTTTTTGGAAAAGATTCTAAAAGAAAAGATGGGTTAAGACTTTATTGTAATAATTGCCGTAAAAAAGAAAGTCTTTATTATAGAATTAACAATAAAGAAAAAAGACAAAAAACACAAAAAAAATATAAAACATTAAATCCTGAATATTATTCAAATTATTATATTTCTCATAAAGAAGAAATTAAAGAATATAACAAAAATTATTACGAAACTAATAAAGAAAATTTAATTAATAAAATGTCACAATATACTAGTAATAGAAAAAAAACGGACATTTTGTTTAAATTATTTCATGTTGTCAGGTCTAGGGTTTATAAAATTATTAAAATTAAAAGTATCAATAAACAAAATAAAACTTTTGACATTGTTGGTTGTTCTCCAATCCAACTTAAAGAACATTTGGAAAAACAATTTAATGATGGGATGTCTTGGGATAATTATGGTAAATGGCATATTGACCACATAATACCATTATCATCCGCGAATAATGAAGATGAGGTTTACAAACTTTGTCATCATAATAACCTTCAACCTCTTTGGGCTGAAGATAACCTAAAAAAAAGTAATAAAATATTGTAATGCCATTACCAAGAGCACAAGTTAAACCAACGTTACCGTTAGTTCCACATAAAGTGTTGTCTGCTCGTAGAGAACAACTTTTGGAGTATATTAAATCTGACGGTACTTATCTTCCTAAATCAGTATTACATGCTGACTTAGATAAAGGTATGCTTAATTTTGTTAAGGAAGACCTTGAGGTTACTACTGCAGGTAAAACAGTTCCAATGTTGGATATCATTATTACAACTCAGAACTGGGCTCAATACACAGAGACGGCTATGTTTGTTGACCAAGATAACAATCCATCACCCCCATTTATTACAGTTGTTAGAAACCCTGATGTTAAGTATGGTAGTAATCCATCATTAATTTATACAATACCAAACAGAAAACAATTCTACTATGCCTCAGTCCCAACTTGGAATGGTAATGAACAAGGTATGGATATCTACACAATACCGCAACCAATACCAGTCGATGTAAAATATAGTGTAAAAATTGTTTGTAATAGAATGAGAGAACTTAATGAGTTGAATAAAGTAGTTATGCAAAAATTCTCATCAAGACAGGCTTATACTTTTATTAAAGGTCAATATGTTCCGATAGTTATGGACAATGTATCAAATGAATCACAATTAACAATCTCGGAAAGAAAATACTATATTCAAAGTTATGACTTCACAATGTTAGGTTATCTAATAGATGAAGATGAGTTTGAAGTAAAACCTGCGATTGCTAGAGTTACTCAATTAGTGGAGATTGATACATCAACAAGAAGTCAAAGAAGAAAAAAATATCCACAAAATCCTGATGAAGTTGACATGAACTATTTGTTCGTTAGTGGTAATACAACATTAAGTGATGTGATGGATTATACTGCAAATATGAACTTAGTATCATCAAATAATATTGACACATTTGATGTGTATATTAATAATGATTACTATGGTAGTGACTTACAAAATATTCAGATAACAACCAATGATATTTTAAGGATTGACGTTACAAAAAATAATAATACTCAAGAAGCGAATATCTTGTTCGAAAATAAGTTAGTTTAGTCTTCTCCGTATATATCTTTCTTCTCCTTACATTTTTCAATGATTAAATTTTCCAAAAATTTATAAATCTTTATTCCTCTCTTATCACAGTACTTTTTTAGTATCTCGTGTGATTCAGGGGATATTTTAATATTCTTTATTTCCTTCTTTATTTTCATGGGCAGAAAAAAGGCAGAATTTATTCCTACCGTTTATAAATAGATATACAAAAGTAAAGTTTTTTCATCTTATAATGAATATTTATCTATAAAATAAATCTGCATTAGAATAAAAATTAAATAATGGCAACAGCACAAGCAAATCAAAAAGTATACGTATCACCAGGTGTCTACACATCTGAGACAGACTTATCGTTCGTGGCTCAGAGCGTAGGTGTTACGACATTAGGTCTTGTAGGGGAAACTATTAAGGGTCCTGCATTTGAACCTGTGTTCATTACAAACTACGACGAGTTCCAAGCTTACTTCGGTGGCACAGAACCTGTTAAGTTTTATAACACACAAATTCCTAAGTACGAAGCTGCTTACATAGCTAAATCTTACTTACAACAATCAAACCAATTATTTGTAACAAGAGTCTTAGGACTTTCAGGTTATGACGCAGGTCCTTCTTGGAGTCTTAAATTAATCGCTAACGCTGACCCAACTACAATTGGATTAGATGGTGGTGGTACTCCTTGGTCTGCCGATTTTTCAGGAACTACAGGAGGGACAGTTACATTCTTAGACGCACTTCCTGATGAAGTACAAGCTAACTTAAATGTACAATATAGAATGGCTGATGGTAGTACATCAACATTACAAACAGATTTCAATACTTACTTGAGTGATATTTTCGTAAATGGTACTTCGGGGTCAACCGCAGTAATTTACGGAGCGATTGATTCAGCTGACTATGATTCATTAACAGGTTCAACATACACAGGTATTACTAATGCTTATGTTTGTGACTCACCAAATTTAGATTATAACGATTTATCTGCAAGTGATAATGATACTTGGTATTATGCTAACTTTAACTTAGACAGTGGAAACGCTTACACAGGATATTCATTCTATTATAAATTTAATGCTGTAACGGGAGCATCAACTACGTATAGTGGTACTATTTCAGGTAACATCTACTCATATACAGGAACTGCATATTCAGAGTTCAATAACATGGTTGTCGCAACTTTACGTTCAAGAGGTATCTCTTTATACGATAACAGTGCGGATAGTGAGAATCACGGACCAATTTATCAAGTAACAGGTCTTACTGATTTACAAATTGTGAGCACAGGTCAATACTCAGGTATTACTCAATCACCTTACGCAACATTCCTATTATCAGGTGTTACTAAAGCAGATGCTAACTCAGGAGAAAGAACTTCATTCTCATTTGAAACTTCATTATTAGCTTCATCTTCAAAATATCTTACTAAAGTATTGGGTGTTGACAACTTTGGAAAATCAAGATTTGAAGTTCCTGTGTTTGTAGAGGAAGCATATCAAGGTAGTCTTAACTATGCATATAATCAAGGTTATATTCGTGGTTTAAGTTCTGAATTAATAGCATTACCTGAAGCTAGAAGTCAAAACCCTAGTTCAATTGCTTGGAATTTAGAAAAGTATCAATCACCTGAAACACCTTATTTAGTTTCTGAATTGAGAGGTAATAAAGTTTATAACTTATTCAAGTTTATCTCAATCTCTGATGGAGATTCTGCTAACGTTGAAATCAAAGTTTCTATAGCTAACTTATCATTCAACAATATGTCGTTTGACGTTTTAGTTAGAAATTTTTATGATACAGATGCTAATCCAGTTGTAATTGAGAAATTCACAAATTGTAATATGGACCCAGCTTCTAACAACTTTGTTGCTAAGAAAATTGGTTCATCTAATGGCGAGTTTGCATTAATTTCAAAATATATAATGATTGAATTGGCGGATGAAGCTCCGATTGATGCAATCCCTTGTGGATTCTACGGTTATACTCAAAGAGAGTATGAATCTGCTTCTAATCCTTCACCATACCCTAAATTCAAAACTAAATATTATTATCCAGGTGAGGTTATTTATAATCCTCCATTCGGAACTGCTGCTGGTACATCAAATGCTGTAGAGTCGGCAGGAGATATAGTTAGAAGAAGTTATTTAGGATTCTCAACTCAATTTGGAATTGATGAGTCATTCTTAACATATAAAGGAAAACAAAATCCTATAGTTGGCTGGGAAACAGCAACTGATTCAGTTAAATGGAATTACTTAAGTAAAGGTTTCCACATGGACTCAGGTGCAACTGTTGTCACAATTGCTAACACATCAATATCTAGTGGTCAAACAGCATTTGAATGTGGTGTTGCAGATTTCAGAAGTGACCCACAAACTCAAGAAAATCCGTATTACTTCATTTACGCTAGAAAGTACACAGTATGTTTTGCTGGTGGATTTGACGGATGGGATATCTACAGAGAGTGGAGAACTAACCAAGATAGATTCCAATTGGGAGCTTCGGGTTTTTTAGCTGGCGCTTATCCATCATCTAGATACCCTACTGCAACAGGTGACGGTATGTTCAAGAGAATAATTGTACAAAACAATACTCAAGATTTTGCAAACACTGACTACTACGCTTACTTATTAGGTATCTTATCATTTGGAAATCCTGAGGCGACAAACATTAACGTGTTTGCAACTTCAAGTATTGACTATGTTAACAACTCAAACTTAGTAGAAGAAGCGATAGACATGATTCAATATTCAAGAGCTGATTCAGTTTACATTGCAACAACTCCCGATTACAGCATGTATACACCAGATTCAACGAGTTCTTTAGATATCATCTACTCACAAGAGGCTGTTGATAACTTAAATAACACAGGTATTGACTCTAACTATACCGCAACTTATTATCCTTGGATATTAGTAAGAGATACAGTTAACAATACACAAATCTATTTACCACCAACAGGTGAAGTTTGTAGAAACTTAGCATTGACTGATAACATTGCATTCCCTTGGTTCGCATCTGCGGGTTACACAAGAGGTCTTGTAAACTCAATCAAAGCTAGACAAAAATTAACTCAACAAGATAGAGATACATTGTATCAAGGTAGAATTAACCCAATCGCTACTTTCTCTGATGTAGGAACTGTAATTTGGGGTAACAAAACTTTACAAGTTGCTGATACCGCACTTAACAGATTAAATGTTAGAAGATTGTTATTACAAGCTCGTAAGTTAATTTCAGCTGTAGCGGTTAGATTATTGTTTGAACAAAACGACCAAATCGTTAGACAACAATTCTTAGATAGTGTTAACCCTATTTTAGATTCAATCAGAAGAGACAGAGGTTTATACGATTTCCGTGTAACAGTTTCTTCTTCACCTGAAGATTTAGATAGAAATACATTAACAGGTAAGATATACTTAAAACCAACAAAAGCTTTAGAATTCATTGACATTGAATTCTTTATAACTCCAACAGGAGCTTCGTTTGAGAATATCTAAAATAATACAATGGGGGTACGAATGTACCCCCTTTAGCCAATATGAAACAACAAATTAAAGAAGGATTTAAAAATGAGGGTACTCCAGATATGAAGTACTATGCATTTGATTGGGATGATAACATTGTTCACATGCCAACAAAGATTATTTTAAAGTCTGAAGATGGTGATGAAGTTGGGATGAGTACTGAAGATTTTGCGGAATATAGAAGTGAGATTGGAAAAAACCCATTTAATTACAAAGGTGAAACAATTGTTGATTTTGCAGAAGATGCTTTTAAAAACTTTAAAACCGCTGGTGACAAAGACTTTTTAGTTGATGCAATGAGAGCAAAATTAGGTCCCGCATTTAATGATTTTAAAGAAGCTATTAACAATGGTTCAATTTTTTCTATAATTACTGCGAGAGGTCATAATCCTAATACATTAAAACAAGCCGTTTACAATTACATTATAGACGGATTTAATGGAATAGACAAAGACCATTTAGTTAAGAATCTAAAAAAATATAGAACATTTGCTGATGAAGACGATATGACTGATGATGAATTAATCAAGTCATATTTAGAGATGAATAAGTACCACCCTGTTTCTTTTGGGGACGACTCTGGAGCGGTTAATCCTGAGGAGGCAAAAGTAGAAGCGATGGAAGATTTTGTTTCTTATATTAAAGGTATGTCTGGAGTATTAAATAAGAAGGCATTTTTAAAGAATGATGTATCTAATAATTTTATTCCTAAACAACCTAGTATTGGATTTTCAGATGATGATATAAGAAATGTAGAAGTAATGAATAAACATTTTAAAAATAAACCAGATAATATAGTTAAAACTTATTCTACTGCAGGAGGAATTAAGCAAGAATATAAGTAATTAATAATTCTTTCAAAATTAAAGTAAATAGAAAAATTTTTGAGAGTTACTATATTTATTAGATATAAACACAGAAAACAAAAAAATTAAAATAACATGGCTGATTTATTAATGAAAATGCCGATACCTTACGAACCAAAACGTCAAAATCGTTTCATTCTAAGGTTTCCATCAAGTTTAGGTATTAACGAGTGGTTTGTAGAAACAGCGTCAAGACCACAGATTGCTATTAACCCAGTAGAGGTACAGTTTTTAAATACTTCAACATTCGTTGCAGGTAGATTCAAATGGAATCCAATCAACGTACAATTTAGAGACCCAATCGGTCCATCGGCAGCTCAAGCTTTAATGGAGTGGGTTCGTTTACACGCTGAATCTGTTACAGGTCGTATGGGTTATGCAGCAGGTTATAAGAAAGATATTGACTTGGAGATGTTAGACCCAACTGGAGTTGTTGTTGAGAAGTGGATTCTTTATGGAACATTCTTAACAAACGTTAACTTTAACGCATTGGATTACAAGTCAGACGCTTTAGCAACAATCACGGCTACATTACAAATGGATAGATGTGTGTTAGTTTATTGATTTTTTAATAAAATACGTCTAACCATTTATAAAATAATTTATTATACTATATTTAACCGTAAAGCATAAACACTTTACGGTTATTTTTTTATGGACAATCAAACATCAGACTACGGTCAACAAAATTTTACACTTCCTCATGACGTGGTACCTTTACCATCGGGGGGGATTTTTTACAAAAACAAAAAGAAATCTTTAAAAGTTGGATATCTAACTGCCTCAGATGAGAATATATTAATGGGCGGTGGTGCCGATTTGACTCTTAACTTATTAAGAGCAAAAATCTATGAACCTGATATGAGGGTAGAAGATTTAATTGAAGGGGATATTGAAGCAATCTTAATCTTTTTAAGAAACACAGCTTTCGGACCTGAAATGACATTAAATCTTACAGACCCAACAACAAACAAACCATTCCAAACAACAGTTTTGTTAGACCAATTACAAATTATTAATGGTCAAACACCAAGTGAAGATGGAACTTTTACAACAACTTTATCAAAATCTCAAGCGGTTGTTAAAGTTAAACCATTATCATATGGCGAAATTATGGAAATCACAAGAATGGCAGACTCATATCCACAAGGAAGAGTTGTTCCAAAAATTACGTGGAGAATGCAGAAAGAAATAGTAGAAATAAACGGTAGTTCAGATAAGGCAGAAATTTCAAAGTTTATTGAGTCAATGCCAATTATGGATTCAAAAGAATTTAGAAACTTTATGAATCAAAATGAACCAAGATTAGATATGAAAAGAGTAGTTATGACCCCATCAGGAGAAAAATTGACAGTAAATGTCGGTTTAGGGGTAGACTTTTTTCGTCCTTTCTTCTGATTATAGGAAAGGTCAAATTGATGAGTTTTATTATTTAAATAATTTAATGAAGATAACTTATCAAGATTTTGAGAAAATGCCAATTTTTATTAGGAAATATTTATTGGACAAATGGATTGAAGAAAACAAGAAGGACTAAAAAAATTAGTCCTTCTTCTATTTATATAGAAACCTATTAATATATGGCAGACATTAATGATAGTTTAGACGGCTTTCAAGAAGCGGCAAACAAATTCAAAAATCCTTTAGGTTCTATGGCGGAAACTATTGGTTTAATGGTTGCAGCAACCGATGCGTTAAACAAGAGTTTTGTTCAAGGTAGAGTAAGGATTGAGGAGATGAATGTTGCCATTGCTCAATCGGTTGCTAGTGTAAGTAGGTTAGGTGGTTCCATAACTGATGTTGTAAGAACATTAGATGGTATTGGAGCTGGTGCAAGACGAAATCTTATTGCAAACGAAGAAACCGTAAGTAAAATATTTGCAGCTTCTCAAATATTAGGGACAGATGCCAAGACATTAACTGAGGCATTTGGACAAGTAGGTTACGACGTATCACAAGTTGGAGTCAATTTAGAAAAATCCATTGCTTATATTCAAAGTATTGGTTTAAATTCTAAAACGGTTACTGCGGACGTATTAAAGAATATGGATGCAATGTCCAAATTTAATTTTAATGACGGAGTTCAGGGATTAACTAGAATGGCGGCTCAGGCTTCAATGTTGAGGATAGATATGAAAACAACTTTGGACTTTGCAGATAAGTTAATTAGTCCTGAGAATGCAATTAATACGGCTGCGGCTTTCCAAAGATTAGGAGTTGCAGTTGGTGATTTAGGTGACCCACTTAAATTAATGAACGATGCTTTAAATGACCCAGGCGCAATTCAAGATAGTTTAATAAATGCGACTAAACAATTTACTTATTTTGATGAAAAAACACAATCGTTTAGAATTAACCCTCAAGGTTTATTAACGATAAGAGAACTTAGTAAAGAAACAGGTATTGGTGCGGGTGAATTATCTAAAATGGCTTTATCTGCAGCAGATTTAGATAAAAGACTTTCTACAATTAGTCCAAGTTTGAATTTTGAAAGAGAAGAAGATAGGACATTCTTAGCTAATTTGGCGGTAAAACAAGGCAATGATTATGTTGTTCAAATTAAAAATGACCAAGGTGAAGTTGAATTAACAAAAAAATTAGGAGAAGTAACCCAAGAAGAATTAAAAAAATTAAGAGAACAACAAGACCAAGCACCAAAAACTTTAGAAGATATTCAAAGAAGTCAATTAAGTGTTTTACAAATAATTAATGCTGATGTTAAAGCAATACTTGCAGCGCCAAGTTATGGCGCGGCATCTGCAAGACAAGTAACTAGTAATGTTGAAGGATTTAGAAGAATATCTACTGGATTAACTGGAGGTTTACAACGTAACTTACCAAAGACTGAAGAAGTTAGAACTGCGGTAACTTCTACTTTAGAGTCAATGAAAGACTTATTTACCCTTAAAGGTGAAGGAAAAATAAGTGCGGATGACTTTTCTCAAAAGTTAAAAGTGTTTGAGGATAATTTAATTAATAAAGCAAAAAATGTAGGTCCTGAAGCTTTAGATACATTAAAGACAGTTCTTAAAGATGCTTCTAAAAGTGCTTATGGTGGTAGTGGATTAGAAACTGAATTTAGAAGATTTGCAACTACATTTACACCATCAGATGCATCTAAAAGTGGTAGTGTTAAAGTACAGACACCTGCTGGTGGACAAAAGGCACAACCTATAACAAGAAGTAGTATTTTTGGAGCCCAAAATACTCAGTCAAGTTTACCGCAAACAAAAGTTAATTCTCAAATTAATAAAACCGTAGATTATACTGGCACGGTAACATTCAAAGTAGACGCACCGTCGGGAGTTAGTACTCAATATTTAACTGAATTTTTGAACAGTGAAAAATTCAAAGAAATGATTTACAGTTATGTTGAAGAAAAAAACAAGCAGAAGGGAGTTACAAGATAATTTTTACTTCAAAAAAAATACAATCAACCTATTTATTAAGAAACGTTATAGATGGGTAGTCCATTAGATTTAATTAACACAGAAGGATTTAGAAAAAAACTTATTACGAGAAACTTAACACCTTATGCTAAGTCTCCTAATCAAGCTACGCTTCCTATCAATACTGAATATGTACAATCAGATACATCTGTTCAAGATAGTCCTGACCAGTTAATTGACCAACCAACATTTGCAAACAAATTATATCCATTAAATCAATATGGTAACGAAGGTGGGTACGAACAAGTACCCGACCCAGGTTCTTTAATGAATACCAAATCTAACGAAGGTGAGTATGGTTTTCAAGATGCCCATATTATAGACCAAGCAGGACCTGAATCAAAGAATTGGAAAAAAATCAATCCATATAGTAATGGGTCAAGTAATCTTCTTGATTCAGCAAACTTTTTTGCAAGTTTAGACCAACCAACAAGTGGGATTGGATTATATAATAATCAACCGTATCCAAACTTTAATCCATCATCTTATAGTTCAATATCAATATTATTAAATAAAGACCCTCAAGGTAGTGATGGATTATTAAGTTCGGATTCATATATTGCTAGATTAGGCGCAAAAACTTTAAGAAAAGAATTTGAAGAAAGAATTGGCAGACAAATTATTCAAGATACAGTTGGTAGAGCTAACGTTTTTAATGTTAGAAGTGGAACGGATATTTTAGGACTTGCAACAGGAAGAGTACCATTAATTGAACCTAATTACAAAATTACCCTTTTGGCAAATCCAATAACAGCCGCCGCTGATTTTGGGTTACGATTGGCAGGTAGTGTAATACCACTTTCATTAATTCCTGGTTCATATTTTGATACTAGTATCAATTCAAAACAACCAACAACTATTCAACAACTTAATAATGCGTTTAAGAAAACTGCCACAGGTAAGTTCTTTACAAGATTATTAGGTGCTGATAAGACAGGTAGTCAAATAATGTATAACAACATGGGTGGTGGACAAAAATCCGCCCTATTCAATAACATTGACTACAATAGATACAAACCAAATTTTGATAGAACTTTATTTGATAGAGTTGCAGGAGTACTTGTCGGGTCTACAACAAACAATAGTGATTTTTATGTCGGCTCAACAACTTCTGACCCGTCAAGAGTTTTTTCTCCTGGTGGTGATTTACCTGTTAACTCTTATGGACAAGAGTTACAATCTCCTGTTTATGGACCTTCTGAGTTGGCACAATTATATGAAGGGCCAAGTAAAGAAATTAGATTGGGGGCCAACGGACCAACGTATAGTGATGGTGGTGGTATTGAAGGAGGATTTACTTGGGTGTCTCCAAAGTACAAAGGTAATGCTGGTAAGAAAGTTGGAGTTGGTGGATTGATTACTAATCAAGACCAAGACTTTAAACCATCGTCATATGACTCTACAGAGTCAACTAATAGAGAGTATAGAGATGGGTCAATACTTGATGATACTCAACGTATTATTGATAGTCAACCTCAAGGTGGTAGAAGACTACAACATGTTGGAAATGCTATTGACCAAGTTAGTAAAGTATTTAACGACGGATATAAAGAAATAACAAAAGGTTCTAAAGTATTATCTTATGTTGGGGCGATAGGACAAGAAGTTGGTACGGAGTATTGTAGGGTTTTTGCTAAAGACGTTCCATATCTTCAGTATAATGATTTACAAAAAACTGATGGTACGGTTACCGAGAATAGAAGATTCTCATATTCTGTATTAGATAAGACTTACAATCTTAATATGTATCCAAATAAACAAGAAGGAGGTCAAGACTCGTCAAATTTAATTGGTACTGTAAATAATGCTTATGCTAAAAAATATATGTTCTCAATAGAGAATTTAGCATGGGCGACATCAAACACACCTGGTTTGGCGGTTTCTGACTTAGCGGTATGTGAGAGAGGTCCAAATGGTGGAAGGGTAATGTGGTTTCCACCTTACGATTTAAAATTTAGTGAGACTGTTTCTGCAAACTGGAAACCGAACGATTTTATTGGAAGACCTGAGCCAATTTATACTTATGCCAGCACAAATCGAGGTGGAAGTTTATCTTGGAAAATTATAGTTGACCATCCATCAGTATTAAACGTTATTGCAAATAAAGTATTAAGTAAAGAAACTAATAAAACTAGAATTGATAGTATTATTGAATCATTCTTTGCTGGATGTAGAAAATATGACTTATATGAATTAGCTAAGAAATATTACACTATTAATCCAAATGACTTATTCCAAATTCAACAAGCCATTACTTCTAAAGAATTAACTAAAGAAGAATTACAATATGCAGTTAGCACTGTTGCTACAATTCCTCAGGTATCACAAGCAACTGGAGGAAATACCTCTAATAGTGAACTTCAAAAATTTATAAATTATGGATTTTATTTTAACAATGACGTTCCAAGCCCTACTACAGTAACTTATCAAACAACATATACAAATTATATTGGGCAAAAAGATGATTATAGGAGAATATCACCATCTACTGCTGAACAAACAACATCATTTTTTGATAATGTTGTTACTCCAAATAAAACAAAAATTGATGAACTTATTGCATTAATTGAAAAACAATTAAGTAATAGTACTGAAGGAACTATTTCAATAGTTATTAATGGTACTGCTTCAGCTTTGGCTTCAGTTACTTACAATGATAAATTATCTGCGAGAAGAATTGAGTCTGCTATTTCATATTTTAAAAGTAGTCCAAAATTACAAAAATGGTTAGGTACTAGATTATTAGTAAATGCTGGAAAAGCTTTGGGTGAAAGAGCTGAAGTATTAGTGTATGATGCTAAAAATAAACTATTTGTTCCTAATATATCAGTATCATGTACTGATGGTGACCAAGATAATCAAGCACAAAAAAAGGCGATTTATACTACCAAGGCAATGGCTTGTAGAAGAGCTTATATTTCAAGTATTAAATCAACAATTCAAGAACCAATTCCACAACCACAACCACAAAAAACTACAGTTGTTACTGGAAATGTTGTAACAAAAACAGAAGTGGTACCTGTGATTGAAGAAAAATATGTTCAGAAAGATAATATAACTAAAAAAATAGTTAGAGCTCTTATCTCTGAATGTGATTACTTTGAAACTATTAAGGAAGAAACTCCTATGGTTTATGATAACTTAAAAGAAAAATTAAAGTTTTTTCAACCAGCGTTTCATTCAACAACTCCTGAAGGTTTAAATAGTAGATTAACATTCTTACAACAATGTATGAGGCCTGGCGATACTATACCTACAATTAAATCTGTAGGTGGTAAAGATGTATTAGAATATAATAATGCAACTAACACAGCATTTGGTGCACCACCAGTATTAATATTAAGAGTTGGTGACTTTTATAACACAAAAATTATACCAACAAGCTTAAGTATTACTTATGAAAATTTAGATATTAATCCTGAAGGTATTGGTGTACAACCAATGATTGCTAACATTACAATGAATTTTCACTTTGTGGGCGGAAGTGGTTTAAAAGAATCTGTTGACAAGTTACAAAATGCATTAACATTCAATTATTACGGTAATACGGAAATGTGGGACGAAAGAGCTGATGTAACCGACCAAAGTTATAAAGTTATTGATAAAGACTTTTTGGCATCTATTGGTAGTCCTGCGCCACCAACAATTAACCAAGCGGATGTCAATAATAGTTTATCTAATAATAATACTATTGGAACTATTACTGGTGACAGAATAACAACCGCAGGTGAAACAGGTACTATTTCGTATACTTCATTCATGGATAAGTTTTTATCAGAAACTCAAAATTATTTTACAAATATAGTCAATAAAAATAGAGAGGTGACAAGACAGTATAATAATGGAGTACGACAATTATGGACAGTCCAAAGAAATTATCAAAAAGGTCAATTTAAATCCAACGATAAAGAAACTATTTTATTTGGAAAACCAATTAACATTGAACAAAATTTGAATATTGTTTTTGGTAATTTTGCTGATAACATTACCGCAACAAATTCAAATCAAGATAAATTTATGAGTTATATTTCTGACCCAACTTTAAATTTATCAATAAAAACAATAAGAACTATAAAAGAAAATTATTTGAATTTTGTAAAAAATAAAAGAGGTACGTTTCCAAATGCGATTACACAAGTAATTCAAAGTACTGTTAACGCTGAACAAAATTATTTACAATATATTAGTAGAGCTAATACAATATCTTATGATGCAGTTGCAAATTTAGGTACTGATGGTTTACAAGTTCCAAATGCAAATACAATTGTATATGATATTACTGGTACTAACGGAGTATTTGATAAAACTTACTTAAATACTTTGAATGAAATGGGTGCAGATATTGATAAAATTCAAGAAGGGTTAACCGCTTTTGATGACATGTGTTCCATTGGAAATACATTTACATATAATGGTACCTCTTATAAAGGATATTTTTTCTATGGTGATGCGGGTGAAAAAACAGATTATAGTACTTTAATGAGCCAAGTATTTCAACCATTTAGTCTTGATAGTAATTTTGATAATCTTTCATTTAAAAGAGAATATATGATATTATCCGATGATGTTGTAGATATTAAGAAATATGAAACATTTAAAAATACAATAATAGGTAATATTATAAGTGATAAAAACAATATTGATAACAGTAGAGTCGGCGAAGGGATTTCAACTTTATTTGACAATTATTGGGTAAAAATTGCAAGACCATTATTTATAAGTGAGAATAATATCACTATTGCATATATAGATAGTATGGAAAGAGATAATTTAAAAAACTTTATCAAATTCACACCTTTCCCTTCTAAACCAAGAGTTTTATCCTATACTATAGGAGAAAGTGCAAATAAAAATTACCAAGCACAATTGATACAGTCATTAGGTGCAACAACAAATATTAACTCATCAACAAGTACATGGAACGATTTGTTGGGTGGAAGTACCGCTTATATAAGTAAAG
>Ga0114978_10000673_pt1 | contig 28934 bp, 25 predicted proteins | sample S_140212_EF_Meta_FD_87027 | JGI IMG/M metagenome (GOLD analysis project Ga0114978, IMG submission 87027) | Freshwater microbial communities from Lake Simoncouche, Canada to study carbon cycling - S_140212_EF_MetaG | ecosystem: Environmental > Aquatic > Freshwater > Lake | place: Lake...
CACCTCCCACATTCCAAATGTAAATGTTGGGCTAGCCTCAAAAGTTGATGTGGCGCTTAAATACTTACGAGAACTAGGGTTCAACTCAAGGTTAACAGAAGACACTTACGAACGCTTGGCGCGAGAATTCAATAGCTCGTGCTTGTATCTCGCGATTGCTCTCTGCGACATAACCCTGGAGGAAAAGCCCCTTACGGTTCGCCGTGGTTTATACCGGTGCGCGACGCAGGGGCTTGTCGGTGGGACCGACGATCCGAGTTACAACAAGGTTCAAAGGCTAATTCTTAAACTGCGCAGAAAAGGATTTATACCGTATTCGTGGATCAGTGATTCCACCCGAAGCCGCAGTAAGCCTTCGTCCTGGAGCGGACTCCAAGACTTCGCCGAAACCGCGCAAGCGGCCTATCGGAAAGACCTTTGGGCATCGCAATCATCACACCTTGAGGTCTTCACGGAAAAAGACGCGATGTCCGGCGTGCTGTCTCCGATCACCGACAAATACGATATCCACTTAAACGTGATAAGGGGACAATGCTCAGAATCATTCGTCTGGAGCATTGCCGAGGAGTGGGCGCAAATCAAGAAACCCATAGTCACCTTGTATTTTGGGGACCACGACCCATCAGGACTAGGAATTGAGGCTAGCCTCAAAAGTCGCATGACCGGCTTCCTGCCACCACACATTACGCCACAGTGGGAACGGCTGGCTGTTGACCACTGCGACTTTGTGGATCAAAGCCTGCTTGGACTTGAGGTAAAATCCGGCGACAGGCTGGGAAAGGCGTATATCAAACAGTTCGGGAATCGATGCGTCGAGGTCGATGCGATTAGTTCAAATGAGATTCGCGCCCGGCTTGACCGCAAGATTCTGGAGTTTGTAAATTCCGCACAGTGGGAGTCTCTTCAGAATATTGAAAAGTTAGAGCGTGAAACAATATCTCAAATTCTCGCAAACGTGAAGGAGTCCGAATGAGCAACTTTATCCTGACCGCAGTATTTGAGCGGAGTAAGTCTAAAGGAGCCGCCCGCCTAGTCCTCCTCGCCATCGCTGACCGCGCCAATAATGAAGGTCGAGCATGGTGCGGAACGGCAGACATCGCAAAACGCGCCGGAATATTACGCAACCACGTTGTCCGTCACACCAAACTATTGAGTGAACTAGGGGAGCTGGAAATAGGCTTTCGTGAAGGTAAAAAGAATACAAACCAATACCTAGTCAAACCATGTCCCATGGCGGGACTGTCCCAAGGCGGGACTGTCCCACCACAGACTGCAGGATGTCCCAAGGTGGTGCAAAACATGTCCCATGGTGGGACACGAACCCAAAGAACCCCTAAGAACCCAATAGTCGCGTTCGCTCCTGTTTTTGATTCTGAGGATTTTAAAACCGCTTGGAATGACTTCCTGAACCACCGTCGAGAAAAGCGCAACCCGGTGAAACCCACATCCTACGAGCTTCTTTCTAACAAACTCCGCGCCATGGGAGAAGCAGACGCCACGTTATCTATCCGCACTTCTATCGAGAACGGCTGGACTAGCATTTGGCCTGCGAAACAACAGCAGCACGAAAAGCCGAAATATGACGCGGTCTTTAAGCTCTAACTTTTAACATGAGCAACCATCATCACATTATCCGGCCAACCGAATGGCTAACTCCAGAAGGATGGGCCGCACTGGAGCCTATGATCGACTCGATGCCAGCTGACGGTGGTTGCGTTATCCTTAGTTCAATGCCCAACCTGATCGTCAAAACTATCTGCACGGCATCACTGCCAGTTTCACCGGGAAGCAACGCGCAGCACTTCGAAAGGCCATCATCAAAATTCGAAACACCGAAGGCATGAGAGTAACCCAACCAGCACAGGCGTCAGGCAAAGTAAGGGCATGATATTACTTTGCAAAACAAACTCCACTTGAGCCAACGTCGAGCCATCGCCTAGGGAGCCGGTGACTGAGTTGAACGAAGGGCTCGAGAAAGGAATCTTTTTGGTTTCTAGCCAACCAATGGTTGAAAAGTCTCTCGTCATTCCCGTGAGCAACCAACTTTTGCCATTGCCGAATATTAAAACCCAAACTTTATGAAAAACCCCACCCCCAAACCCACCACCAAACGAACCCCCGGCAGGCCACGCAACCCTGAGCTGGACAAGCTGCAGCGCGAGCTGGCCATCAGCCGCCGCCACGCATCGAACCTGTTAAAAGAACAAGCCGGAGCCGTCGCCGTTAATTCCGAGAAAGGCATGACGCCGCTTGCATCGGCCAGGCTGACAAAAACCCTCAGCGAAATTCGCTTGCTCGAAATTAAAATTCGCAGTGCGGAGCTTGAAGAGCGGGCCTTGGCCGGTGAGCTGCTCTATCTGGACGAAGCGAACGAGCTTGTTTTGTCCGTCACCGGAGCCATCGCAAACAGCCTACGAGGGATGCCAAAGACGCTATCGGCACGACTACTTAACCAGTCAACGGCCGCCATCGAGCGAACCTTGCTTGAATTCTCCGACAGCACCTTGGCGCAATGCGCAACCGCCGTGTCGAAAGTGGCCGGAGATCGCAAATTATGAAACGGATGCGCGTCACCCATAGCGAGCTGGTGAAGGCCAACACCCCCGACTGGTTAACGTCCCCCGGCTGTCAGAAATTGCGTGCTGCCATTCGTGAAATTTACGATGCGCCGAGTCCTTGGCATGATGCGAAAATGTCGCCCATGGGCGACAAAGCCGACGCACCAGTGACGCCGGAGCCGTAGCACCAATTAAGCTACGCCGACGTTAAGCATATGCTACATATAGCATAAGTCGTTCAATGAAAGTTATTTGCTTGACAAGTTAGGCGCCTAACTATAATTTGCGACACATGACAATACATACCGCTGAACTCCTAAGCCTGAGCGAGCTGGCCAGATGGGCGCACCGTCCCGTCGAGAGCGTCCGCCGCGAGATTCAAGCCGGGAGCATCATCCCCGACTTCATCAGTGGCCGAAGCCTGCTCTTCAAAAAAAGCCGCGTCACCGAGTTAGTCCGCGTCATCAACAAACTTTAATCCCCCCATGAAAACACACCCCGTAGAACTCCACAGCGAAATAACCGGCCAAAGCTTTAATTACGTCCTGCGCGAAATTAAAGCCGCAGGCCGCAAGCCGATCCTGCTCTCCATCAACTCCCCAGGCGGATCCGTAATTGCCGGAGCCGCGATCCTAAGCAGCCTTCGCGCTCACCGTCCCGGCGTTGAAGTCAATATCATTGGCCTTGCCGCAAGCATGGCTTCGGTAATTGCAACGATGGGCCAACCCGTCGCGATGGCAGAAAACGCGCTTTTCATGATGCACAACCCAAGCTCGACAAGCTCCGGCACAGCCGCCGATCTACGCAAAGATGCCGACACGCTCGACAAATTTCGCGACACTTTGGTGAGCGCCTACGTCCGCAAATCAAAGAAAAGCGCCGCTGAAATTATGGCGTTGCTCGATGCCGAAACATGGATGACGGCAGACGAAGCCTTGGCCGCCGGTTTCATTGACGAAATAACCGGAGCAAACGCCGCCGAGGCCTGCGCGTGGTCGAGCAAATATCCGCGTTTGGCTCTGGGGCCCATGGGCCCCAAAATGAGACCCATGGGTCTCAAAAGTGGACCAATTGGTCCACAAACGCTTACCGAAAAGCTGGCCGCCATCACCGATCCGCGCGCCAAGGATCTGTTCTTTCGTAAAAACCGCATCGCCATGATCCGAGAAGGAGCGCGAGCGGCCACACCGGCCACGCCAACCCCAAGAACTCTGTCTCAGCAGATTGGATCCATCAGCGAGCCGCATGAGCGCACCAAGTTCTACAAGGCAAACAGGAGTCTCCTCCTGCGCCAAGAATCACAAGCCGCCACCCCCGGCTGCATCCACATTTAACCTATGAATAAAAATACACCCCCCGCTAAAAACCCCGGCAGCGAAACCATCACCCCATGGCCGCGCAGTGGAGAAATTCACCCGTCGGTTTTTATCAGCAGCGCAAAAAACATTTGGCCGGGGTTGCCAAGGCTAGACGCCGTCACCCCGCATATCCAAAAGGCCGACAAGAAGCAGATCGGTGCCATCCTTGGCCGCTACGATGACGCCATCGAACTGCGGCGCGTGCATGACATTCCCGGCTGCTCGCAAAGCATCCGTGACGCCGATCGAAGCGCAGCTGGCCACGATGGCAGCGCGGTTGCTTGCGAAGTCTCCCGCCGCGAGTTGGCAGCCATGTCGCCGGAGCTTTTCAACAAGAGCGTAACCGACATTAACGCATCCAAAGTTGAAGCAGGAGCTTTCGCCGCGTCATTGGCCGAGCGTTTGAGCGAAACCCTGTTCGACGAGTTTGATGTCGAGGCTTTGGCCGCCGAGCAACGTTTTCTAAAATACGGCCAACCGCTCGAAAATAAAATCTATCACGATCAGTGGCTCGACATTTTCACGCTTCACGGTGACTCTGTGCTGGGTTCGCTTTACTGCGAATGCTGGTTTTTGAGGCACTACTTTCCCGGCGAATTTCGCTCTCCCAAAATGATCAATTCAAGCTGTTGCATCCAATGGCTCAGGGACATCGCCGCTTAAAATTATGAACCTCCCGTGGCGAAAATCCCAACCAGACAGGCTCTGGCCGGTGGCCCGCATTTCTGAAAACCGCACAATGACAGAACCCTTTGCTTAATGAGCAAAATTCCGCCGCCAAGCTTTTATCAGCTCATTGACGGAAAACGCGGTTGCCGACCATGGCGCACGGCAGCCGCACCTTTTTATTCCCCGAGACCATGCAAGACCCCGACGAGGCCGAAATCACGGAGCAAAACCAAAACGCCCGCGAGGCTGTGGAAATTATCCTGCGCGAATTGAAGCGGCAGCAGGCCGATCCAGCTTTCGGTGCGGGAGTTGATGAGGAGTGGCTCGATGCCTAATAAACGCAAGGGAGCCGTCCACCACAGGAAATACCTCCGGGCGTGGTATCGGAAGAACCGCGAGCGAATTCTTGCCGATCAGCTCGAAAAACGACGCGCGAGGTTGAGCGTGTCGCCGCTTTGATTTCCGAGCAAGGTCACGGCATTCAAACATTCAAGCCGCCCGCCTTGCTGGAGTGCCAGCCAGTGCCAATAGAGTGCCAATTGAAACCGCAAACAGGTGTATTTTCGTGTCTTCCCGTGTCTTCGTCTGTATGTCAGTAAAAGCCCGCAAAGCCTGCATTAATGAGGTTTCTACCAGTTTACAGAGAGGAAAACCTAACGGAACCAAAACCCCCTACAGCGCACCCATGCGGCGGTGCGGATGATTAGCCGGACGCAACGCCGAAAATTTCCACGCATCTTCCGGCAGGATCAGTCGTGATTCAGCGTTCCGAATCGTCCACCATGTTTCCCATAATCCGCGCAGATAATCGCGGCTTTCGTCATCACCCCGATCGAAATATTCGGCCTGAAGAAAGCCCGCCAGACCGAAAAGCAGCGCCTCCCCTTCCTTTCCTCCCGCCCGCTCCAAACCCGCCCGCTGGGCCGTGAGCAAAAAGGGAACCTTGTTATTCTTATATCCCAGCCCGGTGGCAATCGCTTGAAAAAGCGCATTGTCCGGCCCGCAAAGCCCGACCGCCCGTTGAAAATTCCCGCTCTTGCGGCGCAGCCGGAATCCGGCCGCGCTCTCGATTAAGCATCGCGCGCGCGCCTCGTCGAGACGCTCGCCACCCGCTTCCACCGGCACCGGCCGGGCGGTTCGTGACCCGCCGAGGCAGACTTGCGGGATGGCTTTATTTTCGCGGGTGCGGGTAAAAAACCTGCGCCGACCCTGACGGAAAAAAACCTGCAGCATCACCTGATTGAAAGCCCCGTTGCCCGAGTGACCATGGGCCTCCCAGTCTCGCACGTCCCCGTCTATTTCGATATCACCCGATACCTCGACGCCATTGATCAGAGCCTGGGCTCCACAAAAATCCGGCCCCGGCTCGCGGTTCCATGTTCCGAAATGCCGGATTGCGATGGATTCCCCGTCCTCGCCCTGCCAGTTCACACCGAACTCCCCGCTGTAAATTCTCGCCTGAAGCTCCAGTTCGCTCACCCGCCCCGGTGGGGACGATTCCTGCAGCACCCCTTCCCGCCCTGCCACCCGGGCAGCCGCATAAGCCTGTTCGGACGGGAGAGTCATTTTTTCGCAGGAGGTGCAGGCGGGGGCGGCGGAGGAAACAGCTGCCGCGTGATCACGCCGAGAAGTCCGGTCTGGGCCGGACCAGGGGCTTTGCTTTGCTGGGCCAGAATCAACTCCCCGGCCTCGGATTTTTTCCCGGTTGCCTGCAGGAGGCCGAATTTTTCCAGCACGAGACGAAACCGCACCAGCGGTTTGTTGTCCATCGTAAGAGCCTTGCTTACGGTTTGCAGAGCCTGGTTCAGATTCCCCGCATCGGCCTGCACCGCAGCGAGCGATTCCAGAAACAGGCTGCGACCGGTCTCGCGGGAAGCTTGCGCAAGCGGCGCAGCGGCGTTGAGCACATTGCCGTCCGCCGCCAGGATGATGTCGCGATATTTCTCCCAGCTTGAAGGCTTGGCCGTATCACCCGGTTGCCGCCAGGCCGCGTACGGACGATAGAGCGGGTCGCCCACCGCCACCGCCATCCAGGAAAGCCCCGGCAAGGACATGTACGCACTCTCCGCAAAGGTGAATCCCACCATCAGCCGGTCTTGAAAAATATCGAGGTGCGGGGTCAGGGTGAGATAAGGCTCATAAACATTTCCCATCGTCGCTGCGGCACCGTGTTCCAACAGCGGACCACACCACCGGCTGTTCGAATCACTCAAACTGGCCGCGCTGAAAGAATGAATGTGAACCGCAACCGCACCGGGCCGGAAACGAAACGCCGGATCGGCGAACGGCCCGTTGATGGATTCCGCATACCAGCCGTAATAGACGGCGGCATCCGTAACCGGATAGCCGGGGGGCAGCGTTTCCGGTGCTTTGTCCCACAGCACCGGAATCCCCTGCTGGCGCATCGTGGTCGCGGCGGTTTTCAACCATTCGTCGCCCACGATGTAGCCTGGGTCCTTGATGCTTCGCGAATCCACATAGGCCCACCCCCAAAGGCCGTCGCGTTCCGTCGCGATCGCATCATCAATCATGGCCCGCACTGTGCTATCCGAGGGCGCATCGAGACGGCAGACCAGCAACAGGCCGGGATCAACCATGGCCTCCAGGATCACGGTAAAGCGCTCGAAAAAGGGATTCGGAATCAATCCCGCAGGCGGCACCGCACCCAGGCCCAGGCAGGCCAGTTCGCTATCCACCGAAGCCTCATCGCGTTTGCCGATCGATTCCGGCTGGTCAGTGCGCGGGATAACTTTTTCGCCCTCCGAACGGATTTTCAACGGCACGCCGCGGATGAGAGCAACGAAACGGATTTGGGTCTGCGTGACCCTTCCTCCCTCCACTCGCCACCAGCCCTTGCCCACAAAGGTCTCGCGCAACGGATCGGAAAGGGTCGTCAGGAATTCCTGACGGCTGATCTCTGACGTGGGCGGACAAGGCAGTCCCACCAGTTGATCCGCTGAAATCTCCCGCCTTGCCGCGTAGTATTTTGCGAGCGCGACGGACGCGGGGTCGGCACTGTTGTAAACCACCACCGTCGCCCGCGCCTCCGGGGAGGGCGTGCCCAAAGCCATTCCGGCGGACAAAACCAGCACCGGCAGCGCGGGAAAAAGACGTCTAAATTTCAATCCGTAATCCATCATAAGCCAGGCGGATATTCGCCGGAAGAGTCCGCTCCGTTTCCTCATGTCCAAGGTCATGGCACATGTGGGTGAAAAATGTACGCCGCGCCCCGATGCGTTCCGACGCCTCCAGCGCCATGCTCAGCGACATATGGGTGGGGTGAGACGCATGGCGCAACGCATCCACGACCAAGGTGTCCACGCCCCGCGCCGCCTCGACCGCAGCCTCAGGCACCTCCTGACAATCAGTGAAATACGCCAGCAACTTTTTCCCCCCGCGATGAAAAACCAGCCCGGTCGTGCCCATGCGCCCGTGTGGCAAATCCACTGGCACGATCTCCGTGTTCCCCAGCGAAAACGCCCCAGCGATCGTGACCGCTTCCGGCCGGATGTAATTGCGAAAACGAAACTCCCCGTCGAACGCGTATTGAAAGACCCTCCGCAAATCGTTCAGAGTCCGCTCCGAAGCATGAATCGGCATCGCCTTATCCTCCATCTCGCAAAAACGCCGCAGATCATCGAATCCCAAAATATGATCCGTGTGCGAATGGGTATAGATCACCGCATCAATGCGGACCACCGCCTCCCGCAGACACTGGGTGCGGAAATCCGGCGGCGTGTCCACCTGGATCACCAGTTCCGGGGTCCGCACCTGGATGGCCGCGCGCAGACGTTTGTCGCGGGGGTCCGGCGAACGGCACACCGAACACTCACAACCGATCAGGGGAACTCCATGCGACGTGCCCGTGCCAAAAAAAGTAATTTCCAACTCCCGCATCGCCATGAGTTCATGGCATAGTCCACCCATGTCTGCAACGCTCGCCTCGCTGCGAATTCGCAATCTCGCCCTCGTCGAGGACATCACGTGGGAACCCCTCCCGGGCTTCACCGCCATCACCGGCGAGACCGGCGCGGGAAAATCCGTCATCATCGGCGCCCTCACCCTCCTCCTCGGCGAACGCGCCGACAAGACCCTCATTCGCAGCGGGGCCGAGGCCTGCGCGGTCGAGGCCGTCTTTGAAAATGCCGCCGAAAAAAACCTCGCCGCCCTCCTCGAGGAACACGGGGCCGAACCCTGCGAAGACGGCCGCCTCCTCGTGAAACGCACACTCCCCGCCGAAGGCTCCGGCCGGCAATTTGTCAACGGCTCGCCCTGCACGCTCGCCCTCCTCCGCGCTCTGGGCGATCTGCTGGTGGATCTCCACGGCCCCCACGATCACCAAAGCCTCTTCTCCCGCGAACAACAAACCCGTCTGCTTGACCGCTTTGCCGGCACCGACGCGCCCCGCGCGGATTTTGCCGCCGCCCGACTCCTCCTGCTCCGTCTGCAGGAGGAAAAAAACGCCATCCTCACCGGCGAGCAAGCCGCCGCCCGCGAACTCGACCTCCTCTCCCATCAACTCGGCGAGATAGACACCGCCGCCCTCCAACCGGGAGAGGAAGAAATCCTTCTCGCCCGCCAGCGTGCCGCCGCCAACTCCCGGCGCATCGGCGAACTCTGCGCCCAACTCACCGCCGGTGTCTCCGCGGATGAAAGCTCCCTCACCGCCCGCCTCGGCGACCTCACCCGCCTCGCCCGCGAACTCGCCCGCCTCGATCCCTCCTCCGAAACCATTGCCACATCCTGCGAAGCCGCCTTTGCCGCAACCGACGACCTCGCCCGCGCCATCCAGTCCTATTCCTCCGCCCTCGAAGACGGCCCTGCCAACCTCTCCGACATCGAAACCCGCCTCGACACCCTGCAAACCCTCAAACGCAAATACGGCCCGACCCTCGAAGACGTTCTTACCTTTCACGCGGAAGCCGCCGAAAAACTCGCCGCCCTGCGCCGCCGCACCGCCCGCCGCGACACCCTCGATACCGACATCCCCGCCGCCGAAAAAACCCTGCGCGAACTCGGCCGAAAACTCACCGCCCGCCGTCAGCCTTCCGCAAAAAAACTCGCCGAAAAAGTCCGGGCCGGACTCAAAGACCTCGGTTTCGCCAAGTCCGAATTCTCCGTTTCCCTCGAAACCCTCGACCTTCCCGCCGCCCACGGCTTCGAAACCGTCGAGTTCCTCTTCGCCCCGAATCCCGGCGAACCCTCCCATCCCCTCCGCGCCATCGCCTCCAGCGGCGAAATCTCCCGCGTCATGCTCGCCTTGAAAAGCGCCCTGGCCGATCAGGACGACGTGCCGGTCCTCATCTTTGACGAGATTGATGCCAATGTCGGCGGTGAGATCGCCGCGAAAGTCGGCCAGAAAATGCGGGAACTCGGCCAGAGCCGCCAAGTCCTCTGCATCACCCACCTCCCGCAAGTCGCCGCCGCCGCCTCGTCACAATTCGTCGTGACCAAAGAAGTCAAAGACGCCCGCACCCGCACCCGGCTCGATGAGACCAAGGGCAAATCCCGCGAGGAGGAAATCGCCCGCATGCTCGGCGGTAAAACCGACTCGGCCCTGGCTCACGCGCGAACCCTGCTTAATAAATAAGATTTTTACGTTTATTTTATTTATAAAGCACACAGGGTGAACCTATAAAAGATTAATAAATCTACGCTTATCTTCTCTCACCGTCTCTCTTTGATACAAATACGACTGGAGGATTTACCGTAACGCAGTCACCCTCTCCGGGGAGAAGGCCTGCGCAATTTTCGGCCAAAGGAGGCCAATAAACCGCGCAGATGGCGCGTGATGCCAGCCGCCTCACCTTCCGCCGCCAAAGCCGGAACCGCCTGCGCTTGCTCCCCGGCCTTGCGCGCCCATTGCCACAAATCCTCCCCTTCCATTTTCCGCTTTTTCATATTCGTTCCCGGTTGGTGCTCAGCAGCGCGCGAAAAACACCCTGCACCACCAGTTCCTGCGCAGGCAGCAAATCGGGGTATTTGGGGTTCTCCGCCTTGAGGAAAGACTCGCCGTTCTGGATCATAAGGCGCTTGAGCGTGCTCTCGCCGTCAATCAGCGCAGCCACAATATCGCGATGCCGGGCCTCTGCGATTTCCAGAATGACGGTATCGCCATCGTAAATCCCCGCCCCGGTCATGGAATCGCCCCGAGCCTGCAAGGCAAACGTCCGAGTCTGGCGCGAGAGACCCAGCGCAGCGTGATCGAGATGGATAAATTCCCCCGCGCGTTCCAGTTCCTCGACCGGCAGTCCGGCGGGGATGGTTCCCAGGAGCGGGATGGCAAAGAGAGCCGGGCGCGACTCATTTTCCGCCAGTTGGATATTCCGCGAGCGTCCCGGCTGCCGGCGGATCACGCCTTTTTGTTCCAAGAGCCGGAGATGACTGCCAACGGCATTCGTCGAGGCAAAGCGAAAATGCCGGGCGATCTCCCGCACGCTGGGCGAAGCCCCCCGCGAGATCTCCTCGCGGATAAAATCAAAAATCTTCTGCTGTTGCGCGGTAAGCATACTGTTCATTTGTTCAGTATCCCGCTTTTTTGGGACCGGCAACCCTTATTTTCAAAAGTAAATAAAAAAAATCTTGCGTGATTCCCGCCCTGCGTCATTCTCGCAGTGTTCTGGGGGGAACGGGCCGTCGTAACTTTCGTTGCGGCGGCCAAATCTTTTCCGGCTAGAATTATCCGCCCTAGACCGGGACAACCCCCCGCTTGCCGTCCGGTTCGAGTTTCCCGTTTCCGCGCATTCCGGCAAGAAGCCCGACCGGGTATTCCTCAAGAACCATTTTCCTTTTGCCCGTAGGAGGCATCGGGACCGTGTTTGCGCAGGAAATGTTTGTCGAGAAGTTCCCGGGAAATGGGGAGTGCGGCCGGGTTGAGTTGCTGGGCTTTCAGGGTCATCTCGGCGATGAGTTCCAGTGCGAAGGCATTTTCGACGGCCTTGGCGCCGGAGGGGCCCCAGGCGAAGGGGCCGTGACCATGGACGAGGACGGCGCTGATCCGGGCGGGGTCGAGGCTGCGGAAGCGTTCGATGATGACGTTGCCGGTTTCCCATTCGTAGGCGGTGGCGATTTCCGGCGGTGTCAGGGGACGCGTGACGGGCACTTCGCCGTAGAAATAATCGGCGTGTGTGGTGCCAAGGCAGGGTATGCCGCATCCGGCCTGGGCAAATGCGGTGGCGTTGCGCGAGTGGGTGTGCACGACGGCGCGGATGTCGGGAAAGGCTTGGAAGAGCCGCAGGTGGGTCGGGGTGTCGGAGGAGGGCCGCAGGGTGCCGCCGACTTGCTGGCCGTCGAGGTCCACCAGGACGATGTCGGCTGGGGTCAGTTTCGCGTAGTCCACGCCGCTGGGTTTGATGCCGAAGACGCCGGCGGCGCGGTCGAGCACGCTGACGTTGCCGAAGGTGAGGTCAACGAGGCCGTAGCGGGGAAGGAGCAGATTGGCTTCGCAGCACTCTGCCTGGATGTCGCGGTAGCTCATGGAAGTAGAAGCGGCCGGAGGCCATTCATAACCGCCCCAGCCCGGGTGCAAGATGGTAATAAACTTCGTTTTGGCGGAGTTCCTGTTTGAAGCTTCGGATTTCGGTTTTGGCGTCAATCACGATGAGTTCCAGGCCGGCGATCTCGGCGAGGTCTTCCATGTGCTCGGTGGTGACGGCGTAGCTGAAGCCGGTGTGGTGGGCTCCGCCGGCATAGATCCAGGCGGCGCAGGCGGTTTTGAAATCGGGGCGGCATTCCCAGACGGCTCGGGCGACGGGGAGTTTGGGCAGCGGTTTTTGGGGTTTGACGACTTGAACTTCGCTGACGATGAGGCGGAAGCGGTTTCCGAGGTCCACGACCGAGGCCGTAATGGCGGGTCCGGGCGGGGCATCGAAAACGAGGCGCACCGGGTCTTCCTTGCCGCCGATGCCGAGGGGGTGAATCTCGAGGGTGGGTTTGCCCGTGGCGATGGATTCGCAGATTTCGAGCATGTGCGAGCCGAGGACTTGCGGGCCCTTGGGATCGAGATGGTAGGTGTAGTCCTCCATGAAGGAGGTGCCGCCTTTGAGTCCGGTGGCGATGACTTTCATGGCGCGCAGGAGGGCGCAGGTTTTCCAATCGCCTTCGGCTCCGAAACCGTAGCCTTCGGCCATGAGCCGCTGGACGGCGAGGCCGGGGAGTTGCTTGAGGCCGCGCAGGTCTTCGAAGGTGGTGGTGAAACCCTTGAACCCGCCGTCTTTCAGGAACGAGCGCAGGCCGAGTTCAATGCGGGCGCCGTCGCGCAGGGCGGCGTGGCGTCCGCCGCTTTTGCGGAGTGGGCGGGCCACGGTGTAGCGATCTTCGTATTCGACGCAGAGTTTGGTGACGGCGCTGTCGGTGGCGGCGTTGACGTGTTCGACGAGGTCGCCGATGCCATAGCCATTGACGGAGTAGCCGAACCTGGCCTCGGCGGAAACTTTATCGCCCTCGGTGTCGGCGACGGAGCGCATGGTGTCGCCGAAACGGGCGAACTTCGCGCCCTGCCAATCGTGCCAGGCGCGGGCGGCGCGCATCCAGGCTGCGATGCGGGCCTGGACTTCGGGGTCGGACCAATGACCGACGACGACTTTGCGATTGAGGCGCAGGCGGGTGTGGAGGAATCCGGCTTCGCGGTCGCCATGGGCGGCCTGGTTGAGATTCATGAAGTCCATATCAATCTCGCTCCAGGGCAGGTCGCGGTTGAACTGGGTGTGGAGGTGCAGAAAGGGCTTGCGCAGGACGCTGAGTCCGCCGATCCACATTTTCGCGGGCGAAAAGGTGTGCATCCAGAGCACGAGCCCGGCGCATTGCGGGTTGGTGGTGGCTTCCAGGCAGAGGGCGCGGATTTCCTCGGGCGTGGTGAGGACCGATTTGAAGACGAGCTTGAGCGGGAGCGCGGCGTTGAGTTCGGCGGCGACCTTGCGGGAATTGGCGGCAACCTGTTTGAGCGGACCGGGACCGTAAAGATGCTGCGAGCCGGTCACGAACCAGATTTCGGAATCAGGGATTTTCATATAAAGTAGCAGCGACCTCCGGTCGCTTTAGGGGATGAGCGGGCGACCGGAGATCGCCTCTCCTTTGATGGCGATCAACTCCTTCATCACGCCGGAGAGATCGGCGGTTTTGGTCACTCCGCCGAAGGCATCATGGACGAGGAGGTAAAGGCGGTAGAGAGCGTCGTAGATTTTTTTGTTCTCCGCTTTGGGGACGTAGGCGACGTCCTTGAGCGAGGTCATGGCCGCCTGCGCGGTCGGGAAATCGCGGTGGGCCCCGACAAGCACCGCGGCGGAAATGGCGGCACCAAGTGCGCAGGCCTGACTGGATCCCGCGATGCGAATGGTGCAGCCGGTGATGTCTGCATAGATCTGCATGGCGAGCAGATTTTTCTCCGCGATGCCGCCTGCGCAAACGACATTTTCCACCGGGACGCCATATTCCTTGAGGCGTTCGATGATAGCGCGTGCGCCAAAGGCGGTCGCCTCGATGAGCGTGCGGTAAATTTCGGCACGGCTGGTGTAAAGAGTTTGTCCGAGCAGGAGACCGGTCAGCATGGGGTCAACCAGGATGGTGCGGTTGCCGTTGTTCCAGTCCAGCGCAAGGAGGCCGCTCTGTCCTGGCCGCAAGTCGGAGGCCTCGCGGGTGAGTTGTCCGTGCAAGGCACCGTCGCCCTGACAAACGACTTCGACCCACCATTTGAAAATATCGCCCACGGCGGACTGGCCCGCCTCGATGCCATAAAAACCGGGCAAAATCGCGCCTTTGACGATGCCGCAGATGCCGGGAATGTCGGGCACGATTTTATCGGCGGAAACGACGCCGCAGTCGCATGTGGATGTGCCGATGACCTTGACCAGCGTTCCCTCTCGCACACCGCTGCCGATGGCTCCGTAGTGGACATCCATCTCGCCAATGGCAATGGGGAGACCTGTGGGCAGGCCGAGTTTTCCGGCCCATTCCGGACAGAGTTTTCCGGCGGACTCCGTGGCGTCGTGGGCTTTTTCGTAAAGGCGGTCGCGCAGGTCGGCGAGTTTCGGATCGAGCAGCGTGAGAAATTCCTTGTCCGGCAGACCTCCCCATTCGTCGCAATAAAGTGCCTTGTGCCCGGCCATGCAGACGCCGCGCTTGATCGCAAGCGGGTCTGTGACACCGGCCAGAACGGACGGGACCCAATCGGCGAGTTCCACCCAGCTAAAGGCCGCGTCGAATGTCGCCGGGGCGATTTTCAAACAGTGCCAGATTTTGGACCAGAACCACTCCGAGGAATACGTATTGCCGCATTTCGCAATGAACTGCGGGCGATGTTCCGCCGCCAGCCGGGTGATGGCGGCGGCTTCCCGGTGGCTGGTGTGATCCTTCCACAGCCAGCACTGGGCGTTGAGGTCGCGCTCCCATTTCGGATCAAGGCCGAGCGCTCGGTTCCGCGCATCCACCGGCAGCGGGCTGGAGCCCGTCGTGTCCACGCCGATGCCAACGAGGGTTTCAGGGGAAAAGCCGGGCGTCTTGGCCGCTTGCTCCAGTGCGCCGCGCACGGAATTTTCCAGGCCGTAAAGATAATCTGCGGGGCTCTGCCGGGCGAGATGGTGGTCATCGCTGTCGAGCAAAACGCCCTGTTGGCCGCCGGGATAATCCACCACGCAGGTGCCAAGTTCCGCGCCATTGGAACAATCCACAATCAGGGCGCGAACCGAATTGGTGCCGTAGTCTAGGCCGAGAGAGGTAAACACAGGCGTGGCATTATTTCAGAGGGGCGGAGCATGTAAAGAGCTACCCTCGCTTCTGGCTCACGACCGGAACATCCCCCGGGATCAATAGGTTCCCGTCCCGCTGTAAGTGACCTGCATCTCGCTGGAATTGAATTTCTCATAAGCCCTGACACTGCCGTCAGCGAACAGGATGTTGACTCTCCCCTTGTGAACCGACGCCGGAGAAACGGCAAAGGCCGGGTCTTGCGAGTAGTCGTCCTTGTCCGCATCATCCACGGTAAAGCAATCCGCAGCGATGTCCCCCCCCAGGATAAATTTTGAAGGGCTCTCGATCTTTTGTAACTTGACGGCAGCAAAGGCATTTCCATTTTCCAAATAAGCCGCCCGCGTTCCCAGAAAATAACTGAAAATCCTGTTCCTGACGTTCACCTTGGAACTCGAGGGACAAATGTAAATCCTGTTGATGGAATTGGTCTGTCCGCCAAGGTAGGGCTCGATCTGATCCGTCCATGGGGCCGGGGTTTGACCGTGTTTGATGTCCGGCCCCGCCAGCGGAAAATTACCGCTGTTCTCACCGGCAAACAAGAGAAGCCCCCCGCCGATTTGGCGCAGATTGCTGGCGCACTTGGATGTATTTGCCCTTTCCAGCGCGCCGGAAAGGGTGGGAATCATCAAGGCGGCCAGCGTGCCAATAATGACAATCACAACAAGAATCTCGATCAGGATGAACCCTTCGGCCTTCTTTCCGACAGGCAGGGGACGGTCAAAAATTTGCACCTCTAGGAATCTCGCTCGCATGGATTTGACCTGCAAGGTAATTTGGGCGCGTGCCCCGCATTGCCGAAGATACCATCCAGCGCGTCGCCGAAGCCAACGACATCATCGAGGTGATCGGTTCGTATTTCCCGCTCAAGCGGGCAGGCACAGGCTGGCGGGCGCTCTGCCCGTTCCACCGCGAGAAGAGTCCGTCGTTCCACGTCAACCCGCAGAGGCAGTCCTATCACTGCTTCGGCTGTGGCGCGGGCGGATCGGTTTTTCGTTTCGTGATGGACTACGAGCATCTCGATTTTGTCAGCGCGGTGCGCCGCCTCGCCCAGCGCGCGGGCATTCCCGTCATCGAGGAAGCGGGCAGTCCGGACGACGACCGGCGTCACGAAGTGCGCAAACGTCTGCTCGCCCTCCACGCCGAGGCGTCGGCATGGTTTCATCACAACCTGCTGAAAACACCGGACGCCCAGCCAGCGCGCGACTATTTAAAATCCCGCGGCATCACGGTGGAGGTCGCCAAATCCTGGCAGCTCGGCTTCGCCCCCGATTCGTGGGATGCCCTGCTTAATTTTCTGCGTGAGAAAAAATTCTCCGCGGAAGAAATTGCCCAAAGCGGACTCTCTGCCTCGAAGGACGATGACGAGAGGGGGAAATCCTACGCGCGCTTCCGCAACAGGGTGATGTTTCCCATCCGCAACGACTACGGCGAGGTGATTGCCTTCAGCGGCCGCGTGCTCGATCCCGAGTCGAAGACGGCCAAATATGTCAATTCGCCCGAGACGCCGCTCTTCACCAAAGGCCGCGTGCTCTACGGTCTCGACAAGTCGAAACGCGCCCTCATCAACGCCAAGGTGGCGATTGTTTGCGAGGGCCAGCTTGATTTGATCAGCGCCTACGAGTCGGGCGTGCAGAACGTCATCGCTCCGCAAGGCACGGCTTTCACCGCCGAGCAGGCCCGCGTGCTCCAGCGCTTCGTCGAGACCGTCGTGCTGTGTTTCGATTCCGACCGCGCCGGTCAGGAAGCGGTCACCCGTTCGTTGCCCGCCCTCTTGGAAAACGGCCTCACCGTCAAAGTCGCACGCCTGCCTCAAGGCGAGGATCCGGATTCGTTGATCCGGGGGAAGGGCCCCGCCGCCTTTGCAGAGGTGGTCGCATCGGCCAAAAACTTTTTCGATCACGCCCTCGAGATTCTGGGCGACAAAGGAAACCTCGAAGACCCCGCGGGAAAATCCTCCGCCGCCCGCAGGCTGGGTCCCTACGTCGCACTGATCAAGGATCGCGTCCTGCGCGAAGCCACCGCGAAAAAAATCTGTGCCCGTCTCGGCATCGCCGAAGCGGCTTTCGCCCCCCTCCTCAAACCCGCCGCCAACCAGAGTCCATCCGATAGACCGGAGGAAGCCCCGCAAACCAAACCCCTGATTCTCGCCGAAGGCATCCGGCAGCTTTGCCGTCTCGCACTTTTGCACCCGGAAACAAAAATCTGGTTGGCCGAGCAAACCTCGCCCCAACCTTCCGAACTCGGAGAAGGCGGGGACTTGCTGAAAAAAATTCTTCAGTCCGCGTTGTCCCTGCATGAGACCTCCGCCCGCGCCGCATTTCTATCCGGCCTGCCTCCCCGCGAAGAGATCACGGTCAGCCTGCTGGATTTGGATCGCGCCCAGGAAAATGCCCTTCAAATCGCGCAGAATCTCTGGTTCGGACTGGCCGCCACCGCCTTGCGAAACGAACGCGATTCCGCCGCCGCGCAACTCCGTCAGGCCGCCCTTTCGTCCGAAGAACGAAACAGGCTCCAAAGCCTGGTGACGGAGGCCAGCAAACGAATCCTTGACCTGCAAAGCCGTCTAAACGAAGTTTAGCAGCTCTTCTTGAAGCACCAAGTCCGCGTTGAAAACTTCCAAAAACACCACCAAGTCGAAGCCCAAAACGGCTTCTAAACCCAAGGCAACGAAACCCGCGAAACATCCGACCCCCAAGGCAAAAGCCCCGGTATCGCACAAAAAAACCGTGGTCAAACCCACTACGGCCCGGAAAAAAGCAATCGTGACCTCCACGGGCCGGGCCAAAGGTGAGAAGCACCCTCTCGTCTCCGCGCTGACCGCGCCCATAGGCACGAATCCCCAGGATTTGCAGAAAGCCCTGCAGGAAAAAGTCCGCGAACTGATCAAGCTGGCCAAGGAACAGGGCTATGTGACTTTTGACGACCTCGACGAGGCCCTGCCCGATAGTGTCAATGATCCCGACAGCCTGGAGTCCGTCATCACTCAACTCCGTGCGGTGGAGATCGAAATCATTGATGCCTCCGACGTGGATCGGGTGAAAGAGGTTCGCAAAGACAACGAAGAAGAGGAGGAAAAGGACGAGAAAGTTGACAGCAAGCTCGACATCCTTGACGACCCCGTCCGCATGTACCTCAAGCAGATGGGCCAGGTGCCCCTGCTCAGCCGCGAACAGGAAGTCGAAATCTCCAAACGCATCGAAGAGGCCGAGATCAAGGTGCAGGAAACGCTTTATCAATTCGGATTCATGGGTCGCGCTCATCTCGATCTGGCGCAAAAGCTCATTGATATGCGCGAGCGCTTCGACCGCGTCATCCTCGACAAAAAAATCGAGAGCCGCGAGCGCTACATGAAGACTCTGCCGCGCCTCTGTCAGCAGGTGAAAAAGCAATCCGATATCGTGGCGGCGATTTACCGCGACAAGATTTCCCCCCTCAAAAACCCACCCCCTCTCGCCCTTAAAAACTACGAGAAGGCCCATGGCGCGTTGCAAAAACTTTATCCGAAATTTTACTTCAAACAAAAAGTCATTGAGGATTTCGTGACCCTCGCCGACGAAAACAACCGCGCGCTCCACACACTCATCACCGAGCACGACAAACAGGCGAAAAAAGCGGATAAAAAAAACCAGCGCAATCTCAGCCAACAGATCAAGGAAATGCAGTTGCGGAACTGGCTGACCAGCGACGAGCTTTTCGAGAAGCATCGCGGGCTCAAGAGCTGGCACCGCAAGGCGCTCAAGGCGAAAACCGAAATGGTCGAGGCCAACCTGCGCCTTGTGATTTCCATCGCGAAAAAATACACCAACCGCGGCCTCTCCTTCCTCGACCTGATTCAGGAAGGCAACATGGGCCTGATGAAGGCTGTGGAGAAATTCGAATACCGCCGCGGCTACAAATTTTCAACCTACGCCACGTGGTGGATCCGCCAGGCCATCACCCGTTCGATCGCCGATCAGGCCCGCACCATCCGCATTCCGGTGCACATGATCGAGACGATCAACAAGCTCATCCGCGTGCAGAAGCAGCTGGTGCAGGAATACGGCCGCGAGCCGTCGCCCGAGGAAATTTCCGACGAAATCCAACTTCCGGTTGAACGGGTTCGCGCCGTGCTCAAGATGGCGCAGCAACCGATCTCGCTGCAGGCTCCCGTCGGCGATTCCGACGACACCAGCTTCGGCGATTTCATCGAGGACAAGGGTGCTGAAAACCCCGCCGATCAAGCCGCCATCGTCCTGCTCAAGGACAAAATCAAAGACGTTCTCGACACCCTGACCGAACGCGAACGCCAGGTGCTCGAGCAACGCTTCGGTTTGGTGGACGGCTACAGCCGCACGCTCGAGGAAGTCGGACGTCAGTTCAAGGTCACCCGCGAACGTATCCGGCAGATCGAGGCCAAGGCGCTGCGTAAAATGCGGCACCCGACCCGTATCCGCCAGCTCGAGGGCTTTCTCGAACCCCAGGATTGGTAATTGAAAAAGCGGCCTGCGGGCCGCTTTTTTCCTGATGAAGAACATCCTGTTCCTCATGGCCGATGAGTTCCGTTACGACGTGGCGGGATTCATGGGGAATACTGTGGCACGGACGCCGAATCTCGACCGCCTCGCCGCTCACGCGGTCGTTTTTGACAACGCCTACACGCCCTCCCCGGTTTGTGTGCCGGCGCGGCAATGTCTGGCCACGGGAAAGTATCCCCTGCACATCGGTTGCGAGCGGTTCGGTCAGGACATCGCCCCGGGGTCCGCGACTTTTGCGCGCTGGTTTTCCGAGCACGGGTATTTCACGACGGCCTGTGGCAAACTCCATCATCGCGGCCCGGATCAGATGCAGGGCTGGATGCATCGCATCGGCTCGGAGACCGCAGTCAACTGGCCGGAGAAGTTTTCCAGCCGCAGTCAGATCGGACGCTGTCAGTGGCGCGGCGCGGCGGAACTCAAGGGGGCCGGAGTCGGACTTTCCCCGCTCGCCCTCCACGACGACTACAGTGTGCGCGGGGCTTGCGATTTTCTCAAAATACATTTCGACGGCCTGTATGCGATTCCCCGCGAGACGCCGGTCTTTCTCATGGTGAGCCTGCAACAGCCGCATTTCCCGCTGCGAACGGAAAAAGAACTACTCGATTACTACCATGCTCGCGTTCCGATTTTTTGGAATACCCCCCCGGGCAATCACCCGAACCTTGATGCCGGTCGGCTGGGTGAAAGTCAGGGGATTGCGCAAAGCGACGTGCGCCGCGCCACGGCCACCTATTATGGCATGGTCGAACAGACCGACCGACGAATCGGTCAGATTCTGCAAGCCATCGAGATAGCCGGACAATCGCTTGAGGACTGGATCATCGTTTTCACCTCCGATCACGGAGAAATGCTGGGAGAACATGGCGCATGGGGCAAACGGAAGTTTTACGAAGGCAGCGCGAGGGTTCCGCTGTTTATTTCCTCTCCGGGGCTATCGCCCTGCCACTCGACCGCGCCAGGTAACTTGGTGGATATCTTTCCGACCCTGGTTCATCTGGCCGGTTTGCCGGAACCCGGCGGGCTTGATGGCCGCGATCTTTTCGGAACCGAACATCCCGGCGAAACATTCTGCCAGCACGACCGGGACAATTTTATGATCCGATCTGAAAATCTGAAATACCTCCGCTTCCCTGCCGTGCCGGATGTTCTTTTTGATCTGGTCCGCGATCCGGGCGAAACGTGCGATGCGATTGACGATCCCGCTTATGCCGAAGCCGCCACCGCCCTCCGCAAAAAGCTGGATAAATTCATAGCAACCGCTTGCGAAAACGGACCACCCCGCTAAGTAATATCGTATGAGTTTGGAGGAACCAACCGCAGGCAACATGACCGGTTCGCTGCTGGTCGCCCATCCCGCCCTGGTGGACCCGAATTTCCGGCGGACGATTCTTTTCCTCTCACAACACAGCGCGGAGGACGGCGCCGTTGGACTGGTGCTCAACCGCCCGCTCAACAAAACTTTCGGCGAGGTCGCGGTCGGGGAACCGTCCGCTGTCCTTGATCGCGTGGAGCTTTTTTACGGCGGCCCGGTGGCCGGCGATCAGCTCACTCTGGCCAGCCTGCAATGGGTGAAAAACCCCGCCGCCGTGGCCTTTCACAGCTACAGGGGCCACGGCGTGGCGGATGTCAAAATCGAGCCGCAATGGCAGTCCGGACTGCGCGGTTTTCTCGGCTATGCTGGCTGGGGCAGCGGGCAGCTTGAAAACGAGATCGCCCAGAATGCCTGGATCGTCCTTCCGGCTTCCCGCGAGTTCATCGAAATGCACGATCCTGAAAATGCCTGGCGCAATATCATGAGAAGTTCCGGACCGATGATGAAGCTTCTGGCCGAGGCTCCCGAAGACCCGGAATTGAATTGACTCGTATCAGGCTGGTAAACCGAATCGGGAATACTTCTGGCCCAGAACGGGGTGAGTTCCGCTTGCTCCCAGAAAAACGGCCTGCCTCACTCACCATTTCCTCACTCGCCAGAGCCAGAAGACGAACCCCACCGAGCCCAGCGCCAGCAGCGTAATAAACCAGAACGGCCACAGGGCCGACTCCATCGGTAAAGGCAAGGCCACGTTCATGGAGAAAAATCCAATCACCAGATTCGCCAGCATGATCGCAATCGTCCAGATGGTGAACTTTTTGATGAGGTGGTTCAGGTTGTGGCTCACGATGGCCGCCCGTGCATCCATCAGACCGCCGATGACCTGCGTGTAGATTTCCGCGCGGCGATAGCACTGCTGATTTTCAATCACCAAGTCATCAAGAATTCCAGCATGGTCGCGGTTGAACCCCAGCTTCTCAGATGCCGTTTTCATTTTTTCCAGCAGGGCACCGTTGGAACCGATCGAATTCACGATGTAAACGAGGCTCTTTTCCAGCGCGAACATATTGAGCAGATACTTGTTGTCCATCGAGGTGCTAATGCGGCGCTCGAGCGAATCGGAGAGCATATTGATCGCCTTGAGGTGACCTTCAAAATGCAAGGTGGCCTGGTAAAGCAAACGCAGCACCACGTCCTGGATGGATTGCACATGGAACGGCACCCGGCCTTCGAAAACCGGCGCGTCGTCGGACATGACAATGACCAGATGATCCTCGTAAATAAACGCCCCCGTCGAAGTGAGTTTCAGCAAAAAATTATCGTCCGCGCAGAAGCTCATCGGCCGCTTGAGAATGAGGGCTGCGTGATCGGGCTCGAATTCCAGACGAGCCAGTTCGTCCGGATCAAGCGAGGATTGCAGGGTGTGGAAGTCAATATTGTAAAGATCCTGCAACTCCGCCTCATCCTCAATCGTCGGCGCGTTGTATACGATCACCTCCGCGTCGGTTGATTCACAGGGCAGAAGGCGATTGTTCTCAATGCGAAAAAAACTGCGGATACTGCGCAGCGGCTCTGCCGGCATGGCGGCCGGGGCAACCACATCCAGTCCGCCTTCCAGAGCAATATCGGGTTCCTCAGTCGTCGCCATATGGGGAAAATGGCCTCAATCCCACAGCCTGTCCAGTCCGCGGCGTATGCAGGCAAAAAGTTCGTCCACCTCCGCGTGGGTAATGATGAGTGGCGGAGCCAGCGCGATCAGGTCGCGAATACCGCGCACCATCGCGCCCTCTTCGCGAATAAGCCCCCACGCCTTCAGCCCGAGCATACTTATGGGGGTGAGGGCATCCCGTCCGCCGCGAGGCACTAATTCCAACGCGCCGATCAAACCCATTCCCCGCGCCTCGCCCACCGCCGGATGCCCAGCCATTTCCAGCAGCTTGCCTTGAAAATACGGACCCACATCATTCTTCACCCGCGGGATCAATCCCAGGTTCTCGATTACCTGCAGATTCGCCAGCGCCGCCGCCGCGCACGTCGGATGTCCCGAATAGGTAAATCCGTGCGCAAAATATCCCCCCGTGGCCACCGCGTCCGCAATTTCATCGCTGAGCATGGTCGCACCCAACGGCAGATACCCGCTGGTGAGCCCCTTGGCCAGACAGATCACATCCGGGTCCAAATCCCACAGATTGCTCGCGAACCAATCCCCCACCCGTCCGAACGCCGTGATCACCTCATCCGCCACAAACAAAATCTCGTTCTCCCGGCACAGCGCCCGCAGCGCCGTGAGATAGCCCTCCGGCGGCGTGATCACCCCGCCGGCCCCTTGCACCGGTTCGACGAACATCGCAGCGATCGTTTCCGCCCCCTGCTCGGAAATCACCCGTCGCGTCTCTTCGATGCACCACTGCCCATAAGCCTCCGCGCTCAACGTCGTCCTGGCCCCATACGCATAAGGCCCCGGCACCTGGACGAAACCCGACAGCGGCAGATCGAACGGCGTCTGACAATTCGGCAGCCCGGTCATGCTCGTCGTCGCCAGCGTCACCCCGTGATACGCGAACGTCCGGGTCAAAATCGTTTTTTTCTCCGGCCGGCCCTTCAACTTCCAATACGAACGAATGACCTTCAGGGCTGTCTCATTCGCCTCCGAACCCGAATTCGAAAACACCGTGCGATTCACGCGCGGCGGCGCCTTTTGCGCCAGAAACTCCGCCGCCTTGATTGGAGGTTCGGTCGTCGAATTAAAAAACGACGGATAATACGGCAGGCGCTCCATCTGTTCCGTCACCGCCCGCACGATCGCCGCGCAGTTGTAACCCACATTCACACACCACAGTCCCGCCAGACCATCCAGAATGCGTTTCCCGCCCTCATCCACAAAATAACACCCCTCCCCCTCGCTCACGATATGCGTGCCCGCCGAGTGCAAATCCGGATGGTTCGTGAAGGGGTGAAGCTGATACTTGCGATCCTGCGCTTGCAGCGCGGCAATAGAAGTGGCTGACATGGATAAAAGATACCATTGGCAGCGAAAAATACGACTGGGATTTTTCCGCCTTCGGCACCAATCCTCATCATCCCATCACTTCCAGGAAAGCGGCTTTCGCAATGAGGGCAGCTTTTTCACTCACGCCCACTCCGCACACAGAAGCTCAGCCTGCGCAAGCACGGTCTTGACCGCCTCTTCCTGCAAGTCGGGAGGGTAACCGTGTTTGTTCAGGATACGCTGAAGTTCCCCCGATTCGGTGGACAGGCAGGGCGCAGACCCGTCAGAAAGGACTGCAAACATGCCAAAAACACACGCGAACTACGACAAAGACTTCCGGCAGGAAGCCGTTAACCTGCTGCTCAGCAGCGGACACCCGCTCAAGGGGGTAGCCGCAGAGCTGGGAGTATCAGCAAACTCACTACGAACCTGGCGGAACAGGGCTCTCGGCAACGGGGCGGAGCACAGGCCGCTTCGGCGGCGACGTTCTTGAACTTGAGTCCGCGCACTTCGGCCAGAAATTGGTCGTCGAGGATTCCGATATTCGGCATCTTCAAACCCGCCGCTGCGAAAACGTCGATCACCTGGCCTGGAGGTGGCACCAGCGGGCACCCAGAAGACATTCTCGGCCTTGTATTGCTCAGCGCCTTCGGGCTGTCTTTGGCAGGCTGTCTCGCTCTACTCGGCTCCGCCGCGTCCATGTTGTTGCGCAGCTTGTCGGCGGTGAGCCAGCGCTTCGCCTCGAAGGCGGTGGAGGGGGTGGTATTGGGTTTGCGTGCAATGGTAAAATCATGGGCTTGACGGCGGAAAGCTGAGATTTTGCGACGAGGAGGCGACTCGCCGAAAGGCCACAAACGATTGCGGCAACTTCCATCTTCTTTCCTGTATTTCTGCTTTCTTTAGAAAATCCCCCGATGGCAATGCGGGCTTTGGAATTCCATCAATCCTCAGGACGCCTCAGCGGAAGACGGCTTTTTTCCAGCCGAAACGCCAGTCGCAGCGGCGTTTACGAATTCTTTTGCTCTTGACGGGGCGGGCGGGTTTGGGTTGATAGCGCCTCATTTTAACAAGGGAAGGAATTAATTTGTGATGAGCGAATCGCTTGCAGCGGTTTTCCAGCACGTCATCTGGAGTTTTTGCTATCTGAGTGTCCTGATCGGACTCTCAGCCTATGGCATTCACCGGTATTGCATCCTCTATCTGTTTCTCAAAAACAGAGGGAGGACGCTAGAGCCTGCCCGGAATTTCAGCCCGTTGCCGATGGTGACGGTGCAGCTGCCGGTCTTCAACGAATACTATGTGATCCGGCGGCTGATCGAGGCGGTCAGCAAACTCGATTACCCGAAGGAACTCCTTCAGATCCAGATTCTTGACGATTCGACGGATGAAACCCGCCAGATCGCGGCGGACGAAACGGAACGCCTGAAGGCCGCGGGCTTCGACATCGAACACATCCACCGCTCGAACCGCGAAGGCTTCAAGGCGGGTGCTTTGGCTGGGGGGCTGGCCGTCGCAAAGGGGGAATATATTTTTATTCTCGATGCCGATTTCGTCCCGCAGCCGGATGTGCTGAAACGCTCGATCAACCACTTCACCGATCCGAAGGTCGGCATGGTGCAGATGCGGTGGGGCCATCTCAACCGCAACTACTCGCTGCTGACCAAGGTGCAGGCGGTGTTTCTCGACGGCCACCTCCTGCTGGAGCAAACCGCGCGCAGCCGCAGCGGACGTTTCTTCAACTTCAATGGCACGGCCGGCATCTGGCGCAAGTCCTGCATCATTGACGCGGACGGCTGGCATTACGACACGCTCACCGAGGATCTCGACCTCAGCTATCGTGCGCAGTTGAAGGGCTGGCAGTTTGTTTTTCTGCCCGATGTCGTCGTCCCGGCCGAGTTGCCCGCAGACATGAATGGATTCAAATCGCAGCAGCACCGCTGGACAAAAGGCTCGATCCAGACTTGCAAAAAACTTCTGCCTGCCGTCTGGCGCGCTCCGCTCCCCTTACTGATCAAACTCGAGGCCACTGCGCACCTTACCTCCAATTTTGGCTATCTTCTTCTCGTGTTCCTTTGCGTCCTTATCCTGCCGCAGTCCTTCGCCACCTCGCACAGCGCACTGTATTCCTGGCTGGTGGATCTGCCGATCTTTTTTGCCACATCAGTCTCCATCGCACTCTTCTACCTCGTTGCGCAGATGCATCTCAATCCGCGAGGCTGGCTCAAGGAAATCTGGCTTTTCCCCCTCACGCTCGCCCTCGCCACCGGGATGTCGATCAACAATGCCCGCGGGGTCATTGAGGCCATCATCAACCGCCAGTCGGAATTCACCCGCACGCCAAAATATGGCATTGAAACCGACCGCAACCGCCCCCGCCGCGTGCGGTACGTCCCGATCAAATCCTTCCTTCCCGTGCTGGAGATTCTTTTTGCCCTCTATTTTGCCTATTGCATCTGGAATGCCGTTCTCCTCGGGCGCTGGATCTCCATCCCATTTCTGATGATCTTCTTTGGCGGTTTCTCCTATGTGGCCTCGAAATCCGTCGGGGTCTGGATCCAGCAAATCGGCAGGCTGCTCCCCTCCCCTCCACCGAGTGAAGCGGCTTGACCGCCTGACCGCTGCGGTGGCCGTCCTGCTGCTGGCTGGTTGCGCGGGCGATACGCATCACCGCCTTCTCATCAGCACCACGGATCAGCGCATGACTGTGCTGCGCGATAACGTCGCGATCGCCGGCTATCCCGTCTCCACGTCGAAATTCGGCCTCGGAGACACTCCCGGCAGCAAGGCCACGCCGCTCGGGGAATTTAAGATCGCAAAAAAAATCGGTCGGGGCGCGCCGTCGGGGTCGGTTTTCAAATCGCGCCGGCCCAGCGGGGAAGTCCTTGCCGTGGACGCCACCGGTCGCGATCCCATCGTGACCCGCATCCTCTGGTTGCAAGGACTTGAGTCCCGGAACCGCAACGCCTTTGACCGCTTCATTTATATTCACGGCACGCCCGAGGAGCACACGATCGGCCGACCGGCCAGCTACGGCTGCATCCGCATGCGTTCCCGCGACATTATGGAACTCTACGACACGGTTGGAACGAGGGCCCGGGTTTTCATCACCACCCGCTCCTTCGTCCCCAGCGGTCCGGTCGCACAAGTAACCCCGTAGGCCATTGGACACATCACACATCATTGCCTGGCCAGGGGATTGGACGCGGAGACAGCGCCTGTTCTTTGCGGTCGCATTCGCCGCAGGCCTCGGATGGAATCTTTTCGTCCTGCGCTCCTCCACCGGCTGGAGCCTCGACGATGAACTCAGCCACTATCTACGTTCCCGCAGCGTGTGGGAAAATCCCGCGCTGATTTTTGATTCCTGGACCCGGATCGGCCGCAACATCTTTCATTTTCTGCCCGCCCATTTCGGCCTCACCGTCACACGCATCTGGACTCTGGCCTTTGCGGCGGTGTCCGTCCTGATCACCACCTCGCTCGCGATAAAACTCGGAGCCCGCCGCGCCTGGCTGATCCCTCTCACCCTCTGGTTCCAGCCCTGGTTCGTGGAGCTTTCCTGGGGCGTATTAACCCAAACACCTTTCCTGCTCTGCCTCGTCTCCGGCCTCTGGCTGCTCGCCAGCCAACGCTGGGTCCTCTCCGGCCTGTGCTTCGGCGCTCTGCCCTTGATCCGCCACGAGGGACTGGCCCTTCTCGCCCTGTGGGTCTTTCTTCTTGCCACAAGGGCCATTTTTTCACGCAGCCCGAAAATCCCGCTCCTCGCCCTCGCCACCTTGACCGGTGCCCTGCCGCTGATCACCAGCAACGTCGCGGCGTGGATTTTTCTCGGCGAATGGCCCGCCAGAATTTTTCTCAATGCCAAACCCACCGACCTCTACGGCCACGGAGCCATCTGGCACTTCCTTCCCATCTCCTTCTTTCCCGCCGGACCCTTCACTGTCATCCTGGCTGTCCTGGCCTTGCCCGGGTTGCTCCGGCATTGGCGCATCACCTGGCCCTTGCTTTTCTACCCGGCGTATTTCGCGCTTCACAGCATGATCTACTGGCTCGGACTTTTTGCCTCCGGTGGCTATTATCATTTCCTCATGCCCATGGCGCCCTGCCTTGCCGTGGCGGCCGTCTTTGGGGCTGATGCCTGCCTCGATGCCCGCAACCGCTGGCTTCCCCTCGCCGGTCGTGCCCTTCTCATCGGCGCCGTTGGGCAGGGAATCATTCTGCTTCATGTCCATACGATGCAGTATTGGAGCGGCAGTCCCCAAGGCCTTGGCCTCACCCGCGAACCCATCCACCGTGCCCTGCAAGATGCCCTCGACTGGCAGACCCTCCACCGCCCCGGCGCTCCGGCCGTGGTCTGCCGCCATATTTACGCCGCCTACGCGAGAGACTGGATCGAAACGCCAGCACGCGGGCACACAAATGCCCTTCCTCTCCGCGAACTGCCCGCAGGCAGCATTATCATCTGGGAAAACAAATATTCCGAACTCACCGCCATCCATCGGGACGAATTAACCGCCGATTCCGAATGGCGCGAGCAGGCTGTTTTCAACGACGGAACCGTCCGCGTTTTCGAAAAGTGCAATCATCCATAGAAATCTCTTGCCAGCCGTCCAACTGTAGTTAATCTTCTGATTCTAATCGCGGGGTGGAGCAGCCTGGTAGCTCGTCAGGCTCATAACCTGAAGGTCGTTGGTTCAAATCCAACCCCCGCAACCACTTTTAAATAAACAACTTACGCAGATTCAAAAGCCCGGATTTTCCGGGCTTTTTTTGTGTCCGTGACAAATTAGTGAC
>Ga0114978_10000674_pt1 | contig 28911 bp, 29 predicted proteins | sample S_140212_EF_Meta_FD_87027 | JGI IMG/M metagenome (GOLD analysis project Ga0114978, IMG submission 87027) | Freshwater microbial communities from Lake Simoncouche, Canada to study carbon cycling - S_140212_EF_MetaG | ecosystem: Environmental > Aquatic > Freshwater > Lake | place: Lake...
CATCTTCTTCTTACGGTCTTCCACCTCCATCTCTCCATGAATGTATTCCAATGTAAATCCCTGAGACGCCAATTGCTTCGCCAACCATTCCGCCTTGTGACGCTTGTTCACATAGATCAGTGCCTGATTGACGGTCAGGTTCTGATAGAGGTCCAAGAGGACACTCAGCTTCCACTCCTCGCGCTCCAACGACACAAAATACTGTTTGATCCCGTCCAACGTGACTTCCTCAGGAGGCAACAGGATACGAACAGGATTCGTCAAATACGTCTCGGCAATGTCCAACACATGCTGGGGCATTGTCGCACTAAACAGCGCCAGTTTCGTGGAGGTCGGGAAAGGACTGTCCAGAATGGCCCTGATTTGCTCGGAAAACAGTTCTTCCAGCATCTGATCGGCTTCATCCAAAATGATATACTTAATCTGCTCTACATGGAGTTCTCCACGACGAATCAGATCAAACACACGACCTGGCGTTCCCACTACCGCATGAACGCCTGTCTGAAGAATGCGGATGTCCTGGTGGAGTTTGTTTCCTCCTGTGGCCGAGAGCACTTTCAGATTCATAAAGGAGCCAATAGATCGGATCACGCGCTCGGTCTGTTGGGATAGTTCGCGTGTGGGGCACAAGATCAGCACTTGGGGGGCCTGGAGGGCGGTATCCACTACGCTCAGTGCGCCGATACTGAAGGCTCCCGTTTTTCCCGTTCCTGACTGGGCCTGCGCTAGGATGTCGGTGGAACCACTCATGGGGACAATGGCGAGTTGCTGGATCATGGAGGGGCGCTCAAATCCATACCCATAGATCCCGCGGATCAACGGATCGGGAAGACCCATCGCGTCAAAGGTTTCATATACTGTGTCGGTCATCCTCTATTGAGAGATATTGTGGTCGATCTTTATATAGGGGGGGACGCAAGCGTCCCCCCTACCCCCTCTCTCGTGGAGATGACACAATATTCACCCAATCTCCACGGGAGAGGGGACATGGGGTTTACGAAGTGTTCGAAGTGTCCCCACTCCATCTCTAAAGAAAAAAGTGCGCCACCACCGCCCCATAGCGCTCTTGATGCGTCAGAAGAAGAACCATACGATCATGATCCGATACACCCCATTGCTTGAGATCCCGCTCTAATTGTCGTGTGCCCTCGTGCATTGCAGGATAATGATCTAGATTCCAGGTCATTCCAGAAGGTGTAGACAGTCCAGATAGTGTCATAGGGACAGGATCACGTATCAACGTAACGATATCATCATATTGTTCCGTGATTCGAAAGCCATATAATTCCATATAGGATTCCACCTGCGTAGTAGGAAGGGGGCTGATGATCCCATGATGATAGAGAGCATTCATTTCTACTCCTCCACGGAACGAAAAGGGAGTAAATTTGACGAGGCCAAAAAGAATAAAAGAAGAAGAGAGACATAGAAGAGATGGACCCCGCCGTAGAAGAAGAAGAGTATGAAGAAGAGTGGGAGGAAGAATACCAAGAGCCCGAGGCGGAAGATCTCGTGGCAGACATGAAACCTGAACTCAAGAAGCTCTATCAACAGCATCCCGAATGTCTCTTGGACTACGTGGAACAAGTCATGCCCAGGGTCCCCCTCCAGGTGATGCTTCCCCATGGAGACAAAGCAGATGCCAATCACCGGACATACCCGTTTATGACGGTCTTTGAACGGACCAAAATCATTGGATTGCGCGCCAATCAGTTAAGCAAAGGGTCCGTGCCGTTTGTTGCCATCCCGAAACACATTACGGATGTGCGCGACATTGCCCGCCTGGAATTGGAACAGAAACGTCTACCCTTTATTATTAAACGTCCACTGCCGAACGGCACATTTGAATATTGGCGTGTGGCCGACCTACTTCTCTTGTAGTCTTCTTCTGGTATTCACTATACGCCCGTTGTCTTCCACGCTTATCTCCTTGTCGGCATTGATTGCGATATTCTAGTTCATGAAGTAAAGAGAACGAAATAGGAATATTTTTTGGAAGACTAGAGACCAGGGGGAACACAACACGCATCTATCCTTCTTGTATAAAATTGATGCGATTCTCTTTCTTTGATCCAGATAGACTTTTTACCCCCATGACGACCCTCTTCTCTTCTGACTGGACCCTGGTCACTCTCAAAAAACGGCACCTTTTCAAAGAGACACTTTCTAGCATGCCTCTTCCTAAAAAAAGAGTCACCCCTGAATCTCTTCAGGCGCTCATTCGCACACGATTACATCAGGGGCTGACTCAACAAGAGGCCGATCATCTCTGCTCCTTTCCACGAAACACCTTTAATAAAATAGAATCCCATCTGATGGTCCCCTCAGGAGAGCAACAGAGCCATATTCAGCATCACTTGGGAGTATCTCTTCTTCTACATGGATAATTCAGGCTTGTTGCCCTTCAGGCTTGTTGCCCTTCAGGCTTTCGCTACTTCATTAGCCACCCTGTCGCCACTCCTTTCCACAATTCAGGCAGGTGATAAAGATCGTCATGGGTTCATCTGCTGAGCGCGTTTGTAGCTCATAATAGGTGCACTCTCTTTTTTGACAGCGACGGCACTTGAACTGATCCGTCGCACGACTCTTATTCCCTTCCAGGATCTTTTGCTCACGTTGAAGGAGCTTATCTTTCAACGCGAACCACTTCTCAGGAAACATCTCATACGCCGTCATGGTGGCGAGCGACGCAAGTGTAAACTCGCCCTCTTGAACGCGGCGCAACAGACGTGTATTCTGAACAGGGCTCTCAGGATGAAGATTGCTCAGAATGGACATCATCCGTTGACGATAGACTTCCGAGAAAGAGTCTGACTTCCAATTCCGTGCAATGTAATGCGCCTGCGCATAGTGGTGCGATGCCTCAAAGATTGCCTTCTCCAATGAATGGATCTCCTCTTCGGGAAAGAAGGCCGTTAAGAATTGAAGATAGGAGAGACAACGGAGACGGAGCGGAGAGGAAGAGGGTTCCGACGTGATGGGGATTTCCTCTTTCAGGGCATGCGTGTCCACTTTGGTATAGATGGGGGCACGACGCTTGGCAGCAACGGGCACTTCTGCCTCTTCTTCCTCTTCTTCCTCGTCTTCTTCCTCATCCACTTTGTCTACGTGAGGATCCTTTTCGTCATCGCTTTCCTCAAAGGGATCCTTGATCGATTCCTCCTCTTCTTCCTCTTCTTCCTCCTCTTGATTGTCTTGGGTTTCTTGGTTTTCTTGGCAGAAGGTCGTCCATTGTTCAATGATACACGGTAGAGGATGGGACCAGTTCTTGGTTACAGACAGAACGATCAGTGCATCACCAAAGAGCGTTGTGCTACAAGGGACGGGCAGTTCCCCCTTGTTTTCTGTTCCTTTTTTTCCTTTTTTGTATCCCAACACCGTCCACACCTGTTTTTCCTGTTCATATTGATGAATGACTTCGGGGGCCTCTTTCTTTTTCATATACTGCTGAAGACCCTCCATGGTGAGTGTCCCATCCTCTGCGAGAGGGAGATTCGCCTTTCGGAGATCTCCCTTTATGCTAAGAAGGATCGTAGGAACGGGCATGGATTATGGTATTCTGTGAGGAGGGAGAGGTGATCAATTTTTATGCCCTCCGGTCCTCTACGAGTGCATGATCTCGCGACTGCTGTTGTGTGCGGACGATGATTTTCAAGAGACCAAAAAGAGATACAATGACCCCTGCGATCTATCTGGGTATGATCCTTATCGTTGGGTTTGTGGCCTATTGGTTCCTTCGGGATCGCCTGTTTGGAGAGGATGTCTCGACCGATGCCTTCCAGGCCCGTTCTTTTTCCTCTGAACCCGCCCCTGCTTCCATTGAAATCCGTCAGGCGCCATTGTATCCCGAGCGCACCGTGGCCCCTTCCGGTCCGAACTCACCCAATCAGGCCCCGCAAGAAGAGATCGTTCACTATGCTCCTCCTCAGGCAACTGATCCCTACTCTCATCCCCAAGAGAGCTCGGAGCACCCTGAGAATCTTCGTCATCCCGAGCGGTCCTTCCGCCCTCCGCCGTTGAATGACAACACTTCTATTGCAGAATCGTCGGGCATTGCCAGCACAACCCAGCAGGTGACGGCGAGTGGCGCACAGGGCTTCTCTACGGAGATCATCCAGGGTGGTGGGGAGTTTATGCCTGGTATCTTTGCGAATGATACCTTTGATGATCGTAGCTTCTCGTCGTTTTAAATGCGCTAACGACCCATCTAAAGATTCATCAACCTATCTTCTTAGAGACCATGAGTATTCACAACACGACCCCTCGCTTTGAGAAAGCAAAAATCCCACGATTCCATCGCCTTGATGTGGCTCACATCTCGGCTATTGAAGCTCTTTATACCACCTTCCCCTTTCTCCGACAACGCATGGAAATTCATATGCCCTTCTCGCGTGCCCGTTCCACCTTTTCATCGGGTTCTCTCTGGCTATGGCCTAAGTTCGATAAGCGCCCCGTCGGCTATTTGATCTTTCTAGAGGGGTTTTCACCGTGTATCTGGTATCCCGAGCGTCAAGAGGGAATGACCTTCCGATGGCTTCTCCCTCCCTCCTTCTCGCAACAAGGGGCAACCATCTGTCTGGCCAATTTGTTAGCGGGCGAGTCCGTTCTCCAAATGGAGGATATCATCGTATATGAAGGACGGGATCTCTGGTCGCATCAGACGTTTTCAGAGCGGTGGGGCTCCCTACGCCAGTTTTGGAACTCTCTTCCGCCCGATCAGCCTCTTCTTGCCTTTCAGCCCCGTGTAGTCACCCCTATTCCCTTGTCCGAATGGCATCTTCATTATCATTCTGCTGTCTATTGGATCATTCAAACCGATCAGGCCCGACAGCCCCGTTGGTATTGGAGAGACGTGGTCACCGTGGTAGAGCACAAGCCTGTGGAGTTCATTGCGCCTGTCATGAAACGGAGCGCAGAGATCATCAACGTTCTCTGCGCACTGTGTCTTCCCTATGCGAACATGAGCCTTCCTGATACGTATTCACTCGTATCCCAAGAGGGGACCGCGTTGGGCATGGCATCCCTTCCGAATATGGCGATGTCACTGGAACTTCGTGGGAAGATGGTGACAAAGGGCATCCCTGTGGAGGTGGTGTGGAAACCCGCTTTTCAGAAGTATCAGGTGACGCGTATACTTCCGGAACACACGCCGATCACGACAGCGTCCTTCTTTTTTCATCGCACATAAACATGTGATCTAGTAGAATGAGCGTTGAAGGCAAATCGGTAGAAGAGCTACATGCGGAGTTGAAGATTGAACAGGATAAACTTGCTGCATTAGGTCCTATCAGTTCTCCTAATACGGAAATGAAGCGTCCTGTGGCTCAACGCCATGAACAGCGCATCATCGCTCTTGAAGAGGCGATCGCCTCAAAGGGATCATCATGGTATAACCCTTTTTCATGGGGAAAAAAGGGGGGTCGTCGCTCTCGCACTCGTGGAGGCGGTTGGTCCATGGGTAGCATGATTACCCCTGGTTCTTATGAGTATACGAAATACGCGGGGGCGGGCATGGATTGCGCAGGTTCTCCTGTGCGCCCAGGCTTTCTCCAACATGTGTCGGGTGCGGGTCTTCCCTATGGCGCGTCCGGTGGAAAGCGAAACAGTCGCAGATCCCGTCGTAGTCGCAGTGGAAAGCGCAGTGCTCGTCATCACAGTGCACGCCGTCTGCGATCTCGCAAGTCACGTGGTGGTGCGAATCCAGCATCGGCGTATGAGAATCACACGATCAGCATGCCTGGCGTTCAAATCCCTGGAGGGGCCCACACGGCCAATCAGGTTCAGAAGGGCGGGCGATATGAGATGCACATGGGTCCTCTTGTTGGCTCAGGAAGCGACATTGGAATGCGTGGTATGGGTATGGCGCACAGCATTCCCTGCGAACAGGGCACCATGAACTCGTTGAACCAGCGAGGTGGAGCGTTTCCCGCTGTCCAGGTGGGTGCGGCGGATATGATGCGGTATCAGGCTCCTACTGCGGGTTATTCCAACCTAGCGACACCCCTTCCTGCTGGAGGCGCGAGCCCAGGATTTCTGACGCAAGTCCCTTATGAGGCGAGATCGATGAACTCTGCCTGTTTGACGACGGGTGGAAAGCGTAGCAAGCGCAATAAGCGTAGCAAGCGAACGAAGCGGTCCAAGCGACACCATCGCAAGTGAGGGATCGCTTTCTCTCCTAGAGAGAGGGGTGTGGGGACGCTTGCGTCTCCACTAGACGGACAAATGAAGGTTGATCCACTCCTTGATATCCTGATGGCTTTTTTGCATCAAAAGAAATAAACCGTCCATCATCGTTTGCTGATGGATAGCAGTCGGCTCTTTACGCACGAACAACAATGTATGATAGATCACTTGTAAGAGTGTCGGATCATATAGACTACGAATCGTCTCAAACACAGCCTCCATTCCCTGTTCCTCCGAGTCCTCCTGAAATGTATGAGCAGGATGCTCCAGCATATGGCGATACATCTGAATCACCTGGATGACCGTATTGCAATCGGAGGAGTGATATGTCTTGAGCAACTGGGTGAGTCCCTCCATGCTCATGGATAGAATCAGCTGATACATCTCCACGGGAAGAGGACTTTTCTTGTTAGTGGATGGGTCATACCATTTGATAAACCGTCGAAGAACAGCGTATAAAAAATAGAGATCATCCTTGCGATCGGAGTGATACCACCGTGCCAAGGGTTGAATCAGTGTCGGATAGTGGAGAGAGACGATATTGTCATGGATGGTCAGTTTGGTGCCAACGGGGCATAAACTAAGAAGAGCCAGTTGTATCATCGACTGGAGAGGTTCCAATATCACACTTGCCTTTCCATGCGAGAGAGACATGCTGGAGAGAGGGAAAGAGTTCATGTTACTATACCCGCAGAATTACGTTGTCACTCTTCTTTCGCATGCGATGCAGTGCCCATATGTGTCGTATTTCCTGCTTGATCCGCCAGCGTAAACTGAAAGGCAAACTCCTTGATCGGTGTGTCCTCTCGTCTGGAACCTTGCGTGTTCGCGGGACGATCCATGTGAACAATCGTATACTGGCATTCTTTATAGAATTTCTGTCGGACATACCATCGGCGTTTATGGCACTCATGAGAATCAATGACATCAATGATGTGGGGAGCGACCGCCCGTTCCTCCACCCGCTGTCTGAAGATGCGTCCTGTAGACTGTTCCACATGCTTTCGTGGAGTCGCCAGAAACACCGTGTTCAGTTTCTTCACGGAAAAGGCCTCGCTCGCCATTTGATACGTGGCCAATAGGATCTGGCAGGTGGTCGCATTCTGGTCTAGAAGGGACTGTTTCATGCCTCCAATGTAATATCCGTGAACATATGGGGTTGCCGTGAGGGCCTTCTCAAACCACTCCAGTTGCGCAATGCGATCGCTGAGAATAAGAAGGAATCGGTTCGGATCGGCGGCGTATTCGCATATCGTCTGAAACACCCGTTGATTTCGTGGTTCACAGGAGGCCACTTGATTCAAGAGAGTGGCCGTCACCGTCTCGCCTTTCCAGTTGACAGGGACCTCGTGATAGGCAGGATCCTCCGAATCGAACCAAATCGCCTTTACGACAGCCTCCTGATCTGGAGCGCGTTTTGTGTTTTTATAGACGGCCTCTCCTAAATGATATTCAAAGACACAGGAGAGGCCATCTTCCCGATCAGGGGTGGCCGAGAGACCCAACATGTAGGCCGTTTGAATCGTGCGGAGCGCACGGGAAAAGTAGGAGGCCCCCAAGTGGTGGCATTCATCAAAGATCGTTAGACCATATTGGTCAAAGAAGCCGTCTGGAAATTCACGACGGCAAATCGTTTGAATCATACAAATCGTGACGTCATATTTGTCGGCGTCCATTTGGACCATATGAGCCTGAAGAATGCCGACACGTATTCCCTCTGTGAAGTTCTCGATCTCCGATTTCCATTGGTTCATGAGAAACTCCTTGTCCACAATAATGAGGAAGCGTTGACGAAGACGCACCGCAATGTTCAGCGCCATGTAGGTCTTTCCATATCCACAGGGGACACATATCAGTCCATTCCCCCCTTTGGCCAAGAAGGTGCGAATAATCTCCTCCTGGAAGTCGTGAGGGGGAAAAGAGGCGCGGAAAGTGACAGTAGGAGGAAGCGCAAGTCCCTCAGGAACAATGTTCGCTTCCGGTTCGCCGAATTTCTTTTTTCCCCAGTGTCGTGGAACATAGAAACGTGTCTTGGATTCATAGTAAATGGGGAAGTGCGTTTTCTGATATCGGTCGGATGTCTTGGGGGACACCGTTAGCGCGGAGCGAAGTTCATTGGTTTGAAGAGGAGTCAGCCATGATTTGGTGATGGCATACCCTTTTGTTGTTAGCACCCGATTCTTTTCTTGAACGGACATGGGAGAAGGTTTAATAAGAAGAAAAAGAGGGGCGCTGTCAAATTTTTTGTAAAACTCCTACACAGAGAGATGGATCCGCGTGAAGTCGTCTATTTTGTTGTTCTAACCATCCCGCTATTGGCCTCCTCCTTTCTTCCCACGGATGCCCTCTTGCTCCTCGATCATATCATCATGCGAATGGCTGTGATTCTACTGTTGTTGTATCTCATTCATGTGGGATCTACGGTGGGCATCATGGGTCTCCTTGTGATAGGAGTGCTGTATATGGAACGCAATCGTCGCAAAGTGGAGATCGCTGCGAAGAAGTGGGATGCGATGGATGTCCACCAGCCTCCTCAGGCGACCGTGGAAGAGGCCTCCTTGCCACAACGGACGGTTCCTGTGGCGCCGTTTGATGCCCCTGAGGGTCGCGAATCTGCGTTTCTTCCTGAGGAGGAGATGGACATCTCCGTGTTTGAACCAGTAGGAGAGAGCATTCAACAAAAACAGGTGCTCGAGGGAGTATACCCTTTGTCTAACAATGCGAAGGGATCGGGTGCGGCGGATCTGTTTGAGCACCTGGGAATGGGTCATGTGGCGGGGGTGGAGACGCTCGGGGCTCAGTAGAGTGGGGACACCCACACCCCTCTCTTTTAGAGAGTGTATGAAGAGATGAATTGTCTCCAGGATCATTAAAAAGAAAAGATAAACCACTCGTCGATCTTTTCTTTTTCATTTTGTATGTGTATGTGACTTCACGCCCTTTTTTAGAGAAGGGGGTATGGGGGCAGAATGCCTCCATACTTAGCGCAAATACACATCAGAGTCCTGTAGCGTTTTATCTACAAAATAACCTTTGGCCACTTCCGAAATAATCAACATTTTTTCCAAAAAATCTTTCTCTTTATTACCAAATTCTCTATTATACTTTGCAGCGCGTGCAACCATCTCACGCTTGATAGACGCGCGTGTATAAGAAACGCGAGGGACTCCCGCAGGATCCCGAAATGCCACCTCAATCAGTTGCGGCATATCTCCATTCTCTTCTAATGACTTTTTACAATCCGTTCCAAAACAGGGGAACTCCTCCATTTCTTTCAGATTGGAACAGCTATTCGCCGCGATATCATTCTCCTTCTGAGTCGCATACACATAGCATGTAGGCTGAGAGGACTGTCGCGGACCCATCATATTGTCCAACAGAGGCCCCGCCGTGCATCCACTCTTCTTTTGCCCCTTGTCCTCAAAATAAGACGTCATAGAGGGCGGACATGTGCTTTTCATTTTCTTCTCTTGCGCCTGCTTAACAGCGTCGATGCATCGTGGAATCGTAGATGTCTCTGACCCCAGTGTGCATACCTGATCGGAGAGGCATTGTTGGCCTACAACATCCCCTGGACAGCACATCACATCACCACTCGTTGCGTAAAAGGTTTTGAAGCCCGCAGGGCACTCTGATAAATAGGAATCAAATGGTTCTAGTGTCATAGAGGCATTCTGTCCATATGATATTACAATAAGAAGGATGATGATCAACACGATAAGAACACCGATTTCCCACATCGTACTACGTAGATGTGCGATAATGAACCGCATAGATCACCCCTGCAATCACCCCTACACCAATAATCGTTCCTGCAATGATACCTTCCATCTGTTCGGATGAGAACCCCGTCACCCGCGACGTGTCTTGCAGTTTTTGAAACTGCTCTTGCGTGTTGATCACGTCCTTCAGGCTCGTATGTACTACCCCACCCGCTGTCACATGTCGAAGCTTATCAAAAGGGACACACTTGTATTGAGAGGTAGTAAGGGCCGTCCTGGTAGTAGAAGAGGATGCCACAGATGGAATCGGAGGAGGGCGCACAAAATATTGAATCTTACTCTTGAACTCGTCATTGCAACTGTTTATGATGGTTGTATACAAGATACCTTCCGAAGAGGTCTCTGTGATTTCTTTAACACCTTCATTGTTAAAACGATAGCTTTTTGCCGTAGCCTTCCCCTCTCGAATCGCAGACGGAAGACGGAAACTCTGTAATGTATGTTGGGTCAAGAATGGTTGAAGAATATTGGATGCAATATGAACGCCGTGAGGAAACACAAAGATGGCAATACTTCGTGTGGAGAAGCCTTGCGATGCTTGTGATGCTTGCGATTCTTGTGCCGTGTCCTTTACCTCCACGCAAGTCTTATAAGAAAGAGAGACTTGAGAGGTATCTCTCTTAGAAGAATAAAACAAGGAGGAGAGGGAGGGAAGATTCGTAGCATCGGCCGTCATAGAGCCTGACATCACTGCTGTCAAGTATTCATGGTGATGCTGTTGAGAGGGAATCGCCTCATAAATCGGTAGACATAACAGAATTCCGTGATAGACAGCACTTCCCGCGGATCGTGTTCTGACATGAAAAGATAGGATAAGTTCTGCAAGAGGTTGCCGTGTGTTCCCAGGCAATTGGTATCCCGTGTGCGTTTTTTTGCAGATCTGAATTCCAACGAGCTCTCCCTTGTTTCCACTGATCGTGCATATGTTCTTGTCTGAATTGACTTCCTCGATAAATGTTCCTTGTCGTGTCGGCGGGGTGCGTCGTTCAGGAAGGCTCAACGACTCCATCGGAAGATTATTCACGCCAGGAGTGATGCTGTTGAGTTGGAGGGTAGTTAGTCCTCCCATTAAGACAATAAATCCTGATGGGTTATTGATGTCACACAGCATGACTCTTCTATCCCATTAGGGTGTAATTATTTCGAGCCGTCTGGCCCTGTTGCGCCAGGCATCAACGCCTGGTAGGTCTCTTGAAGATACCGAACATGCGGATACCCCATGCGTGAGATCTGTTCGGCGGCGCGTTGTGCCCGATCATCGCCATTGGAATACACCAAAATGTGCGCGGTCAGCGGGACATCAAGTGGGAGACCCCTTTCCAGGTTCTCCATCGACAAAGGGAGCGAATGAGGCAGATATCCAAGACGGTCGCGCTCCACGGGGGATCGCACATCAAAGATGCGCCCGTATAGTCGGGCACGGGCCTCCTGTGGAGTGACACGAAGGGAGGGGCCCATAAGGGTGGATGATCCATAAAGGGAATAGACAATCATACTGATCGCTATGATGGCAGACAGTATGACAATCGATCGTGGACGAAGGGCAGATCTCATCTCTATACTATTCCTGGAAGATAGGTGGGACCATCCATGCGATACAGCTGAGCCTTTCCTTCTTTCTGAAGTCCATCTACCACAACGGATTCTCCTGACATCATTTCGGAACACCCGACCCCGTCCATACAGTTTCGCTTTTGAAACGTTACAGGGAGAGGGACCGGATTGTAGGTATCCGTGCGCGTATAATAATTCCATCGGTCGCTTCCTCCCGTCGTTCGACGACCGTATAAGGGGAGCATTTGATCATTCACATTAATTACACCAACAGACTGAAAGGATTCGGGAAGGCCCTGTGTCGGAATATTAAATGGAAGGGCGGTAGCTCCGCGTGGGGGAAATTCGGGGGTGGACCTCCAGTCCCGAAGGGGTTGAGGCGCACGATCATATCGGGAATCTCCTGAGGAAGGCATAGAGGGGGCCAACGCCACCACAGTAGGAGAGGGCATAGGGGGAGGGGCAGCAGATGTGGGAGGTCGTAACAGAATCTGAACATACAAAAAACCCGCACCAACGAGAAGGATCATGATGCCGAGTGTTAGCATGAGATCCGTTGATAAACAAAACACACCTGGTGGACAACTACGAGGATAGCGCATGTCCGCTCTATTCTTGTAGGATATTATGGATACCATATGGGATACAATAGTAAATTGTTACATACTAAACAACATATTGGCGGCATTGGAATTGCCACCAAACATACCTGAGAAGGTATCAAGAAGATCCTTTCCATCCTTCAGAACGGGGCGCATCTCATTCAACATGCTCATCAGGCCCTTCTGGGTTTCCAACAGTTTCTTGGTGTCTGCCGTCATGGCACTCACCGTATTCTTATCAAAAGAGGACATCGCCTTCATAATGGTGCTCCCCGCATCCAAATGAGGACCTCCCGTATGCTCTGAGGGCATTTGCCCCAATTTAAAGAGCCCGTTGGTCGCCGATTGAAAATCCTCCTTCGCGATCTTTTTGTCCTTGTCCTCGCTATGATCCTTCTCTTCGTTTTCCATGGCCTCTGTCACACGTTTGACTTCTTCCGAATCAACCTGGGGCACAATCTGGGTTGCCGAGGAGCTCTCCGAAGGGGCGCCCTCTTTCTTTTCCGAGCTCACATCTGCAAATCCCTCCACACTCTTATGATAGACTCCTTGGGGCTGAGGTGCGGGGGCTTTCTGTGAATATTTCTGTTGAATAGAACCGATGCGGCTCTTAATGGACGCCGCTGAATCCTGAAACGGCTCGAGATGCTTGATATACCGTTTAAAGACAAGAACATACAGAAGGGCCGACAGCACACAGACGGCGGTCACCATCTCCACGCTCTCCAAAAACGCAGCAGAGATCATAGTTGCAGCTGCCACCAGTAGAATACCAGTCATTCCTGAATACATCAAGAGATACACTGCGGTAAGACCGAGAAGGGCCAATGAAATGTGATGGGTCATTTGATTGAACCTCATTTCCTCTATTTGCGGTGGAAGAAACTTTTATGAGACCACCATGAGAGGAACTAGCACTTTTTGAATAAACCAAAAGAGAAATCCGCCTAGAAGGGATTTTACCACAAGACCTGCCGTAGTCAGATCGCCTCCAATGCGCAAGAGAGATGGGACATAATGACCGATCAATACATGGACAATGGGAAGACTCAGAAGGAAGACAATCAGAGAGACGATGAGGGGCTGTTTGATTTGTGAGAGGATCTCTGCATACATGTTGCTCTTGGCGGGCTCCACAAGGGTGGGGGGTGCCTGTTGTGACATGATAGGTGCATAGGGTCCTGGACGGTAACTCGGAGAGTGCATCATGTTCGCAAAGTCCGCGGGAGACGGATAGTCCTTTCCAATCATGTGGGCGGTTGCGGTGGCAGGATCCATTGAAACAGGGTAAGTCGTGTTGGGATTCGGATCCTGAATCATGCGACCGGACGGCGCATTCATGACCGGATTGGAGGAACTGGGAAGATTCATATCGGCTAGAATTTTATTGACAAGATCGTCGTCCTTGTGATTCAAGACCGGAGCCTTTCCATCCAGATCACTTAATAGGGTCCCTGCGGATGCCATTTCTCTATCACGAAAAGAAATCCTTTCTTGTCAACTATTCACACAATGGGGGTGGGGCGGCGGGAAAACGCATCGGATGCTTGCGATGCTTGCGATGCTTGCGATACCATATGAAGCTCTTGTGGTAAATGCTGTTGAAACGCCTCTACTGCACCTGATGCGGGACAAGAGACAATCTTCGTTTTAAATTGATAGCATTTTTTTCCCATTCGATAGACAAACTTATCAAAGTCCTTCTCTTGAGGTGCTTTTCGTAGGGTGCAATCATTTCCTTCGCACACAGGGCGAATCATACAAATGATACCGATACCAAGGATGACACTAAAAAAGATGTCAAACCGTTTATCCTGTAGGAAGTGTAAAATTCCCATTCTGATTAGCCCTCTTATATTTTCTGTCCTCTTCATAAGATGATCCAGCATATCAAATTGGTCCCTTTATTGTGTGGGCTTGTCCTTGGCGCCATTGCCATTTTTTGTATCAAACCTGAACAGAAAGTTGTCTATACCTATCCTACCCCCGATACGGCAAAAAAGATCATTTATAAAGATAAAAATGATGTATGTTACCAATACGATGTATCTGCTGTAGACTGTGATCAAAATGAATCTCGGCTCAAGGAGTTCCCTCTGAGCCACTAGGCGCACTAGGCGCACTAGGGGCAATAGGTCCAGGGCGACGAATGACGCGTTTTGCCGATGGGGCTACTATGGCAGCCGATGGGGCTACTATGGCAGCCGATGGGGCTACTATGGCAGCCGATGGGGCTACTATGGCGGCCGATGGAGCGTCTGATGCTGATGGGACTGCACTGGAAGTCGAAGGAACCGCATTACCAATACGTTTGGGTCGCGAGATGATACGACGAGCAGGTGCCACAGCAGGTTCTTGTTGTTGCTGTTGTTGCTGTTGCTGAATCTCAGCCACACTTTGAAGTGGTGCGACAACCTCTCCTTCTCGCACATAGTAGTCTTGTAGAGAAAAGGGGAACGCCGTTGCGACCAATACAGGATAAGGGAGGGTCCGCTGATCGCTTTGGGAGAAATCCAATTTTCGAATTTGAATGCCTTTCTCTTTCATTGCTCCATACAGTGGAAAGCGTGCGCGATGTAAGGCATACTCCGCGTCTTGAACGGCACGATTCAGTCTTTTGATCGTCTCCTCATTCGTATCACTCGTGCGAGAGACCTCATAGAGGGCACGGCGAGCGTTTTCAAAGAGATGGGTGGCTTCCGCAATGGCCGTGTGGCGATCTTGTTCCATGGTATGACGCTCCTCCTCGTTTAACGGACGATACGATGGGAGCGCAATGGTTTTGACAACGACATACTGTCCATCATCGTTTTTGGTGCGCTCCACCATATGCCCATCTTCATCATAATCAAATCGTTTTTCATCTGTTTTGAAGGTCTTGGCACGGTCTTTATAAAATCGTTTTACGTCACTCGACATTCCTACTACATCCAATGAATTTGACGGTTTCCGCGGACACAGTGTACCCCCTTTTTCCTAGAGAGAGGAAAGAGAGAGAAATGTCGCGTCCGGATACGACACGCTCCTTTTCGATTGGTCTTGGTGTCCTAGGAGGGATCCTGATGACGGTGATCATTGGAGCGATCTTTTTATATTTTACAGGCACCTCCCTGTATATCGCCCTGTTTACCATTGTCCCCCTCGTTGGATTTCTGCTCTCTGCGCTTATTCATACCCAATCGCAATTTATGATGTGTCCTGCTCTTCATGGAGAGACCATTCTATATGGTGGTCTACCTACTGTCGTGACTACCCTTGTTGGTATGGGAATCGCCTCTATCCCTTTCTGCCGTATACCAGTCGCATCGGTTGTTGCGCCATGGGTCTCTACCCCACCTGCATCGTCCTGTTGTGCGCCATCTCCTTCTTTGAAAGAGGTGGAAAAGGCACATCCAAGCATCATGGCAGCGTCGTATGGCTTTTACACCTTTTTCGCAATGATGTTTGGAGTGGTAATTGGTTCAGGCATTTCCTCGGCATGCTAGTCCATAGAGGAGTCCATCTGATGATAAATCATATGAGGTGCCTCAGGCCCCACATAGATGTATTTTGGAACACCTTGTTTGCCTGTTTCATTCATATCCAACATGTAGTATCCGTTTTTCATATCCGATGGAGCCATTTTCTTTTTCGAAACAGAGTGACTGGACAGGGCCTTTCTAGACACATATTCAGGGTCCAATGTTTCCGTCGTAACAGACACATCCGTAGGCGTATGTACTCCTGCCAGACCGGTATGACTGGCAATCAGTAGGACAATCAGATAGGAGAGAATTGCCCATATCATAGAGAAGAGCCAGAAGGGAAGCCAGGTATACGTCGCAGACGGACGACCAATGCCAAATTCTTTCCAGATTCCCTTTTCTGAAAACATGAGTGTAGGCTTGATCATTAACACAATGGAGATGCCGAGTAAATACAACAATCCCGCATAGATGAGAAGGGACATTCCTTCTTGTTCTTCATAGAAAAAATGGGGGGCGCAGACTCATCGTTTGCGTACAAGCGCCTATTCATAGTCATCATCCGCATGCTGGTTGTTGTCATACCCTTCTTCTTCCTCAAACGGATCATAATTATCTTCCATGCCGTCCATGTCATCCATGTCATCCATAATACCTGCGTGAAGGCGTTTCTCTCTCTCCTGATCATAATACTCCTTATCATATGCATAAATGAGCTTGGTTCCACCGACGGACCATTTACCCATACCGAGTCGTTTGTTCATCAGTTCCATCGCACGCTCTTCATCGCTAAGGGTATTGAATTCCGCAATAATATTGACACGCTCTTTTTCATCACGGATTGCAATCTTGTTTTTAAGTTCCTGTTCGTTATAGGTGATTCTCTCCTTGTTATATTTTGCAAGCAAATATGCAATGATGCGCGCGAGGTGCTCGGAAGATGAATCCGTGGCGGACTGAATGGCGTCTTGAAGAGACGGAGAGAGTAGCATGGCCAACGGTCCATACAGAATGGCGCGCTGAAGATAGGCAAGGGTCTGCTCTCGTCCTGGAACGCTCATCGGACGAATCGTAGACGAATACGACAGCATGGCACGCAATTGGTGAACAAGATACTGAATCTTATCAACGGTCACCTCGGGCAATTCATCTCGCAATTGCGATTGAAGTTTCCGTTCGCGCACCAAAATGGGCTCCAGATCTTCTGTGATATGAATGGAAGATAACTCTTGACGAAGCTCATAGGAGAAAAAGAGAGCATCATCTGTAAATCCCGAAAGCATACGCTGTAGAGGCACAATGAGATAGGACTGAATCACCTGGAAGAAGGAGACCCATGGAAGCCCCGCGATATTCTTGAGAAGAGGAAGGGCTTGTTGAAGGCGAAAGGTCTGGATTTGTCTTGTGACAAGGGCTTCGGACGCGACCGACAAGTCGGAGAGAGGTCCCATCGCCACCACAATGTCGTCTCGCTCAGCATCAGGGGGGAGTCGCAACATCCGCGTAGTGGTTTCGGACAACACGCTCTGCCATTCCATCAAGGGTGGGGGCTGGACGGCACCAAATTGATTCATGATCAGAATGGTTTCTACCACTGAAATGATATCCGAACGCGACACGCGAATATCCTGTGCTGTGACTTGATTCATGGCGTCGGCGAGGATACCCTTCCAATCGTGGTCATGATCTTCATGATCATTCGGAAAGGGAGAGGGAAACTCGGTGCGCTCCAGATACACCGTCATCGCCTGAACGATCTCGTCTCGTGGGGCCTGAACCTCAAGGGTATTCATCTTGTTGGCCATCTGTAGCAAAATGGTCTTCCATCCCATGGAATAGGAGGGGGGCGTCACATGATTCACACGATGAATCGTATCCAACAGCGCTGTAAACTCTGCGGGACCTGTTACGATATTCTTGGAGGCCAATGCCGCTTTTCCCTCTGTATCGGTATCCATGATGGACGGGTGGGTAGGAAACTCAAATCCGCACCACGTACATACATTCAGAAGATTCAGCTCATGGGCATGCCCCGTCCTGGGTCCCTGGAAACAGTATTTCAAAAACAACCGATAATACAGATCCGAATCAGGATTCACTACATCACTATCGAACGGGCGAGGGATAAAATGCGTCAATAGCATCTGACCCTGTTGAAGGGGTTGAAGGGCGCGCACAGGGAGATCTCCATGAAAGGCCCCTGATTTCCATCCCTCTCCTGGCTGAAAGAGGGGGGCCACACAACAGGACGTTTCTGAAAAGACGGACCCACGAATCAAGAGCGCCGACTCTCTCGCATGATGATGGGCCTGACGAATCCACAGGGTTACCAGGGCGCGCTTTCCCGCATTCCCTGTCATACGCACCACTTCGGGGGTGATCGCATCTTGCGCAGCATCTTCAGGAGACAGAATGAGTTGTTCGGGCAAAAACGTGGATGAAATCTGATCATGGGTGTGGAGTTCCGCTTTCTCCTGCCGCTTGTCATAGAGTCGTGCCTGAATGACCACATCAGGGAGGATCTTTTCAAGGATCTGCTCCATAAAGACAAGCGTCCCTTTTCGACGCTTCTTCATGTCCATCGTAAGAAATCCCGTGCGACTCCAGACAGTCGTATTGTTTTTCATGGAGGAGATAGCACACGCCATGTATTCCATACCCTGTCTCTGAGATTTGTCATCTACCAATGGATAGCCATGAAAGGGTGAGCCCTTCTCAGGCACAGGGCAATCGGGCAGGACCGTTCGAATCACATAGGAGGGCATATGAGTTTGAATCTCGATAAGGAGGATGACCGCTGCGGACATGATCAAATGACGCGCATCGGTCACAGGGGTGCGTGTGGCCCTCTCTTCTGCCTCATAGACATGAAGATAGTCCATCACGGCCCATATCATTTTCATATAGTCATCCTCTTTTACAGGGATTCCAATGTATTCCACCATATCACGGAGAATATGATAGCACGGCAATTCTTCTGGTGAAAGATGGATGACAGGAGCGGCCTCTACAGGGGTAGTAACAAGCAGATCGAGCATGTCTTCCATTTCGGCTTCATCATCCACGAGCACTGCGCGACCCGTCACGGGTCGTCCCTCTCCGTCGAACGTCAGACTCGTATCCAAATCCAACTCACGAATCGTCTGGCCACAAATGCGACAAATGTATTTTCCCTGAAATTGTCCGCCTGAACACGTGAGAAGAATCTCTTTCTCAATGACATGCTTATCGGTGGGATGAAGATAGGCTTGAAGTTGAAGACGCTCATGAATACAAATCAGGTGCTCTTTACAGACGACACAGTTCACCCACTGATCGTCGTGCGTGCCCTGGTATCGTTTCACGAATTTCATCAGAAGCGAGAAACGATCCACATCCTCTTTCTCTCGTCGGATTCGCACCAAATCTGCCACATGCGAACACGTGTTTCGGATGGGGCGAACCGCACGGTCCTCCTTCTCTTGAAGGATTGCATTGGTCTGACGATTCTCTAGATAGTTCTCATGGTTGGCATTCCGAACGGCCTTTACAATTTCTATGTTATTTTTTCCCGCCACAACTTGAACATAATTCGAATAGTGCTTCAACAAATAGGCCATTTTACCAATGTCGGATTCTGCCAAGGAAGGGTTCGTGCGCTCATATTCTTCCATGGCATTCACTAAAAGGAGTTGGCTACGAAGAATGTCAAACACCGCGGGATTCTCGATCAAGGGGTAGACTTCAGGAACGGTAGCGGGGATCTCAGAGAGCATGGTGCGAAGGGTAGCCAACGTAGAGAGCAACGTGGATTGATAGTTTGATACGTGAACCTCCAATACATGAAGAGTATCCGCATGAAGTTCCATTTGATCCATTCCAATGTGTTGAAGGACGGAGAAGGCATCCCCTACTCCTAGCGAGGGGACGGTAAGACCCTCTACATAGTCTGCAAGAGGGATGTTTCCGAGAGTGTCCCCTGTCACGTCAAACAGTAAAATATCGCGGGTGGTGCCGACTTCTTTCGGATCACCAAATGTTTCTAGAAGTTGGGTCATGGTGCGACGCACAAGGTGACTGCGTCCACTATCCGTGGCAAGATGATGGGTGCGTGTGGATCCCATCTCTGCCACGGCATTCATGGGAAACAGAAGATAGGATTGGAGAGTGGCACTCTCTTCGGATAAATGGAGCACCTTTCTTCGCTCTCGTCCCTTACGATACGTGATGCCAAGAGCGCGTTCTATTCCAAAAGGAAGCTCGTCCAGAATGGGATGGGGCTCCTTTACATTATGCGATGCACGATATCCTGAAATGACGTCCGCAAGACGACACGGGGTTTCATTGCGACAGATGGGTGGGATATTCCGAAAAAATTCAGAGTCTTTCTTGGCGCTCCAAAGGGGCTCTCCTTTTTCATGGGGCATCCATGGAGACATAAATTGTGTCATAAAGTATTGTTGATCATACCATTCTTTACTGATTCCTTGAACTGCCCCTACTGCTCCTGTGGAGCCGACTTTCTGGGCAGGAGTGATCATACGCGCGAGCTCTTCTTCAAAGGGAATCATACGAATCTGATCCGTGTCATATTCTGCTTCCTCTTGATCTTCCTCGGGAGAGTAGAGAGTCTTGGTCACATGAAGAACAGGTCGTCCTAGTGGGATGGAGGTGCGATCCAACAATTCAGAGAGAGTTGCAGCGGATACATCTTTGGCTCCCTGGACGGATCCATCGGTTCCATAGGCCACCGTGGCCTGCTTCAACTCAAAAAGCGTTTCTACCAAGATGCGTATGGTCCGAAGGGTGCGGGGATCTTTTCGTTCGGCTTCCGTCAAACTAGACATATGATCATTGAGTGCGTTCATTTTTTGGAGCGCATCAGGAATGCTTTGTTCATAGGATTCGGCCTTCACATAGATCGTGGGGCGCATGATTTCAATTTCTCCCACCACTTGAATTTCATCCTCTTCCTCTTCTGCGTGTTCTTCCTGTGCGTATGCTTCTTGATCTTGTTCTTCTTGTGCTTGCGCGTCTTGTGCTTGCGCGTCTTGTGCTTCTCCGTCCCCGTCCCCATCCTCCCTTTTTATCAGAGGGCGATGACTAATGACCGCGAAGGGTTCATCCGATGAAATACCAGTGTAGTCAAAGGTCAGAAGATAGGTCTCTTCTTCACCGATCTGACGAATCACAATCGCATCCTCTTCTTTTTTGACCTCGACAATGTCATAGGAATGATAGGCGTTTCCCTCTGTGTCAAAGGTATCAATCTGATGATCAACACGTAAATCCTGTTGCTCCACAAACGATTCCACGACACGCTTCTTCACAATATAGATCGCACGAACACCGTCTTTCTCATCATACACCTCTTCTCCGTCCTCCTCGTGAGTGTGAAAGGTATGAAGCATATTGGAGACGCCTGTCGGCTTGACTGAAATACGGTCTTCACCGCGATAGTAGACCGTTCCAATCGTTCGCCCATAGGCGGCGGAATCAATCACGACCTCGTCACCCAGCTGAACAAACAACATGGGATCAAAAGACATTGCGCCATCCATCTGTTCCACGGAGAGTGAGCTCTCTTTCTCTACCACTTCCTCTACTGGTGGAATCCCAATGTCATCGACCTCCACAAGATCACTGGGTTCTATCACATCCGTATCGATTACATCAGGTCCTTTCATGGGATCTATTTCTTCTGGAATCTGTTCAGAAGAGCGCTCCATACTCCCTATCCTCTTCTAGAGAATCTATTATGATGGAAATCACATGAATCATATAAAGACAATCCCTCTCTCCTTTTTAGAACTCCATGGCATTCTCCTATGACCTTTCCGTTTTTTCTACATTGCGTGAGACCTATCCCACATGGGAGTCCTTTCGAGCCTATATGGAATCGGAAGAAGGAGGAGGGTTTCGCGTGGTAGAAGAGCACTCCTCAGGACTCTGTCTCCTTCGCTACGAGAAAGGGGTCTCCTCCATGACGCTCCCTCATGCCCCATGGTGCCGCTCCATTCTGTGGGATCGTGCCACTCATCTCCCCGTGTCGATTGCTCCTCCTAAGGCATGTGGTGAGGCAATTCCGTATGCTACCATGGGGGATGCTATGAAGGCAGGGGCATGCCAAGAGATGATAGATGGATGGATGATCCAGGCCTTTCGCCGTGTGGGAGATCCCACCCTTTATCTCGCCTCTCGTTCTCACCTTCACGCTACCGGAACCTTCTATTCCCCTCGTTCCTTTCGTGAACTCTTCCTGGAATCCTATATGGGTAGCACGGGCACTGTGCAGGTGATGGAAGAGACGCTTCAGGCCGACCCATTTTTTGAGAGCCCCTGTGTGGAAAAAGGAGAAATGGCGGTGTTCTATAGTTTTCTTGTTCAGCACAAGGATCATCGTGTGGTGTCTGCGATCAAAGAGAATCGTGCGATTCTTATTCATAAAGGAGTCGTTCACGCAACGGGACTAGTTACCATGACGGATGATCCCCTCTCCGTCATGGGATTGTCGCAGGCGGTAGGCGTGGATCCCACGACCTCCTTCGCATCATGGAATGCGATCCATGTAGACGCTTTGTCGTGGGAGAATCAGGGGATTGTCTGGAAAGATCGGACGGGACGCCGTTGGCGGTATCGCTCTCCCGCCTATGAACTTGTCCGATCCCTTCGCGGAAACCATGCATCGGCAGTGGATCGTTATGCACAACTCTACACGCAGAATCTGACCCACACGTATCTACAGTATTTCTTTGAAGATTCCGTCCCGTTCTCTTTCTTTCGCGCGCTTCTTCAACGCATGAGCAAGGAGATCTTTCAGGCCTATATGGATGTCCATGTCTATCGGAACATTACGCGTGACAAGGTCCTCGCCCTCTATCACCCTCATCTCTATCAGCTTCATCATATCTATCGAACCCAACTTCGCCCAATGGACGGTAGAATGAATAGCGTCACCCTACAGAAGTATCTGTATTCCCTTCCGTGGCAACGGGTGTCCTTCCTGCTTCGTCAGCATCCTCTGTGGAATAGTCAGTAAAGGGACTTAAGATATCGTGAACATTCCCTTTATAGAAAATGCCTGCCATCGGAATCGATTTGGGAACCACTACGAGCTGTGTCGGTGTATGGCAGAATGACCGTGTAGAAATCATCGCCAACGAACATGGCAATCGCACCACCCCGTCCTTTGTTGCCTTCACGGATACCGAGCGCCTGATCGGTGATGCCGCCAAGAATCAGGTATCCGCCAATCCCAAGAACACCGTGTTTGATGCCAAGCGCCTCATTGGTCGCGCCTTTTCTGACTCCGCTGTCACGGAGGATCGTGTCCATTGGCCCTTTCAGGTCACCGAGAGTGCCAATGGAAAGACCCAGATCGTGGCGGAGTTCAAAGGGGAGACGAAAACCTATCTGCCTGAGGAGATTTCCGCGATGGTGCTGACGAAAATGAAGCAGACGGCAGAGGCCTATCTGGGTGAGACGGTGACGGATGCGGTCATCACGGTTCCTGCGTATTTCAATGATTCCCAGCGACAGGCCACGAAAGATGCGGGGCTGATCGCGGGTCTCAATGTGCTGCGCATCATTAATGAGCCCACCGCGGCGGCCCTGGCGTATGGTCTGGACAAGAAGAAGGCGGGGGAACAGAATGTGGTGATTTTTGACTGCGGAGGCGGAACACATGACGTCAGTTTGATCACCATTGATGACGGTATTTTTGAAGTCAAAGCCACAGGTGGAGATACCCATCTAGGAGGTGAAGATTTTGATACGACCCTTGTCAATTGGTGTATCCAAGAATTTGAAAAGAAAAATAAGAGTTCAGGAGTGAGTGGAAGTGCCATCCAGGAGAATCAGCGCGCCCTCTCTCGTCTGCGGACAGCCTGTGAGAAGGCCAAGCGCAGTCTGAGCACCATGACGCAGGCAAACATCGAGATTGACTCCCTTGTCCAAGGGCTGGACATGAATCTTCTCATCACGCGTGCCAAGTTTGAGTCGCTCTGCGATGCGACCTTTCGACGCACCATCGCGCCATTGGAGCAGGTCCTGCGTGATGCGAACATGTCCAAAATGGACATCCATGAAGTGGTCATGGTCGGTGGATCGACCCGCATTCCAAAAATCCGTGAGATGGTCAGCCAGTTTTTTCATGGAAAGAAGTTGAACGATTCGGTTCATCCTGATGAGGCAGTGGCCTATGGCGCGGCCATTCAGGCGCACATTCTGACGGCAGGGAAGAACGGAAACGATCGCACAGCCGATATCATCTTGTTGGATGTGGCTCCACTGTCCCTTGGCCTAGAGACGGCTGGCGGGGTCATGACCCCCTTGATCAAGAGGAACACAACGATCCCCTGTAAAAAGGGGCAGACCTTCTCGACGTATGCGGACAACCAGCCAGGTGTGCTGATCCAGGTGTATGAAGGAGAGCGCCAATTTACGCGGGATTGTAACTCGCTTGGCACCTTCAAACTGGATGGTCTCCCACCGATGCCCCGTGGCGTCCCCCAGATTGACGTGTCGTTTGACATGGACTCGAACGGCATTTTGAATGTCAGTGCGGCAGAGAAGTCCACGGGAAAGTCGCAGAAGATTACAATTACGAATGATAAGGGTCGTCTGAGCCGTGAGGATATTGAGCGGTTGATCGCGGAGGCGGAGAAGCATGCCGTGGAGGATAAGATTCGCATGGAGCGCGTGGAGGCAAAGAACAGTCTGGAGGCCTATCTCTACAATACGCGCAACGCGCTTCAAGAAGAGAAGGTGAAGACGACTCTAGGGGGAGATGCCAAGAAGATCGAGGAATGGATTCAAGAGGGGATCCAGTGGCTGGAGGAGAACGGCGAGGAGGAGAAAGGGGCATTTCAGATGAAACAGAAGGAGGTGGAAGAGAAGATCCGTCCTATCATGGCGAAACTGTATCAGGAGGCGGGGGCGCCTGGTGCGGAGGATATCGACTAGGGTACTAGGGTAAGATCTAAACGCGGTAGATGAATAAATAGATAAAGAGGGGATGCAGAGCACAGAAAAAGAGAAGGCAGAGTTTGATCAACTGTATCATGTGCTCACGTCCTTGGCCCAAAAGGGAAAGCCTGTCTCCTCCGAAGAACTAAAACATGTCATGAAAGGGTCTTCCATGACACGAAAAAGACATCCTTCTGTCCATCTTCAGCTAAAAGCACAGGCACTGGGTTTGCCTGTTATACAACAGACACCGACACAAGAGCAGGCATCACAATCATCACATGTATCACAGGCATCGCAAGAGTCCCATGACCTCCGAAAAAGAAAGAAGAAACAGACAGTAGGGAAAACAGTTGTGTTAGAAGATCCCCTTCGTGAAGAAGAGAGCGAACCCGCTCAACACATGGTTCGTGATCTTCTTCGTATGGCCGAGGCGCGTCAGATCTCCAAACGAGACCTATGGGAGGCGATGAAGAAAGAAATGGCCGAAGAAGAATGTGAAGCTTGCCTTGCGCCCTTTGCAAATCGTGAGTCTCTTGCTGACCATGTGGAACAATCTCCACTCTGTCAACGATGGCTTGCTTTCACACCCCACGATCAATGTCGCACCCTTCAGGGCTCACTCCCTCTCTTGATTCAGGGATGTGTAGAGAAAGCCATTGTGGGCCAGGACACGTATCAGTGTAGAACATGTCTTTGTCGCTTCTCTACGAAAGAGGCTCTTTATCAACATCTGTCCCTCTCAACTTCTATTCTATGCAATCGGTATGCATGCTATGAATTCAAAAAGATCATTGCGCGCATCTAACGTCGCACATTGCGCGCATCTAACGTCGCACATTGCGCGCATCTAAAACCGTCGCACCCTTCTTTGATCATGATCTATTTGATTCTGACAGCCTCTCTACTCAATCGGTTTGGACCCAATGAGGAGAGAGAAGCACGTTATCACATGGCTCTTACAGAAACCCTATCGCATCTTCCTACGTCCATTCGTCCCGTGTTGGTAGAGAATAACGGAACGCGAAAGACCATGCTAGATCACTATGTTCATGACGGAAAGAGTGTTCCTGTTGTCTATACTGAAACGAATCGTAATCCTCCTTCAGACAAAGGGATGAATGAATTCATTGATCTCAAGGAAGTCATACGCGTCATAGGGATCCAAGAGACTGACATCATTATCAAATTGACAGGACGCTATCGTATGATGGATGCATCCTTCTTTATACAGGTGATTCACGAGGCGGATCGATATGATGCATGGATGAAGTTTTATGGAACATGTAGTCTCCGATTTGAACCCTATGATTGTGTGTTGGGATGTTATGCGATACGGGCCCTGTATCTCTCATGGTTTCCTCTCCCCATGATCCGCCTGTATCCCTCGGCGGAAGTGGCCTTTGCAACCTATGTCCGTCGCAGTCTCCCTCGTATTCAAGAGATCCAGACACTTGGGGTGGAATGCTGTTTTGGAGAGGATGGACGTATTCTCCATGTGTGAACGTGTCACGAGTCGGAAAATTCTTTTACGCCCTCTGACTAATGAGTTCCTTGCTCCATCGATCAGGAAAACGGCTGTCTCCTTCCTTTCAGGAATTTATCAAACGACATGGGCATGAACCCATTACCTCTCTCACCGTTCATCGGTCTCCTGTATCAGATCTAACACATCGTGTATTCAATATACTTCTCTTTGGACAATGGGAGGATATCAAAAAAACACATGGATTCCAGGTGATGTTTCATTATTGTATCATGATCAATGAACAGTATCTACTAGAGAAAACGGCCCTTCCGATTATTAAATATGATGTGTCTCTTCCTTCTGGATCAGAACGGATTCCCATTCCATGGAACCCATCCGAACCGCCCACTCTCTCCGCGTTTCTGGAAAAAGGGATGGAGCGATATGGTGATGAGTTTTTCAGTTATCATATGGAGATCAATAACTGTGAGGCATTTGTAGAGAAACTATTGTATGCCAATGGGGTATTATCTAACAATGTCGCTTTTGTCCGTCAAGATATGACGGCGCTCATGACATCCATTCCGATTTTGTCTAAAGTGCTCGTGACGATCGCTGTCCATCTTCATGCCATTCTCCAATACATCTATGAAGAAATATACCATGTGTTGTGTGATATCTTTCAACGGTGTCTTCATATGATTGCCTCTATTTGCTATTTCTGTATGTTTATGATGGAGTCCCTGGTGTATATTTTGTATACGAATCCATCCCTTCCGCCTACGCCACCTAACCATAAAAAAATAGAAGAGAGAACTTGATTACGGCTTCTTCATGGCGCTCTTAAGGGCAGGCGCCGCTTTTTGAACAGGGGCCTTCACAAGGGGCACAGAAACCTGTTTGACGTCTTCTGCGGGTCCTAGGATCGCCGTGCGCCAGGCTTGACGAAGATTCTGAAAGAGTTGAACACACCCTTTCGCAGCCTCCGCAAACGCCCTCCGCGCCGTCGTGATCTCACCGTCTTCCACGCCAATCCGAAGAACCATCTCATCGCGAAGCGGGTGAGGGACACAATATCCCGCATAGGTGATCTTCGGCTCTGCGGTTCCCTCAATATGGTTTTCCACGAGCCAGGTTTGAAGGAGATTGCCCAGCGTATGGTCGTGCCCTCTCACGAGGAAATCATATCCGATGATGCGCGAATCAGAGGAGGAAATCGTGATCTCAGGAGGCACATCTCCTTGCTGGAGATTGACATAACGGCTACACATGTTCTCTCCCACTTCACAGGCCCGTTTCACAATGTAGGGGACGGTCAGACATCCCACCGTTTCGATTGTAAAGTCGAAACTGTAGGGTTCTCCTTTGTCATTGATCTGGAAGCAACGCTTGATCTGCATGGTATTGAATTCACGCGTCAGTTCCTTGTAACGCTCCGAGTCCTTCTCCAGCGCACCAATCATTTTCGCAGAGCTCAGCCATTCCGTAAACATTTTCTCTTGGCGCACGGGATTTTTGTCCAGCGTATACTCATAAGAGCACTGTGAGACAGGGCTGAAACGCGCATGCTCCCGCCCGGTTCCCTTGGTGGCCTTGGCCACAATATGAATTCCTTGGGGGGCAGATCCCATCACACGGGGAAGGGTCGCAATGAGGCATGTCTGCCCCGTCCGAGGGTTCGGCGGAAAGAAAGGGGCGCTCTGAACCGCTAGCTCTTTCTTTGCCTGCTTCTCATGCTCGTCTTTGGAATCATCTGCAGAAACAAACTGTTTGACGATAAAGTCACTGGCGGTCACGTGGGTCATCTCGTCCTTGTTTCCCGTCGCATGTAGGATGAAGAGGTATTCATCCTCTTTCCATTTCAGGGGTTCGGGGATACAGAGGGGGAGAAGCCCAATACGGTCCGCCAACATCTCATTGGTCATGGGGGTGTCATTTTGTTCCACCTTCACATCCGTCGTGGAGCCCGTAGGAGTCATGTCCGACCGAAAGGCGATCGTTTCCACTCCCGTCAGGATGAGACGACGCAGAGTGTTTGCATAACTGACCTGGATGGGAGAGAGAGTAAACTGATACGTCCGCTCGTCCTCGCTGATAACGGGTTTGCTAATATTCATCGTGGGTCCTATCTTATCCTCCGAATGAACGATCGGATCAAATTTTATAGGCGCGTTTAGAGTATTTTGGATTCGTTCCTTGGATAGAAAAGGATGAGCCGACCTGCTCCCATTCATATTTGCTTTTATTCCAACCGATGCGACTGGTCCAAGGCCTTCGTAGAAGAGATCTCTAGAACACCCTACGCCCGTGACTTTCGTTTTATCTGTGTGGACCCTGGTCCCAATCGTCCTGCCCTTCCCTCCTGGCTCAAACAGACTCCGACACTTGTTATTTCAGGAGAACCGGAACCACGAACCAATAGTGAGGTCATGAACTGGCTCTATGAAACGAAAATGAAAGAGGGGTCTCGTGCCAAGGCAAGTGGAGGAACAGGTGCAAGTGGCGCAGGAGGGGCACCCGCTCAGGCAGTAGGGGAACCTGAACCCTACTTGGATACGGAGATGGGAGGAGGCTTTGGAGACAGTTATTCCTTTTTAGGGGTGGATACGTCCGCACAGGGAGATGGTGGAATGTCCATGATGCACAACTTTACCTCTCTTCAAGGGAATGACTCCGTTAGCACACGAGAGGCTTCCTCCTTTCAAACTACGAATAGCAATCAGAAGCGAAATAAAAAAGAGGAGATGCTGGATCAACAAATGGAAATGTATATGAAATCACGAGATGATGGAGTTCCTAAGCGCGTAGCTCGGCAGTAGTGCCTTGCTACAGGATGTAGTTCGGCAGTAGTGCCTTGCTACAGGATGTAGTTCGGCAGTAGTGCCTTGCTACAGGATGTAGTTCGGCAGTAG
>Ga0114978_10000675_pt1 | contig 28901 bp, 44 predicted proteins | sample S_140212_EF_Meta_FD_87027 | JGI IMG/M metagenome (GOLD analysis project Ga0114978, IMG submission 87027) | Freshwater microbial communities from Lake Simoncouche, Canada to study carbon cycling - S_140212_EF_MetaG | ecosystem: Environmental > Aquatic > Freshwater > Lake | place: Lake...
TAGGAGAAACGCCTTGCCAACCATGCGTTGAAGCCTCGCGAGAATACTCTCGCAAGAAAACAGCGCAGTACCGTTCAGAGAACCCTGAGTGGTATCGCCGTATCAACCGAGAGAGTGTCAGCAAAAGAACTCTCGCTGGTAAAACACCAACTAAAGAACAAAGAAATGAGCGTTATGCTAACCGCCCCGACTTACAAGAGAAGGCTCGCAAAAGAAGTCAGGAGTGGAAAGATAAACACCCACGCAAGAAAAAAGTTGGTGACCACTTTAACTATCTCCACAACAAAGAGAAGTATGCTAATCATGACCGAGCAAGGCGAGCAAGAAAGTACGGAGTCGGTCACCACGCATATAACCTGCAACAAGTTATTGACCATTACGGCGTAGCGTGTTGGGTTTGCGGTACTGATATTGACCTATCACTACCTCGCACAGGGCATAAGACAATGGGCTTGCACTTAGACCACCTAATTCCTTTAATCAAAGGTGGTCACGATAAGTTAGGCAACATTAGACCTGCTCATGGAATATGCAACCTAAAGAAGGGTGACTCATTATTGCGAGTTAATCTTCTCGCCAAGTAAGTTAAGAACTAAAGAAGTTTGACAGACTTCTTTAGACCAACAGTTAGCACTCTAGGGGGTGGATTGCCAAGCCGAAAGGCAAGGCAATTCACCCCCTTTTTTTGTTCTATTTTGACCCCCAGTACCGAGTCTGATAGTGTGACCCACATCACATTACTGGGGGGTAACTAATGGCTTATGTCATTGAACGCAACAAAAGATATACCGCCTACTACCGCATAGACGGCAAAGCAAAGTCAGTAGGCACTTTCAACTCTAGGGCTAAGGCACTCCAATCGGCGTTACTAGCCGAAGCAGGAGAGTTCCAAACTCTGCCCGAATTCCAACAAACCTTTAACACTTACCTTGAACAACTTACGAAGCGAAATGACTTACGGGTTATTACACGCAAGACCTATATCACCCTGCTAAAGAAGTATGCCCAACCCTCTTTAGGTACTAAGCGCATATCGTCAATACAAAAGAAAGACATAAAGACCCTGCTGGAAACCCTGCAATCACAAGGGGTTAGCCAAAGCACTATCTCCCACCTCAAAACGGCACTAGGTTATCTATTCAGACTAGCCGTTGATGATGAGGTAATCCCAACCAACCCAACCCACCGTATCAAAGTCCAAGTACCCAAGCCCGACCCAACCTACACGCTAGAGCCTAAAGACTTTCACAAGGTTCTAAAGAAGTTACCCACAGACGGGGCAGTTCTTTTTGCCAGATTTCTCATTGGTTCTGGCTGCCGTTTTGGAGAAGCAACAGAACTCAGGGTTAAAGACTTTAACTTTGCCTCAAAAGAAGTTTATATTCGTAGAACTGTAAGTGATATAGGGTACAGATGGAGTTCCGAGGGGAGAAGGTTCATGGTCGTGGACGCCACAAAGAACGGCAACAAACGCACCGTAGTACTAAGCGAGGGCCTCATAGCAGAGGTAAAAGCATTTGTCAAAGCCAAAGCATTAGTAAAAGATAGCCTTGTCTTTTCAAAGAGCCTTGTAGAGAAGTCATGTAAACTAAGAAGCCCTAGCGAAAGCAAGGGTACAACTAAATACCAAGTTGAAAGCAGAGCATTTCAACATGGAACACCTTACTCCTACAACGTGGGGGGCTGTAGGTGCGGTCAATGCAAGCAAGCGGTTAAGGAATACCGCAATCACTATAGGAAGGACAAAGCGAAGGCAGAAGTAGAAAGCCATAGCAGAAGCGATAGCAGAAGCAATAGCAGAAGCGATAGCAGAAGCAATAGCAGAAGCAATAGCAAAAGCGATAGCAGAAGCAATAGCAAAAGCGAAGGTCATCTACCCCGTGACAAGTGGCGAGCCATTTGGAACGAAGCCATAGAACAGTCAGGAATTGGTTGGTATCCCACCACTCACGACCTTAGACACGCAAATGCTACCCAGTTGTTAAAGAACGGGGTGGATGTGCATGAGGTCAAAGAGAGGCTAGGTCACCAGTCAATTACAACCACGGAGAGGTATCTGCACCGTATCCGTCACCAGCAGTCAAAGGCAGCCGAGGTTGTCAATGATTATTTGGAGTGATTATGAACCTAACAACAAAACTAAGAGTGGCTATTGGAACTATCTCAATAACCCCTCTTGTAGTAGGGATTATGGTAGGCGTAGCAACGCCAGCCGTAGCCCCATCAAAAGCAGAAGCAATAACTGCTAAACAAACATTGCACGTTCGCACACTTGCCAAGTATGTGAACGCAGATAGCCTCAACGACAAACAGTTGATTGAACTGCTCAGTGCAGTCGGTTTCAAAGGTCAAGACCTTAAAGAAGCATGGGCTATCGCTAAGAAAGAATCACATGGTAATCCGCTATCACACAACGGTAATCGTAAGACTGGGGATAACTCCTACGGTCTATTCCAAGTAAATATGCTTGGTTCATTGGGGTCAGATAGACGAGATAAGTTCAATTTGGTTTCAAATGCCGAACTGTTCAACCCTGTGGTTAATGCCCAAATCGCTTATCACATGAGCGGTGGAGGTAAAGACTGGAGCGCATGGAAAGGTCTAAAGACTAAGGCTGTAAAGTTTTGGTTGAGTAAGTTCCCTTCCCAGCACAAGTCGTAGCCAAAGCACAAAGCAAAAGCCATAGCAAAAGCAGGCGCATAAAGAAAGCCCCTAGCCATTACGGTTAGGGGCTTTCTTCTTTAGCAATTACTGATTGTCTTTAATCAACTTAACTTCACAAGCATCCGTGGTGCAGTAAGCCTCACCAATAGCGTCACTTGCCATACCAGCATAGACACCTGACAAGTCAATCGGGAACAACAACATGGTTGCTGCTTCATATTCTTCTTCGGTAATCTGTGTATATGGCATCTGTGGATAAGTCATATTGCCCATAGGCAAGAAACTAATCGTCTTTAACTGACCGTCGTGCATGTGCAAAATAGAAGGAATTGCTTCTGCTTCCTTCTCAGGGTCAAAGGTAACTGTTACTGATACGGAGTTATCCGACCAATATCGCTGCACAACCACTGCTAAAGAAACTTTCTCGTGAACTGAAACTTCTTTTTCCGCTCTCTTAGCATTAGTTTGAATTGGAAAGAATACTACTGAAGTTGTTTCTGGAGATTCAGAGGCTGGTTCTACTCTGTAGTTTGCCATTCTAAATAGCGGAAGCATTGGGTCACTGTTTGCAAAACGGATTGCTCTGTTAAAGAACTTACCGCCTGATGCCCAGTGAACTCCAGGAGATTCTCCCGCTAAGATTGAAACTGTTCCTGATGGCTTGACCGTAGTCATCTTTATGGACTGACGGATGCCAAGCCACTCTGAGTAAGACTCGTCATACTTCTTTACAACGTCATAGCCGCTGTTAAGCCAATCACGAAGCACAGTCCAACCATTGTTATCTGCAAAGTTTGCAATGCCAGAGATTGAAGTTCCAATACGGCGGTTGCGTTGCATGATTGCATTGGTTTCTTCCCAGTGAGTAGGCAAGAGAGTTACAGTCTTGGCATAAAGATAAGCAAACTTTAATGTTCTTTTGAAGTCATCAAGGTCTGTGTGGCGATTTAAATAGGTTTCAACAAGTGTGCAACACTCATAAGACTCAAGTGATTGTTCTGCACAAGGGTTGTAGCCAGCAATTCGCCAGTCTTTGTTGTTAGGTGGGTCAATAAGACGACCATACTTGCGTGATACATCCATCCACACAACGCCTGGTTCACCGTTACGGACAATGCCGTCAATAATCTTTGAGAAGTCTGAGCCAACCTTTGCTTCCACAGAGTTGTTAGACATCCAAGCCCAACCTGGATTCTCAGGGTCGTAAGAGTTACGCTCTGGGTATACCTCTGGGTTTTTAAGGTTTAAGAAGTTCTCGTCATCAATCTGACCAATAAGAAGTTCTGCTGAACGACGAACGTTTCCTGATACAACACAGACACCAATCATGTTGCCAATATCAGCAATGTCAATCTTGGTTAACTTCTGACCTGCACGACCAGCAAACATCTTGGTGATGTGGTTGTGGAGTCTTAGGAGAGGTTCGTGTCCTGCTGCGGTTCCGCCAAAAGTTTTGATTGGCGCACCTGCTGGGCGGATTTCTTGGTAATCAAATACTGGAGCCTTCGTATCTGATTTGAGGTAGGCATTGATGAGGGCAGAGACTGATTCAACCCATCCTTCTCTGGTGTCAGGGATTTTATACTCATAGGTTTCTTTTGGTTCATATATTGTGAAGTCCTTTTCTGCGCCCTTATCATCAAAGCCAACGCCCACTCCGAGCATTGAGGCTTCCATGAGGAAGGCAAACGGTTTTGCTGGGTCGGTCTTGACCATTGCTCCTGTTGAAACGAAAGCACAGTTCTGCAAGGCTGCCGAGTTGCGCTGTTCATTTACTAGTGGGGTACCCATTACCCATAGTCCACGACCTGGTGGAGTCCACTTCAAGTTGAAGAGACGGTCAAATGCTTCTTTAGCCGAGGCTGCTGCCTTGGCATCAGACCAAGGTAAGCGCTGTCTTTTGGCGTGGTCTTTCTGTAGGGAATACATGCCGTTGATAACACGCTCACATACATCTACCCAAGTCTCTTTAGTACCATCTGCCTTCAAGCGTGAATAGGTACGCAAAAAAGTGATTTCACCCACTGAGTTTCCAGCGGCATCCCTGTACCCAAACGGAGCCTTCTTGTCCTTGTATCCCTCTACGAATTCTTTCTGAAGTTCAAATGAGAATAACCCCATTGACATACCACCATTTCTATGTTTGCTCAAATACCCCATCTATCGGGGAGCCTATTGTTGCGTAGGAGAACCTATCATGCACTTGTTAACTTTGTTGACCAACAAAATACTCATGGCAGGGTGAACCCTGATTCAACACCTATGAATTGCTATTATCAGATAATCAATCTTCTATAGACGATTGGATAATCTTAGTTACAGTCTCTTCCTTCAGGGCTTCTGGCAGTTCTCTAAGTGCTTGAGCACGGTCACCAAAGATGGATGAAAGAACTCCACCTGATGATTGGCGGCTGGCTGTAATCTGAACAAACTCTTTATCTGATGCCATGTCATTAACTTCTTTAACCATCTTGATAAGACGGTCAACTTCTTGAGAGACGTTAGGGTCTGCGTAGCCACCGTTCATTTCCTCAGCAAAACGCATGAAAGCGACTCTTTGACCCTGCATTTCAATCATTGAAGTCATCAATGCCTTCAGTTGGTCTTTAGTCTTTACTTCTATAGGAAGGTTGAAGGCACAGGTATTTTGAGGTTTGAAGGCGGGACAGTTGGCGGCGACAAAGCAAGTATCGCACTGGCGTAAAGAAGATTGCTGGGTCTGAACCACTGGCACTTCCATGAGAACATCTTTACCATCATCATCTGTTTCCACTACCGTCTTCATCTTGTAACCAAAAACAGGTAAGTTTTGTATCTCACTTACATCTCTTTGTATCAGTTCTGGAGAAGAAACTTTCCGCATCTCAAGGTCGTTGTTATCAGAAGGTGACCCCCCAAATTCCGCGAAACCTGATAGTAGTGGTGTATCACTGTTGTCAGATACTTGGGCATTTCTACCGCCTTCAATAATGTGTAAATCAGGGGTTTTCTTGTCCATTGACTTCTCCAACTGTAGGTATGACCAGACCGCAACTCTAGTCGCTTCTAGGGTACTATCTTTATTAAACTCTAAATAGTCTAGCCCTGCCTTCTCTACTACAGACTTGTAGCGAGGTCTTGCTTGGGCTTTCATACGCTTTGGGTAACGGTTAAGTTTGGTGCCATCCCAGACGATTGTTTCCCCTCGGCGCATTGGGCTTAGCCATGACAATGTGCTGGCTGTGCTAAATGGTACCTGTCTAAGGTTGTCTGGCTTGGCGCAGGCTAGGGCGTGGTACGCGGTACCAAACTGCCTTTGGTAGCCTCTGGTGACTGCTGAGAGGCTTGTGACCGCCTCAATCTCGTCGTTGGGTATGACTACGTTTGTGTAGGTCTGAGACATGGCTTTAAGGGCTGGTAGTCCGTATTCTTCATGCCAGACCACCCAGAACTTAGGGTCGTACTCATAGAACGGACGTTGGGCTTTGACCCAATCTTCGCCCAGAACCAGGGAATCAAACTCCATAAACGCTGTGGCACGCTCTGAGTTGTTGACCAAGAACTCTTGGTACTCAACGGCTAAAGACGTTAACTCTTCTTTAGATAGCCCTGCTTTATCTGCCTGGGCCGCACCTGACTCAATGTAGACTTTGGTTTCAGGGTCAAAATGCTCGCTAATAAGCCAGAGTTTGTTCTTGGGCAAACCTCTTTTGCGTAACCCCCAAAAGTTGAGTCCCATTGACTCAACTTTCATACCCTCTAAAAGGGTGCGGTTAGACCCCACTTCAACACCGCTAAAGATAACTTGCATTAGTCTCCAAAGAAGTTTTGTTCTTTAGGAGCCTGTGCTGCTAATGACTTAGCCTTGTTAACACGGTTGATTGATTCTTCAATTTCAGACCATGCTCTAACTTTCTTTGGGGCATCTGGACGGTGTTCAACCCGTACGTAGCCTGGGTGTGTAAAGAGAACCGTTGGCACCATGTGTTCTTGGAATACCCAAGCAACCATGTGTGGGTCACTATCTACATACAACTCAATAGGCGCTCTACTTCTACTGGTTGTGAACTGGCGTTTTTTTAAGTCTTCACCTTCTAGTGCAAAAGAAGTATCAATCAAATCGTCATAGTTAATAATGCCGTGGTTCTGTAACCATTGTTTAGCGTCTTCTTCACCACGAGAAGTCATCAGTGCTACACGGTTATTGATATTTAGGGCGTAGTAAAGTGCTACTCCTGCACGGATTGGTTCCCCAGATTCCGAACTTAGTACGCCGTCTAGTGATACGAGTATGTTCAAAAATTACTCCTTATGCAGTTCTTTCTCTTGGTGGATTGTAACGACGAGTGCGAGTTTTATTACCTTTACGTTTTGTAATTCCAATAACTAAAACAGACGAACCTTTTTTAACAGGAACTTCTGACTCTAAATCCCCACTGACCCTGTGTTTCCACAAAATATTGGGGTTTGTCTCTACAGAAGAAACTGGTACATTTGCGTGAAGGATAACCCCATGTTTTTTACCTGCACTAGCGGATGTGGAACCTACGGAGAATTTAGTGGCAGTTTCCTTATTGGCTGACCAATGCATCCCTAAAGCCTTTTTAACTGAGTGCTTTGCTCCTGTAGGGAATCCACGGTGAACTGAAAAAAACAATTCACTTGATAAATTGTCTGATGCACTCATCCTTTTGCCCTATATGTTGCTGCTCTGCGAATTAGGGTCTGAGTATCTGGCAGGTCAATGCCATAAGTTTCATCTGCTAGTTGTGCTTTGTACGCTGACCAGTACTCAGACATTTTACGTAGGGCAGGAACTGTTCCATACTTCTTTCCAGCCTGCCATCTATAGTTGTAGTAATCTTCGTAGCCTTTACCGTCTGGCTTAAAGGCAAAACGACGAGCACTGTGAATATCGTCAAATAACGCTGATGCTTGTATCAACGATGCGTGTATCTTTGCTTCAGCATTACGGCGGGCTGCATCATTCTGTGCGCCTTGGAAGTCAGTACTTGCTTGGCTATAACGCATAACAATGTCACTTGCCATTGATAGGTCACGTTTTGCCATTTCTTCCCAAACCGCGTTGGCTGGTGCTGTTTGCTGTGCAGGATGAACAGTCCATTCGTCATTGGTTAGGTCGTATGCTGCATAAGGGTTTATGGAACGAATATCAGTTGCGCCAGGATTAACGTAGAATGTAACTTCGTATCCGTTCCAATTCTTGGTTTCTTCTTGAAGATGATTGCGGAAATCTTCGTTAAGCATTCTGCTTACTTCAATATCTGTAAGACCCACGTACTCTGGGTGTGCTTTACGGAATTGAATGTAGTTAACGCCAATAAGGACGTCTAAATCTCCTGGTTCACGTGATGCTGACCATTGGTATGAGACTCCAGAGCCTGCAATCCATACACGACACCATAGGTCTGGGTGTCTATACTGAGAATTTAGAAACCCCATTAACAGTTGCAAAATTCCATTGCGAACCCAGCCTTTGAGGTGCATACCGTCAAATAACTTTGGGTCTAACTCGGACTCTGGGGCAGAGAAGTATGACGTTGCAGACCCTTGAATCAGGACTGGCTGAGCGTTGCTTCCACTGTACCTAAACATGATAATAGTTTAGGGGGTTTTAGGCTTGTGAGGGGTCTATCCCGCGTTCTGATAATGCTTCAGCAATCTTTTTACGCTGTTCTTCTGTGGGGTTGGCTGGCTGCATTGCATCAACGATGTGCTTTGCAATACGGTCTGCTAATAACATCTCTTCAATTTCAGACGACAGTTGTTTGCTAGTTTGGTAGATATCATAAGTGGTTGCTTTACGGGCAACACCTACTGTAAGTACTTGGGTAGTAATTGAACCATCATGGTTAATTGCTACTACGTAAGATGCTTGTACGTCTGGTGTCTCTTCAGCCATTATGGTCGTCCTTCTAGTAGTTTTTGTTTACGCTGGTTTACAGCGATTGATACTGGGCAGAAATTGCACAGATACGTCTTTGGGCCTGCTTCATCTTGATATTTTGCCATACCTTCTGCTTTACGTTCTTTAGCAGTGTTCGGTATAAGAAGTTTGCTGGAGTGTTGCCAATCATCGCAACCGTCTTTTGGCTTATTGTGGCGTTGGTAACAAGTCATTGCATCGTCAAGGAAAGTAGAACGTGACTCATAAAAGGTGTCATCTATTTCTGCTAGACCCTTAGAGCCTCCACCTTTAATCTGGCGGATAATTTCTTTTTTAGACTCAGTCTTTGCCCAAGCACGCAACGGCAAAACAAATAACTTACCTTTGTGGGGTTCTCCTGAAGGAAAGACGTGTTGCTCACAAGCAATTGCTAGTAAATGGTCTAACTCTGGGTCTCCGTCATAAGGCGGTAGTTCTTCCAAAGTGTCACAAACAAGGCAATGTAACAAACGAAACATTGGTTCATCTGGTTTTTGGTCACGTTGACCCAGTAATGGGACGTTACTCATAGTGCTCCTTATAGTGTTCGGTTTAAATCTTTGCTAATTTTTTGCTGCGTCGTGCCCTGACGTAAAGTGCCCGTTCAATGAACGACGAATATTATTCTGCAAACGTGAAGTTGTCTGGCTGTGCTTGTCGTTAGCAACGTGCCATCCGTAGTCACTTGAATGCCACGCAATCGGTGTGTCGTATGACTTTACCACATACGAAGGATTGTGCTGTTTCATAGTTTCGGCTTCGCCTTCAGACAGACGACCAAGTGTACTACCTACTTCGTCAGGTGCTCCACCACGGCTGCTTGGGCCTTCAAAACGCTCACGATTAGCAACGGCTTCGCCTACGGTTTTGTGTGTAACTCTACGTGCTTTAGCCATGGCTATCTGTCCCTTTCATTAGAAAATCTATTTTTTATTTTTTTGTCTAATTCGTTATCTGCGTACCATTCTCCGTGCTGAGCATCCATAGCATCTCGTTTATTTTGTTTTGCCTTTTTACGAGGAACGCTTACAGATTCACCAACAGCACGGTTCTTTGCTTTACCGCCAATGCGACGGTCATTGAACAGGTTATGAGGTTGATTACGCTCAAAATCACCAGGGTCTGGTGCGCCGATTGCTGTTCTCATAATTTACTTGCCCTTAAATAATGCGTTGCCAATAACGCCGCCTAAATAATGTTCGTTTTCATGTGTTTTGTAATCAAAGTTTGGGTCGTGGTGAATCATTCCGCAAGTTTTGCATGGGTTGTTGTAATCCATTTGACGCTTAGGGTCAGTGCTGCGGTCTGGAACTGATTTAGCCATGATTAGTTACCCTTTTCATAATCATCTTTGTGTAACTTCATGGCTTGTTTTTTAGTGTACCCCATATATTGTTTTGAATTTAGTACACCATCAGACAAATGAGAGATTACGTATGCACCTGATGGCATTGCTTTTTCCACCGACATATCAGAGTACTTAATTTTTTTAGCCATGATTACTTACCCATGTTCTTTTTACGTTGCTGTTGTTTTTTTGCAAGACCCTTTGCCATATCTCCACCCTTTACAACTTTCCCACTTTGAATAACCCCAGAACCGCCTCTGGATACTGCTTTTTTCTTTAGGTTATTTCCTCTTGCAACGGCAGAACCACTAACTGGTCCAGAAAACTTTTTGCGTGTAATTTTAAAAGCATCTTTTGTTATGGGGTCTCCCAGTTCAAGAGTATATGCAGAATTAGTTTTAGGGTCAATTTTAATCCCTCGTGTGTTAACTAATCCAGCACTGTCTTTTGCATTATCACTTGCAGACTTTCGGTTTTCTTTTTGTTCTTTAGCACGAGCACGAAGACCTTTTTCAGCCTCTTTGTCACCTTTGCGAATGATAGCCATGATTACTTCTTTCCTTCAGAGTAAGTGCGCGTTGCGTACAATGATGTTGAACCGTTTACTTTTTTTGGGGTTTTACGTTCTTCATTGTGACGTTCTGCTGTGCAACCTTCTTTTGCTACACACATATCAAAAACAGGACCATAATTATCGCCACCCACGCTATACCACTCGTGTTTGTGTTTAGGTACGGACCTACGGTCATTGAACTCCACGGTTACTTACCTGGGTTTACCTTAGTTGGAAACTCTGTTGTTACAAAACCATAGTTGTAAAACGGGTTAAGTGATGCACGGTTGTCTACAGTTGCTGAGTCTCCAAAACCTGGAATAACTTCAGTATCTGGACGCACCTTGCGATACTTACCATCTGTTGCGCCCTCGTCTAAGGACTTGTTCATTGAGCGTGATGAATTAACTGTCATTTTAGTAACCTATGCTTCTTCGTACTTTGATGGGCTTACCTTGTGTTGCACGTTCGTCGTTATCAATTTTATCTGAAGCAATTTCATAGGCTTTTTTTCTAGGAGTTCCGTGTACGCCCATTGCTTCTTTTGCTTTTGCGTGAACAAAACCTCTTGAAGTAGCGTCAGAAAGATTGCTATCAGCAGTTAGCGCTGGGCCATTAGCAGCCTTAAGTGCACGCTTTGTTGCACGACGGTCATTAAATAACATTAGTTACCACCTTTATCTGTCTGCATCTGGCGGAACGCACGTTCCTCTTCTGCTTTTTTTCCTGCTTTAAGTGTATCTCCTACGGCTTCTTTTGTTGCGTTTAACATCTTTTCTGTACCAGGAAGTTTGCTATCTATGTGGTTATGGGCCAGTTGTAGCATGGTGTGGATGGGTTTGGACATGTTCTTTTCCCCAATTGCTCCATGTACAACTTGAAAACTCTTTTGGGCTTGTCGGTAAGCGCCGCTTCCGTGCTCTGACGACGCCATAGCATCTAGGTGGCCTACTGCTCTATCCACGTGCTCTTTTGCCGTAGCGTGGTCAACACCAAGACCAGAACGGTTACCTTTGGTGTTTTTAGGGATGTTAACTCGTACTCCGCCACGAGGTCCTGGAAGTGGTGCTGGACGACCTTCTGGCATCATTACGTCACGACCTGCTGTTGGCAAAACTGTGCGCTTTGCATCTGAGTGTACTTCATCAATATTTTCTGGATTAACACGCATCATGCGTCCATCGCTATGTTTATAAATTTGACCAATACGTGGAAGACTTGGACCTGCCGATTGTGTTGGTCTGGTTTGGTCACGAACAACTCTGGAAGGAATTCCACGTTTTAATTCTGGGTTTGTTGCTGGACGAATTGTTTCTCCAGTAACCGCTGTTAATCTTTTTCCTGGCGTTTGAGGGTCAGGTGATTTAACGTTTGTAGGAGTTGCAGGAACTCGTGGGATTGCTCGTCCAGTTGTCTTGTCACGAAGTACGGCTGGTTTAACTGGTTTAGGTTTTGAGCCTTGAATTTCCAAGTGACGTTTCATAACGGCGTCAACTGTTGTACGGTCAAGTTGAGCAGTCTTTAAATGTTCTTTTAATGCATTTGGTTCCATGCTTGCTATTTTTTCAACTCCTGCAGAATCAGGAATTAAAGATTTGACAGCACCAATATTTTTTGACTTTTCACTCATCGGTATATGTGGAGCAACGTCCATTTTAGCAGCGTCGCTTTTAATAACCTTCTTTTTACGTGCCATTATCCAACCATACGATTCTTAGCACGCTTTGCTTGAATCTGGCTGTAACATTTAACGCAATTACCTTTGCTATACATGGCTTCTACTGGGTTCATAATAACGCCGCAAGATGGGCATGGCAATGAACCGCCATAGCGCATTGCATTCTCTGCAACTTGCTTGGCTTGAATTTCTAGCGGGAATCCGCCGCCTTCCATATCCATTACTTACCCCGTTTCTTTGTCTCTGCTTCGCCATGGGCTTTTGCTTGTCCCATACCTGTGTCGTAATCTGTTGTTTCAGGAGTACTCATTGCTTTGTAGTTTAACTTGCCTGAGTTTGCTTCTCTAGCAACGGAACGGTCTGCGCCTAAAAATGCTACATCTGGGCGACCTTGGGCTTTAACTTTCCATTTAGGTGGTTTGTAATCTTCATTCCATTGAACGTGTGACAGTGGACGTAATCCACCCTTGGCATACATGTCTGGCAACTTAGGGTCAAATGCTGAGGCGTGTGTTCCACCAGCCATTAACACAGCGTGCTCTGCAGCATGGCGAGCAACGTTTTGATATGGTGCATCTGGATGTTTAAATACTGAGTTAATTTCTCCTGCTTGGTTTACTGCGTAACCCGCTAATCCATCTGGGGTTGAAAACATACGCATGTTCTTGTAGTCATTGACCTTGTGCACATCAACGGCTGCACCCATTGGGTTTGCTTTTTTTGCACGCTGAATAAAGGCTTTAAAGTGTCCAGCCTCTTTAGGTGAGTACTCTACAAAATGAGGAAACGCATCTTCTTTAGACATTAAATACCGCCTAAAGAGTTTGTAGATGTTCCGCTAAATCCTGCAGGACCTCCTGAGAACCAAGAAATGCGTGGCTCTGCGTATACACGGTCAATGGTTACTACGTCTGCAATACCTGGAGAACGACGGTCTCCATAACCATAACGGTCTGGAAACAAACGAATTTGTGGCAGTGGTGGGCGAACCATTGCTTGAATATCAGCACCAGGAATTTGCATAACCATTAGGGCTTGTTGAGTTAGGCGTTCCATGTTTGTTGCCCATGGGCCGTTATAAGAATAACGTTTTGCTACTTGGTCAGGCTGTATCGGTGCACGCCACGGTTTTGTGTAGTCGTATACTCCATCAGTGTGTTGTGTCAATTAGACCACGCGGGCCTTAAATAAGCGAGCATTGCTTGACGACGTTCATTGATTTGTCCTGGCTCTGTAGCAATTGTATTTGCCTTACCATCGTTTACTAGGTGAGGTGCAGGAGTCAACCCAATTTGTGGAGCAGCACGTTCTGTTTGATAAACGTTTACACCATTGATGCGTACACGTGATGCTTTCATCTGACGTTCAATGCCTGACATATCATTAATGTTTTCAGGCCAAAAATACATGGATGGCTCAATACGCTCACCCTTGTGTACACCACGTTGATATGCTTTTTGATTTACACGGTTCTTAACGCTATCAAGTAAACGGTCATCACGACGTGAACGGATTGTGCCTAGATAACCATCTGGATATTCTGCAGACGGAACTCTTCCCACACCAATGCGGGAAGCATCCATATTGTCACGGGCTACAGAAGTTCCTGCACCACCTTGATTGTTATAACCATACAGACCGCCGCCGCCAAGTGATTGCCAGTTTTGTGTGGCTGAATAGTTGTTAGTGCCGCCTGCCATAAACTATCCTTTTCCGAAACTAGCGCCTTTATCTGCCTCTGGTAACGCAGTTTGTTTTGTATCATCAAAATTAAATGTAGTTCCACGAGTCTTATTTGAGTAAGACATCGGTCTTCCTCCACCAAGGCCTCTGTTACGCCAAGCAGTTGCTTGGTTAGCAGAACCTGTGGTGCCAGAACTTAAAGACAATGGTGGGGTAGTATCTGGGCCATGATGAGTTGGCTGTCCAGAAAAATTATCATCCATAAATTCTGAAGAAGATAGAATTGACATTAGCGAACGCTGCTCATCCCGTCGCCAAAGTTTGGTGATTGGCGTCCTGCGATTGATGGAACAATTTTTGCATTTGCCATTGTTGCAGATGCTGCTGGGTCATGACCTACAGGAAACTTTACATTAATGTTGTAACGTGCTCCCATACGTTCTGACTGTGCTGCGCTTCCTGCAGAAACATTCGCTCTATTCGCCTTACCGCCTGCTGTTGGGTCAGATGCTTGTGTGTTCTTCTTTGGCATAAGGTTTCCCTTTTCAGGTGTACCACTTGCGTTAGTGAACTTTGCTGCATCCATGCCCATGTAGCGACGTGGTGACTTTGAATGTGCTGCAGAAGCGAGAATCTCTTCTGTTGTTGGAACAGATTTACTCATAGATTTTCCTGCCGCTTCTAAATGTGAGGATGGGGCGCCCATACGACGACGCATTGCGTGACCCATTGATGTCCATAGTGCCATTTTTACTCCTTGCTCTTGGATAAGGATAAGGCTGTTTTAAGACGCTGTAATGTGAAACACGATAGCGGAAATTTCACCATCACGACTTTGGATAGTGGTAAATCCTGGTTTATCTGTTAAATCCATGCCACGAGGTGCTACGTATCCACGGGCAATAGCAATGGCTTTAACTGCTTGGTTTACTGCACCTGCACCTACAGCACGGAGTTTTACTTCATGCTTATCGTAGATGGCATGAGCAATTGCTGAAGCAACGCTCTGCGGATTTGAGGATGCGCTGACACGTAGGAACGGCTCTTCAGCAGATACTTCAGGGGGTGTATTCAATTTATAGTCCTTTGGTTCGGTTTGGTGTGCCACTCCTAACCTAAAGGGTAAGGCTAAATTGCTGGTTGGTCTCGGTATTTGGCATCTTTCATTTGTTCAACAATTGCTGCCTCAATAGCGCCATCAGTGCTTCCCGATACTAATCGGGCTAATGCGTACGAATCAGCAGCATTATCGTCATTAAACTCCATACCCCAACGTTTGTAGATTTGTAACAACATCTCTTGTTTCTTGGCATTGCCTTTGCCTGCTGCATATTTCTTCAACGTCATTGGCGGAACTTTAAGGGGGAATCGTAAGTAATCGTCATAATGGTCATATATTGTTAACCGCACTGTTGCAGATAACTCGCCCAATACAAGGGCTGCATGACTGGCTAGTACTGTGCCTTCCATTGCAATGTCTACTACGTCTAAATTCTGTTCTTCAAACCACATAAAATGGTCTAATAACCATTGTCTAATATCTACTAATCTTTCAATACCAAAATAAGGAGATTTATAAACCCACGTTAAATGTTTGCTTGGGTCTTCTACGCTCAATGCTGTTAAAGCAAAACCTGTTAACGACTGGTCTATACCTAACGCTATGTTTCCTGCTTTACTTAATCCGCCTTCTATGAGTTTAGTTGGCATTGAGGGAAATCTCCATACGCTTACGAACTAATGTTCGTAGGTCTTCTAAAGTACCCTCGTTCTTTAAAATCATATCTACTTGATAAGTATCCATATCATGCTCTGATACATGCCCGTTTACTGCTTCTACACCGTTGCGTTTAATGCGCCATATTTGAGACTCTACATTAAGTTTTATAGTGTCTGCTTCATTAGCAAACCTAACATCGGTAATAACATAGTTCTTTTGAATTTCTAAATGTCTTAATGCACTATTAATCCAAAAGTCTTCTCCAAAAAGATTGCGTGCTGCAACGCCTAAAGACTGTAACAAATGACGTACTTCGGGTTGGGACTTAGCAACATCCCAACCATAGTCTTCTACTAAAAACTGTAATCTGTTCCCACCTACTTGAGGGTTGGTTGCGTATAACAATTTACGAATGTTGTCAGCAAACGCAATTCGTTTATAGCCGTATTCTTCTACCAAAATCTTTGCTACTTCATCTTTTCCAGAACGTGCGTAACCTGATAGTCCAATAATCATGCGCCGTTGTAATCCTTTCGCATTGCTCGTTGGTCTGAAGTACGACGAGTTATCTCTCGTGATACCAGTGTGATATCACGTTCCTGGTTAGTCAACATAACTTCCCACGCTTTGCGTTGGGCGTATGTTTGATGGTGTCTGTCTTCTAGGTCTTGTACATCTGGGTCTATTGCAATTTGTGCTTTGATTAAAGTGACTCTATCTGCCTTTGTTGCAGCGCCCATTTTGTCTACAGTTAGTGACGCAATAAGTCGGTCTACTTTTTTCTCAGCAACCTTTTCCATAATTTGAGCATTTGCTAGTTGAGTAGCAATGTAGTCTGCCCATCCTGTTAATACCGTAAACATCTCTGCTAATTGTTCACTAGACAAAGCAGTGATATCTGGTGGCAACTTAACCATGTCATAGTTAGGTTGCTTAGCGTTAATAAGTTGGTCTTTAACTGTTATGGAATCAAGTTGCATGATTTACAACCTTCTTCTGGACTTATGTTGCACTCAGGCATTACTTCATCCTTGATTGCTTTAATAACTTTCTCAGCCTTAAAGAAGATACGGTCTACAATTTCATAATCTGCTTTTACCGTGAATTCTTTATACGCCTGGTCTGCTTTTAGTTCATACAGGAATACAATTTCTTTTGGCGCATCGGCGCCAAACATACGGTGTGCTAACTCTAAATACATTTGACCCTGTAACAAGTGGCTACGGAATGGTCGTTTGATTCCGTTAAATGCTTTAAAGATGTCACCATCGTTGTCTCTAAGAAGGTCGGGTGCTTCGTAACGGAAAGTTCCTGCCCCAATTGATTTAATCTCAATTAAGCAATCTTCGCCAATACCCTTAATCCAACCATCTGTGTGCCCTGCAATACGAAGGTCATTGTCTATGAGTGTGACTTCCTTGTATTCCATACGACGGTCTTCGCAGTTTAAACACCACTTTGGTGATATGCCTGTAACAGAAGTACCGCAGTGCTTGCACTGAAAACGTCCGTATAAAACATCCATCTCATGAAACCATGTTTGCCATTTTTCATGGATGAAGTGGCCTTCATCAAAAATAGATTGAAGACGAAGGTTTGGCTTTTCTTGCTTTTGTTCTCCGCCTGTCATAAGGTAATACGAATACCTTAAACAAAAATCATCTTTAATCATTTCTGAAGGGTGCAGAACTGTTGTAGAACGGTCACCTAACGGACGACGCATAAGGTGACGTTCAACATCTCCAACGAGACGTGGTTCACGTTTCTTTGCGTCTAGAAAACGCTTTAATTCAGTTGTCATTTTATTCCTTAGTTAAGATAAATTCTTGCAACGACATTTTCTTTTTATGCGATTTCTTCCACTTACGAATTAAAGCATTTCTTTCTCTATGACTCAAGCCCCCCCAAATACCGTGAGGCTCCTCACGTTTAACTGCATCCCATAAACATTGCTTTTGTACGGGACACGGGTTCTTTTTATTCTCTCCAAAACAAAATACCTTTGCTTGATTAGCAATGATTTTGTATTGTTCTTTATCTCGTGGTGGGTAGAAGATGTCGGTGTCTTCACCCTTACAACGTGCGCTGTAACGCCACGCATACTCTGGTTCTTCCATGTGTTAGGCATCCTTTAGTCGGTCCCTCATCTCCAAGAAATCGTTCTCAAGAAGGACCACGTAGTCCTCCCCGTCTAGATGAACTCCCAGTACGGGCATACGTCCATCAAGAATTGCCTCTCTCGTGATTTTGCGTAACACATCCGACTTTAACGTCGTTTGTTTTTTACCTGTAAATTTATGTTCAATCAAGAGGTCGCTTGACCGAACATCTCCTTTGTGAGACCAAAACGCTCCAGATGCAGCCATAGGTTTACCGCCAATTTTCTTAGCAAGTCTCTTCTCGTGCTTCTGAGATTGTTTCTGTCCTTCAGTCTTCATCAGCCGCCAAAGGTGCGGCATCAGATGCTAGTACTGCTTTTTGTATCTCTTCTTTAAGGTCAACTTCCTCACGGATGCTGGCAATAACAGAGTCAATACCCTGCCACTTGCGCTCACCGTGGTAGAACCAACCACCCTTGCGGTTAATGACTCCCATGATTACTCCTAGAGAAGCAATTTCTTTTGCGAAATCGTATTCTCCTGGAGCACAGTTGCCACCTTCTGCAAAGTAAAAATCAAAGTATGCAACACGTTGTGGTGGTGCAGTCTTGTTCTTTAATGTACGAACAACAATTTGTTGTCCTACTCGTACTTTATTTGTTCCTGAACCGATTTCAATCCATTCCTTACGACGTACTTCACAACGTGTAAAGAATGCATAGTTCTTTCCTTCTCCGCCAGGAGTTGTCCGTGGGTCGCCATGCATTACACCAATCTTCATTCGGTATTGATTGATGATGAGGCCCAATACAGGACGCTCATCCTCAACCAATGACCGCTTCATCGCTGTCCCGACGACTCTGAAGAACTTGTTAGTAAGTAATGCGCCCCTTCCTACAGTCATTTCTGACATGTCCTTTTCCATTTCTGGAGCAGGGGATAGGGCAGGTAATGAATCAATTACAATTGCATCAACTGCTTTTGATTCAGCAAATTCAATTACGGCTTGATAGGCCTCTTCCATGACTGACGTTTCAATGACAATGACCCGTGTTGTATCCACACCACACATTGCTGCATAGTCTGGGACCCATTGTTCAGCGGCAACCCAAACGGTTGTGTAATTGGGGTCTCGTTGCTGATTGGCTGCAATGGTTTTAAGAGCAACAGCAGTTTTTCCGTGAGATGGTTCACCAATGAGTTCATTCCATTGGTTACCTGGAAAACCGCCCCCAAGAACATAGTCAAGAGTAGTAGAGCCGCTTGTAATACGAGGAATAGTGTCGCCACGAATATCACTGGCAAGAACAACAACGTTGTCCCCAAACCTTTTATTAAGTTGAGCAACAATTTTTTTGGCTTCATCATTTATCAATTTATCCTCCCAATAATTCCTTGTGGGTTCCAATTACTTGCTACGTCATTGCCGTTTGCTTGTTTTGCGCTACCTTCTACGCTTGCACCTGTTAAGGCTCCATAACGGCTTCCTGCTTGAGTAATTGGATAACCACAGTCGTAACAACGTGCTGCTGCATTTTGTACGGTCATATAGTTACCTCCACCGCAATCTGGGCACAACTGTGTCTGAGTAGAACTCTGGGCTTTAGACATAGGAGTAGGTTGTTGAAAAGTAGTCATAGGCTGTTGTGATGGCGGCATAGGGTTATTTGCTGGACGTGCTGCTACGGGCGCTTGTTGTGGTTGTGCGCCTAGTTGTTTAGCCCACCAGTCTGCGTTAGTCACTTAGTTTCCCAACGTGACTCGCAACGTACACACAAGACTGTAAAGTCTTGGTCTAGGCTAGACCACACAATGTTGTACATTTTGTGTCCAAATAGTTTACAAATAAATTTCACTTCGCTTCTCCCCACTTGTTTACTATTTTTACGTCAGCAATCAAAGGAACTGTAATTTCTTTCATTTTGATTCCTTCCATTGACTCACGAATCGCTTCGGCGGTTTCCTCGGCTAAATCATCACGTGCAACTGTAACAAGTTCATCGTGCACAGTCAATACGACATTTACATCTGGTTCATCAATAAAACACGAATGTGCCCTAATAATGGCTAGTTTCATAATGTCTGCTGCAGAACCTTGAATAACTGTATTAAATGCTTGTCGGTCTGCTCTTGACTTTAGTCCTTTATCAATGCTTCGTAAATCAGGAATGTAACGACGACGGCCCATTAAAGTCTCTACAAACGGTACTGGAGACTGCTGTGCTGCCATACGAATAACCTTTGCCTTGTACTTTGCAATGTCACTAAACTGCGCTGTAAACCGATTAAGCAAATCTTTTGCTTCAGTAATAGAACAACCAACTTGTTGTGCAATCTTGTCTGGCCCTACACCGTAGGCAATAGATAGCACTAAAACTTTACCTGCTTTGCGGTCTACACCCATTGTGTTACCAATAGTTGTATAAATATCTCCACCAGTTACATAGTTATCAACCATAATTGGGTCATTAGAAAACGCTGCAATGATGCGTGGTTCAATCTGCGAGTAATCTGCTACAACCAGTTTGTATCCTGATGGTGCAATAAACAAATTACGAATCAACTTACCGTACTTACCCGATGAAGGAATGTTCTGTAGGTTTGGGTCACTACTGGAAAAACGACCTGTCTCTGCTCCATGTGACTTAAAGTTAGTATGTACTTTACCTTTGATTAGGAGCGAATCTTTTTGCACAATCTTTGACTTACCTAGATTAGTGCGAGTTACCTCACCACCTAAGTATGGAATCACATAAGTAGTCATCAACTTGTTCAAGTCCTGGTACTCAAGGATTGCATCTACTAACTCGTCTTTAGCGCGATAAAACTCCAAAGCATCTGATGATACAGAGAAATGGTTAATTGTTAACTCTCCGTGTGCATACGATATATCTTGGCCTTTAGCCGTTAAAGCAATTTTAATCTTAACGTTTGGCTTGATGCCACGACCACCTTCGTCTTTAGGAAGGAATAGCAACCTCTGTTTCTCTGGCACTGAGTTCATAGCAAATGGTTTGCCAGCCAACTTGTACGCCTTGCCTCGTGCTAAATCAATGTCTGTCTCTAACCGTTCTTTAAGAAGTTTAAGTTCCTCTACATCAATAGATGCTCCAGCAAGTTCCATATCGCAGAGCGCTGCAACAACATCCATCTCTAATCCCCATACACGGGATAACCCGCCTGTTAACTTAGGCGCTAATAAACGGTATAACTTCCAAGTAACCTCTGAGTCAAACCCTGAGTAATGTGCTACGTCTGAAAAGGAATGAACCTCCACCATTGCACCAATACCTTTTTCAACTTTAATCTTTAAAAACTTTTCAGCGCAATCTTTAAGCCCTAGTTTTCCACGGTTACGGTTATCAAGTACAAACGCTGCCATCATTGTGTCAAAAAACGGTTTTGTTGGAACTACGCCACGATAATATTTAGCAATTGATTTAAGGTCAAATTTAATGTTGTGACCAACTTTTAACTGGTCACTAAAGAACAATGGTTTTAATGCCTTAAAGACATCTCCTGGAAGTAATTGCTCTGGTGGAGCATCAAACACTGGTGTCCACTTGGCTTGGTTCTTTGTAAAGTCTGTGTCTTTTAAATCGTCACGTTCTTTTCCTGCAGCAAGTTTCTTTTGACCACTTAATAAAAGTTCTTTATCCCAATGCAAAAATTCACCATTAGGGTGACCCATAGGTATGACATCTGTACGGTCATCTGTTGCTAATGAAATCCATAGCACGTCGTTTACTACTGGTTGGATACGGTTATCACCAACGGTTTCAACGTCAAAAGCAAAACCCTCTACCTTGGAGTAAAACTCAACAAGGTCTGCTAACTGTTGTTTAGTTGTAATTATGTTCATCTAAATCCCCTCTAAGTGTGTAGAGGGGGCCTGGAAACGGATATAAACAGGCCCCCTGCTACTTGGAAGTCTTACGCTATTGAGCGAGCAATTTCAAGAAGTTCAGAGCGAGGGGTCTCACGAACTACATCTTCGGCTGAAAAAGACTCAGCGTTTGCAATTAACTCATTAACGTTGTCTAGTGACAACTTCCATTCCTCTGCAAGGTCACGACCACGTACGAAGTTGAGGGTGTACTGCGTAGTAGGGCCTGTTCCCATGCGAGAAATTTCCCAGAACTCACGGTCAAGAGGGCCTTTGCGCTCATCATCGTGGGCTTTCTTAATCTGGCGGGCAAGTGACGGAGGTGCAGTCAAAATTTGTACGCCCTGAACATCGCCAGTTAATACAAGAACATTGAATGCAAACTTGCCTCGTGGCTTATCGCCAAGGATTTCACAAAGTGGGCAACCATCTCCGATGCAAACAAAAGACTTCTTACCCTTTGGGCGTTCAATCCAGTGCTGCTCGTAAGTTGCAAATGGGCGGTCTTGTAAAAACTTTACAAGGTGTGGTTCGTCAGAGAATCGGAAATCTGTTGGGAATTCAGATGTCTCTACTTTGAGTAGTGCTTCGGCTGCATCCCAGCCTTCTTGCACGGTTGTTCCAACTGTAGGTTGGATATCAGCGCTATCTTCTTCAAGATAGGTTTCAGCGTTTACTGCTGGTTTTGTAATCGGCATTTGGTTTCTTTCGGTCATGAGGCCTCACGGCTCTCTTCGGATATGATGTCCTTCCAGCGCTTTACTAAAGCCTCTGTAAGGTCTTCGTGTCGGTTCCACTCTACACGAGCAGTTCCTAATAAGCCACGCTTTGAAAACTCTTCAAGTGTGGACTCAATGAGCGCTCTGGTGTACACACGATTACCACCAGTCTTCTTCCCACCAAGAGTCTTGGCACGAAGTCTGTATGGTGCACGTGGGATATACCCTTTGCGCTCCCATAAGCGTACAGAAACTATGGACTTCTCTAACGCTAGTGCTAGTGCACTAATCGTAAAGACTTCCGTTTCTTTTCCGCCTAATGTTTTAATGACTGGGTTTGCATCCCAACCATTACTTTCCCCCACCTTACGGCGAGAAATTTTTGGGTCCAATTCACGGCGTTTTTTCTTAGACCCTGGAACGTATTCCAAATCCGCAAACGCTTTTTCAATTTCGTCTTGACCCCGTAGACCTGCCATGATTACTTCTTACTTAGAATAAGTGCCCACGTAATTTTCTGTGGATACATTTGGTCAATTTCTTCTTCTGTAAGTTCATCGTTGTACAACGCAGCCATTAGTGCGTCTTCATCTACCATACGAACTGTTTTGTACAGAGTTTCTTCCATACCTTTTGCGGTAATAATTTCATCTGCAACAAGTTCATCAACTTTACGAGATACTCGCTTTTGTTTTACGATGGAAAAAAACCCATCAACTTCTTGAGGAAGTTCTACGATTATGTTGCCTTTATCATCAGGTTCACCCGAAGTATCAAGAACCTCAAACAACTTCTCACGAAGTTCTTTTTGTTGTTTCTCTAAATAATCCATCTGTGATTTGATGAACGCATATTCTTTAGCCTGATTAACAAGGCTGTCTTGGTCTGCTGTGCGTGTTGTTTCTGCTTTGATTCGTGCCATTTTGTTCCCCCTATTTTCCCTGCAAGAAGTTTATCAGGCTACCAACGGTTAGGTCAATTCCGCCTTTTTTATTAATTCCTGCTCCATCCATTACAGCATCTGCTACGGCATTCTTCTGTAATAACATCTGGTGCTGGCGCTCTTCTATGGAGCCTAGCACTAAAAAGTCTTGAATAACAACGCTTTTCCAGGCACTAGAAGCACGACGAATTCGTGAGTTTCTTTGGACCGCAGTTCCTGACGACCAAGGTAAATCATAATTAACAAGAAGATTGGCTTGAGGTAAGTCTACGCCGTAGCCGCCAGCATCAGTAGAGATTAATACTCGTACGTCTAAAGAAGTTTGGAACAAAGTCTTTGATTCTTCTTTAGCCTTGGCGTCCATTTGTCCAGAGTACAGAGTGCTGGTTATCTTCTTTTGGGTTAAAGCATTTTGGAGAAGTGGTAGCACCCCTAAATAGCAAGTAAAAATAACAACTTTATGACTTTCCTCCATGTTGAGATGGTCAATTATGTAGTCAATAACCGCATCTAATTTTGGCGATTTAGTTAACCCATCAAGAAGCCCTTGGTCGGCTAACCCTGCCACGTAAGCGCTGCCACCTTTTGAGCCTTCAATGTTTATAGACTCACCGTCTACATCAACCCAACCATTTTTAAATTTTGTAGCGCTATCAACAAGCAGTAAAGGAGAATCACATATCATTCTTAAAGAAGTTATTTTGCTCATAATTGAGCCACGCAATTGGTCTGCTGGAGAACCAGGTTGAAATCCATGACCGTAATGGGCTTCTAATGAGAACCCACCACCAAGAAGTGTTTGTGCTTCTATAAGTTCTTGTTTTAAATCATTAGCAATTTTGTCGTAAAGTTCTTTTGTTTTTTTGTCTAAAGAAATAAGCGTTGGTTCCAAGTGAATAGTTTCAGGAAGATACGGTGCTACATCTGGGTCCTTTTGGGTTTTTCTAACAAACACTTGTTTCATTTTTTCGTGGAATATAGGAAGATTGCGATACCGTTGCACTCCACCAAAATGATTGCGTACAATAAAAGTTTGGTCAAACAAATCAAAACGACCAAGTAATGTGTCATCTACAAATTGCATAATGCTATACAACTCTTCTGGGCGTCCGTTTTCAATTGGAGTACCTGTAAGTGCAAATCTAATTGGGATGTTTCTAGCAAGTTTTTTTACTACTTTTGAACGCTGTGATTTAAAACTTTTAATAGCAGTGGCTTCATCGCAAACAATTGCGCCCCACTCATAGTCTTTAATTATATCCCAATCTGCAACAATGGTTTCGTAGTTAGCAATGATATAACCAGTATGTTCTTCCCAGGTCATGTCTCGTTCCCAACGAATGTAACGAGTTCCTTTTGAACCATCCACTACAGAGGAATAGTCATCTGAGAATTTATTAATTTCTTTTTGCCATTGGTATTTCAAACTAGACAACGCAATAATTAAAGTTGGTTTGGTAAGTGTTCCTTCTTCTTTTAATTTTTCAAGAGCAGCAATAGTCATACAAGTTTTACCCAAACCCATTTCGTATGCAACTAGCATCTTTTTACGAAAAGCCATTTTGTCAACAGCCTCAACTTGATACGGTTTTAACTCACCCGTAAACATCTGGGTCATCCAATGGTGTAGGTACGGTTAACAAAGTTCCACAATCAGAACATTGCCCATCTGTCATCCACATAGCAATCTCGTATTCATAAAACATTGCTCTAATAATAAAAACTTGTTCACCACAATTGGGACAAGCATGGGTAGGAACACCCCTAGCATCTAAGACCATGTAAAGGCTTCCTTGCCGTAAATCATGTCACGAGCAGTTTCTATGCCTTGTTTAATTTGGCTCTCTGTCATGTCTCCTGGGTCCTTAACATCAATACCTGTGTAATTGAAGTAGGACAATTCAATACCATACTTGCGAGCAAAGCCACGCATAAGTTCATTGGCGTGTCTTCCTGCTTCGTCTTTATCAAAGGCTGCTATGACCCTCTGTGCCCTTCTCATGACCTTTGCTTGCTCTTCACTTGGTATAGCGCCAAAAGTAGATATGGCTCCTGAGTATCCCGAAGATGCAAGACGGGGCACGTCAAGCGGTGACTCAACAACTATAAGAGTTTCCGTGGACATAACTTCTACACCAAAAACAGTTTTAGATTTCTTTACACCTTGCGGCTGGTTACGGAAGAAACGACCACGTGCACCTTTTTCTTGCCATCCCCAAAGAGTGTAATTGTTAGGGTCACGGATTGGGAGAATCCAGGCTGAGTTATTTGTATCCCATAAGATGCCGTAATGTTTTGCATCTGTTGGTTTGATGAATCTTTTACGTAATTCATTCTCAGGAGGGTCTGTGTAAACTGCAAGTCTTGCTTCTGACATGATGATGGGTTCATCTGCTGCAACATACTGTGGTAACTCCTTGATTCTCTTCATTAGAGAATCCAATGGAATCTCGGCGCCTTCATTGATATAGTCTTTTGCATCAAAGTAATCAATGCCCTTGATGTCAGCAACTAATGTGTAAATGTTTCCTTTGTAACCGCAAGAAAAACAAATGTGTGCTCCCGTGTTGGTGTTAATCCACCAAGACGGATTGTGGTCTTCTTTGCCTGTGCGTTTCTCGTGCATAGGGCAATAGCCCTGCACCTCATCACTACGTTGAGCAGTAAGTGATACGTCTAAATTAAGAAGAATCTTTTCAACATCAACCATTTCCGCCCCAGTTGGAACAGAACTCACAACTCATCATCTTTGATTCGTCGTGGAAACAACCTGTTTCCCACTTCCAAGTTAATGATGTTTCTTTTGGTGGGCAGTTACGGGAGGCAACCACCTTTAACAAACGAATTGAATCGTCTTCTTCTACAGGCTCTAGACCTAGGATAACGTCTGAGTCTTGAAAGAATGATGATGAGTAACCGATTGAGTCAGCGGTAACTTTTCCAGCACGCATCTTCCAAAGAAGAGTCTGGGTAGTAATAACAATTGGCTTATCAATACGCTGTGCTAAACGCTTAAGTGCACGAGTAATGTTGGTAATAGCACCTGGCGTGTTCATCTCTCCAGTTAACTCATCCATCATCAAATACACACCGTCTACAAATACAATGTCTGGTTTTAGATGTTCAATCTTTGCGGCTAATGCTGAAACGGTAATACCGTTAACGGCATCAACCAAATGGAATGAGTGCTCTTTCTCCATAGCGTTGAGGGTATCTATGTAGCGACTTTCTTCTGCTGGTAACAACTTTCCTCGTCGCAAACGTCCGTGGTCAATGTGTGCTCGCATCGCATCATGGCGTTGTTGTTGCTCATGGTTGTTCATTTCAAAGGATTGGAACATTGGTGTCTTACCAATTTGGTGCGTATTAATAGCAATCTGTAATGCAACCTGTGACTTACCAGTCTTAGGTGGTGCAATGATGGTTACTAATTGTCCGCCCTGTAATCCTGCAGTTGCTTCATCAATGTCTTTAAATCCTGTAGGTATACCTAAAAACTCTTGGTTCTGAATTGCTTGATATTCCTTGTAACGTTCTTCTGTGTTCTTAGTTAAGTCAACTTCGTGGGTGCCCAATACGCCTTGCTCGTTAACCTTTGCAACAGTTTTCTCCATAGCAAGGAGTGCAGCGTTGTGGTCGTTGCTCTGCAGTTCTTCAACAGCATTCTCAAGACCTTGGCGTGTGAGCATACGACGGCGGAAATCCACCATCGTGTCCAAAAGATAATCAACAGAATCTTCTACATTAAGAACTTTGTAATTTGGGTAATGGTCTAGAACAGTGGTTGCAGTTGGAACTTCGCTGTACTCGCTGTAGTGCTTTCGTACAAAAGACCAAACCTTACGGTTGTCCTCATCTAGAAACCATGCATCCATAACTCCGCGCTGTAAAGCAGGAGTGATGTCACGTTCCTTGATTACCTTGCTGACTAACCGATGTTCATTATCTGCAGACATTTACTTCCACCGTTCCCCGCATTCTTGACACTGCAGATAAGAGTTACCGTTTACGTAAATTCGTTCAATGGTGTTTGCATGACACATTGGACAATTTGTATTTGCAATACTGAACATAGCGCCCTCCCTCAAGGACTAGATATTGTCTATTTGTACACCAGCAGAGCCGTATCGCGCAACTCTGTTGGAAACATCAACCACAGCCTTTAAGTTTGGACGATAGGGGAGCGTACCAACTAACTCGTCCACGCTCTCATACAACTGGTGGTAGTTAAAGGGGTTGACAACCCTACGCTCTAATTTTTCAAATGCTTTGTCAAGGAGTTCTTCTGTCCAACCCTCGTCAGCAAATCCAGCAAGTTCTAAAGACAACCCGTACTGGTTAGATATGTTCCACAGTTTGTTTGCAGCCAGCATATCAATCTCGCCCAATTTGTATCCCACTTGCTTGCTTAAAAACTTACGTGTTTCTTCTTCTACTAACTTTATAACAAGCGTTGTTGTAGCAATACACTGAGGAGATGAGACGTTGGAAATGTCTCCGCCTCTCATAGCACCTCTATTTTTGCGTAGTTAACTACAAACTCTCTAAATGAATCAGGATTTTCGTTTGCTTCAATTGCCAGTTCTTCTGGAACTTCAATAGGTACCGTGATTGAATAATGACCACGTGTTTGTATTCGTGTGTTCACAAAGGCTACATGTTTACACAACTTTTTCTTTTCCCACACTGGACAGTTACAACGTGTTTCTTTTGTCTCTGTATCCAATTCAACTTCAAAAATACCAGCACCTTGTGCAGAGATAAACTGCTGCACAGTTCTCCACTGAGTACTCATTGAAGGTCCTTTCATTGGGCGCCTCTAAGGTCTGAACCAATGATAGGGACTCTAATGAATGCTTCGTTGGCGAAACTCGCCATTGCTTCTCCGTATTGTGCTTCCCAGTTTTCTAAACGTACATTCGTAGTAACAATTGTTGGTAATCCTTTGTCATAACGAAGTCTTAGAATTTCGTCAAAAGAAGTATCGTCATACTTAGAACCGTATTCTTTACCTAAATCGTCAAGAATAAGTACTCTTACGTTTAGCCAGTCAAATTTAGAACGACCATGGAAACCATCTAACTCGTACATCATCTCTCGCTTGTCTGCGACGTCTGCATCAAAAGATGATTTCTTACGAGAAAGAAACTCTGGATAGGTCATGTAATAAACGGGACGAAAACTCAACCCGTAATCACTTTGCTTTAGACCCATCAAATCTGCTGCTACAAGTTCGTTCTCTGGCATGTTGCGAATAACTTCCATAGCAGCAACTACGGCATGTGTTGTTTTGCCTAGCCCTGGGCCGCCATCAAAGACAAGACCGACACCGTTGATACCGATGTGCCCAATCTGCTTAATAACCTGCTTATGGGCAACGTCATCAACCCAACCACTGACTTCCATAGGAAAAGAACCAACACGGTCAATAATGTCGCTTGGTTCTAATCCTAGGAAACGTCGTGGAATATTGGATGTACGAAGTAGCCAATGCTTCTTAAGTGGCGAGAGAGTGTTGACGTCATACATCGTTTTCTCTCGCTTTCTTTATTGCATTTTCAAACTTTGCATCATCTTTGACCGAGAATCTTGCTTCCAAGTTTTCATCGTAATCTACTGAAACAATTCCCAAATTAAAAAGGTTCATCAGCGCCTCCTCTATTTCCTCGCTGCTGTACCCCA
>Ga0114978_10000676_pt1 | contig 28893 bp, 49 predicted proteins | sample S_140212_EF_Meta_FD_87027 | JGI IMG/M metagenome (GOLD analysis project Ga0114978, IMG submission 87027) | Freshwater microbial communities from Lake Simoncouche, Canada to study carbon cycling - S_140212_EF_MetaG | ecosystem: Environmental > Aquatic > Freshwater > Lake | place: Lake...
AGTTGAAATAAATGTCTCACATCCATCATGGCCACATTTATTAGTAAAGTTTCTTTTTTTAAAGTTTTTATTATTAATCTTGGCTGCACAGCTTGAAGAACAATATACTAATCCACTAGGAGATATTTCTTTTAACCTGCGATTTACTTCTTTATTACAGGAAGAGCAGTTGTAAGTACCACTTTGGGCGTTTTTTATTTTATCGCTTAAAGAAACATAAGCAACACAATCATAGCAGGATGTCCTTGTGCCACATTTAACTCTTTTTCCACCAACCTTAGTGTTTACTGAAAATTCTTTATTGCATTTAATACAAGTTTTGGTCTTCATAAATTATTTTATGAAGATTAATTAAAAATACAAATTAAAGGGTTTTGCTTTTTTTAACAAACAGAACTTTGTTGTTATCATTTTTTAGAAAAACATGGTCGTCATCTTCTTCTAGAAGATGCCATTCTTTATCTAATGCAGTATCTGAATTCACAGATATAAATTTAATATCTTCAGAACAAGTTGAAATCAACGCACCAATATCTAATTTACAAAACATTGTATCCTCCATGATAAACCTCCATAATAAATTTAATATATTTTAAAAACAAAGTCAAGATTGAAGATAGTTAGATGTATCTGTAGCACCATCATATTCATATATTTTTTTAATTAATGGTGATGCTCTCATACCTTTTTCTTCATTGCCAACAATAATAATTGGCGTATCACTTGGTAAAGAAGAATCTGAAAACCATTTGAACAACACATTAAACCTTAATATTATCTGACAAAACCACCAAGGCACTATGTCTTTTAGTAAGTACCAACCGCCTAAATTATATCCACAATCTAAATAAATTTTATCGACACTCTCTGTACAATAATATTTGTTTGGATCGTTAAAGTTAAAATCATAACTTGGATCTTCATCTAGAAACCTGATAATTGCATCTTTAAAGTTTAGCTCATCAAAAGTAGTATGATTTTTTAATCTATAAACACAAAAATCAACTCCATCCCAATTATCAAACCAATCTAATACTCTTAATTTCCTAGTACCATAATCAGAAACATCTATGGCATAGTATTCACCTTTATCAACATACATGATTGTGGCATGAGAATATTTAGAATTAGTGTACTTCTGTACCCATTTAGCAAAAGGAATTCCAAATGGGCCTTTTACATTAGATGAATTAAAAACTATATCACCAGTTTTAAGGTTAAGTTTTTTTAAATTAGCTAATAATTGTTTACGCTTTTCATAAAGGGGACCTGGCGTAAATACATTTTTTTTAGTCATATATTATAATCTACACAATTAAGGTTTAATAATAATCTTAGCCTTTTAACTTCTTCTATTAAATCAACAATATTATTTTTAGCACACGATAAAAAATTAATATTATTTTTAATATCAACTTCAGAATTAGAAAAATCTGCAATTAAAATTGGTTCTAAGCTTATCTCTGGCAAAAATACTAAAACTTTATCATCTTTAATAAACCATTTGCCTTCAGTAATATTATAAACTGTATCTTCAATTTTTCTGATGTCTTCTTCTTTCATATCATAATATACTACTCTCTAAACAATTTTTCTTATCTTTTTGATAAGAACCATCCAACAATCTATCTCCACCACTTAAAAATGAAATAATTACTCTTGGGTCATCTATATTTAATTCTTTTGCTAATAACAATGCTGGTTCAACCCATTCAACTTTCCCACCATTCTCTTGCACATCACGAAACAATATCTTCTTAATAGTTTCTTCTGTTGGTCTTGGAAAATATATTTTATTCTTACATCTGCTTGCTAATGCACCATCTAACAAATCATTGAACTTATCAGAATCATTGACTGTACAGAAAAACAGTATGTCTATATCTTTCACAATAGTTTCTTTGTGACTTACTTTTCTAATTTCTGATCGTTCATCTAATAACGATAACCAGTTTCTTAACCAATCTTCATTAGCTTTTTCTACTTCTTCAAGTATTATGATTGGGGGAATTACTGTATTTAAAAACAATTTCTCTACACCCGCCTTTGTAGTAGTGGTAGCATCTAACTTAAGAACATTGTGTTTGCCCACAATTTCTTCCAAAGTATTTAGAACACTTGTCTTTCCGCAAGCAGGAGGCCCAAATAGAACAGAGTGGGTCATTCTTTTGCCACCAGAATCAATAGAAGATTTAAGAGATGACAAGATCATCCTTATTTGACTTTCAATGCCATAATAACGCTTGTAGGGGCTTTCATTCATTAAGTAATTAACATCTGACAATAACCTATCATCGAAAGTTAATCCTTTCCAAGAATCACACGAACTAATAGGTGCTTTTTCTGAAAGTATATTTTTAAAAAATAAATCAGCTTCAGCATTTGTTACTTTTGAATCTAATGTGATAGTTTTTGCAGCTAAACATTCAAATTTTTTACTACCATTAAATACTTCCTTAATAATATCAAATGATATCTCTGTAGTTAAAAACATTTCAATCCGACAATGAAGCAAATTGTCTTCCTTGTAAAACACGGGTAATATGAGTCTCTTGATTACCTTTAACCTCTCATTAAATTCAACATCAATAGCATCACTAATAATCTTCCCAATGTCTTTTTTATCATTGAAACCTATCGGCATTACTGTCGAAAGCTTAATGTAATAATTGTCACCAATGTTAGAGATTGCACCAGTAAACAATGAATTGTCATTGCTAATGATTGCTGGATTCACAAGACTTGTATTAACATAAAAATTACTCATGGTTTTCTCCTGTTAGAATATTATTAGAATTTTTTACATAAAATTCAATAGGAAAATCTAATATTACTATAAATATTATTATGAGATTTAAAGATTTTATAAAAGGCGATACAACTCTTGAACTTCACAAAGAACTAAATCAAAAACTTTGGCGTTGTACTCCATTAGCAAAAGATATTTGTCCACCAGGCAAACTAGATCAAGAAATAAAAGATAAACTTATAAGTTTAGCATACTATTGGGCGGAATACGCCAAGCTAGATAAGAATATTATAAAAGATATTATCCTTACTGGAGGAAATGCTAATTATAACTACACAAGTAGTTCTGACTTGGATGTTCATTTATTAATTGATAAAGATAAGATTAAATGTGATAAACTCGTGGATGATTATATTGTTGATAAGAAAAACTTATGGTCTGCTAACCATAATATAAAAATAAAAGGCTATCCAGTTGAAGTATTTGCTCAAGATATAAATCAGGATACTCCTGCTGACCAAGGCGTTTATTCTTTATTAAAAGATAAATGGATTACTAAACCTAAAAAAGAATTCGTGGATGTTAAATCTAAAAGCTTTAAATTAAAAGTAAAACACTTTATAGACCAAATTAATTACTTTATTGATAATAAAATTAAAGACTTAGATGCAATTGAAAAATTAAAAGAAAAAATAAGACTTTATAGAATAGAAGGACTTAAACACAAAGGTGAGTATTCTTATGAAAACCTTGTGTTTAAAGAACTTCGTAACCTTGGCTATGTCGATAAACTAAAAGATTATGCAGATAAAGTAATAGATAAAAAGTTTTCTTACGATAATGATTAAATGCTATAATAATACATCCAACTGAAAGGATTATTATGAGCATTCTATTACCAGAATCTGATGACTTTAAAATTAATTATAAACCAACTGACTTAGATGAAGAATGTTTCTTCCTTCTTTATCATTTAAGTGTTCAACCAAGTGAAGCAAAAAACCTTGAGACTGAACAACGCAAATGGATGATAGCTAGGTTTATGGCTCAGAAAGAAATGGAACAAGAGGCTGTTACTCGTCATCAACTTATTAATCAACTCGGCCCTGATCTTAAAAACTTTAAGTTCTAATATTAATTAAACAAGGATAAGTTTATAAGCTTATCCTTGTTTATTAAAACTAAAATAATTATTGAATTCGCTAAAATATTTATTGTTATTATAAATAAACATCCCAAAAAACAAATTACTTTTTGTTTATCTACCAACCGCCAATTCCCTGTGTAGCCATGCGAAAATAAGGGTTGTCATATGGTCTATAACCACTCGGTGTTACATACCTGTTGAACCCATTGTTATTCCAATTATTATTTTGGCCATACAAATACAAGTTGTTATAACCATTATTGTAACCATAATTATTGTTGTTGTAACTTTGTGTATATCCATTGACATAACCTTGTCTGTATCCATTGTTGTAGTATCTTTGCGGTTGCACAATATATTGTGCATCAGCATAACTACTAATTCCTAACAAAACACCCAAACCAAAAATAAAAGACTTCATTGTACCCTTCTTTCTAAAAAAATGTAAAAAATACTACTAAGACTTCAACATCAAATAAAAACATAAGCCTGCTATATGCAACAAAGCAAATGCTATAATTAATATTATTAAAAAACGAGCAACAGCATGAAAATACATTAACATAAAAACTCCTAATCTTCAGTATCTTTATATTTAATACTGTCAATATTATCTACTTCAACATCATCTCTTTCACCAAGGTAAACTGGCTGAATTAAACTTCCACCAGCAAAAGCATAAAGATATTTAACTTCTATATGCTTTCCTATAGTTGGAATTTCATAATTAACTGGAATAGTAACATTGCCAACTGAAACAAGATTACCATCTTTCATCAAACTAATCCCAACACTTCTCTTATTGCTTACACTAGAAACAATACAAGTGCAAGACTCACAAAACTTAAATTTTAAATAGTCGCCACCACTTGCTGGCCTACCTACATGGTAACTAGCACTCTTACGCTTAAATACTACACCTTCTTTTGCTTTTGAATCATTAAATAGCTTTTCTTTTTCTTCTTTTTTACCATAAGCCTTTACAAGCTTGATACATTCTTTTTTATTAAAATAAAGCCTAAAGAACTCAGCCAATAAACTGTATCGTCTTTCAAAACTTTCTTCTCTTAAATCTACATCCATGCTAAGAATATCGAAAACATAGAAGGTTTCACCAATAAGTTCACCATCAAGGAAACAGTTTGGCGGTAAATCTTCAAAGCTTTCAAATAATGTTTTTATTTCTTCACTTACTGGAACTTCTTTACCTTTTCGATTATAACCCTTAAAGTTAGAACCAAATGGAAGTCCTTCAAATTCTAGCATATACCTAACACCATCCATCTTCTCTTGTATAATCCAATCATTATCGTTGATAAGATTATGTGCTTGTTCTTCCTTTATAGCATTAAGCAATACACATTTACTTACTGCTACTTCTTCTGTTTTAATTACTGGTATAACTTTAGATGGTTCACTTTTTTCTATAACAGAAATTACAGCACCTTTATATCCTTTATTCATTTTCTCTTGAACTAGCTTGTCGAAAATTCTGTTTGCTGTGGTGAAATCAACAGGTTCATTTGTTTTAGTTCCAGTCTGTAAAGCATTGCCCCTTCTTCCGAAAGCAAAGTTTACAACACACTTATCATTTTCTACTCTTTCTAAACTAACATAGTAAACCTTATCGCTGCTGCCTTCTTTGAAAGATAGAGCAGTTTCCTTAACTACATAATTTGCACAAGCACTAGACATCTAATTCTCCTTAATTAATAATACTAATGATTACAGAAACTAACGCAACACAAAAAGTAATAGGTAAAACTACAGAAATGTAGATTACGCAAAAACCAAAAACTAAATCTTGTAACATATCTGTCTACCTTTATATCGGAAATAAAAATAGTAAAATTTCAACTATTCTGCTTTTTTAAGTAGTTCTTCTCTAAGTATCTTTATATCGTCAGGTGCAATTATAACTAACCTAACAGAGTTTCTTGCAACCTCTATTACTTTTATAAAAGCATCTCCAATATAAAAACCTTCACCATTTTTACGCTTCAAAACCAATCCTGATTGCTTATCCATTTCTTATCCTCCTTGAATAGAATTTAAAACTACTTGGCCTTCTTAACTTTCCTTAAATCTGATAAAGACTTTTCTGTTTTGATAATACCATAATCTGGCTTGAAGTTAATTTCTTCTTCTCCAAGGTCTTCCCAATTTGTTTCTGGTACTTCAACATTGATTTTAATAACTCCTTCTTTAAAATCAATATTAATTGATCCTCTTGAACCCTCATTGTTAAAATCTGCCCTGCCATCTTCTTCTATAATCTTCCAAAATAGATCGTCTATATCAAAACCAATAGCACTTATACCACCTTCAAAGGTTGAAAAAGTACCAGCAGACCATGTTAAAATATTGTGATTATAGAAATCTGAAAAACTATCACCACTACCTTCAAATTGAACGCTTATATTACTAATAGTTGGGTGTGCTTGTTTGATTTTCTTTATACCTAAAACTATTTCTTTGTCAGTCATGTTTAAATTCCTTTAGTAAAAACTTATAGTTCGCTGAAAGTATACACTCTTTCTTCGATTGAAACCTTTTCACACATAGTCTTTTCTTTAGTCTTTGGAATATCACCAATAGCATTGTTCATCCAGTTTTTCAATTCCATTTCTGATAAGTAATCCATTACATTAGGGAAAAACTTAAATCTAAAATCCTCATTGATATGCTGTTCACATATTCTGTATATGCTTACAACTTTACCATCAGAATTAGTAATTGTTTTCCCAAAGATTACTTCCATGACCTCATGTATCCAGAAATGGTTATGGGTCAATGCTCTATGGCGATTATCACCACAGTATTTCTTTGAACAATCCATTTTTTCATGGATCGCAAAGTAATCTTCTGTTTTGCCACCAAACTTTTTAACGCTTGATAAAGCATGAACAAGTGGTTCTGCCATGATTAGTTTCCTCCTACTACTATATCGGAAACGATTTGAGTAAAGTTTCAACTATTTAATATTTATTCTGCTTTTTTAAGTTCTTATGCTTTCTTAAGTCAATTTTAGACTCTCCAAGGTTAGTCCAGCTTGTTTCTGCTATTTCAACATTAACTTTAATAAACCCTTCCTTTAAATCAATTAAAATTGATCCTCTTGTATCACCATTAATGAACCCTGCTCTGTCATCTTCGTCAAGAATTTTAAAAAACAAATCCTCCATATCAGCACATCTTCTTATAGTGTTAAGTTCTGCTCTTTGTGTGGATACAGTACTAGCAGACCATTCCAAAACAGTATAATTGTAGAAATCCGAGAAGTCCTCACCGTTTGCTTCAAACTCAACCCTTATACTTTTAATATTTGGGTATGATTTTCTAATCTTCGATATGAGTGATAATATTTTCCTGTTAGCCATGATTAGTTTCCTTTTGTTAGCCATGATTAGTTTCCTCCTACTACTATATCGGAAACACTTCTAGCAAAATTTCAACTATTTAATTAATATTTAAACTTTTTAACATTTTCTTTTTTCTTCTTAGTATTACTAAAAGAAGTGTACAAATTTTCACATACGCCTAATGACTTAAGCAACTTCATGTTTTTTTCATTAGTGCAAAATTCAACATTCTTAGAAAAGAACAATTCCATGAATTCACTATCTCTAACAACACCTTCAAAGTATTGCTTTAATCTATCGTATTTTTTAAAAGTTTTTAAGAAATGAGGAAACAATAATACTATGTGACACATATTTTCATGCGTAATAATACTAGGGAAATTAGCAATAAACTTAAAGATATCTTTACATCTTAGTTTGATAAACTTATCTTCATCCATTTTTTCTATTATTCTAATTCCACCTTTCTTTACGCCAACTACATGGTTGTACTGCATGCTTTGGTTAAACTTATAATCTAATGTTGCAAAGAAATAACTAATTGCATTGCTTTCTTTCATCGGCAGGAGAATTTCAAAGCTCCACGGTATTCTCTTTAAGTAATTCTTTATATAAGTTTCAATTTGTAGAGGGCACATCTGAATAATATGCTGATTATTGATGCAATGATTAATACTTATCTTCTGCATCCATTCACGCAACACAGGTTCATCTTTAATGAACAAGTAATCCATTACAGATTGTGGAACCGATTTTAAATAGATTATATTGTCTAAGTTTTTCTTTGCTAAAAATAAAGCATTTTCTTCTGTTAAATTTATATACTTTAACATGTCTAATGCATTGTTTCTTTTTTCCCAATTAGTTTCAGTATTGAATTTTTTAATAAACAATTTTTGTCTATCGACAGTATTGTATTTTTCTATGAATGCATTTATTTCTTTGCAGGCTTCATCTTTGTCTTTTTGATAAGAAAGCAGTTCAAGTTTATCCTGCTGACACTTTTGATATGTTGTTAAAATATCATAATAATCTATAATTTTATCATAAGAATCATAATCTTCAATGCCATCAAGGTTTAGATAAACACTTCCTTCTGTATACCTTGCATTGTATAAATCATCTGATCCTCTTAAATATAACATGTAACTCCTTATTAACCGTCCCATCCTTCATAATATTTAGATTCTTCAATCTCGATATTATAACTGATGTTTAACTCTCCTATTTCAGGAGTATAAACTTCACCCGTCTTAAAGACAGGTAAAATCTTTACTTCTTCTCCTGTTAATAAAGTTATATAGCTTTCACCAATACTTGTATATTGATTGGTAGCTATAAAACCAGTGATAGTGAATTTAATGCTCATAAACTTATACTAGTTATACCATGAAGAATCTGCGTCCTTTGGAATTCTACGCTTTCTTTGCTTAGCTTCTGAAAGTTCTCTCATCTTTTCAGCAAACTTATAAGTGGCGTGTTGAATACATCGCAAAGACTTTTCGAAAATCTTTTTTATATCTTGTGCAGAAGTCAGTAACATTTCAACACTTGCATGTGTTTCCATATCACTAGTTGTAATCTTTATAAGCTTTATCTCATGATTTAACTGAGAACTTGCAAGTAGTACTTGGTCAAGCTCAGCTTCAGATTCTATTTCCCAGAAATTAGGAAGTACAAGTCTAAAGAAACTTTCATCTGTATCATCAACTAATATTGCAAGATTCATACTTTCGCACTTGAATACTATGTCTCCATCTTTATCAGCTTTAGCTTGATAACCTTGTTCTTTCAAATATTCAAGTATGATCTTTTCTCTTTCTCTCATGATATCTATTCCTTTAAAAGGTTGATTGTAAGTTAACCGTATTGAATACATCTTGCAAAAATTGCATGTCCTGAACTGATAATATTTTATTAGATTTAACATATTCTGCTATTAAATTTACTAATAAAATTACTTTTTCTGGGACATCCGTGCTCTCACCTTCTTTATCAGTAGGCCCGTTGATAATCATATTGCCAACAATGACATCAAATAAATCTTCTTGGCTTAAGTTTTTATTAATAAACTTATTTAATATGCTAATGTCTTCTGAAGATCCAAGTATGTAAACTGCAGTCCCAATAATGTTTAATGGAAGTTTATCTAACTTTCCTTCTTCATTAACAAGACCAGTACAATTTGCAAATCTGGGGAAATAAATTCCTTCAATATATCCTCCTACTGTATCTTGCAATGATTGCAACCCATCCAATTGTTTTAATTCTACTTCACCATTAACATTTATAACTATAGCCTTTGGCATTTTAAATCTCCTTTTTATAACTTTGAAATAAGCTCAATAGCTTCTTTTATCTTTTTTTCATCACCACTTTTTTTTGCATCGAATAGTGCTAGAAACGCAGTATTTGTTTCTAGTAACTCTGCTCCAGTAAAAGAAACTTGTTTGTCTCCCATGTTAAGCTTGTATACTTTTTCAGGGATTATTTTGTCTTCTAAAGCACCAGTTCTCATTTTTTCGATTGATTCTTCTAAAAACTTATCATTCATCTTACATTCTCCTTGTTAATTTACAATGAAATTAAAAACACTAACAAACAAACTAAGCATTACTATTAACAAAATAGCAGATGCAATCAACCACTTAAACTTAGATGGTTGCACAATGACTTCTTCGTCTTCCCACTTTACGATGTTGCATATTTTAGGTAGATGCCTATTTGTCTGCTCCTCTGGTATATAACTTATGCTTCCACCTTCTTCGTATATCATCGTTGGGAAACCACCCTCAAGTGCAGCATTGTAGATATTGGCCTCTCTACATCTAATAATCTTTTTACATCTAGGGCATTTTACATCGCAATATTTCTTTGTGTTGTTTTCATCCATTTCTTGTCCTTCAATGTCTTCCCAAGAAACAACATCTCTCCACTTCATCCAGCACTCGCAATCAAAAATTCGTTCTATTATTTTTCTTTTTTCTTCACCATTAAAGAAACTAATTAATCTATCTTTATATTCACCAGTAGCTAAAATCTTCAGTTCGTTTTTCTTACGCATTTCAATCTCTTTGGTTAGAATTTAGTTTTTTTGTTAATTTTTACACCAGAAAGATTAGCACCTTCTAGATTAGCCCCTTTTAGATTAGCACCTTCTAGATTAGCACCTTCTAAATTAGCCCCCTCCAGCCACGCATCAGAGAGATCAGCACCTTTAAGATTTGCACCTTTAAGGTTCGCACCAAAAAGACTAGCACTAGATAGATCAGCTTTTTCTAAATTTGTACCAGAAAAATTCATCTGCATAAGATCATGTTCAGAGAGATCAGCATTTTTAAGATTTGCACCTTTAATATTACCCCTACCTAATGTTAATTTTCCTCCATATCCATAAACAACACGGCAACTATTAATAACTTTGCCACTTCTGTTCTCAATATACATCGGGTTAACAATCATCTTAAATTTCCTTTTTAAGTCTCAGTTAAAACACATTTTAAAAAATACAAGCTGGAGTAACATACTTTAATACACGCCCAGAATAAAATTTCTGTTACACCAGATTGTTCACTTGAAAATCACTTTACTTGACGCACGGAAATAATAGTTATTTTATCTTTTCCATACTGTGCTTCTATAATGTTCCTAGCAGCACTTGATGAACTTGCCTTAACAATCTCGCTACTACGAGTATAAGGCTTTTTAATTGAAAAGGAAACCTCGTATTCATTTAATTCTACAAACTTAACTATCGCAGGTATATCAAACATTATATGCTCCTTAATCAAGTATCCATTCTTCAATCATTTCTTCCTTGGAATCAAATGTTTCACACGCAGAAAAATTAAACTTACTTCCAAGTTGATTAACTCCAACAATAAACTTATTGTCTTTCTGACCTAAGAAAATTGCAAATTTATCATTATGGTCACCTTCAAATAAATTTTTAAACTTACGCTTTAAACATAAACCTATTGTTTCATCATCACCATAATCCTCATTGCTTGTTGGGATTCTCCTATCACCAAATGCAGGTGTGTTTTCAAGAGCTTCATACGCCACATTAGGACTTAGTCTAGTTTTCATAAACAATCTCCTTGTTAATGTTTCAAAAGATCAATAGGTTCGCCATTTAACACATGAGCCAAAGCTAAAGCTTCAGCATTATCTTTAATATCATCATACCTCTTATCAAACTCTTCATCAATATCATGCTTACTTAACTCAGCATAAGGTTTGTATCTTTCTCCCATCAAAATATCAGATATAAGCTTGTAGTCTTTTTCAGATATAGATTCTTTGATATCAAGTATATCTTCTGCCATCAAAAGGGCAATCTTCTCTTTACTGGTAAACTTTTTCATAAATAATCTCCTTGAATTCTTCGGACTTCTTCAGTAAGTTTCTTTACTTCATCACGCAGTTTTTGCAACTCAGCTTCATTTTGCTTTATTGCAAGTGCTGCAAGATCATCTCTGTTTAACTTTATAAGATTGTTGAACTCTTCTTCATTAATCATTTTTATTTTCCTTTATTAATTCTATTCCACAATATTTCCCAATGATTGATGAGCGAGCATAGATTTCATGTTCATCTTTCATAACATCATGGTTCTTCCATACCAAGGCATTGCCTTGCTTTTGGAAAATATGATTAGTTGCAGGTGCTATCCAGTTGCCACCTTCTTTTAAGAAATCAAACACTTCCTTCAACCACTTAACATGATATTCTTCTGGTATCCATTCTGCTAAAGCTACCATTATAATTTCTCCAGTTAAAATGTTTTACTCTTCCTCTACTACTATATCGGTTTAAGGCGTTTCAAAATTTCAACTTTCTTAAAAAACTTTTTGATTTAAATCAAACCTTTAAATAAGTTTATCAATATCTGCCTTTTCATAAAACCATTGGCCTTGTGAATTGGCATACATACTAAGTGTATCAAGTAGAGGCTTGCTCCCCCGCTTCAACCCCTTCACTTTCTTTTCGTAAATCAACTCCACTTGGTTTCCTTCTTTGTCTTTTAGGTCTGGAACTTCCATTGTTCAATATTCCTTTGTAAGTTTCATTGTTTACAATATCTGGATAAAGTCTTTCTAACTCAGGCCATGGTTTACCAAAAAATACATTCTTAGCATAATTTAAAATACGATTATTAATAAACTCATTTAATGTTTCTTCACTTCTTTTTATCTCAAAAGGTATTGTTTGACAAAGATTCTGATGTGATCTTATCATGTGAGAAAAACTATACATAAGATCATCTTCTATTTTTTTAATACGCCTGTTTGTGTACCGAGAATAATCCATTGATAATTGAAAACTTTTAGCTAAAAACTTTTCTGCTTTTGCAATTCTCTTTATCTTATTATCTGGAGAGATATCCGATAAATGCTTTAAATACTTTGTAACTATTTCTAAATCAGTATTTCTACCAAAAATACTATACTCGGCTTCTATGAACCTTTTATTGGCCAGTATTGCATACTCTACAGCAACATCTGATCTTGTACATAAAACTTTCTCTGCTGCTAAACATTCTACTTTTATAACATCACGCACATAATGCCAAGCTTCAAAAATAGAACAAATATTAAAGAAATTTTCTTCTGCTTCTAAACATCTTTCTCCCAAATGATGAAGACAGTATTGAAGCATCGTAGTAGAATCTTGCTTTATAATGTCTTCAAATCCTTTAATCCTTTCTTTCTTTGGCACAACTCTTAAGTACTTTAAAATACAAGATGACCTACCAAACCTAACTAGCACATCCTCAAATTCTACACTTCTAATATTTCTCTTAACGAAAAATTCAACTAAATTAGTAACAGAAGAATTGAGAATAGCAAACTTATAACCTTCTTCAAAGCTAGTTGGGTCTTTTAAAGAACTAATATAACTAAAAGGCATATCAGTATCAAAATCTAAAACATTTGTTGTCATCAATGAATTGTTAAAATTATCCATGTCTTTTTTAATATTCTCTTCAAATTCAACAAACCTTTCTCCCTTTAATATGTTTTTAGTATATTCAATTGCACATTCACCATATAGGCTAAATAAATTTCTCAACTTAACATTATCTGGAATATTAAATTGCACAACATAACGATCAACACCTCTCATCAAAGTTTTATCATACCTTCTAGGATTTGCCAAAGGCTCAAATAAATAATCTTCTAAATCTTCTTTGCGAAAATTAAAATGACAACAATATTTTAATGCCATTCCTTTATCTGTAAAAATACTTGGTTCACCTAAAGTAAATCTTTTGTTAGAATGTATAGCATAATCGTAACTTGCATAAACATCTTTAGATATTATTATTTCTCCATCTGGTATTTCACTTTCTCTAAATGTTTTTAAATAATGCAATGTAGATGCAGCATCCTCGAAAATTATTTTTTCCCAAGCTTTAAACCTCATTCTAAATCTACTAGATAAATTTACTAAGTTATCACAGGTATGTTTTGTGTATTTGCTACTTCCCAATATGTTAATTAAATAATTATACTTTGAAAAATTCTTTAAAAGTTCTTCTCTTGAAATTGCATTAATTCGATTGTATGCAAATGAAATTTCTTGATCTTCAACCATTTTGCATTTGTCGATAAAAGCTTTTCTTGGATCTATATAAGCTTCAACACCAATGCTTTGTAGAACTTCATTTTGTAAAACTTGAAAACTATCCATTTTAATATCCCTTTAAAACTTATAGTATGGATTCCTATTGTTACACTATTGAATTCATTCTATTTTGTCAAATAGAAATTTTATAAAAAAGTATAATCTGAGACAAGAAAGGTATTACATCACATAGTATAACATCGTGCTGTACTGGTTTATATTCCCTCTTGTTACCTAACCATTCAAAGAAAAACCAACCCTGCATATCTATGGCTATATAAGTTGTTAAACTTATACCTAACATAAGTTCATAAAATACTAAAACTAAACAAATAGAAGAAAGAACCATACGCATAAAGTGAACCATGACATACATCCTTGTGCTTTACTAGAGTTATCCTTGACACTAGTTATATTATCGAACTACTATAGACTTTTCTTTAGCTTTTTATTTGCAAATGCAGAAAAATCTATTGGAGGCTTTTCAACTTCGTCTGGAAATAATTGTATAAATAATTGTTCAATCTGTTCCTTTTTATATTCATTTATCCCACCTATCATATCCTCAAATTCAAGTTCTAGTTGTAAAGCTGTTAGATTATTGTATTGTGTCCAATAATCACCAAATAAAATAGAACATATAAATTCATAATCATTATTATTAATTTCATCTTTTAATTCTATAATATCTCTACAAACTAAATAAGAAGATTTCTGGCTTCTGTTTAATCGTTTGCTATCTATGCTCATTGTTAGCTCCTTTTAGCTACCAAAGAAATGTTCTTCTTCTAATGCTTCCAAATCGTTTTCTGTCTTTTCCGAAAACTCTTCAATCTGTTCCATAACTGATTTACCAGATACAGTAATTGAAGTGTTAGTTGAATTAGCTAAATCTTTAATTGTAAATTTAATTACATTACCTGTGCTTATATGTGTAATCCTTAATTCTGGTTGTTCTATATCAATAATCCATTCATAAAGATATTCAACAAACATATTGCCAACAGTTTCTTTTAAACTTATATGTTTTTCAATTTCATCATCATCAAATCCTTTGTAGTTTCCAGTATCAGGATTATATTCATTAAAAGTATAAAGAGAACCACAGTAAGTGCCACCTCTAATGCTATGATAAGAATCATATGATCTGAAACTATAATACGATTCTAAATAATCTAATTTAAACTTACGAGGACTCTTTTTATCACCTATATTAGATAATAATTTCATCTCTGCTATTATTCGGTACATTTGGTTTGATGGATATCCATCAAATTGTAAATATTGTCCAACATAACCTCCCGCAGCTTGCGGGAATAAGTGCATTGATCGTGTACCCATAACTATTCTCCCTTCTGAATTTTTAAATCTGCCTGTGTCATTCTGTAAAATTTGTCGCCATCTAAATCAATATCTTCAAAACACACCTTAACTTCGGCTAAAGTATCTTCATTAGTACAATGAAAACAATCGTTTTCTGTAGCATTAATTCTGTGAAAAGTGCCATTTTTAGGCAGATAAAAGCAACAATTGCTTATAATTTTATTTAATTTTTCATCGCTAACCTTATTCATCTTTCATTCTCCTTTAGTATTTAAAAAACTTTGGCCTTGGCCTTGGTAGTCCATTTGGTTTTATTTTGTAATAATTCTCATTTACATAATCTAAGTCATCTTCTTCATCAACTAAATCTATAGAACCCATAATAGGGTTATACACATGATCACCAATGAAAATTTCATCAGCAGAAAGTGTGTATCTTACTCCATTAAGCCAAACATCTTTCATACTTCCACCTTGCTTGTTTCAAGCTTTGAAAGTTCTTCCTTTACTACATCAACACAATCATCTAATGTTAGCTTGCTCATGTCAAAGATATCACAAGCTACAAGCTTAATATCTTTGGAAAACAAAACAGGTTGTTGTAATGGATTTTTCTTAAGTAGTGATAACTTATAAGCTAAAACTAACTTTAGATATTTCTTCCATTTAGCTAAAGGAACTGAATAGATTCCATCTTCTGCATATATAAATTTATAATTATTCAAGTTCATAACCTACTCCTTTATAAGTTTAAAAACATTTGTATTTCTGTAGTTTCAATCCACTTGAAACCATCTGGCAATTTGTTTATATCAATATCACCCTTGTAATTACTCGGCCCTGCCAAGGCCAATACTGTACTGAAGAACTGATCAAAAAAGTAAATTGATAAACCATCTTTGGTTTTAAACTCAGTTTCTTCCAAACCATATGCACTATTATTCATCGTAACCTCCTTGTTAAAAAATAAAACACTTAGTTAAATGCTGCCATTGATTTTTCAAACATATTAGAAAATCTTCCAGCAAAATTTACTTTATCTTCTTTTTTAGTTGAACCAAATATTTCCCATTTACCAAGTGAAGCCTTGTCTCCTTCTCTAATAATATTAGCCTTATGCAACACTTCTTCACTCATAGATGAATATTGCATAAACAATATTTCTTCACGCTGTGGATGATCAGCTAAACTACCATATTTGTCATATTGCTTTTGTACACTTTCATCTTTTTTTAATGATACTGTCCAACTTTCACTAATGAACAAATATTCACTAATCTTACCTATTTGAATCAAGTGTTTGATTCCTCGCATAATCTGATCTTTATCATCATTATTGCTAAAGCTAACTGGTAAAATCTTTACTTCTTTACCATCAGAAAGGAAAAACATAGGTGCAACATTTCCTTCTTCCTCTAAGTTTGCCAATGCAGTTTTCTTGATTTGCTCAATAGAATTTAAAATAATACTCATTGTTTAATTCCTTATATTGCTTCTAAGACTGTTCCAGCATCATCTAACAGCTTAACACTTACAATAGCGTTAAGATTATAACTTCTGTAGATTGCTTTCTTTACAATTCCAACTTGTTTCTTTGGTTCTTTTGGCTTTACCAACCAAGGTGATAAAACCTTCATGCTTATCGGGTCGCCTGTGTTTGTGTCTAAATATACTGTTTCTATATTTGATTCCACAATACATGGCAAATAAATCTCACCATTGTTCTCTACAAAGGGTGTTCCAGCCACTCTAGCACCCCATTTACGAGGGGAAATCTTATAATCGGCTTCGTATCCCTCTGCAACTTGATTTGCTTCAATTTCGGCCTTTAAATCAAGATTACAACCAACCTTAACCCTTCTCTTAGTCATTTTAACGACTTCAAAAGGGCAACCACCTTTGGTTTTTGGTTCTGTAACTGTATCAATCTCTAAAACTTCTACATTTTTTATAGACTTGAAAAAGCTATAAATATCTGGTTCGGATGCTTCAATCTTTCTAAGTGTCATATTAGACCTCCTATAGTTTATTCGGTATCAGCTACACCAAAATTTCAACTTTCTAAAAAATATTTTTATTTATAAATCAACACTTTCAATAATGTCATTTAGCATCGCAGCAATCATTAAATCAATTTGTTCTTCTGGAAAATCATCTATATTCCTTTTCTTAATTTCATTAGATACCAGTTCCCTTAAAGATGCTTTAAGCTTTTCAATGTCTTTAGTTTTCTTATACTCTTTAACAATTGATTGAGTAATAGGAATCTTAATATAACCATTATCATTTGTTTCAAACTTATCTTCATATTTTGAAATACAGAAAGACATAAGCTTTTTCATAAAGTTCATCATAACAAAGCTAAACTTTATATTGCTTCTATTATCTTCATCATTTATAAAATCGAAATCAACATTGTTTTCTTTTGCCTGTTCGATGAAGTTATTAACTACTTCATCTCCACTATCATTTCCATTTTCAAGATTATTAAATACACCTTCCATAGCGTTGTGTATTTTTTTGAAATAATCTTTTAATTCTTTTACTTTATGAGGTAAATCATTATTGGTGATAATATCTTCATCGCCAAATGAACGATATAGAACACCATCTACTAATCTTACCAGAGTTGAAATTGTTTTATCGCTATGATCCCCATTTGCGATATCTTTGATTTTAGGGGTAACTACATCTGCCAATTGCTGTGTTACTTCTTCAAGCTTCATCTTACACTCATCCTTTTGTAAAGATATTCTATTTAATGTTCTTGCCACTACTTCTTATTCGGTTTTAATCATATCAAAATTTCAACTTTATCAAAAAGAATATTGATTTTTTTTCTAAAATCTCCTTAAACCATTTATTAATCAAACCTTACATCAAATTAATATTTAAAAAACGCAGGCTTTGGTTTAGGTGGAAATAACTTTTTGTATTGTTTATGGATAATTTTATTTTCAAAAATTATCTTTTCGCCTAATGGAAAAGGTGCTTTAAGTATATCTTTTGCATAATTAAAAGAACCAATTAAACTATTAGCTATTGCAGGTTCACCTAATTTAAATCTTCCTTTTAAAACATATTCTGCATAATAAAAAGAATACTGTGAATGTGTAGCTATCGCAGCTTCACCTAATGGAAAAGGTGCTTGTAAAACATATACTGCATAAGCATATGAATAAAAAAAATCTGTAGCTATAACAGCCTCACCTTCTGGAAAAGCTGCATTAAGTATATCTCTTGCATACTTAAAAGATTTTTCTGCATCTTTAGCTATTTCCTTAATTTCTTGTGCATTCATAAACTTATCCTTAATATTTAAAAAATGCTGGCCTTGGTTTTTTTGGAAATAACTCTTTATATTTATTTTGCATAAATTCAGTTCCCATTTTAAATATTATGCGTTCACCTAATTGGAAAGGTGCTTTTAAAACATATCGTGCATAATCGAAGGAAGATACAGCACACTTGGCAATCGCTTTTTCACCTAATCGAAAAGGTGCTTTTAAAACATTTACCGCATAACGATAAGAATGAAGTGAATCTGTGGCTATCTCAGCTTCACCTAATGGAAAAGGTGCTTGTAAAACATTGTGTGCATAAAGATAAGAACATTGTGCATTTTTAGCTATCGCTTTTTCACCTAATGGAAAAGCTGCTTTTAAAATGTGCATCGCATAACCATAAGAACCAAATGGACACTTAGCTATCTCAGCTTCACCTTCTGGAAAAGCTGCTTTTAAAATATTTAAAGCATAACTATAAGAAAGTTCTGCGTCTGTAGCTATCGCAGCTTCACCTTTTGGAAAACGGGCTTGCAAAATATCTGCATATTCATAAGCTTCCATTGCTGTCATAAACTTATCCTTAATATTTAAAAAATGCTGGCCTTGGTTTTTTTGGAAATAACTTTTTATAATGATAATAATACTGTGAGTGTTTAGATATTGCAGCTTCTCCTAATGGAAAAGGTTTTTTTAAAACATTTTCCGCATAACGATAAGAATAGCCTGCATCTGTAGCTATAGCCTTTTCACCTAATGGAAAAGGTGTTTCTAAAATATTTTTTGCATAACTATAAGAATATTCTGCATCTGTAGCTATTGCAGCTTCACCTAATCTAAATCTTCCTTTTAAAATATCTCTTGCATAACCAAAAGAATAAGCTGCATCTTTAGCTATCGCAGCTTCACCTTCCCACCAAGGTGCTTTTATAATATATCTTGCGTAAGCTAAAGAAAACTGTGCATTTTTAGCTATTGCAGCTTCACCTTGTAGAAATTTTCCTCTTAAAACATCTTTTGCATAATAAAAAGAATAATATGCACTTTTAGCTATCGCAGCTTCACCTAATCGAAATCTTCCTCTTATAGTATCTTTTGCATAAATATAAGATTGTTCTGCATCTCTAGCTATCTCAGTTTCAAATCCTTGCATAAACTTATCCTTAATATTTAAAAAATGCTGGTTTTTTCTTTTTTGGAAATAACTTTCTGTATTTCTTATGGATGACTTCAATTCCAGATATTTTTTTTTCACCTAATCGAAAAGGTGCTTTAAGTATATCTCTTGCATATTCATAAGAATATTGAGCATTTGTAGCTATCGCAGCTTCACCCTTTGGAAAACGGCTTTTTAAAACATCAATTGCATAACCAAAAGAATAAGCTGAATCTGTAGCTAACTCAGCTTCACCTAACGGAAAAGGTGCTTTAAGTATATTTCTTGCATAATAAAGAGAATAATACGCACTTGTAGCTATCGCAGCTTCACCTAACGGAAAAGGTGCTTTTAAAACATTGTAAGCATAATAAAAAGAATAACTCGCATCTGTAGCTATCGTAGCTTCACCTTCTGGCCAAGGTTTTTTAAGTACAATATAAGCATTATCATAAGCTTCTTGTGCGTTCATAAACTTATCCTTAATATGTAAAAAATGTTGGCCTTGGAAATAACTTTTTGTAAATCTTATAATAAGCTGGACTTTTAGCTATCAACTTTTCACCTAGTTTAAAAGGTGCTTCTAAAACTTCTGTAGCATAAAAATAAGAACAGCTTGCTTTTGTAGCTATCGCAACTTCACCTTCTGGCCAAGGTTTTTTTAAAACCTCTTTTGCATAAATATAAGAATAGCCTGCATCTTTAGCTATCGCAGCTTCACCTTCTGGCCAAGGTGCTTTTAAAACATTTTTTGCATATTTACAAGACCATTCTGCACTTCTAGCAATCGCATCTTCCCCTAATCGAAAAGGTGCTTTTAAAACATTTAAAGCATAAGCAAAAGAATAACATGAGTTTCTACTGATAGCAGCTTCACCTAAAGGAAAAGGTGCGTGTAAAACATCTCTTGCGTAAAGAAAAGACCATTCTGCATTTTTAGCTATTACAGCTACAGATTTTTTATTAAAAGCTTCCATAAACTTATCCTTAAGTTTTATAAAGGTTTAAAAAGTGTGCCTAAGTTTATCTCAGGCACACAAACTATCAACTTAGGTCAAAGCCTTAACTAAGAAATTGCACATAACATAAAGAAGATTTTCAGTTGGTATAATTGAAAAACTATCTTCACCATATGTAGCCTTGCCATACTTTGCATCATAAGCATTGTCAATGCCTACATGGAAAAACTTTACACCATCACGCTTTATTAAATCTAAACTCTTTTTTACCTTGTCTACATCAGTCTGACCATCACCAATAGCTAAGAAAAATGTCTTGCCATAACCATCAATACCTTCTGATAAATCAGCTACACGCTTATTGTTTATCTCACGCAAAACACAAGCCATTGCTCCACCCTCATCTGTTCCACCCTGCTCTTTCATGGCTACTAAATCTTCTGCGTTTTCAAACTTGTAAAACTTACTATCAGTAAAACTGTAAAAGTTTAACTTTATATTGGCTATGCCCCTTACTGCTTCATTCATTATCACACCAATCTGACGGCATACCTCTATCCTGTCATTCGATGACATACTACCAGAATTATCAAACAAGATATTAATACTGCACTTTTCTATCTTCTGCGGTGTATCATTCTGATAGAAGATTGCATTACTCTCATCTTCTTTGTCGCATAACTTCCATAAAGAACTTTCATCAATGTTACCAGTTTTCATGTTGAACTCTGGTGCTGATAAATCTAAAGTGCGAACAAATAACCTCTCTCGTAACATATCAATGTACTGCCTATAAGTGTTCTTATAATTAGTATACTTGATAAAGTTACTCTCCTTACTCCTATACCAAGATTCCTCAGTAATATCAACATCTCTAAACCCACTCGTCAATCCGTCTAACTCCATACTCCTAATTGCCTTCTCATCTCCAACTTCTAACCCGCCAATCTGTGCCACTTGCTTGCAATGACTGTCTTTCTTGCAAACTGTATTAACTAATGATGGTGTAAGACCATTCTTAGTAAGATCAACTATCCTGTTCATGTCACTATTGCCGACCTTCCCGCTTCCTTCTGTATCTTTGTTTTCTTCCATCTCTTTCTTCTTCTTGGATATGTATTCACTAAGAACTACTCCAAAATGAAGCGAAGAAGATAACCTTGCTTCTGAATCACAATCTGGCTTTGTAAGTAAAATGTTACTTATCATATCAACTACTGGTTGATAAAAACTATGAACATCAGTAAGTGAAATCCTGTCATTGTCATTCAATACATTGTGAACAGCTAATGCTATAGAAAGTAATTCTGCATTTTCTTCATCATATATCTTTAATCCATCTTTCAATGACTTGATATACTTTGCATCATTGTAATAATTACGATGACTATAAAGATATGCAATACTTCCCCTATACTCATTGCTAATAGCTGTCTCAGCAATGACTTGTTCAATTGCTCTCCATACTTGTACACAACCATTTAAATATAAAGCAGATATATCAATGGCAGAAAAACTTTCTTTGTTGCCACCATACACTATATGCTCTTGAAAAATCTGTACACCTTCTTTGTCAAACCTACCATCAATGAAATTGATTACACCAGTCTTTTTTCCATCTTTATCTAATGAGAATACTTTTAATTCTTCTCCTTCACAAACAATGTTTATATTGCTGTCTATGCTCAATAAACTGTTTGAGAAAAAACTACAATCAAGACTTACTAAATGCTTTTGAACAGAACTTAGTAATGCCTGACCAATAATAACATCGTACCTTTGATTCTCTGTAAAACTGCTAGTTTCAATTAATGGACTAGGATTTAAATACACAATGTTATTATCATGTGTATTAATTTGAGTAATGTCATTTGCCCATTGTACAACCAAAGACTTTTCATCACCTTTACCATAACGATGACGAATAATGTTTACACTTCTGCAAACAAACGCTAATCCATCTGTTAATTTCTGCTGCTTATCATCAGTCTTACTAGAAAACTGCAACCAATAAGATGAAGCACTATATCCAGATTTATACCTAGATGAATAATCTTGATAACTCTTTGTTACCTTGTTTTCAGTTGCAGAATCGTAATCGTAAATACTATCAGCATAATCATCATGTATGTATGTGTTACGCTTCTTCCCATCATTTCTCCAATAATCCATGTATCCACTACCCATTTTAAAATCTCCTATTTAATGTTATAAATAACTCTATGTGTCTATCGGTTACAACTATACCAAAATTTCAACTATTTAAAAAAAAGCCACTTTTAAGGAAAAGTGGCAAACCATAAACTTATTAATCCCCAAACACCATCTGAATCATTTGGGTAATCTGACTTCTTTCACTATTAGCTCCACCTTCTTTACTGTAAAGAGGAAGAATAGTATAATCAAACGATGCTTTACCCATAGTCTTAAATCTCTCCGCTGTCTTAATCAATAACCTTGTTGATACTGAAGCCCTAATCGTACTACCCATTTCACCAGCCTTAGAACGAATAGTATTACCTAGTTGTACCAACATCTTAGCATTACCTTTGTCAATTCCTGTTCTTTTAACTAATACATCAATCTCTAGGTTATCTGGCAAGTAATGTACTTCTACTGTATTGCCAAACCTATCCATGACTGCTGCATCACTAATCATTGTGCCAGTATACTGAACACCACGATTAATTGTTCCAAAGATAACATTACCAGCACCTACCTTTACTTCTCCAATCTCATCAAATACTGCACAACGATTGTCATCTAAGAGATTAAACAAGCTATTAGCTACCATTGGAGAACAACGATTGAACTCATCTAACAAAATTACAGTATTTGGCCTTTCGATAGCTTGAACAAAATCACTCTTTCTCCAATAGGTGCTTCCAGATTTTGCACCCTTGTATCCGTAGAAATCTCTAGGTTCACGATACATTGCACAATTGGTATGGAAGAAATGACGACCAGTTCTTGCAGCAAATTCTTTCGCCATTTCTGTCTTACCACAACCATGACTACCAATTAACATGATATTAGCAATCAATCCAGTCTTACTATCATCATCAATAATCTTGAGGAAATCTTCATCTTTCTTGCTAATGTGATATGTTGTATTACTGGTTGGCACTCTCATAAACGCTAAATCACCACTTACTACTGAATAACTAGAAATATTGCTCACTTCTTCTCCTTTAGTTTCTTCTGAATTTTCTAACTTTGTAATATTATTATTCTTCTTGTTATTTATAAAACTGTAAATAACAGTTGTCAATGATGCTGGTTTATCATCACCAAACCTAGCCATGTATTCTTCTTTTAATGTCGAAGCCTTAATTGGTTTGTTACCATCTACGAACTCTTGGTAAATGACTTCCAAGTTATCAACACGACTGACTTTCTGAGCTTCCATCTGTATTCTCCTATAAAATTTATAATCTTTAAGTTGTAACACACAACTCTTTGATCCTACACCTTATTCGGTTCTGCTAACTTAATAATTTCAACTATTTTTAATTAATTTTAAAATTGTACTCCAAATCTCTTGTAATTGTTCCGTAACTCCTTGGCAACATTAGGGTTAGTGAAATGTTCAATTAATATTAAATACATTTTAGTAAACTCCTTTTCATGCTGTCCATGTGGCCTTATATGATGAGCTACCTCATGTATCACATTAAAATTGTAACAACCACCATCTGGTACTGATATTGTTCCTCTACCATTAGCTACTGCACTTCCTATTGTGGAAGTTAATTTATAATTATTCGTTTCTCTTATTACTACTGGCTTCTTTATCTTAAAATTCTGTTTAAACCATATATCATTAAATATCTTGTCTAAATACTTAGAAGCATCTTCTCTACTATCTAAAAAAAATATCCCATTTACTCCTACTAACGCATGATCTGCTTCATATACCTTTGCTGTCTGCTCGCCATATGAAACACTATATAAACTTAAACACAATAAACTTACACATAATCTCATAATACATCTCCTGAAAAAATTATAAACACCTGAAATTATTATTATAAAGTTTTTTATAAAAAGCAAAATATTTTAATTTAAAGTTGAAATTTTCCAATATTATTAACCGAATACATTATTAGGTAACATATTTTTCAAAGGAGTGGTAATATGAAAGTAGATGATAAAACTAGAAAACTATTCGATGCCTTGGCTATGTTCTTGCAACATTCATTAAATGAATTGAAGAAAATTAAAAAAGGAGATAAGATAAAGGTAAGTCTTGGAGCAATTGCATTATTACAAGATTCTTTTACAATTGATTTAGTTACCACTAAAAAAGAATTAAGAAACCTTGCTATTGCAACTAAGGACTTATTTAAAGAAGTTCTTGAAAGAATTAAAGAAATTGAAGAAATCGGAGGAAGTCATGTTTTAATCTCAATATCTCGTATCCATGACTTGGGAGAAGAATTTGATAAAGTAATAAAAAATCTTCATAAAGAAGATTTTAACCAAGAAAGTAAATCTACTGCTTGGTGGAACTAAACAATAGGGGATATGGCGGAACTGGCAGACGCAAGGGACTTAAAATCCCTCGATGGTAACATCATGTGGGTTCAACTCCCACTATCCCCATTTAAATAAACAATAATTAGATTGACTAATTTAAAAGAATCATTAAGATGATATTAGTTAAGTTAATGATTCTTTACCTTGCTTGAAACCAAAGAGTGTAATGTTAATATCGCTTGAGTTAATTAACTGCTCAAGTCTCTGGCACAGAGATCATAAAAGCATGAGATAATGTGTGATGTGGTTAAATTTAAGTTTCTTTGGTACTTAAGCTCCTTTCCACCACCACTATGCCAATCAAATCGGTTTTAGGTTCAAAAACCGAGCATTATCTAAAAAGAATCGCCAAACCCCGTTAGATTATAAACTAACGGGGCTTTTTTATTTAACCACATAACATAAACTTATACCTATCCAGTAACTCCAGTAACTCCAGTAACTCCAGTAACTCCAGTAACTCCAGTAAAATAAACTTATAAGTTTATCCTGAACCTGACGCAAGTAGCTCGTGACGCAGGAATTCAGGAAAATCAGGACACTATATAAACTTATAAGCTTATTCGTCAACCGTGCAGGCGTTCAGGAAAATCAGGACACTATATAAACTTATGCCTACTGTCCCTGTAGCTCGTGACGCAGGAATTCTTAAGTACATCCGTGCAATAGGGAATTCTTAAGTACATCCGTGCAATAGGGAAATCAAGTACATCCGTGCAATAGGAAATGAAGTACATCCGTGCAATGGGAAATGAAGTACATCCGTACAATAGGAAATTGAAAAAAAAAATTAATTTTTGAAATTTTTATATTTTATTTTTTAAGAAATTATTAATGTTTTTAAAAACTTCTTTTATTTGTGTTATTGGTATCGCTATTAATACAGTGTTGTCACTTAATATCTTCGTCTTATATTCATGACACTTACTAATGTAACTGCCAGACATTAAATTCTTTAAAAACTTATCCTCTATTAATTTAATTATTAAAAAATCAGAAGTTATATTGTTAATCTCATTGTTATCTATAGCATCTATGTTTATCACATCTTTTAAATATAACCTAGGAGCTATCTCTACTCCAAAACATGACATCGACTTCGCATAATTTATACTCATAATATTATTATTGTTGTAATAATTATCTAAAATACTGATCATTTGATCAGATACTGTATTTTTGTCCACAAATTCATGTTTGTAATACTTATTAACTCTTCTTATACCACTTAATATTTCTTTTAAGTCTTCTATGCTAGTTTCAACATTAATAAGTTTACTGGATTTAACATCTGTAGCTTCTACCTTTGACTTGTTACCTATCGTATTTCCTGCCTCTAACTTTATCTGTACCGATATAGGACTTATGTCACTTTTACTCTTCTTAATACTGCTAACTTCCTTTATACCAGCAAACCATCCAAATATTACACTTCCTAGTAAACATTTGTTCATATCTTACCTCGATGTTAAATCTGGGCGAAGAGGCACACATCATCTTCTACCTTGTTCTACCAAACACCTATCTGCCATTCCATCCTTTTCTCAGAAAATACTTTGAAAATAAAAATAAATCTTGTTAATAACATAAAATAAAAGTGTTTATAATAATTAATGGCTGAACTATAATCTTACCTTATACATATCTTCTTTAGCTTATAGCTTTAGCCATTACTATTATAATACTTAACAAAACAACTCAAATTATTTAAACTACTCATTTTACTATCTCAATATAAACAACAGTTGTTCAAACAACTATTATGTTGTCTCGTTTGTATTATCTCGTTTGTATTATCTCGTTTGTATTATTTTGTTGTATTTGACTTGCTGTAGTTAATCCAACCATATCAGCAAGAGTTAACTCTTGCTGATATGTAGCTTGCTGATATGGGCTTGCTGATATGGGCTTGCTGATATGTAGCTTGCTGATATGTAGCTTGCTGATATGTAGCTTGCTGATATGTCGTTAAACCTCTTAAAATGCGTTTTAATAACATTTATTAATAATTCATGTCTTTTCTTATTACTTATAAAAAAACAGTAAACAGAGGCATCAAATGCTTTGCAATAGGTAATGTCTATATAATATCTAATCTCAGATGGTTTTCATGAAGATGAAAACCAAGTTTACTATAGAAAGCGATATTATTACTATTAGAACTAAGTATAAGTTTGTAACATTTTTTTTGCTTAGCATAATTGATTAAATACTTCATTAATTTTTTACCAATACCAAAACCTTGTATTTCTGATAATACACATACATCTTCAACATGACCACAAATTTCATCATACCGAAACTTAGGTTCTAAAATTAAACTAGCTGTCGCTATTACTCTGTCGCCTTCTACAACCACAAATGTTTTTATCTTATACTTCTTCCGTTCCTTATAAACTTTTATTAACTCTGTTGTCTTGAAACTTCCTAGTGTTTCTAGACAACTCGCAAAACCTTTATCTAAATCTGAGGGTTTTAATAATCTTATTTTCATAAATTTATTATACCGCTGTATAAAAAAACACTGTGTAACAAGTACACTGCTGACCTTTTGAACACCATTTTTTCACCAATTTGCCGTTTTTGTGGTTTAGAGTTTGCTGTGTGCTAGTTTATTCAGTCCAGTATAATGTAAAAACGAAGTAAAATCAAATAAAATAAAGGTAATGTATAATAAATAAAATAAAGGAAATAAAAATGATAGATATAAAGAAAAAAAATGGAACAGTTATTTACAGTGTAAATGCGGATACATTGGTTGGTGCTGATCTTCGTTATGCAAATCTTACTGGTGCATATTTAGCAGATGCTAATCTTAGTGGTGCAATTTTAGATTTTACTAATTTTAGACTTGCTAATCTTTCTGGTGCTAATCTTAGAAATGTAAAATGCAAAGAAGTAAAACTAATGGATGCAAATTTAATTGGTGCAAATTTAGAAGGTGCAGAACTAACAATTGTTTCAAGGCATCGAGGAAAAATGGAAACTAAAGCGAAAGAGAATAATTTATCTAGGGCTAATTTGACTGGTGCTAATTTGACTAATGCAAAGTTTTTATGGTCAAATTTTACTGATGCTATTTTGACTGGTGTTAATTGGAAAGGCGTTAACCTAATCGGTATTTATTTTATTAATATAAATTTGAGGGCTGTAGATTTCAGTGCTGAAAATGGTCCTGTTTGGTTTAATGAAAGTGTTTTTAATAATGTTGATTTAAGTAATTCAATACTTAAAAATCAACGCTTTGCCAGTTGTCATTTTAATAATGTAAAATTAATTAATTCGGATTGTAGAGGTGCTATTTTCGGTCCTACGATTAAAAAATATGAAAATGTTGATTTTAGTGGTGCTGATTTGAGTGGTGCAGAGTTTAGGGATTATGGTAATAGCAAAGTTGATTTAAGTGGTTGTAAATTTGATGGTGCTAAATTAGAAGGTGTGAAGGGAATGTAGTAGCCAAATTTTAAAGTTCATAGTTTATATATTTATAAAGTTTTTATTAATTAAAAATTGTTCAAATGTTAGTTTTACATCTAATTCTTTGCAATCAACTGTTCCACCAAACCCATTAGTAGCAAAGCATTCTGTTTTATAAAATATTTTATCATGTTTAACTTTATATTCTGGTGGTACATTTGAATTTGCAAACAATGTGTCAAATACATTATCGTGTTTTATGAAATCCAAAATTCTATTTTTAAATCTATCTGGGGTTATCCAATATGGAATTACAAGTAATGGAAA